>Ga0247611_10001633_pt1 | contig 39454 bp, 26 predicted proteins | sample 177DNAGHGhighgp2_FD_192422 | JGI IMG/M metagenome (GOLD analysis project Ga0247611, IMG submission 192422) | Sheep rumen microbial communities from Palmerston North, Manawatu-Wanganui, New Zealand - 1770 DNA GHGhigh gp2 | ecosystem: Host-associated > Mammals > Digestive system > Stomach > Rumen... | reverse complement strand
CTAACGGAAAATAAGAGAGTTTTGCTTGCTTTTTCAGGTGGATTAGATTCTGTTTATCAGGCTCTAACTTTAAGAGAACAAGGCTATGAAGTTGTTCTTTTCCACGTTAAGAATATGAATTTTTATACTAATGGTCAGGAATATAAAGTAGCAAAAGAATTTGCTGATAAGTTTAAATTTCAGCTTGTAGAAGCAAGTATGAAATTTAATAAAGAATACCCAGAGTATAAGAAAGTATGGAAAGAAAACCCTGTAAAAAATGAAATATTTTTTGCTATGATGATAGACTGGCTTTTAGAAAATAGTGGAAATATAATTTCATCAGGTGATGATTTAAGATTAAGTCTTACTGAAGCAGTTCCAGATACAAATTTGTCAGACGCAAAAGAAATGACAGAGAGTTTCCTAAATGGAATTAAACAATTATATCCAAATTTAGTTTATCTTCCAATAGAAAAAGCAGATAAAAATAAAAGACTTGAATTTCTTGATAAACATAATGCAATTGATTATTATTATTCTTGTGTAACGGCAGGAAGATTAGTTAGATATTTAAATCAAAAAGCTCAGGAAAAATATAATATCAAACTTGATAAATGGACTTGTGGTGCAGCTTGTAGAAAATGCGCCATGCATGATTTACTCAGGTATTATTATCAGAACAAGTCTTATCCAGAAGAATACATAAATAAGTGTTGGGATACTATTTCAAAAGGTGCTGATAATGTATTTTTTGACAAATCAATTTCATTAGAAACAAGAATTAAAAATTTAATCGATTATTAAAAATGAATAGAATTAAATTTATAGAAAATTGTATTTTCTCACATTCTATTAGTTATAACTATGACAGAGTGCCAGAAGAAATAAAAACAAATGAAAAGCCTTATGTTGAAATTGGTTGTCCTGATTGTTCTAAATATTGGAAAGTCAGATACGATCAGTTTCAAAAAGGCAGCGATTGCCCTTGCCACACAACAGGAAGAAAATTAAAGACTGACAATCTTGATTTAATTAAAATGTTACATCCAGAACTGGATTTTTCTAAATCTGTTTATATAGGGAATCAGACAGAAAATTGCCGAATCTTTTAGTTCGGCAGATGAATTACTGAAGTAATTTATTATATAAAACACAAAATAAAAAATATAATAAAGTTAATTATAATTATGATGAAAGCTTATGAATACAGAATATATCCAACTCCTCAACAAGAAGAATTGTTTAATCAAACGCTCGGATTGTGCAGATTGTATTGGAATATAGTTGTATTCAATAAGAATCAAAATCACGATATGCAAATCGAAGGTTATAAACCTATTTTTCAGAAATATAAACCTGAAGCATTAGAGTGGGCAAAGGATGCCGCTTGTTCAATTCCACTTGCTCAAATGTGGTCTGATATAAGAGCCGCATATACAAACTTTTTCAAATCTTGTAAAGGACAAAGAAAAGGTAAGTTTTCAAGACCACCTAGATTCAAAAGTAAAAAGAATACTAAAGATAGTTTCAGATATTCTTGTTCAAACTGTAATCCTAAAATTGATAAAAATGGACTATGGATTACAAATAAAATAGGTTATCTTGATATACGAGCAAGCTGTAGATTCTGTGAAGGAAAGTGGAAGAATATAACTTTTAGAAGAACCGCTACAGGAAAGTGGTTTGTAAAGATTTGTGTTGAAAAGAAAGATGAATCTAAAATACATAACGGAAAAGCAATAGGAATTGATTGGAATTGTGATGACGAAGACTTTATCTCAATGTCTGACGGTACGAAAATCAAGTGTCCAAGATTTTTGAGAAAGAAGGAAAAACAGTTAGCACATTACCAGAAAGAACTTTCAAGAAAGTTCATTAAAGGTAAAGAAGTTCAATCAAATAACTATTATAAAACCAAAATGAGAGTTGCTAAATTACATGAAAAAGTATCTTGGCAACGGAAAGATTGGTTACATAAAGTTAGCAGGGATTTAGCCAATAAATATGAGTATGTGATTGTAGAGAATATTAATCTGCAAAATATGGCAGAGAATCTGTATCACGGAAAAACTGTTGGCGATCAAGGTTTTGGTATGTTAAGAGATATGCTTGCATACAAGACAACCTTAATTAAAGTTTCTGCTAAGAATACATCTAAGACTTGCTTTGATTGCGGATATGTTAATCCAAAAATAGTTTTAGGTGTAAAGAAATGGACATGCCCTGTTTGTGGTGTAAACCATGACAGAGATATAAATGCTGCCAAAAACATCTTGTATAAAGGTGTGACTAGTCTTGGCATAGTAGGAAGGGAACCATCCGAAATTAAAAATGCTTCTGGAGAACCACGTAGCTCTATGAAGGAAGAAAGTTCTGAATCATCTAATTTACATTTAGTAAATTCAGAATCTGCTCAGTCTTTAGCCGAGCAATAGTTCAAAAAGGAGCAGATAAGAACATTAAATTTAACTGTTTGATACATGGAGAACAAGAACTATCGGTTCAATCATTATTAAGAGAAACTTCTGGATGCCCAATTTGTAAAAACAATGAACAGAAACTTTCAAAAGAAGAATTAATACAAAAGTTAGATTTTGAAAAATATGATTATGATTTAGATAAGGATTTTTATGTTAATGATGATATTTTAAAAATACATTGTAAGTCTTGTAATATTGATTTTGAACAAAAAGTTAGAATGCATCTAAGTTCAAAAATTGGTTGTCCAAAATGTGCTACAGAATATAGAGCAGAATTAAAATCTATTTCTTTTGAAGAATTTAAAAATAGAGCAGAAGAAAAATTTCCAAACAAATATGTTTTATATGAAGATAAATATAAAAATTTAACAACTGAAACTGTTATATTTTGTAAAACTTGTGGTAAAGATTTCAGAATTAAACCAATAGATTTTCTTGAAAGTGTTTTTGGTTGTAGAATTTGTTCAAGTATAGAAGGAGCAAGAAAAAGAGCATTAAGTCAAGAAGAAGTAAATAATAGACTGTTGAAGTTATGTGGAGATAATTATACTTTTGAAAACTTCACATATAAAAATAGAGATACAATAGTAAATTTGTTTTGTAAAAAACATAATTTTAATTTTCAGCAATCTTGTATGACTATTAATGTTAATGGTATTTGCTGTCCATTGTGTAGTGAAAACTCCAAGGGAGAAAATAAAATACTGAAATATCTAATAGAAAGTGGTTATAAAGAAAACATTGATTTTAAACACGATAAACAAATTGATTTGGTTGATGATGGATATTTGAGACCTGATTTTTTGTTTAATAATTTAAAAATAATGATAGAATATAATGGTGTTCAGCACGAGAAATATATTCCTTTTTTGCACAGGTATAGTGTTCATAATTTTCATAAACAAAAGCACCACGACTGGCTTAAAAGAGATTGGTGTAGAAAAAATGGTTTTGAATATGCTGTAATTTGGTATAATGAAGATTTGATAAGTAGGTTAAAAAGTATACTGAAATGACAAAAAGTATACTGAAATCTCTTTTGTTCAAAAAAGATAATAATGAATAAAGGAGAAAGAGTATGGCTTTAAAGATATCTGACAGTCGTAGTTTTAAATTACAACCATTAAAAAAGAACAATTGGGTATTTCAATTTTCAGCTATTCCAGGTAATGATGGAAACCAACCAGAAGCATTGGCATTCGTAGCAAAATCTTGTGATGCGCCAGAATTTTCAACCAATAATGATGTTGAAATAAAAAGAATGAATGAGACAATGAAATTTGCAGGAACTCCACAGTGGAATGATATAAACTGTACTTTCTATGATTTCATTAGAAATTCAAATACAAATGAGCTTTCAGCAGGTGATATTTTGTATAACTGGTCTTGTATGGTTTATAACCCTCTTACAGGTCAGATGGGCTATAAAACTCAGTATGCTACTTCGGCTACTTTGGCTCAACTTGACCCAGCAGGAAACATTGTCCGTGCTTGGAATATTTTTGGCATTTGGCCAAATAAAGTAAACTATGGTAGTATGGATTATACATCTGGGGAAGCTTGTGAAATTAGTGCTACATTCAGATATGATCTTGCTATTAAAATTAGTGATTCTAAAACTTCTACTGAATCTGCTTAATGTTAAAATAAGAAATTTAAAACTCCACCATATGGTGGAGTTTTTTGTTTAAGTTAATATATATTAGAGGAAAAGATGAATTTAAGTCAAAGTGAATTACTTGGAACAAAATTAGGAAAGAATATAAGTGTAAAAGAAATTACTTTGGGTCAAGTTGTTAAAAAAATACCTTGTTTTGGTATAGAAAGTGAAGATATATACAATGTATATGATAAGATGGAACGTAATTTACCAAGCAAGGCTACAATAAAAAATCTAAATATAAAAAGCTTGCCAGTTTTAAAATTAAAACTTTCAAAAGTTTATGGTTGCAACAACAACCAGTTTGAAAACAATTGGCTATATTTATGGTATGTTTTTACTGATGGAAAAGATGAATATAATATAATAAAAAAATATTATTTAAACAAAGCAAATTGTAGAAATATACTAGGAATAGATATAAGCGGTAATAAAACAACTAAATATTTTATTTCTAAAGGTATTTATTTTACAGAGATATATAATCCATCAAAACCAACTTTATCATATAATGATATAATGAAGTGCGTACCTTACTTTTGTATAAGGAAAGGTGAAGAGGCAAAAAATAGTAAAAGTGTAGAATTATCAGATACAAAACCAGATGTTTGTAACGAGTATTTAAAGCCAAAACAAGAGGCAACTTCAAGTTATGAATGGGGCGAGGTTAAGTGTAGTTATGAGCAGGATGGAAAAAAATATAATAAAATCCTAAATAAAAATCTTGAAGAACTATGGGATGATATGAATGGATTGTTATCAAAAGCATCTATAAATTTTGATAAATCATATATAAAATGCGTTGGTTTTAATAGAGACTCAAAATTTGATGTAAAAACTTTTGGTACTGATTTTGAAAGGCAAGCAGGTGATAATATTTTTGAAACTTTAATAGTTTTAAATGATACAAAAACACCTTTTAAAAATCTTTCAATATCAAGTAGTGATTTACAAATAGATATATTAAACAGTTTAAAAAATGGCAATGTAAAAAAACTTATAGAAAATACTAACATAATAGGAACAACTTTTTATAAAGGACTTGATATAACAAAACATGATGAAATCATAGAATATAATGCTTCAAATGTTGCTAATCTTTTAACTGTTTTTGGAGTTCCTTTTAAGAGAGATATTTTTAAAGGTGAAAAATACGATAAAATAAATGATGAAGCAGCAAAGTATAAGAATGTAAGATATGAAAAAGGATATGGATATATTTTTAATGATATAAATGAACAAAGTAGTTTTAGTAATAATACAAACAAAAAAGTCTTTGATACTAATTTTGCAGATTTTTTAAAAGTAAAATGTGATAGATATGCTGAAAGCTTGAATGCGGTTTTTAAAAACACTGTAAGAAGACTTTATAATACTAGCGGAAAAACATATTTGGCAGGTACAAATATGGAAAATGCTGGTGTTATTGAGTTTTTAAATGTTGTTTTATTAATGATGTTAACAACAGAAAATCCTATTATTGCAAATAATATATGTAGTTCATTATTAAAATCAGGAATTGATAAAGATACTCAAACAGAAACAATAACAGGTATATTTAAAAGCATACTAAAAGATGCAATAACTGAAAGATACAAAAGCGGTTATCCAGCATTGTCATCTGCTTCTGAAGGGTTTAATTTTAACAGTGCGAATAATAAAAGCACTGTTGCTAAAATGCTTATTTCTGAAGTTGACAAAATTAAGAGTATTGAAAAGAAAAATGAAAAACCAAAAAATTTAAAGAATGTGGAATTTTCTTGTGTTTGTAAAGCAAAGAGAAGAATACAAATTTGGTCATTATCAAGAAAATTTAATGAAGGTAATTTTAAAGGATATAGATTTGCTACAATTTTACCATATGAGGAACCACTTCAAGATATTAGTGAAAATGATTATGAAGGTGTAAACATACAACAGGTAGAAGATTTTATTCAGACTTGGATGGTAAAACCAAGTGAAACAAAAAATAATAAACCTGCGCCAGTTCCAATAGAAGGATATTATGATATGCTTTCTGGTATGACACCTTATGTAGAATATTCGTTTAGAGAAAGCGTTAATAGTATGGAAAATGAAATAAAAGATGGCGAAGAATATGTTCTTGTAAAAAAAAGTAATGATAATATTCATAGATATAAAAAAGAAACTGATGGGTGTTATTATGAAGTAAAATTAGAAAAATATGAAAATGAAAAACCTGTTTATGAAAAAATAACAGGTGCAAAATCATATTCATACAAAGAGCTGACACAATCACTTGTTAATTCATTTAAAAAATTTGATAGTGTTAGATATCCATATTTTAAAAACTTAAGTATAGAAGATACCGGAGTAAAAAAAATAACTCTAACACTTTTTGATCCTGATTTTGGTTCTTTTAATCTTGATAGAAATGGAAGTGTATTCTCACTTGAATCTGTAATAAGAGGTGCTTTAAGAAATCCATATTTTGAAAAAGCAGATGTAGAAGATGATAGTTCTTATGATGCTTCTATTGATTATTCTGGTGGTATAGAAAGCGGATACTTAGATATTAAAGAAGGTGCTGCTAATCTTAGCCCTACAAATTTAAAAATAAGATTTGGTTATACAAAAGACGATAATATTACAAATCAAAGAAGTGGTTTTAAAGATCGTTTTGCATCGAGACCAAAAAAGAATGCAAGATGGTGGGATGAAGAGCAAATAGGTTCAAATACTGATGTAAATATAGTTGGAATAAAAAAATATATAAAAGATAAAGAAATTCAAAATCAGGAAGGAAGTTGGCAATCTATAGATGTTTTAGGTGGAAAACACAATACTTCTGTAGAAAGCAATAGTAATGACCCACATAATGAATTGGGTGGTAATTTGTCTGTAAATGCAATGCTTGATTCTCCTTTTCAAACAACAGTACTTTCAAGGGAATATAATTTTATGATAATTGGATTTAATACTGAATTTACTGTAAGCGGAATTCAGTATACAATTCAAGCAATAGAATCAAAAGATGCTGTTACTTTAAAAACAAGATTTTTACAAAGGTATACTGAATTAACTGCAAATCCTGAAGAAGTACTGTATAATTTGATGCATATTTTCAATGAAGATAACGAAGGAAAAAATATTGAAAAAAGCAAAGTAAAAATATGCCTTGTAGAAGATGTTGATGATAATCATATGAAAAACATTCTAAATATGAAATATGATTTTAAAAAAATGAAAAATGAAAAGTTGTTGGATAATACTGCCGAAGTTGAAGATTTATATTCTGCCGCTTGCTTTGATAATGGTATAACATACAATTCTAAATATTTAAAAGATATTACTTTGAAATTTGGCAGTGAAGAAGCAATAAAAAATTACAATTCAAACAGGGGTAAGAATAATCCTCCACTTTATAAAACAGTAGCACAATTAATGAACGAATTTTGTGCAAGTTGTCCTCCAAAGATAGAAAAGAAATGGAAGAATGTAAAAGATGAAAATGGTCAGAGTATTATTAGTGACAATGGAACTTGTGCTGCAAGGCCATTGAAGTGGTTTACATTTGAAGATACGATAAATGAAATTGTTTATATTTGTCTTTATTACAGAAGAACAAAGAAAGTAAAAAGAATAAGAGTTTATACTTGGGGACCACATAACCCTACATTAAGTTGTGTAAAAAGTGTGAACTTAAAAAATTCTAACGAATTTGCCATTTTGAGTGCTGTTGATGCATTTAAAACAAGTGATGGTATAATTCCTAGAGATACTTGTATGACTGCTGCTGGAACTGCAGATATATCTGCTTTTGGAGATAAAAATAAAAAAATAAGCCCTGTAGGATATGAAAGTAGGCAAGCAAATATTGCAGGAGCAAAAACTGATGAATATTTAAATGCTTTTTCTAGCAGTATGTACAATGTATCAATGGAAGTTCTTGGAGATCCTTCTCTATGTTTTGATGGAGAAATGCAACCATATACATACCCTATAGAATTAAATCTTTTGATGCCACAAAATGAATTTACAAGAAAAGCTCTTTCTGGAGCTAGTGATGTAAATGGAGAAAGTTATGGCAAACTCATAGAAGGATTGATAAAGAAAAATATGTCTAGGTTTAGTTCTTGGTATAGAGGAACTGCTTGGTATAAAAGCAGAAATAATGTTGATGAAATAAAAACAGTAAATAATAGTAACCAAATTTTGCATGAAGCATCAGGATATTATGTTGTATCAAAAATAACACACGAATTAAATAGTAGTGGGTTTAAAACAAGTCTTGAACTTGTAAGTTATCCAAATATAGCAGCAGATGTAATAGGTGGTATTAGAGAGCAGTGGGAGAGGGATAAAAATAAAAGTTAATTTTTATGGCAGAGCAAAATACAGAAGAGCTTGAAAAACAGAAAGAACTGACTGAGCAAAATGCTGAAGCAACTAAGGAATTGGTTAAAGAAGTAAAGAAGCTCACAGAAGTATATAAAAAAAATAACAAAACACTCACAGAAGAAAAAACTATTTCTAGTAATATTAAAGCAATTGAAGAAGATGAGCTAGGGATAGTTGAAAAAATTGGTGACACAGAAGAAAAAACAAACAAAATATATACTAAAAGAACAGGAATTCTTGATGGCTTAAAAAAATCACTTATGGATATGCAGAAGGCAACTTCTGAAGTATTTAGAATAACTGGTCTGGAAGGCTTTAGAATAAAAGATGTTGTCACACAAACTATTAAAATTAATTCAGAGCTTACTAAAATGAGTGCTACTCTTGGGGAAGTCAATGGTAATGGATTTACTCAGGTAAAGCAAGCATTTGTTACTGCTACAAAAGAAGTAGGTGAAAGTTTTGATAAAGCAAGAGAAACAGTTGATACATTGATTGGTGAAGGATATGTTGGAAATTTTAGTGAAGCTGCAAGAGCGATAAGTTTATTTTCAAAAGCAACAGATGTTTCAAGAAGTAATGTTGCTTCTACTTATGATTTTCTTAATAAGACTATGAAAATGAATGAAGATAGTATAGCTTCTATTTATGCTACTATGCAAAAAGTTTCACAAACTTATGGTCTTACAAAGAAAGGAATGGAAACTGTATCATCATCTATAAAAGTGATGACTACAAATATGAAAGCTTTCGGATCTAATGAGGCAAATATAAAACAAATGGCTGTTGGAACGGCTAAATTAGCTTCGCAATTTGAGAAAGTTGGATTGGCAGCAAGTGATGCAGCCGCTATGGTTGATAAACTTACTAACCCAGATAATATAGAAAATAATATTGGATTATATGCTCAGCTTGGAATGAGTATTACAGATGCTTTAACTGGTAATTTTGATGAAGCACAAATGAGAACTGGACTTGCTGATTTCGGTAATAGACTGAAAGAGATGGGTCCAATTGCTGGTAGTGCTTTTGCTAAAACATTTAATATTAGTTATAAAGATGCAATGAAATATGCTGATATGGAGCAAATAACTGAAAATGCTGTAACTCCTGAAGTAAAGGCAATGGAAGAGTTAACTAAAGGCCTTGAGAAAACTCAGGATGGATTTGCAGCTATGCAGACTGCCATAAATAAAATAAAAGGAGCATTATCTTCTCTTAGCCCCGTATTACTTGGAGTATTAGCATTAGTAGTTCCAAAAGTAACAAAATTTATTAAGGATACTCTAAAAGGTATAAAGGATACATTTGATGAATTAAAAAATGGAACAAATGGTGTAGAAAGTAATAATGTAAAACCAAAATCTAACAAAGCAGAGAACATATTGGCTGAAACTGGTGGAATTTTGAAACGAGCAGAATATAAAATTCAAAGAAATGACAAAATAAAACCGAAAGATATGAAATTTAAATTAGGAGATTATAGTAGTGAAGAAATTGATAAATTAAAAATTCAAATGTCTCAGACACTAAAAGATGATGCTTTAGCTCTTAAAGCAAATTTAGATAAAATAAAAAAAGAAGCTAAATCTAGAGACAAAACAAATGATGCTTTAGCTTTGGAAGCTATTAAACTTCAATCATTTGCAAATGCTGCTGAAAAAGCAAAAAAAGATTTAGAAAACAAAATAAATTCAATACCTCAATATAAAATAGATTATGCTAAAAAAGTAGGTGAGAGTAAAGCAAAAGGTGGAGTTGGTGGAGTTTTAAGTAGGGCATCAGCAGAGGTTGGTCGTGCTGGTGGAGCTATAAAATCATTTGCTACTGGTGGAATGTCATCGGCTGGTGGTTTCCTAGGAGGTGCTTCAAAAGTATTTGGAACAATAGGAAAAGTTGCAGGTGGTTTTATGAAAGCACTTGGCCCTATAGGAATTGCGTTGTCTATCTTACTACCAATTCTTCAAAAAAATCAGAAATTTGCTGATATGATTAGTAAAGTAACCACTAAAGTAACAAACATATTAGAAAAAGAATTAACGCCAGTTATAGATAGTTTAGCAGAAGCATTAATGCCATTGGTTGAAACATTGTTTACAATTATTTCACCTTTATTAAAAATAATAGCACCGACATTAAAAATGTTATTGCAACCTGTTATTTGGGTTGTAAATTTGCTAAATTTGATTTTAAAACCATTAGCCTGGATAGCTAAAAAAATTGGTGGCGAAAGTCTAGAAGCTAATACAGCGGCTATTAATGAAAATACAGAAGCACAATCAAACAATGCACCAGAACAAATAATGGCAACTGCCGATGGAAGAGTTGTAGCAACAAAAGTTACAATTGAAAACTCTGCTACAGAGACCGCAAGAGCAACAACAGATAATTTACATCAACAAGAGAAAGAAACAGAAAGACAAAATAAAGCTGATAATATGGTTTATTCAGTTGGAACAAATCTTATATCAACAATAAATTTAATGGCAGAGCAATTTAAAGAGTTTGTAAATTTCCAGAAGAATATGTTTGCACAGCCTGATATAAAAGATAATCTTACAAAAATTATTGAAGATGGAACAAGTGGAATTAATCTTAGAACTGTTCAAATTTCAGAAAATAAGAGAAATGAAATTAATAATGAAGGTGGTATACTTACTCCATTAACTTAAAGTTAAAATTTAGAGGATGAAATGTCAGTAAAGGATTTTTTTATAAAAAGTAATAGCGCTCTTGATGATAAAGATATTTGGGACGTAACTCCATGGCAAAAAGATAATAGCTCTGCCATAACAAAATCAGAAGTAGATAAACAAGATGAATTGTCACTGGAAGATTTTTTAGATGGAGACGAAGGAGCAACTGCTGGCGCGGCATTATCATCTCAATTAGGCCAATTAATAACTCAAAATGGTATATATACTGCTGTAAACAATATAGGTAATGCAATAAAGAACGAAGAACCAGAATCTGTAAGACCTGAAAAAACTGCAAAACAAGCAGATGATGAAATAGGAATTAAATTACAGAAAATAAAGAATAGTAAATTAAAAAGAGTAAAGCTTTCATCAAAATTTGGTTTGTATAATACGTATATGAATTTACTTGGAAATGCTTCTGGTTTATTTATAGGTAGCTTAGGAAAAACAACTGCAACGCAAATAGCAGATTATGCTTTAAATAAAACAAGAATTTCAGATTATACTCTTGGGTTGGGAACTGATTCAATTAGAAGAATTGTAAAAGCAGCTATGGATGATGGAAGAAGTGGTGGACAATTTTCTTCTGTTGATATACCTTATGATGATATTATCGATTTGAACCTAGCAAATTTTTTTACAATATATTCAAGTCGACCTGGTTTAACAGTAAGATCAACAAATGATTTACTGCAATATGTTGCAGGTACAGATGGTAAGCTTGACAAACTTCTTAATGCTGTTGGAAACTCTATTTCTAAAACTGCAAGTAGTTTTGGAGCAAAAGTAGATGTTGGAAAATTTGGTAATGGTAACGATAAATCTAAAACAACGCTTGTAAATTTAAAACAAATAAACGAATTTGCAAATAAATATACTTTTTTAATGCCAAAAGTTGACAAACAAGATAATTCAACAATAACATCATTTGAGCTACCATCTGATGATAATAGCATAAAAAAAGGAATTATACCACAAAATTTTAAAGTAATTGAAACTGATGATTATAAAAAACAAATTAGCAGATTGGCGAAAAAAACAGAGAAAGCATTTAATAGCGATAATTGGGAAGAAATCGGAAAACTAAATATAAAACGTGAACAATTAGAAGATTTAGAACAGCAAAGAAAAGATTATGTAAAAAATACAATAATACATTCTAATGCAAGGCTTAATGGTGGTGTAGAAGTAGGTTCTTTAAAAGAGTATGTAAAGCAAAGATATGATTATTTAAAAGAGCTTTTTCCAGATTTAGGAATACATTATAATGAAAATGGTAACAATATTCCTACATTAATGAGACAATTAAATGAAAAAACACGTTCTAATGGTGGATTATATATAGAACCATTTTATGGTGTAGAAGATGAAAAAGAAGGAAACGGTATAAAAAGCTTTTTTATACCGTTTGAATTTAATCCAGACGTTCAAGAAAATTCTGCAAGCGCAAAATATACAAAGGACGAATTGCTTGGAAGAATACTACCATTAAGAGCTTATATTGGAAGCGAACCAGGTGATTTAACAATAACTACAAAGTATATTGCTTTGGAAGGAGATGATGAAACAATAAATGATATTTCATCAGATAGAACAAAATATTGGGCATTTGATTGGCAATACGTTTTTAAATGGGATTTAAAAAAGATACAATATCTTGAAGGGTTATATAGATCTTTGACTTTGCCATACATAAAAGAGGCAAAATTTGTAAGACCTCCTATAATAAGAGTTATACCACCTTGTAAAAATGATGGGATGTATCTTGGAAACAAAAGTGAAAATGGTACTGAGTTTAGTGTGGTATCAGATTTATATAGTTATCCAAACTATAATGAAAGTGAAGATAGTAAAAATAATTTTGAAATAACAAGAGTTTTTGACAGTGATGAAAATAGTTATAATCACAGAGTAAAAAGATATGTTGCAACTAGTGTTCAAATCTCTGTAATTGATGAAAATAGTTGGGGAAACAATTTTGCTTTTAATGGAGCAGGCGCTTGTGTTAGAAAGGGCTTTAAAGTAACAATTACACTTGCTGAAACCACAAAAAATTTCCTTGATACAATTCCTTCTTTTGCTTCTTATGTTAGCAATGGATTGAATGAAACTGTGTTAAGTTATGATTTAGAAAGAGGCCAGCAGCAACAAGGTGTAATGGATTATTTTAATATAGAAAGAGTTATAACATCTCAAGACAATAAAATTAGTGAAGAAAGCATCAAAGCAGCAGAAGCACAAATGGCTGTTGACCAAGCTACAGAAGATGTTTCTGGAGAAAGTGAAGAAGAAACGAATAATACAGAAAATAACACATATACATCATCTGTTGATGCTGAAAAAATACAAAACAAAAATTCGCAAGCAGATGCTATTTCAGAAACAGAACAACAAAGGGCAGAAAAAAATATTGAACTTAGCTCCTCAGGCCAAGTATCAAATATTACAGAAACACTTGGAATTAGCTATATTGAAAATGGTGAAATAAAAACAAGAGAAGTGACATTAGGTGCTCAAAAAATAAATACTCCAAATATCAAAGAAGAAAGTCCTGAAAACATAGAAGATACAGTTGGTGAAAATAAAGGACTATCATTAGTCTCTGATAAAAAAATTGATGTAACTTCTATGTCATTTGACACAAAAAATATATTTATGAAGTAAGGAGATATAAATGAGGATAATAGAATTACAACCAACAATATATAACAGTATACTAAAAGAAGATGCGAAAGGATTTGCTGAATTAAAAACAATAACAGATGCTCAATATACAGAGGGACAGGTTTTAAGAGGAATGGAGTATAGACCAGATTTGGTAGCAGATTACTATCTTGGTAATTCTAATTTAGCCTGGATGATTACTTGTGCAAACGGTTTTGAAAATGGAATTGAAGATTATACTCTTGGAAAAAAGTTAAAGATACCGAGTGTTTAATTTATGTTATATTTTGCAAGAGTTGTAGATAATAGAAATTTTGGGCAATCAGGGACTATAGAAGTTTTTTTGCCACAAAAAAATTCAGAAAATGGTTTGGAAAGATATTACCAAGATGATTTAAAAAATAATATAACCGATCTTCAATATTTAATACAAGGAAATGATGAAAATACATTTTCATCAAAGCTTACATTCTCTTGTCTTGTTATGTCTCCAATAGCTAATGGATATAATACAGGGATGTTTTCAGTTCCGCAAATAAACACTGTTGGAATTGTAATGGAAATTGAAAATAAAGATGAATGGTCTTCTTACAGATATGTATGGCTTGGTGGACTTTATGGATGCAAATTATATGGAAGTGATATAGTGCTTCCAAACGATGATACTATTTCAGATTCTTTTGAATATGAAGATAAAGCGTTACAATCAATAAATGATGACACAGAAGAAGATAATATATCTGATAAAGATATTGTAAGGAAAGGCGAAATAATTTTAAAAACAAAAACGTCAAGAGTTGTAGATTTTGAAAATTTAACAGAAGAACAAATTGATTTAGAACAAATACCTGCAGATAATACCTTTATAATGAACAAAGACAAGATTTCATTAAGACATAATGAATATACTGATGATGATAAAAAGAATAATATTTCTGATATAACATTTGATAAAGGAAATGTTGTTATTAAAAGACTTGTTGGCGAATCTGATGACAAAAGAAAAGAACAAATAATAAAAATAAACGATAACGAGATATCAATATCTTTTGATAATAAAACAGATAGTAAAAAAGTTGTTCTAACATTTGATACAAATGGAAATACGAGTTTGGAAACAACTGGAAATGTAGCAATTCATTCAGAAGGAGATATGTCTTTTGATACTGATAAATCATTAACTATCCATTCAAAAGACACTCTTAATATAAAATCAGATGCTATAGCAAAAATAATTTCTGATAGACAAATGAAAATAGAAGGTAATGGAGTTGATTTGGGAAAACATATGAACAATATGAGTATGCATTATATGTCAACAAATACAACTGGTTCTCCTACAAGTCATACTCTTGCTCCTGGAAGTATAAAGGACGCAAATAGTGACGTTCAAGAAGCAACAAATGGGTTTATATTGTGATTTTAAAAGACAAAGAAATAGATATACAAATTAAGATAGAAAAGAAATATTCTATATCAGAACAAAATATAAATTCTCAAAATGCTTTTATAAATAATAAACAGGGCGATGTAAAAGAAATTCTTCAAAGAATGGTAGATGAAGAAACAGACAGCGACAAAAAACAGCAATATGAACTCGCTCTTCAGGAGTTAAATACACAAAATAATGATATGTTTGTTGCATCTGATAGTGAAATAATTTTGTTTTCGACAGCTAATGATGGATGGCAAGAAAATAATAATGATAAATATAACAGTATTTCAGCAATACAAAATGGTGGTGGTTTTATTTTACCAGATGAAGCAGATGATTTGGCAAGTGAAATAAGCAATGCTATAATTGAAAATGATTATAGCAATATTAATAGTCAGATTGGAAATCAAATTGTTTCTATTTTAAACTCTGAATTATCAAACGAAAACAGTGGAGAAGCGAATCCATTTGATGATGACAATTTGATGCCATTCGATACATCTGTTAGTTTGGATTCTTGTAAAGGGCTTAGAAGAGATTATCTCGAAGAAATGAGAAAAGCAAAAAAAGAGAAAGAAGATAAATATGCTGAAAAATATGCTGCTGGCTTAACTAATGTAACAATGCAATATTTAACATCGGGGGTGAAATGTATAACATCACATGTTGGTGGAATGGTAATAACTGCTGTTGGAAATTCTACAGTAATAAATTGCTCTTCTGGATATACAAACTGTTATAATTCTATAGTCTCTTATTATAGAAAAAGAGATAGCGAATATCTTACAATAGAAAAAGAGGCAAGAACAATTTCTGATTCGTTTTCTTCTATGTATGATGCAGGAACGCTGCAAGAGATGGTTATAGGAACATATTTACAACCAGGCTCTCCACCATATACAATGCCATTAATAACTAATAATACAAGTTATCAATTAAGCACGGCCTCTGGGAAGCAAATTTTATATGTAACAATATTGGCTGCTTATAAGCTTATGGAATCAATTGCAAAAGCTTCTAACAAAAAAGAAATGTATAAAAAAATAGGTATTGGAACAAAATATGAAGATACAGATGATGTTATAGCAACTGCTATGGCTGCTGGATTAAAAGCTATGATTGCATTAACAAGAGTAACAACGACAACATCTTATGGCTCAACAGGAACAGGATTATTGATTCCTTTTGGTGCTTGACTTTTTTTATAACATATGATAAATATAAATAAATATTCTGCAGAGGAGGTAGAATTATGATAAAAATTGAAAGGTATAGTTATCCTGAAAAACTTGTTGACACTTCTAAGGATGATTTTGAAGTAATTGAGGTTGGTACTGGAAGATTTAATGCTTTTGGAGAAAATTGTTTTGGTGAAATTCTCAGAATGCAAATAGAAACAAAATTAAAAACAATTTTTCCAAAACCAGAATTTGAAATTATGATTACATCTAATTCAAAAAATATTCCAGAAAATATAATAATTCTTTTCAAAAATAAAAAACATAAAGATTTTATAGAAAGATGGATAAATGAAGAAGGTTATAGTTATGAAGATATCGATGTAAGAGACAGATTTATTTTTGACATAAAAGAAAATCAATCATTTGAGAATATATCGACAACTTCAAAAAATAAAAATTCTGTAATTGAATATCTTACTTTATTCCACAAACTTATTATTGATTATTTGCATAAAGATATTAATATAAATGTAAAGGCGGCAGTATTCAAAAACAAATTAATTGCTTTTGAATTAGTTCCAACAGGTAAAGGTGTTAATGATGATATTGTATTCTTATCAAAAAATATTTCAATCGGAATTCTTAGCTATACAGATGGTTTGAATATAGAGGATAAATTTACCTTTATGAAGAACTATTTTGAAAGTTAAGATATATATGGAGAAAAAATAATGAGTGATGAAATGATAGAAGAAGAATTGGTAGATTCTTTTGATGTTACTATTGAAGAGGAAACTACTGAAAGTGGTGAGAAAAAAATTGGCTTTAGAAGTTTGTTATCTAAAGCTGATAAACTGAATGGCAATAGAAGAATTTATCCCAAGGAAGTTCTTAGAAGCGTTTACACAGAAGCTTTGGAAAGATCAAAGAAAACAGGAAAACCTATTTTTGGTGAGTTGGAACACTGTAAAGATAGTCATATTAATCTTGAGAGAATTGCCGTTACATTCCCTGAATTTACCTGGGATGAGGAAACAGGTGAGATTAGAGGAAAAGCAGTTCCTACTTTGACAGAAGCTGGCGAAACAGTTAGAAAATTAGCGTTATCTGGCTTCCCAATTTGTTTTAGCACTAGGATGGCTGGTAAAGTAAGGCCACTTACAGAAGCTGAGAAGGCAAAATATGGTGTTATCGGTGAAGAGAGATGCTCTATTGTTTGTGAGAATGCTAGACTTATTTCAATTGATGTTGTTGGTGATCCATCAGAGAGAGGTGCTGTATCAAGTACTGTTTACGAGGAAAAACAGTCAGAAGAACCAAAGCAGAAACTGCCAACTTTCAAACAGGTTTTTGATGCTATGTTTTAATTAAATTGACAAAAATTTAATTTTGAATTATACTCCTAAATATTTATTTAGGAGTATTTTTTATGCCTAAGGCGATTACAATAAAAGAGTTTGAAGAAAGAAAAAATGAAAAATTCCCACAGTTTAAAACAATAGAGTTTAAGAATATGTCTTCTCCTTATAAATTCTTTTGTGAAAAACATGGAGAACAAACATCTGATTGCTGTTATACATTTCTTAACTCAAAATGTGGCTGCTCAGAATGCTTTAGAGAATTAAAATCAAAAAATAATAAAATAGCAATTCCAAAAAGAGTTAAATACAATAATGATGAATTAAAAGAAAAGTTGATTAAATTAAATGGAAATAAATACAATCATTTATTTCCAGAATATAATGTTGGAAATAGAGGTAGGATAAATGTTTTTTGTAAAAAGCATAGTTTTGAATTTGAAGCATCTATTAGCAATTTGTTAGCAGGACAAGGATGCAGGTTGTGTGCTAATGAAAAACATAATGAAGTAATAACAAAAACAAAAGAAAAGTTTTTAGAAGAATGTATTGAAAAATTTGGAGATATGTATGAATATAATTTAGAAAATTATAAAACTGGAATGTCTCATATAGATATTAAATGTAAAAAATGTGGAAGCATTAGAAATGTAATAGCAAAAGCATTTTTGGGTGGAGCAGGCATTTGTCCTGTTTGTGATGAAAGCGAAGGAGAGTTTAAAGTTAGAAGTATATTAACTAAATACAACATTAAGTTCAAACAGCATTGCTACGATTTTAAAAAATGTAAATATAAAAATACGCTTGAATTTGATTTTTATTTGCCAGAATACAATTTAGTTATAGAAGTTCAAGGAGAACAACACTATATAGATAATGGGTGGAAAAGTGGAAAAGAATTTAAAGAACAGCAAATAAGAGATCAAATCAAAAGAGAATATTGTGAAAACAATAATATAAAAGAGTTAGAAATACCATATTGGAAATTAAATAAAGCAGAAGATATTTTAAGAGAAGAATTAGTTAAATAAAGATAATAATATACGGAGAAATTAAATATGACTTTAAATCAGTTATTTACAGAAATTCAATACGGCAAAGAATATATGAAAGACAAAGCTCTTACAGAGGCAATTAAAAAATGTTATGATGAAGAGTATGATACATTCAGCGCTTCTAAGAGGGCAAAACAAGTTTCAAATGTTGTTTGGACAGAAGGAGAAGAGTTGAAACTTAATAGAATTCTTTCAAAAATTACAGTTTTGGAAGACAGAGTTGATAATGGTAAGCCAATGTCCGAAGCTTATAGAAAGATGCAGACAGCCTCTATCGCTGATGATTGCAATCTTTTTACAGAAGAGGTTTTGAAATTTAAAAGAGTTGATTCAAGAAAGCTTGAATCAGCAGCAAGAATTATTGGTGATGTAAAATATTATGTGACAAATTATGTTGATGAAAAGGCTGCTATTAAAGAGAGTAACAATCCTTTATTTAATAAATTTGTAAAAGAAGAAATTGCAGATATTGAAAAGACAATAAAAGCTTAAAATATTGGGCAGTTTTATTGCTGCCCTAAATATTATATATAAGGAGTTAACATGACAGAAGAAGAAAAGAGAGTAAGAGAAAATGCTGAGGCTGCTTATGGCAAGGCCCCAGAATTAGACTTGTCAAAAATAAAAAATCTTAAAGCATCAGCAGACAAAGCTGTTGCATCAAAAGATTTTGTAGAAAAAACGGAAAGACAAATTGAGAGAAATAGAAAGGCAAAATTTTCATTCACAGAAGAACATGAGTTTAATATACCTACAAAAGGTTATTTGTACAGTGATGCAGACGATGAAGATATAAAAAGAGGTGTTGTAAGACTTCGACCAATGACACTTAAAGATGAGGAAATTCTTTCAAATCAAACTTATATAAAAAATGGAAGCGTATTTAGAAGGGTTCTTGATAGCTGTATGCTGAATAATTTTGAAGCCAAAAACTTTACACCTTATGATGTATATTATTTGATTTATGTTCTTAGAGAAATAACATACGGTCAGGACTATGAATTTGAAATTCCTTGTATTGGTGAAAACTGTGATAAAAAAATTAAATATGAAATGAAAATGAGTGAAGTAGAATTCGATGAACTTGAAGAAAGAGAAGAACCTATAAAAACAGTTAAATTGCCAGTTTCTAAGTACACAGTAACAATTAAATATCAGACAGTTGGTGATGAAGAAAACGCAAGAAAGATTGAAACTGATTGTGGCGAACAAGCAAGGATTTTATCAGTAAGAGCAGTTGAAGTTTTGGATGAAAAGAATGAACCAATAAATCCAAAAGATTGGCCTGATTTTTTTGAAGCTATACCTGGAAAGGACAGGGCGGCTATTACAGATTTATTCAAGAAAATTGACAATTTAAAAACACCAACTATAAAAGTTGTTTGTCCAAAATGTGGTGAGGAGTGGGAAACTGAGATACCATTTAATCGTGAATTTTTTCGTTATTAAAGGAGAAGAATTAGATAAGTATTTATACTATACAAGAAAAAATGTATTAAGTTTGGTTCATTATGGTTTTTCAAGAGAAGAATTATATTATATGCCATTAACTGAATTTATGGATTATATAAAAATTCTTAATGATGAAAAAATAGAGATAACAGATAATACACCTGGAAAATACGATAGTAATAATGACGAAATAAAAATGGCTGGAAATACATTAACAAATTTCTTCTAATAAAATAAAAGCACTCAAAAATCGAGTGCTTTTATTTTTTAAAGTTAAATATTATGAAAGGAGACGATTTTTCTGGTATCACTTTTTATGACAAAAATACAATTGGTTTCTCAAAAAATGAAAAAGAATTAATTATAGAAAATGTTAAAAGAATACTTTTAACAAGAAAAGGAGAAAGAGTTAATAATCCTGATTTTGGTTCTAATGTAAAGCTTTTCCTTTTTATGCCACAAGTTATGGTTTCTGATTTAATGCAAGAAATAAAATACTCAATAGAAAAGTTTGAACCAAGAGTAAAAGTTTTATCTTGTTCATTAATATCAGCAGGACAGAATGAAATTGTAAGAATAAAATTAAATTTAGCAATAATATCAGAAGATAATTCTGAAAATATAGATGTAGAGGTGAATGTATAAATATGGCAAGTACACAAAAATTAACTGAATTACCTGTTATCCAATATACTGGTATGGACTATACAACTGTTATTTCTCAAATAAAAAGTATCATTGAGAGTAATAACAATTGGAAAGAAAACTGGACACAATTTTATTCATCAGAAGCAGGCACTATGTTAATTCAACTTATGGCTTGGATATGTGATAACCTTGCTGTAAGACAAGATATGATATATAATGAAAGTTTTATAAGCACTGCTAAAAATTATACATCAAAACTTAGATTTTTAAATCAAATAAAATATGATATAAGATGCTCAAAAGCAGCAACTGTTCCAATAACAATAAGCCTAAAATCAATTTCAAGCAAAAAAATAAATTTGAGCTGCTATGGTTATTTAAAAGGTTCTGATTATAAAGAGTATCAGGATTATACACCACAGCAAAGAGAAATGCAAGGTGTAAGAAGTATAAAAAATAGTATATTCAGTTTCCAGGCTCCAAATATAAATGGTGAAAGTGTAAACTGGGAAGTTTTAAATATTGGAGATAATGGAAAAATTGAGTATAAAACTCCTGTTGTTTTAGACGAAGGTGAATTTGAGTATAATACTTACGATGACGGTAATAAAAAAATAAAAGCATTGCAAGGAACTACTATTTACAAAGAGTTCTCGTCTGACACATCTGATGAGCCCGTTTTTAATACGTATGAAAAAGATATAGATTTGGAATCGCTTGTTATATATGATATAAAGGGTAATAATTACACTACTACATTTTCAAATGGTTCAACTCATATTTGCGTTCCGAATTTCATTGATATAACAACTTTAAAGAATGATATACCTTGTTATATTGTAGAAAGGAATGATGATGGATATATTCAAATAAGATATCCTTCTATTAGTCTTGGAAATTCAAGTGATAATGAATTGTTATCAAATCATTTGTATAAAGCAGGACATACTGTTGGAATTTTTTATAGAAAATGCAATGGTACAGAAGGTAATGTAAGCGAAAATATTTTTAATGTAAAAACAATCGCAAAAGATGAAGATGGAAAAAATGTAAATGTGACAATAACAAATGTTTTGGCAGGTTATGGTGGTTTTGATATGGAAAATATTGATACTGCTATAAAAAATGCTCCGTTAACTCTAAGAACTTTAAACAGAGCGGTAACAAGTGACGATTACGATATTATTTTAAATAATAATAGTTTTGTTTTAAAGAGTAAAACTTTCACACCTGACAATATGCCAGATGGGTTTTCTTCTTTTTATGGAAGAGAAATATGGCCCCATGAAGCATTTAGTGTAGTAGTATCGAATAAAAATATTAATAATATTCCTAATGAATATTTGAATAAATTCCCTTGGGTTGAAACTAATAAATCACATGCCATTAATGAAAAAATGAGTTTTACAGAACATGAGTTTAATAGTTCTGTTAATAAAAAGTTTGGCCCCGTATTTGGTCTTTTTATTAAGGATAATTATGTTAAAGAAGCAATTAGTGAAAAGATTCCAGTAAAAGAAGATGAGAAAGGCGAAACACCATTAAGTACAATAAATTTGAACTGCTCATCAGATGACGGAACATTATATACAGAAGAGTTTGAAACTAGTAGCGGAACAAGAATGTTGAAAAATGCCGTTGTTTATGATGGTTGTAAGCAGCTTTTAAACTATATATTAAATGAAAAAGAGCAATATACAGGAAATAACAATCCTTATGAACTTGTTGCAAAACTTAATGATACATATTATAATGGTAATTCTTTTAGTGATATAGCAAATGTATTTTTCACAAATGATAAATTATCTGTTAATAAAAATGTTTTGGTTGATAAAGATATAAGTGCAACATTTACTTCTATTGAAAATTTTGCAAAATATGATGAGAAGGTTGGTGGAACATATGAAAAAGTGAATGTTTCAAAAATAAACAAACCAGTAATTGTAAATATAGATGATAATTTTAATTTTGAGTTTGACATAAAGGAGCTTGTAAGAGAAGAATTTGTAGAAAAGTGTTCTGTTTTCTTAAATGAATTTTATACAAATAGTAACTATACAACTACAGACATTGAAGGAGTTATCAGTGAAGAAGATGGAATATACGATATATTTTTAAGCAATTCACATAATGGCGATTTGACAATCACGGAAAGAATGAAAGATTCTTTAATACCATCAAAAACTATACCGGCAAATTATAAAGATGGTATAAATTTTTTCAAAATGGCTTATATTGGTGATTTCTCAGAAAGCCAGTCTACTGTTACTGATTATAGTAAAAATGAATTTTCTCCAATTGTTTTAAAACTTAGAGATGGATTGGTACAGCTTATAAATAAAAAGTATGAAAAAGATCTTAAAGCTTTGGAAGACACAGTTGCCGAAGATGAATTATCAAATTATGAATGGATATCAAGACAATCAAAGCTCTTTAAAAATATAAATGCACCTTCTGATGCCTCTGTTGATTACGAAGATAAATTCTTTGGAACTTTGTATCAAGATATAGGGCTAAACTTCCCTGTGTTTGATGATGATAGTAAGAAAGATAGCGTAAAAAGGGAAAATATGCCATTTTATGAAAAAAAGGTCAGCGATGTTTATGACAAACATTTTTATAGAATAAAAATAAATGGTGATATATATGCTATAAGAATTGATGGTACAACTATAGAAAAGGCTAAGCAATTTTTCTTTGGCAGTGATGACAGTGCTGTTTACGCAACGGACTTTTTTAAATTTAATGGAGTTAATGCCTATAAACAAGACAGCGGTACGAACAATTACATAATTGATTTGGAATTAGCTCCAAATGTAGAGATTAGTAAGAGACTACAATATTTTAGTGGAAAAGTTTGTTCGGCAGAACAAGTAAAACAAGTTTTTAATAGATATTTTGATTCGTTGGATGATGAGAGCTGCTGTTTATGTGCAGAATCATTAGCATTAGTTTTGGAATTTTTATTCTCCCCATCTAATAACGAAAAGGGTTTTGTTTATAAACTCAAAGAAGAAACTATTGGAACTGAAAAAAGTTGGGTAGATATAAATGAACCATCTAATAATGAAAGCAAAGTTCTTGATGGTAATTTGCATGTTCATAGTATAACTAAAAGATATTATAAATATGATAGTATAAATAAATATACTTTTGATGATGAACTTTATAGTGATAAAAAATGTGCAGATGTAAGGTTTGAATATGTAAGAGCGCCAATAACTACAGAAGGTTCTAATATTAAATTTGCAGAACTTGATATTAAATCGGTTAGTGATGATGAGATAAAATACTATGCAGCTAATGGTGAAGAAACAACTCCAATAATTTCAATAACTGAAGATGATAATACAACAGAAATTGCAACTGAAGATTTTTTTGAAAAATTGTTTGGAAATAGGAAATCATTTACATCAAACTTCCCTAATGAAGGTGATGAGACTGTAAATTTTGCTGATATAAGTCTTAACGATGATGAAACTGTAAAGTTTGTATTAACATCAAAAAAGAAAGGATTAAACAGTTCACTGTATTTATCAAACAGTGCAGTACCATTAGAAAATGAAAATTCAAAAAATAATACTATTTTTAATTTGTTCAATTGCTCTAATACTACACTTGTAATAGGAAATGATATTAATACTTATATTACTGAAAAGTCTTATGGTATAAAAAGAATGGAAATGTTTAATGCTGGTGTAACTTATGACAGCGAAGAAGCCGAAGCGTATAGCGGAGAAAACTCAGTTGTATTGCAGGCTGGAGATATTATATTAACAGACAGTGATATTAATTTGATAAATATACCAAGCACTGTATATTTATCATATATATCAAAATATAACGATCATGTAGATATATTAAAACAAACAAGTTTATATTATTCAAGTGATGAAGATACAGCAGAAGCCATGGAGATAAATGTTACAGGTTTGGACGGACAAACTGTAAAGAGTACTGTTGTTGGAGATGAAACTGTTTATTCGATAGATAAAGAAAGTAGTAAGTTTAAAATCAAAATAACAGATGATGAAATAGATTATACAAATAATTTTAATTGTATAGATGATAGCAATTTAAAGAGGTATGTAAAATCAGAATCATTCTCGTTGTTTACAATGGATATAAATCCAGTCGATTCATCTGAATTTGCAACTCTTGCTTTTACAATTGATGAAGCAGATGATATATCTGATGATGAAGTAGAAGATATAGGAGTTGTTGTAAAAAATATAGGTTTGAGTGAATTAAACGCCAATTATATATATACTTCTATTGTTAATTCAATTCCACGGGAACATGAATATTATAACAACAGATATAAAATTGTTAGATTGTATTCTAATAATTATGGTGGAAATAAATATGGAAATGATAACAGACTTGTATTCTCAAACATTGATAATAGAAGTTCTGGAAATATAACATTCTATTGTGGTGTAGATAGTAGTAATGAAGCAACAAGTGAATTGTTTAAAGCATTGTTTGGAACATCATCTACAAACCCAGTTTTCTATAATTTATATCCAAAAGAAGAGATGAAATCAGCCAATATTATCTATGGTGAAAATGACGAGTATTGGTATTCACCCATTCTTGGAAGTCCATTGAGATTTAAATTTAGGACTTTTGTAAATGAAGAGCAAACTAGTAGTAAATATGCAGATTATTATATTGATTGTTCTGGAACAAGATTTGCAAATAATAATTCTGATGTAGGCGAAGGTGTTTATAAGTTCTCTATTGTAAAAACTGAAACATCAAATTTACCAGATGGAGATTTTTATATTCATTATATAAACGATAGAACTTATGAAAAAAATAGAAATACAGAAGAAGATCAGCTAAATGAATATATGAAAAAATATGTCATAGCTGGAACAAAAATAAATTACTTAAAACCATTCTTTAAAACATTCGACATATCTGGAAATATATATTATAATGAAAACTATAATGTTAAAAATATAACAGAAAGTGTAAATAATGTTTTGAGTGCAAAATATAAAATTAACAATATTAGAAATATAGATATTGGAAATAAAATATATTTATCAGACATTATAAAATTAATAACAGATATAGATGGTATAGAACATGTAGAAATTACATATTTTGGTTTTGATATAACAAATAAAACAGAATATCCAAGTAGTTCTAAATATTTAAGTATAAGCGAAGCAAGTGACTTCTACACAATGATACTTCTTGCCGAAACTGATACAAAACATGGAATACAGTTCTCGTATGCAATAGAAGAATAAAAAAGTTAATAAAAGGTAATAGCTACCTTTTGGAACTTTTTATGGAAATCGAGAAATATATATTTGTTAAACCAGAACTTAAAACTGTTTATAATAAAATTGTAGATAACAATAAATTCCAATCTTTTTTAAAAAAGATTGGAGCTATTGTTACAATTGATGATTACTATAACTCTTATGATTTGCCAACTAAGACAAACAAAGATGAATTAAAGGCTCTAAGTAATGTAAAAGAAATAAATAAAAATACAATTTTAAATTTGGCAAATTTATTGGTTGAAAATAATGATACCATAGTAAATCTTTCTGTTGTGGAACTTGTAAATTCTGCTTTTTTGTTCGAAGATATTAAAAATGTTCTTGGATTTTCTACAGAAGAAGAATTAGATTGTTCTATATTTAAAGAGTTTTACTATATTTATAAATTTTCTTATGTTGATAGCTTTTTTCAAAATAACTGGGAAAGGTTTATTCCAGAAGTAGATGCAGATGAAATAAACAATAATAAAGTTGCAAAAAGTTTTGTCGAAGCACTTATGATAGAATTTGACAAGATAAACAACATAATAAATAATGTAAAAGATTTTAAAAATTATAAAAACATTCCATATGAATATATTAATTACTTAACACAACTTTTAGGCTTTGAGCAATTACATCTGAGTTTGACAGAAGATTATGAAGAAGAGTTAAGAGTTATTGCCGCAAATATAATTGACATATATAGAATAAGAGGTACTATCTCTTCATTTGAACTGCTGTTTAATTTTTTGGGATTCAATGTAGAAATAGTACAATATTACTTTGATAGAAGATATAAATATAGTCCTGTAAATGAAAATCAAGAAACCCAAGAAAATGATTATAACAATTATAGGTTTTATTTAACAAAAAATAATCCAGCTGATAACATAGCTAACAATTTTCCAATTGTTGAAACAGTAAGTGATAGTGATTTTATTAAACCATTGTCGTTTGAAAGCTTTTCAACCCTTGTTGATAGATATGGAATAGATTGTGTTCTTGGTTATAGTGATATATATGTTTATAATGGTGACTATGAAACAAATGAAGAAGGTGAAAGAGTTCTTGTAAGAGACAACTTTTTGGATGATAATGGAAAAAGAGTTATAATCGGTGATGAAAATATATATACTGGCCCAGTGTATTCTTATTTTTTAACAAATGTGATTGATATAAAACCAACTCTTGTTGCAGGTGATAAAAACTTTAATATAAAACAATTAAATATTTTATCAAAGCTTTTAAAATTTCTTGTTCCAGAATTTTGGAAAAAGCAATATGTAGTTACTGTAAATTTTGGTGAAGGTAATGATAAAGAAAGAATGACTGTTAATGGTCATAGAAATTTTGATAAGACAACAGGTATAATGCTAGATGGCTTTAGAATGCTTGATGATGAAGATTGGATTTATAACGAAGGTAATGAGTACTTTTTTGATAGAAACAGAGAACACATCTTATCAGATCCAACAGAGGAGTATTATAAAAAACAAGAAAAAGAATACTTACAGGCATTAATTGATGAAAAGAAAAACAGGGTTTTACAACTTTATACTGGTACAAATGGTGAAGAAAAGTATGTAAAAATAAATGATAATACAATACTTGAAGAAATAGACTGGAGTAGTTATAGCAATAGTGAAAAAGAAAAATTTGCTGCAAGTGGCTGTGTCGTTCATACAATAAGTGAAACAATAAAATTAACTGGCGATCTGATAGAAGAAAACAATACCAAAGCAAACAATGAAGAGGTGAATACTTCAACGGATGAAGAGACAACAGAAGTTTTAAGATATTTTAAAATAATAAATAAAGATGGCTCGGACAGAGATGTTAGAAATGATAATACATATATATACACAAACTCTATTGGAGAATTCGGCCAAAGAAATGGTTTTTTTGAAAGTTTTACAAAAAAGCTTGGTGATAATAAAATAAAAATAATAAACTCAACGAAAGGTGCTGGTGCCTTAATGCGCTTAAGAGAAGGCAGCAGTGAGGGTGTTTATAAATTCTGGAAAAGAAATAGTTGTGATGGAAAAAATGATAACTATTGGTACCCTCCAAAAAATCAAAATTCTAAAAGCAAAGAACCAAGAGTTAATTATTTGAAAAAAACAGACTTGTATTATCCTGTTGATAATAGTTTGGATCCTTCTAAATCATATAGTAAGGTTGAATTAACAAACTTTAACTCTATGGAAGGTCAATCTCTTAGAAAATCTTTCTTAGCGATTAATAATGAGACAAGAACAAAATTAATAAACTTAGCAAAATATGAAGAAAATAGTTTAGCTTTGTGTTTGAAAAAGAAAATGCAAGAAACAAAATCTGCTATTATATCCAATGGAATTTGGGAACTTGCAACTATTAATAGTAATGGAATTGAAAAAGTAATAGTAGTTACAAGAAATAGTGAGGATAAAACGCCAAATGGCAATTATTTATCAGCAGGTACTTTGAGCAAATTTGTAAAAACACATAATGTTGTAAATTATGATTATGTAAATGAACAACTGTTGATTGGCGAATATGATAACGAACAAAAAAATTATTTTGATATAAGCAAATGTAAATTTTATGAAAAAACAACATTGTCAAATAAATTTGATGTAAACAATAGAGTTTGTGTTTATAGTGTTTGTTATAATGACAGTACAAATACAAATTCTCCTATTGTAAAAATATTGAAAGAAAGTTTTGATATTGGAAGTTATTACTTACAAAGAAAAACTGGTAAAATAACAGAAAACAATATAGAAATAGACACAGCATTTTATGTTGTATACAGATTAAATGAGCCAAAAATTGATGCTTATGATGGAAAAAAATTAATATCATATAGATACAGACCAACAAATATAAAATATAAATCTAGTAGTAGTAAACTTTATGATAAAAACATATCTAGCACTATTGAAATAAATAATTATGCTGCTTTATTAGCAATTGATATAAGCAACATTGATATTAAATATTTAAATAAATATTTAAAAATTAAAAAAGATAGTGGAAAAATAAGTATATTGTCAAAACAACCAACTGAGTATAGAATACTTAGTTATGATAAAACTTCAAACATATCACCATCATATATAATGATGAGTGGTGGCTATATAGATGACAGTGATATGGATAACAGTGATAGCTATGATGGAAAATTGGAAGAAAATCAATTAATAGAGTTTAATAATGCCAATGATGTTGAAAGTGGCGATTTCTATTTTAATTTTAGTGCATCGGAAGACAGAAATACATCTGAAAATTTTGATACAAACAAAATGAAAGATATAATATTTAAACGAGCAAAGAAAATAATTGCTAAAAAGCAAAATTGTGTAAAAGGAGAAATGTGCTATTACAATGGAAAAGTATATAAAACAATTTTTAATGGTATAAATGTTTTGACATCTGATAAAACATTTATATGTGACAGGGTAAAAGATGGAGTTGTTATAGAAAAAAAATATTTTGGAATAGATGAAACAAATTCTATAGTTGATAAAAGTATAACTCCTGGAATAGAAGGTTCTAATTATATGCTTGACAATAATGGTAATTTAGTTCCAGGTAATAAAGTAGAAACAAAACAATATACTTTTACAAAAAAAATAGTAGAAGAAAATAATGTAAGTAGCATAGATGATAAAATTGAAGAAGTTATATTAGGATTAAAACCAGTAAACTTTAATGGAAAAATAGAAGTTGATGCAACTGAAGCTTTTTTATACTCTTATGATAATAAATATAATGGTGTTTCAGAAGAAGAGGATGGTGATAATTACATTTTAAATAACAATAAAAGAAAGATAAAATGGGATATTGTTAGTGGTATATATAAAAATCAGCATTTGGATATAGACCATGAATTCAACAATAAAAAAATATCAAGACCAGTCAGAGAAATAATTGATAAAAGCTTTGATGACTATATTGATGCAGGATTTAGAGTTGAAAATACATCAACTGAAAGTGATAAAAACATTGAAAACCGTAAAAAGTTTTTAAGAAATATTTTTGAAGAGATGCTTGGAAACACAGCTTCGTTAAATATTGTTTCTAATAAATTACAGGAAGTGAATAATGGCTAAAAAATTTACAACAAATTATGAAAAAATAATTATAAAGGTTTTAAGCAATATTAATAATTTTTATGATGATTGGAATACCTGGAGTGCTTGGTACAAAGAGAATGAAGAGCAGCTTAATTTATCAGAGCAACAGAGTAACAAAATCATAAAATTTGAAAAAACAAATTCTGTAATTGACTTTTTAATAAATATGTGGGAGTTTATAGAACTCAAACCATATGGGTATGATCAAGGAAAAACACAAAGTGATGAAATAAATGAAACTGATGGTACTTTTGAAAACCTTTCACAATGTCATACTCCATTGCATTATTTGATAAAAATAAAAAATATAATTGAAGATTATAGAGATAATAGTTTAAGAATTTATGAACTTTATGATAAAACAGATGAAGCAGATGAGTGCCTAAGTTATCTAACTAGTTGTTATAACAAAGACAGTTTGAGTTATTTAAAAAACGATCAAGAAGTTGTAGTTATTGATGATGAAGATAAAAATTTAAATTATGTTGATGGTAAAAATGTGAATGAAGTTACATTATACAAAAGACTATCAAATGGTCAATTGGAGGTTGTAACTAGTAATGATATAGCTCGTGATAAAGCCACTTTTTATAATTTGTGGGTTAATGAAAATGAAAAAAATGGCTATTTTTATTATAGTGCAAAAGGAGAAGAAGAAAATAATAATAACAAGCTTATTAAATCGAATGATAAATTTATTTTATTGCTTGATAAAATTATTAAATCGATAAAAGGAAATGATAATGAGTATAAAAAAATTATTAAAAAATATTTTTTTGAAGAAATACTTGACAGATATAGAACATTAAATATAGACGAAGATTTTAGCATAAGAATAAATTATAAAGAGAGAAATGAAAGCAGTACAGAGTTATTAATACCAACTCTTTATAATAGGCTTAATGGAAAGGCTGGCTCTTTAAACAATCTAAGAATAATAGAACATTCTAGAAAATGGAAACAGCAAAAAGAAACTGAAAGCCTAATGGTTATTTTTGAAAAAATGTCTTTTATTGCTTCTGATGATACTGATGAAAAAAACTATATTGAAGTAGAAATAGATATTGATATGCTTGACACAGAACAAAAGAAATATATTCAAAATAAAACTGGAGATATTTTTAGTAACCAGGATGATAAAAGTATTGAAGATTATTTGGAAAAAAATATTTTTAATTATTGTAAGATAGTTGCTTTTGTAAAAAACGATGTTCAAAACAATAGTCGAGGAGTATTGGAAGAAATAATTTATGACTTATCAAAAACAGAGCTGTTGGCTTCTAAGTTCAAAGCAAATGAAGAAAAATTTATTGTTGATTTTTATATTAAAGATGAAAATTTAATAAAAAATCTTACAGCTGCTGCAGTAAAAGTAAATAAAGTTAGCGCTTTGGATAGTGTAGAAGGATATATAAAATTTAACTATATAGAACATAAATTGCAAGACAATAGAGTTTCAAGCTCTGTAAGTTCTGTAATTTTAAACAGAAATAGTTATTATATGCCAAAAGAATTTATATCAGCGTTGGATGATAGATCTTTTTCTTTAACAAGTATAAACAAAAAAGCAGATATATCTAAAAATAACATAAGAGTGTTTAAAAAAATAAACAGTGACAAAAGTTTAGATTTTGTAATGGATGTAAGTGATTTTTATTTACTTAACGGCGTAGAAACAATGAAATATGTTAAAATTTTGTCAAGCAGAGGAACTTTTATATTACCAATAAAAAGGATTGAAACAAGCTACGAATATATAAGTTCTGGAACTATTATTGCTGATAACTCTAACTACCCATATATTACTGATAAAAATTTATTAAGTACTAATAGCTTTACTGAAACATTCGGTAGTGATTTTACTGTTAGTATAGAGAACAACGGGCTTGTTATTAATGATGCTGGAAATTTTGAAGGTTCTAAAGAATTGTTAAAAAATAATATTAATAATGATAATAGCTTATTGCTTAATAAAAATGTTAACAATACAAATATTAGTGTTGAAACTAATAAGAAAAAAATAGTTTATAAATACTTGGTGTTGGAAAAAATAGATAGTTTCTCAGATGATATAGATTGTTCTGAATATTTTGACTACCTGCTTGATAGGGAAGATATTGTTTCCATAATAGGTTTTAGTCAATCACAAAATAGTGAGTTTAGCGAATATTGTTTACACTAAGGAGAATATAATGGAATATAGCTTGTCTAAAAAAGTTTTTTTTAATACACAAGATTTAAACAATCATTATATTGGTTGGTGTCTTATTGGAAATTACTATATAGAAAATGAAAAAATATTAGAAAACAAACTTGAAAGTGATAACATTATAGATATGGCTAATATTTGTGCTTTATCAGAGCCAGAAAAAAATTTTATTACTATTGATGGTAATTCTGTTATTTTTAACAATTCAAATAATTTAAGAATAATTGGAAAAAATAATAGAAGTGGTATAAAAATAGAAGATTGTATGCTTGTTTTATTAGACTATGGAATTGAAAACATAAATATAGAACAAAAAATAATAGAAGTAATGGGAAGTGATTTTCAAAATGAAGCATTGTTAAAAGAAAAAAAAGACATAAGTCATATTTTTTTTAATTCTACTTCTGATATATTATATAAACAATATATAGATGATAATAATAAAATAATAAACGCAATAGATTACACTAAAATAATGGTTGGTAAGTTAAAAGTTAATTTAGAAGGTTTGGAGAATTAAATGTTAAAAGATTTACTTAAAAAAACAAGCAATAAAAAAAACAATGAAAAAATTTTAAATGCTATTGCTGATGGTTATGTTGATATAAAAATTTTTGAATATAATAAAGATAGAACTGATAAAAAACTTGTATATCACGATACTGGTGACAATACTGTTACAGATTGGATGAGACAAGCTATAGTTAGATTACTTTCTGGATATCCACTTTCACAAAGGGGAAAAGATGCGTGGTCAGTCATTGGTGATGGAGAAGCAAATTTTGCTTTAACTCCAATAACTACATATAATGAAGCAAATCATTCAACAGGAAAAAATAAGGATGGATGTACAATTGGAATTTCAGGAGCAAAATATTTAGGCAATGAAGGATATAGAAATCATTTTGTTCAATATGATCTTGATGACGATGATAAAAATAAATGGAAATATCCTGTTTTCCCAACAAAAATACTTTTAGGAACTGGTAAGGAATACACTAATTGGGAAGCACTGCAGCTAGATAACGAAGAAGAAAATAGAGAATGGTATGATAAAATGGTTACTTGGTACGGCAAAGGCCAAGGAGTTACAGAAGCAAAAAGAATGTTTAATAAGTGGTGTGATGAAGAAGCAATAAACACTTATACTGCAACAGTTGGCTCTGATGGTATTTACTCTGGAACTGGAAATTTGTTGAAAACAGTAACAGTACCAAACCCTAACGAAGAATCAGGACTTGATGAAACTCCTGCTGAGATGTCTATAATGTACGGTGTAAGAGGAGCAGTAAAAACTCCATATTTACCAGGTTTAAAATATAAAGCAAATGAAACTACATACTCAGGTGAAGATATTGATTCTCTTAATGCGGAAATGCTAGAACCAGTTGTTTCAGATTCTGGTAGACTTTTAAAACCTCATTATAGAGGTGTTGGTGCTCCTTGTTTTATTTACTTTAAAAGAACGGAGCCATCTTCAAATGGAACAGAAAAAAATTTAGACTGGGGAACCAGTGCTGCAAATGTAACATTATCAAGAGATTTGAGCAGTAACTTTTTAAATAGAATAACATTTAGAATAGTAATGCCCTCTCAAACTAGTAATGAATATTATCCATACAATGGATATACATTAAGACAAATAGGGCTATATAATGATTGCCTGTTGGAAGACTTGGATGGTCAAGATTCTTCTATTGCCTCTAAAATGCCTTTTGGCACTTTATTGGCTATTAAAAATATTTCAAGTTTTACAAAAACAGCCGATCAGGAAATTGTATTTACTTGGACATTAACTATATAATGGAGTTTTATAATGATAACAAAAAGCTATGGTGATTCTTCTGAAAATATATATGAATACAACTCTGAAAGTGGTACTTCTGAAAGTACATTTTTTAAGAGAATACATAATAAAAATTTAGATTTGCTAGAAAGTGATGATGTATCTTCTGCAAATACGTTAAACAGAAGTACTAAGATGTTGTATGAAGATGAAAAAAATAACTATTTAGCTTTTCAAAATTTGACAAAATTACTTTTGCAAGATAAAAAAAATTGTTATATAAATGGTATTTTTGAAGGGTTTGGTAAAGAAAATTTAAAAATAATAAAATCTCCTTTTAGTAATGATAGAAAATATCTTAGAATTCCTACAGGAGCTTTGGTTATAAACAAGGCGGTTAATGATATTCATATAAGCGGTGTTGATGATTTTGAAAATAGAAAAATAAGTACTGATGATAATGTTAGTATTTATATAAATTCTCCAAACGTTTCAGTATTTGAAAGAGAACTTGCTAAACATTTTGGAATAGATTTAAATGAAGGTTCTAATTCTGTTGAGGTAGGATATGAATTTAAGAATTCTAAAATTTATTATAATTATAAATTAAGTATATTAAGAAATGAATTAGAAACTGTTAAAGTTGATGGTGAAGATGTAGTATATCCTAAAATAACTGAAAAAATAATTGATGAAAAAATTAGAGAAACAGATAGTGACGGTAATGAAGTTATAACTGGTGCTGAAGAATTAAACAATGTAAGTCAAATTGTAAAATCAGTTAATAGCAAGATATTAAAAAGTTATAAAAAAACAGATGATTTTTATTCGCTTGAAGAAGTAATACCTCTTAAAATTTTAGCCAATAAACAATATGCATATGTATTTTTTAATACAAATATAGGAAAAACAAATGAAGAATATTATACTGAGGAAGACACATATTATTCACATAGTGGAAAATTTTGTTTACATTTAACAAATGAAAGTGCATTAGATGAAACTAGCAGCGAATTAACAAAATATGGTTTGCTTTTATATAAAATACACCTTGAAGGGTTGCCAAGCATAAGTGATACAACATATAGTATTGATATTCCTGTTGAAAAAGTTACAGAATTTTTAAATCCTATAGACAGAAATCTTTTGGAACTTAGGAAATTAAATGTAAATTATGAAACAAAATTGTTTGGCAAAATTGAATTACTTAATGATATTAAATTAACAAACAATTCAGAACATCCAGAAATTATAAAAATAGACAGTTTACCAAATACAGATACAACCTTAAATATAAATGTCAAAATTGATAACACTGGTGCTATAACAAACAGCGGTGCAATAACTAATGAAGTAACTGCTAAAATTACTAATAATAGTGCTGTTACTAATAATGGAACAACAACCATAAATAATACTTTGTATGTAAAAAAAGATGAAAGTACAACATACAGTTGGGTTTTAGCAAATGATAATGAGCTTAATGACTTGGTTTAAAGTTAAAAATAGGAGAGCAAAATGAAATTCGATGAAGCTTTAAAAATAATAAACGAACTAAAAGTTGATAACACCCTTGAAACAAATAAAAGAGGTATCAGCGAGAAAGGTTTGGTTGTTTTTGATATAGACGATACATTGGTAAAAGCAAATCCAAATGTAATCAAAATTTATAAATCTATTAATGGTAAAGAAATGGCAATCTCTACTGCTCAGTTTGCAACTGATAAAGATAAAGCTGCTATGGGCAAAAATGTAGTGATGTATAATACAACTGCTGATGCTCCTGCTACTGGAATTGCTTTCTCAATTCGTGAGTTCAGAGATCCTAAAAAAGTTTATGATTCTATTGTAAAAGGAACTCCGATCCTTGCTAATTTGAGATTGATGGATGATTATATTAGAAAAGGATGGCACGTATCATTTCTGACTGCAAGAGGGCTTGAAGGAACTGTAGCAAAAGCTTTGTCTAACTTCTTGAGAACAAAAAATTCATCTGGTAAATTAGTTCCACTTGGAGATAGTTTCAAAAAAGCAATTTCAGCTGCTGTAAATGATGAAGATATTAAATATGCTGGAATTGATGATGGTGATAAAAAAGGACGAGTATTGAGAAGACTTTGTAGTTATTATAACTATGTAGTGTTTGTTGACGATGATGAAAGAAATATCAAAGCGGCAAACGCTCTTGGTCTTAAAAATCTTAAAGTAATCAAAGCAGCTAAATTGGGTGAAACTCTTAAAGTTGCTAACAAAACATATAGTGGAGAATAAAAATGAAAGCAGAGCAGCTATTTGAAAGATTTAAAATCTTAAATGAAGATTATAAAGATAAAATGAATATTGCTAAAAATAAAGCAAATCATTCAAAAGAAGCTTTGGAGCAGGAGCGCAACAAAGCTATTGAAGCTTTTAACAAATCAAAAAAAGCTTTTGAAGAAGTTTTTGGCAAAAATGGTGATAGTTCAAAAGAATTTACAAATATGAATAAACTTTCTAATGGAACGCTAGAGAGTTGGAAAGAGAAAAAAGTTTTGGATGCTGCTTTTGAAAGAGTATATGAGGATTTAAGTAATGTTATAAAGTTATCAAGAAATAAAAATATAACACCGCAAGAATACAAGAAGGCAACTGAAAGACTTTTCACAGACGTTGACAAAGCTTATGTTGTAGAACAAAGAGTTCCAGCAAAAATAAAATATACACCATTTATGCCAGAATTTAGAAAAAATCTACAAGGTTTAGGAAATCCTAATCATAATACTCAGATGGGTTCAAATTTATTCCCTGTTGGAGATAAAGGATATGCTAGAACTGATTTGTTCCCAAAAGTAATTAAATTTGGTGATATTCCAGGAACAGATACTGGAATGCTTGATGTAGCAAAAGAACTTGCTGGTGAGAATAAATTTGCCGTAAGTAAATTGTTTAAAAGATTGAAGAAAGCAAAAACTGTCGGGGATGCAAAGGGCTTTGATAAAGGTAAGATTATCCGTCTTGATGCTTTCGACAATTCAGATAATGATACAGTTGAATCAAAAGAAGATACAGCAAAATCAAAGGCAATGGTGAAGCTTTTGATAAAACTTGGAAATCTTATACCTTCTATAAAAGAGAAAAGAAATGATATTACAAAAGATTTTGAAGTAGCTGATTTGAAAGGCTCACAAAATAAAGAGAAACTTTCAAAACTTAATGAAATCTCAAAAAAGAAATTCCAAGATTATATTAGCGGAAATGAAAAGAGTGGAAAAGAAGAAAGTGAAGAAGAACTTGAAGCAAGCTCAAGGAAATTCGCAAAAGAACTTGAAGACTTAGATTCTTCAAATATTAAGAGTAAAAACGCTCAAAGCCACGCTCAGTATCAGTGGCAAAAAGAAAATGCTAAACGAGCACAAAATGAAGCACTTAACAAAGCAGCAGGATTTAACAGTGTAGATGAAGTTCTAGATAAAGCAGGTGTTCCATCTGTTATGGCTAAAAAACTTCTTGGTCATTCTATTAAATTCTATGGTAATATTCCTTCACCAGCAGGTGGAACGTTTGATCAGCTTAAAGGTTATTTGGTTTTGGCTGATGCTAATAAGATCGGTGGAAAAGATAGTAAATTTATTGTTAATATTGATGGTAAAGACTGGTATGGCTATAAGATTGGTAAACAATATCGTTCTGTTAAAATAGCAGAAACAGAAGAAACAAGAAAAATGCACGAAGGTGAAAAAGATGTATTGTTTATCTATAAAGCCACATCTGATGAAAAAGAAAAAGTAAGAGAAGTATTTGATAGTAAATTTAAAAAAGCTTCTGTAAAAACTTCACATTTTAACTATTAATTCCTAAAAGCTGTCAGTTCTTCTGACAGCTTTTTTAATATATTATCAGAATATTTTATTATTAAAAGTTTTATTTTATTGTCTTTGGCATATTTTCTTTTTAACCAATCGTGATGTCTTTGTATTTTTAATTTTTCTCTCATTTCTTCATCTGTCATATTGCCGCTCCAGTTTACTTTTTCATAATGCTGAATTCCATTATGTTCTATTAATAAGTTATATTCCTCCAAATAGAAATCATAGCTTAATAAGTCTTTATCTTTTAAATCATTAAATTTATATCCTCTTTTAAATGATATTTCTTTCTCTGTTAATAATTTAGCTATTTCTTCTTCTCTTTTATAGTTCAAACAATAAGGACAGCCTTGATTTTGATTAATATGATTTTGAGGAGTCTGTTCAAATATTTTACTACACTTTAAGCATTTAATTTTCACTTTTTCATCACATCTTTTATATTCACTGAGACTATAATCATACTTGTCTCCTTTCAAACTACTAGCATACTCTCTCCATTCCTCAATACTATAATGATATTTTCTGCTACATTTAGGACACCCAGTTTTTCTATATAAGTGACAATATAAAGTAGTTCTAAATATTCCGTGCTCTTTGCATTTGAAAGTTTGAAATTCATTTCTGTCAGCAGTAAAATCTACTAAACTATAATCGTATTTGTCTCCGTGTATTTTAATACATTCTTTTTTAAAATCTGTTCTATATTCAGAGCAATAAGGACAACCACCTTCTCCACGAGAAATGGCACCAATAGTAGCTTCAAATTTATAGTTATGCTTTAAGCAATAGAATGAAGTTTTAGTTTTGTTGTTTTTATACTCTCCGATTAATTCAAGAGGATATATTCTTTTTTTAATTTCTTCTAAACTTAATTTTCGCATTTTAATATTATTCCTTATTTTGAAATTTTTGTCAACAAATAAGTTAATTATATAAATTAAAAAGTATACTGAAAAATTGATTTTTTTCATTTTTAAAAAAAATTAAAAAGCATTTTTTTGGGTATCTATAAAGATAAATATATAAACAAATGTATAAACGGAGGTTTTATTAATGGACCAAACAGCTAAACTTAATTTGCTCGATGAGGAACTTGATGAAGCATCTCAGAAATACATCCAGGAGTCACTGGAGGAATGGAAAGAGAGTGTTACAAATCAGCTTGTAGAGCAGTTAGAGCAGGAAAAACAGGCAAAACTTGAGGAACTCGAAGAGGAGAATAACGCATATCG
>Ga0247611_10001632_pt1 | contig 39460 bp, 35 predicted proteins | sample 177DNAGHGhighgp2_FD_192422 | JGI IMG/M metagenome (GOLD analysis project Ga0247611, IMG submission 192422) | Sheep rumen microbial communities from Palmerston North, Manawatu-Wanganui, New Zealand - 1770 DNA GHGhigh gp2 | ecosystem: Host-associated > Mammals > Digestive system > Stomach > Rumen... | reverse complement strand
CGTCGAAGACGCTAAATGCCTCGTTAGAGGCTATTTATGAGAAAGACCATGCCAGAGGGGTCGAAGACCCTTGCAGCTTGGTCATAGAAGAAAGTAATGATGGTCTTTGGACCAAGCTGCGCCCCCCCACAGGGGGGGCTGGCATGATTCTAAGCACAAAGTCGGGGTCTCGACCCGCCCAGCGTCTTCGACGCTCACAGTGGGTCAACCTAAACGCATAAGGACAGCTGAACATTTACCATTTAATTATTAACCGCATAAACTTAATGATTATGAAAAAAATTATTCTCCTAATGTTGCTGGCGGTGGTTGCCATGACTGTGAGTGCTGCCACCAATTATGAAATCAACATCGCTGGTGTGGAAGTGAACAGCGACAATGCCAGCTACATCACCGGTGGCGACATCACCCGCGGCTATGGCGTGTATAACGCTTCGACCAACACGCTCACGCTGTATAACATGACAATATATCGCACTGGCCAGGACAATTATGGCATCCACAACCGCAAGTGCGACAACCTGAAGATAGTGTTCAGCGGTAGCTGTAGCATAAGGACTGCCGACAATGCGCTGAAGCTTGAGCGAGCCACAACGCTTAATGCGGCATCGGGCAGCAACACTACGTTTTATAGCTCGGCCCGCATCTGTGCTAACCTGAAAAGCTACAACTACTACATCACTGGCAGCGGCACGATGCGTTTTGAGGCCGACCAGTCGGCCTACGAGGCCATCAAGGGCAACGGCACCAGCTCTACCAAGGTGTATTTCCAGGGTGCTGAAGTATTTGTCGCCAGCCTGCAGCGGTCGGCGCTGAGCTCCTTTGCCGCCTATCTGCAGAGCGGCACCGACCTCACCATTGCGGGCAACGGGTCGAATGCGAGCGTGAGCAGCGTGTCGATGTCGTTCTCGGGCAACACCACCATCCTGGAGCCCTACGGAGCCTATTACAGCAGCAACTCGGTGTATAACTCGTCGGGCAACCAGGTCACGAGCGGAAACATCTACATCAGCGACAGGTATGCGTTGCTGATCAACAGCAGCAACTTCCCCAATAACAACTTCCGCAATGCGCTGCTCACCCTCTATCCCAAGGGCTACCTCACCACAAGCCAGCTGCAGAACCTCACCTCGCTAAATGTGAGCGGCAAGAGCATCAGCAACCTCACTGGCGTGGATAAACTCACCTATCTCAAGACGCTCAACTGCAGCAGCAACTCGCTCACGTCGCTGCCCTCGCTGCCCTCGTCGCTGACCACTCTCGACTGCCACAGCAACCAGATCACGTCATATACCGACTTTCCGACGTCGCTGCAGAGCCTCAACTGCGCGAGCAACAGATTTAGCGGCACATTCTCGTTGACAAGTCGCAGCAACCTAAAAACACTCGATGTCAGCAATAACCCGAGCATTACCACGCTCAACTGCTATAACAACGCGCTCACCTCGCTCAGCGTGAGTGGCTGCTCGGCACTGACCACGCTCGACTGCCACAACAACCAGCTCACGTCGCTGGGCACACTGCCCTCGTCGTTGCAGAGCCTCAACTGCGCGAGCAACAAATTTAGCGGCACATTCTCGTTGACAGGTCGTAGCAATCTAAAAGCACTCTATATCGGTAATAACACGAGCCTTACCACGCTCAATTGCTATAGCAACTCGCTCACCACGCTCAGCGTGAGTAGCTGCTCGGCATTGACCTCGCTCTATTGCTATAGCAATGCGCTCACCACGCTCGACGTGAGTAGCTGCTCGGCACTGACCACAGTCGATTGCAGCAGCAACCAGCTCACCTCGCTGTATTTGCCAGCATCGACGTCGCTGCAGAGCGTCAACTGCTCAAGCAACAAATTTAGCGGCACATTCACGTTGACAGGTCGCAGCAACCTAAAAACACTCAATATCAGCAGTAACCCGAGCCTTACCACGCTCAACTGCAATAACAACGCGCTCACGAGCCTCACCACGGATGGCTGCTCGTCATTGATCACACTCGATTGCAGCAACAATCAGCTCACCTCGCCTGGGGCAATACCCTCGTCGCTACAAAACATCAACTGCTCTAACAACAGACTTAGCGGCACATCCTCGTTGACCGATCACAGCAACCTAAAGACGCTCAACATCAGCAGCAACCCGAGCCTTACCGCTCTCTACTGCCAAAACAACTCGCTCACGAGCCTCAACGTGCAAAACTGCTCGGCAATGACTGCGCTCCAATGCCACAACAACCAGCTCACGTCGCTCAATCTCACCGGCTGCTCGGCATTGACTTCTCTCTCTTGCCACGACAACCAGCTCACGTCGCTTACCAACTTGCCAATGTCGCTGCAGAGCCTCTACTGCGGGAGCAACAATTTTAGCGGCACATTCACAGTGGCAGGTTACAGCAACCTAAAAACACTCAATGTCAGCAACAACTCAAGCATTACCACGCTCAACTGCTACACTAATGCCTTGACATCGCTGATCTATTCGGGCTGCACAGCGATGAAGACCCTGGATTGCGCCAACAATAAGTTGACTTCGCTTGGTTCCGTACCAACCTCGGTGACAAAATTCAACTGCTCGGCCAACCAGCTCACCGCACTGCCCTCGCTGCCGAGCGGCCTGCAGGAGCTGGAGTGTGCTTTCAACCAGCTCACCTCGCTCTCGGTAAATGGTCTGAACTCTCTGACCCGACTGGTGATCTACAACAACCTGATTAAGGAGAGCGCTATGGGAACACTTGTCAATAGCCTGCGCACCATCCCAGCTGGAAGCACTGGCACCTTCTTGGTGCTTGGAGGCAGTGGAGAGGGCAACGTCATAACCGGTGATCAGGTTAACACCGCCCGCAACAAGCGCTGGATGCCTAAGAAGTGGAACGGCGACGACTGGGTGGATATTCCCGTCAACACCATCGTGCCTGGCGACGTCAACGGCGACGGCACAGTGACAAGTGCCGACGTGACAGCGCTCTACAACTACCTGCTCAACAGTGATGATAGCGCTATCGTCAACGGCGACCAGAGTGGTGATGGCGAAATCACCGCCGCCGACGTGACCATAGTATATACCATCATGCTGGCAGGCAAGAACTGACGCCACGGCCACAACTAGCACCCACGCAGGGGTGAGACAAGTCGGAGACTTGGCGGTATGCGAAACACATTGTGCCGTTCACGGCGGAGCCGTGGGCGGCACTGTGTGACAGGCGGTGTATCTAATGCTGCACATCGCAAGATGTGCAGTAGTTAATTTGCTAACGTCGCTACCACTACTGCACATCTACGATGTGCATCCATGAGGCTTCGACATACACACAGTGCGCCCCAGCTCTTCGAGCTGGAACGCACAATGTGTTTCGCACATCGACATGTCTCCGACATGTCTTTCCACACAGTGCCGCCCCATGAGGCTTCGACATACACACAGTGCGCCCCAGCTTTTCGAGCTGGAACGCACAATGTGTTTCGCACATCGACATGTCTCCGACATGTCTTTCCACACAGTGCCGCCCCATGAGGCTTCGACATACACACAGTGCGCCCCAGCTCTTCGAGCTGGAACGCACAATGTGTTTCGCACATCGACATGTCTCCGACATGTCTTTCCACACAGTGCCGCCCCGTGAGGCTTCGACACATCGACTTTTAGTGTAAATTGGTGAGAATTAGTGGTTAGTCGCAGAAGTTGCCCCTACCATGATAGAATTGGTGGTGGGGCTATGGGGGTGGAGTAATCGAGAAGTTCGTTACGTTCGCCGTCAGATTATTGGGAAGAGGCCGTAGAGCAGTCCGTCGATGCGCTCTGTGACCTTAGCGAAGTCCTCGGGGCGGTCGCCAAACTTGCAGTTGTCGCCGTCGATGATGATGAGCTTGCCGTCGTAGTCCTCTATCCATTTCTCGTAGAGTCGCTCCAGGCCTTGCAGGTAATCGAGGCGTATGGTCTGCTCATACTCGCGACCTCGCTTCTGAATCTGTCCCACGAGCGTGGAGATGCTTGAGCGGATGTAGATCATCAGGTCGGGCATCTCTACCAGCGACATCATGAGCTGAAACAAGTCCTGATAGGTGTCGAAGTCGCGGTCGCTCATCTTGCCCTGGTTGTGGAGGTTGGGGGCGAAGATGCAGGCGTCCTCAAAGATGGTGCGGTCCTGAATTATCACCTTGTCGCTCTTGGAGATTTCCACCACATCCTTAAAGCGCTTGTTGAGGAAGTAGATTTGCAGGTTAAACGACCATCGCTCCATGTCGTCGTAGAAGTCGGCGAGATAGGGGTTGTTAGTCACCGACTCAAATCGTGGCTCCCAGCCGTAGTGCTCGGCGAGCATTCGGGTCAATGTGGTCTTGCCACAACCTATGTTTCCTGATATTGCTATGTGCATAAACGTATTTAAGTGTAAAGTGTTAAATGTTAAGTGTTAAGTGAAGTAGCAGAATCTACTATTTTTCTTCTCGTCAACAGAGCTACTGCATTGGGAAGAGTCCATAGAGTATGCTATCGATGCGGTTAGTGATGCCTATGAAGTCCTCGCGGCGGTTCTCAAAGTCGAGGTTGTCTTTATCTACTATCATCACGCGGCCTTTGTAGTGGTTGGTGATGAAGTCCTCGTAGCGGCGGTTGAGGTTGTCGAGATACTCGATCTGCATGGTCTGCTCATAGTCGCGGCCTCGCTTCTGGATATTAGCCACCAGGTGCTCTACCGAGGAGCGCAGGTAAATCATCAGGTCGGGCAGCTTCACAATCGAGAGCATGTGCTCAAAGAGCTCCATATAGGTGGCAAAGTCTCGCTCGGAGATGTTGCCCATAGCGCGGTTGTTGGCAACAAAGACATACACGCCCTCAAAGATTGAGCGGTCTTGCAGAATAGTGCCTTGCGACTGTGAGATAGCGAGCAGGTCGCGAAATCGCTCCTTGAGGAAATACACCTCCAGGTTGAACGACCATCGCTCAATGTCATGATAGTAGTCTTCGAGATAGGGGTTGTGAGCCACACTCTCGTAGCGTGGAGTCCACCCATAGTGCTGTGCCAGCAATCGCGTAAGCGTTGACTTACCAGAGCCTATATTTCCTGCAATGACAATGTGCATGAGCTGAACAGAAGTTATGACCAATCAGGCTGTGCATCAGAAATCTCAAGCAAGATAGTGACTTCGTTGACTTGGCACTGATTTTCTTGTCGGCAAAAATACACAATTCTCGTGAACTATCCTAACGAAAACAATAATTTTTAGGGCAAAAAAAACTAGTTTGCTTTGTCATGTAAAAAATAACACCTACTTTTGTAGCTGTGAAAGAAGCGACCAAAATATCGTTGTTTGCGTCGGTGCTGCTGGCAGTGTTCCTGCCAATGGTGCTGATCTCGTCGGTTCACATTCACAAAGAAGCGGCAGCCTTCGGCAGCGATAGCGAGTGCATAGAGTGCACCAAGCACATCCCCCACCCCACTCACTACTCGTCTCACATCACCAAGACCGAGCACTGCCTGTACTGCCAATTCTTAAACTCACAATATCTAGTAGCGGCAGTTGCCGAGATTACTAATTACCAAAAACCTTCACCCTTTATTTTTGCCACATTAAGCACCGCTGTGACTGCCGTGCCTTGTGGCAAGCCTTCGTGCCGCGCCCCGCCAGCCGTGTGATGAGACCGTTTAACAAGCACTATCTCATTACATTTTTAGCTCAAGTTTCTAAAGTTGAGGACTTTATAGACTTGAAATCATTAATCAACAGCAAGACAAATCATGATTTCTACCTTACTGGCAGCCGCACTCTTGATGGGTGCGCCAGCCGATAGTGCCGTGGTAGATTCTACCGTGGTGCTTAAGGATGTGACGGTGAGCGGCAACTCCAGCCACAACTACCAGATGCGCTCCACCCTCAGTGGCCTGCAAATAAGCCACTCGTTCATGGAGAACAACTTTGCCGGCAGCCTGATGCAGACGCTTGAGAGCGTGCCTGGCGTCAAGGCCATGAACATAGGCAGCGGACAATCGAAGCCCGCCATACGAGGACTGGGCTTCAACCGCATGGCAGTGGTGGAAGATGGCATCAAGCATGAGGGACAGCAATGGGGCGATGACCATGGACTGGAAATCGACCAGTTTGCCATCGACCGTGCCGAGGTCATCAAGGGTCCGGCGGCATTGTTCTATGGCTCTGACGCCATAGGCGGTGTGCTGAGCCTCTACTCCAACCACATCCCCATCGAGAAGTTTGAAGGCAGCGTGCAGCTCTTTGGTCGCACTAATAACGAGCAACTAGGCGTCTCGGCAAAGGTGGGTGGCAGGCTAGGCAACTTCTTCTATCGCGCCAACGCCACGCTCATCAATTATGCCGACTTTCAGGTGCCCACCGACAGCATACAGTATTACTCCTACTTCATCAAGCTCAAAGACCGGCGCCTGCGCAACACGGCTGGCCGCGAGCGCGACTGGAGCGTGATGCTGGGCTGGGACGGCTATGACTTCCACACCGACCTGCGCCTGTCGAGCAACTGGGCCAAGAGCGGCTTCTTTGCCAACGCCCACGGCCTGGAGGTGCGCCTGAGCGACATCGACTATGACAAGAGCCGTCGCGACATAGACCTTCCCTACCAGAGCGTGCAGCACTACAAGCTGCTGAGCCACACACTGTGGAAGGGCGACAATGTGACCCTCGACGCCAATCTTGCCTATCAGCACAACCGTCGTGAGGAACACAGCGAGCCGGTGTCGCACGGCTACATGCCTCGTCCTGGCGACTCGCTAGAACGTCGCTTCTCAAAGAGCACCGCCACCGCCAGCGTCAAGGCGGAGTGGCGCCTGGGCGAGCCTCACACCCTCACCACTGGTGCCAGCGTGGAATATCAGCACAACCGTCGCGGCGGCTGGGGGTTTATCATCCCCGACTTTGAGACGCTGCAGTGTGGCGCCTTTGCCAGCCACAAGTACACCATCAACGAGCACTGGGTGCTGAATGCCGGCATGAGGTATGACCACGGCCGCACCCACATCCACAGCTACAACGACTGGTATAAGACCCCCGTGGCGCCAGGCGACTCAGTGTATATGGAACGCTCGGCCGACCAACGTCGCAACTTCAACAGCTTCACCTGGTCGGCAGGAGTGAACTACAACACTGGTGGCTGGGTGCTCAAGGCCAACGTGGGCAAGAGCTTCCGCATCCCCATCCCCAAGGAGCTGGGTGCCGACGGCATCAACTACCACATCTTTCGCTATGAGAAAGGACAAGCCCACCTCGACCCTGAGCAGTCCTATCAGCTCGATGCCGGCATTCACTGGTCGGGCAAGGGACTGACGGTGCAAGTTGACCCTTACCTCAACTATTTCCCTAACTACATCTACCTCAACCCCACCTCTGATTATGTGGAGGGGCTGCAGCTCTATCAATACACCCAGGCCCGGGTGTTAAGATGGGGCCTTGAGGCCCAGGTCAACTATGAGTTCACCAGCCACTGGAGCGCCGAGGTGAAGGGAGAATATCTCTACGCCCGGCAGCGCTCGGGCGCCAAGAAAGGCTACACCCTGCCCTTCTCCACGCCCTGGAGTGCCGATGCCACCGTGAAGTATTCCTACTCGTGGCGTGGCAACGGCTTCGTGAGCCTCAACGCTCACATCGTGGGTGACCAAAATGAGATAGTGCCACCCGAGAAGCCCACCCCGGGCTACTGGACCCTCAACGCACAAGCCGGCAAGCACTTCGACCTGGGTCGATGCACCCTCAAGGTGACTCTGCATGCCGACAACCTGCTCAACCGCCGCTACTACGACCACACCAGCTACTATCGCTTGATTGACGTGCCCGAGCCTGGGCGCAACTTCTCACTGATGATAGGTGTGGATTTTTAAAGACCTTTTTTAAGCATAAAAAAGGGAGTTTTGTGAGAAACGCGCTGCGACTCACAACTCAAATAACACATTTTTTATTATTTCTAAAATAGACATTTACAATGAAAGCATTAAAATACTTAGGCATTCTTGCCATCGCGTGTGTAATAACCATCACTATCAACTCTTGCGGGAAAGGCGAGCCATCGGTCGCCAAGCCCACTATTACCCTCACCGAGGTGGGGCACGACAACAGCCATCATGCCCACCCAGGTCATGACATGCACCTTGAGGCCGACATCGTAGCCCCTGGAGCCATAGGCAGCATCCACGTCGTGATTGAGCAAGTGGGTGGCGACACCAAGATCAAGCAAGACTACACCAGCGGTAAATACATTGGCGTGAACAACACCGAGTTTCATGAGCACATCGACATCCCTGCCGAGGCGCCTCTAGGCAAATACACCCTCCACTTCACCGTTGCCGACAAGCTGGGACAGCAAACCACTGTCAACACCGAAATCAACATGGAAGAAGGCGACGAGGAGCCCGACCACGACCACGAATAATCAACAACCATACTAATGAGTAACAACATGAAGAAAATTCTTATTGCAGCATTAATGCTTGCCACGATGGCAGCTTGTGGTGACGACGATGACAAGAAGGACCTCGTCTATCCCGAAATCGCCGTGAATCAGCTCGATGCCATCCCCAACGACTGCCATGAGTACCGCCGTGGCGAGGTGATTAACGTTAACTACGTCTTTACCGACGACACCGAGCTGGGAAAGTTTAACATCGAAATTCACAACAACTTCGACCACCACTCTCACAGCACCTCGGCCACCGAGTGCACGATGGATCCCGCTAAGAGCCCTGTCAATCCATGGGTATTTAACCACGACTACGACATCCCGTCGGGGCAGCGAGAGTACCGTGCCGCGGTAGAAATCGCCATCCCTAGCCACATCGACACCGGCGACTACCACTTCATGGTGCGCCTCACCGACAAGGCTGGCTGGCAGCAAATCAAGGCCGTGTCAATTAAGGTGGTAGAATAGCGCCCTCTTGTTGAGAGACACTACTATAGCAGGGGCCGTGCTTGACGGAAGCACGGCCCCTGCTGTTATCTTGCGTTTGCCTGACTGAGAATTATTCCAAAAATCGGTCATTACGATTGAGGATTATACGCTCACTGCTGTAAACTCCCAGTCACTTATTTCTCGGGAGCAGGCATGAATGTCAGTTCCTCATCAGTAGCGGCATCGGCAAGCACCAGCTTCTCTTTGCTCACCGTCACCACCTTGAGGTTGTTCATCTTGGGCAGGCTTCCCAGAATCATCTTCTTGATCTCGGGTTTCTGCTTCTCAAGCTCGGGCTTGATCATGGCATCCATCATCTTCTTGGTCGAGGCATCTATACCTTCAATCTCATAGTCAATGTCAACGGTGGCGTTGTCATTATCAAGGTTCATATTCAAGTCCTTGCCGTTTAGAGTATAGGTGCCAGGCACCTTTGCTGTCATAGCGATGGTCATTTTCATGCCCTCCTCATTCATCACTTGATCGGCACCGATAGCAATGGCACATGTGCCATCGTCGTTAAAGTTAATCACAAAAGCCGCTTTTTCTTCCTCGGCCAAATCAATCATAGTAAACCATGCGTTGCTGGTAAGGCTCTGTGCATTAATCGCTAGTGCTGATGCGAACAGGAGCATTAGTGTGAAAATAGTTTTCTTCATAGTTTTTGCAAATTATAATGTGTAAATAATAATAGATTATTTCTGTGTTATTCTTGTGCGCTTGTAGCCATGCTCAAGGCGGTATTTGCGCACGTCGGCAAAGAGGTCGGTGGCATACACGAAATTGTTAAGATGCTCGTTGTCAACGCTGTAAATCTCATCTTTGTTGCCCACCCACCCCACGTGGCCCTTATAGATAAACACGATGTTTTCGCCAATTCCCATCACCGAGTTCATGTCGTGGGTGTTGATGATGGTGGTGATGCCAAACTCGTGAGTGATGTCGAAGAGCAGCTCGTCGATCACTATCGACGTCTTGGGGTCGAGGCCCGAGTTGGGCTCGTCGCAGAACAAGTATTTGGGGTTCAGCGCAATGGCGCGGGCAATGGCGCATCGCTTCTGCATGCCGCCACTGAGCTCGCTAGGATATTTATTCTCGCTGCCGGTGAGGTTCACACGGTCGATGCAGAACTGTGCACGCTCTCGCTGCTCGGCGGCACTCATCTTCGAGAACATCTTCAAGGGAAAGATCACATTTCCCATCACCGTCTCGCTGTCGAAGAGCGCCGACCCCTGAAACAGCATGCCTATTTCCTTGCGCAACTCCTTCATCTGCTTGCTGTCGAGCTTGGTGATGTCGCGGCCGTCGTATAGAATCTCGCCGCTGTCGGGCTTGAACAGCCCCACCAGGTTCTTCACCAGCACTGTCTTACCTGAGCCGCTCTGCCCAATTATCAAGTTTACCTTGCCGTCATAGAACTTGGCATTGACGCCAAAAAGCACCTGCCTCTTGCCACCATCCTCGTCAAACGACTTCTCAACGTTTTTAACTTCTATCATAGTGTAGTTGTTTTTTTACAATTATTCAAGTTTACAAACTTGAAGTTTAGAGGTTATAGGTTAGTGGTTAGAGTCATGTAGTGACACGGCGCGCCTTGTCCGCTTGAGAGCTATGAGGTCGCTATGCCCATAATCTCATCACTGTCTTCCATAAACCATAAACCATAAACGATAAACCAATTAGCAAGTTAACAACTTGCGGAACATAAATCAATTACATCATCAGCAGCTTAGTGAGGAGCACGTCGGTGAGCAGAATCATGATGTTGCTCATCACCACGGCGTCGGTGCTGGCCTTGCCCACCTCGATTGAGCCACCCTTGACGGTGTAGCCATAGAACGACGAGATGCTAGAGATGATGAAGGCAAAGAACAGCGATTTTATCAACGCAAACCACACATACCACTCCATAAACATGGTTTGAATACCAAAAATATAGGTGTCGGTGTCGATGATTCCCGTTATCACGCATATCAGGTAACCACCAAAAAGGCTCGTCACCATGCATATTACCACCAAGAATGGCATGATGGTCACCAACCCGGTGATTTTGGGCATAATCAGGTAGTTGGCACTGTTCACGCCCATGATGTCGAGGGCGTCGATCTGCTCTGTCACGCGCATGGTGCCTATCTCGCTGGCAATGTTACTGCCTATCTTTCCCGAGAGTATCAAGCACAAAATCGAGGATGAGAACTCGAGCAAGATAATCTCGCGCGTGGTCAATCCCACGGTGTAGCGTGGCAGCAACGGGTTGTTGATGTTGAGCTTGATGAGCAGCGTGCACAGTGCGCCAATAAATAGCGACACAATCAATATCAATGGAATAGAGTCGATGCCCAGCTTATAAATCTCGGTCATATAGCGCTTGAAGAACTCCCGCCACTTGTCGGGGATGCCTATGCTGCGCCACATCAATGTGCAATAAGAGCCTAATTTCTCAAATGACTTAAACAATACCATAAAAAGAGGTTTATTTCTCTGTAGTTTTGTTATTAATTGGCAAAGGTAGTAAAAACTTTTCAGTTTTTAGGCATCTGATGGCATATTTATAACACACCAAGTCACGCCACAACCACATAACCCACTACACCACAGGCCTTTCAGTTTGCCACAGCCTTTTTCTATTCTATTCACATTATGTCCCCTATTTTTGCAGTTTTTTCGCTGATTGGGGAAAAAGTGTTACCTTTGTGCCGATTTTTGCAACTATCAATTGAGCTATGAAACAACTTAGAGTGTTATCAGCATTAGCCATGATGCTCGTGGTCATGACGGCAGGAGCGCATGAGATAATAAAGTTCCACTTGGCGAGCATGAGCACCAGCCTCTACCCTGGCACTGAGCGCGATGTGGAGGTGTATGTGCCCGACGCCTACGATGGGCGGCAGCCTGCGTGCCTCTATGTGGGTCTCGACGGCATCTTGTGCAACGCTCCTAATGTGATGGACAGCCTCATTGCCGCGGGCAAGATGCCGGTGACCATTGGCGTGTTCGTTCAGCCAGGAGTCATTAAGGACAACGCTGGCAACGTGCTGCGCTACAACCGCAGCAACGAGGTTGCTGTGCCCACCGAGACTTTTGCCCGGTTCCTTGAGGCCGAACTGCTGCCTCGCGTGGAGCAGCTGACCACTGCTAAGGGCTATCGCGTCAAGCTCTCGCACCGAGGCTCCGACGCCATGATATTCGGCCTGAGCAGCGGCGGCATAGCAGCGTTCACGGCATCGTGGCACAGGCCCGACCTGTTCAGCCGCGTGTTTAGCGGAGTAGGCACCTTTGTGGCGATGCGTGGTGGCAACGACCTCCAGGCTATAGTGCGCAAGAGCGAGCCACGCCCGCTGCGCATCTTCTTGCAAGATGGCACCAACGACGTGTGGAACCCGCTCTTCGGCCACTGGTATGAGGGCAACCGCATGCTCGCCACGGCGCTCGACTTCGCCGGCTACGACGCCCGTTACGACTGGAGCGACTGCTACCACGGCGTGAAGCGCGCCAGCGAGATTTTCCCCGAGGTGATGGAGTGGATGTGGCATGGCTGGCCCGAGGCGCCAAAGTGTGGCACCACGCAGAACAACCTTCTCGACACCATGCTCGTGGCAGGAAGCTCGTGGCAGGCCCAAGTGAGGACTTTTGCCGAGCCATTAGAGCCATGCGCTATTTATCCCAGCAGTAAAATTGTGGCGAGACCTCGTCGAGGCGGCAACTGCTTGTGGCAATACACGATAGATGAAAACGGCAATGAGCAAAATGGACAGCCTTTCTATTGGCTGCACAGCTACGACAACTCGCTGCTCACAGTGAGCGCAATGGAGTTTGACGGAGCTGGTAACCTGTGGGTGGTGACCAACGCCGGCATCCAGATTTGCGACCAGAACGGCCGGGTGCGTGGCATCTTGATGCTGCCCGATGGTGTGGAGGCTGCCGACGTCATTAAGATTGTAATCACTGACGGAGAAATCTGGATATGGAGCAGAAAAGGCATTGAATACACTCGCAAGCTCAATGTCACTGCACCCACGCCTTTTGTCACCCCCAAAAGCCAAGGGCAAGGATAAATCAATGCACAATTCACAATGCATAATTCACAATGCACAATGCATAATTCACAATGCACAATGCATAATTCACAATGCACAATGCATAATTCATAATGCATAATGCACAATATCTTAATCTGACAACTGACAACAAATGCACAACAACACTGCAGCGCAGCATGCTAAATTTGTGAAGTTGACCACCGAGCCTGTGGGCAGGTTGGTCACGGGGCTTGCCGTGCCTGCCATGGTGAGCATGCTCGTGACGGGCATCTACAACCTCGTTGACACCTTCTTCGTGGGGCAAATCAACACCCAGAGCGTGGCGGCCCTGGGCATCGTGTTCTCCTACATGTCGATAGTGCAGTCAATCGCCTTCTTCTTTGGGCAAGGCGCTGGCAACTACATCTCGCGCATGCTCGGACACGAAGACAGCCACAACGCTGGCGTGATGGCTAGCGTGGGCCTCGTTTCCACATGGCTCACAGGGGCTGTGATAGCGACCATCGGCTTCACCTTCATGCAACCAGTGCTGCGCTTCTTAGGCTCGACCGAGACCATTCTGCCCTACGCCTGCGACTACTTCACCTTCATCTTGCTGGGCACACCGTTTATCATGAGCTGCTTCACGATGAACAACCTCATGCGTCACCAGGGCAACGCCATGCTCTCGATGCTCGGCATCATGACCGGAGCCGCGCTCAACGTGGTGCTCGACCCCATCTTCATCTTTGGCTTAGGGCTGGGCGTGAAGGGTGCCGGCATGGCCACAGCGCTGTCGCAGGTGGTGAGCTTCACCATCATGCTAATGCTCGCTGGCAAGCGAGGCGGAGTGCCCATTCAGCTGTCGAAGTTCAGGCCCTCGATGCAGCGCTACCGCGACATCGCTGCCGGCGGACTGCCGTCGCTGGCGCGCCAGTCGATGATGGGCATCGCCGCCCTCATCCTCAACCATGTGGCTGGGCTCTATGGCGACTCGGCCATCGCCAGCTTCTCGGTGGTGAGCCGCATCACCATGCTTGCCAGCGCCGCGATGATAGGCTATGGGCAAGGGTTCCAGCCAGTGTGCGGCTTCAACTATGGCGCCGGCAAGTTTCACCGCGTGCGAGCCGCCTTCATCCACAGCTGCAAGGTCTCAACCATCTACTGCACCGTGCTCGCCGTGGCGGGATTTATCTTTGCCCGAGAACTGGTGTCGCTCTTTGTCGAGAGCGACCCCGAGGTGAGCCGCATAGGCACCGAGGTGCTGCGATACCAGTGCCTGTCGTTTCCCTTGACGGGCTTTGTGGTGATGGTGAACATGTATCTTCAGAACATACGCCGCACCGTGCCCGCCGTCATCATCGCCATGGCGCGCCAGGGCATCTTTCTCATCCCGGCGTTGTTCCTGGGCAACTGGCTGCTGGGCTTCCTGGGGGTGGAAATAGCCCAGGCCGTAGCCGACGCTGCCTCGCTGCTGCTGGCCATTCCCTTAGGCCTCCGCACCCTTAACGGCATGGGGAAATCTTCTTCTTAATGCCTAATGCTCAATGCAATTCATAATGCATAATGCTTAATCCTCAATGCTTAATGCTCAATGCTTAATGCACAATGCTTAATGCACAATACTTAATGCTCTATCTTCTAAACCACAAGCCTGTGCTTCGCACATTAAAAAATAGTGGCAAGGATTATTTTCGTCAAATGATCCTTGCCAAGCATTCAATAGGTAATAATTTGTGTGTAAGGTAATAAAAGAATGTTTTGAGGTTTATCTAAATGTAAAGTTATGCTTTCAAAGTTTTTTTCTAGTCTTCTGCATTTTGTTAATTTAGAAAGTTCTACTAGTTATGCAATCCATTTGAAAGAAAGCTTGTTGCGGCCACTATTTGCAAACCCTAAACCTAAAGATTGTGCAAACGATTGCGGACGCCTCTCCAAAAAAATCCAGATAACGGCTTCTGGACTGGAAAGATTCAAAAATTCTTCAATGACCTTGTGTTTTTGCGCTGCAAAGATATGAATATTTTTTGAATAAACCATATCTTTTTGTAAGAAAAAAATGTGCCTACGCTCAAAACTGCTGTAAATCAGCAAGGAACAAAAACATGTTATTGAGCATGATATTTGCCCATCACAATTTTCTCGCCATCAAAGGTGGCATAAGTGAACTGGTCGATCCACTCTCCCAGGATAGTCATGGTGCGGCCATCATTGAGACCCACCTGGCGAGCCAGGTGCACGTGCCCAAACACGTAGTGCCGCACCTCGGGGTGAGCGGCAGCATGCTCATTGCAGAAGACCTCCAGGCGCTTGCAGCACTCCTCACGCAGCCGTTGCTCATAGTCATGGTCACGCGTGATGCGGTTCTGCTGCGACCATCCAGTGGCAATGGGATAGGTCCAGCGCGGATGGATGCTGGCATATAGCCACTGGCACACACGGTTGTAGAAGCACCAGCGCGTGAAGCGGTACATGGGTCGCTGGTAGCCCACGTCGTCGCCATGCGAGAGCAGGAACTTCGTACCCATAATCTCCATTATGGTGTTGCCATTGAGCACCTTAAGCCCTATCTCGGTGGCGAGGTAGTCAAATAGCCACACATCGTGGTTGCCCGTGAACCAGAATATCTTAATGCCTGCGTCGGCCAGCTCGGCCAGCTTGCCCAGGAACCTCACGTGCCCACGAGGCACCACATATTTGTATTCATACCAGTAGTCGAGTATGTCGCCCAGCAAGTAAAGCTCGGCAACATCGTCCTTGATGCTGTCGAGAAAAGCCACCAGCCGGCCCTCATGCTCACGCTTGTTGGTGATATAGCGAGCTCCCAGGTGCGCGTCCGACAAGAAATAGGCCTTTTTCATGTCACATCAGTTATGGCACTCAAGCAAAAACGAGTTAATGATACCTCTATAAGACACTAACCAGCACGAAGCGCATTATTCGTCCATGTCAAAGCCCAGCTCAAGCTTAGCCTCGTCGCTCATCATGCGCACGTCCCACTCGGGCTCATACACGAGATTTACCGTGCAGCTCGTGATGCCGTCGATGCTCTCCACCTTCTGCCTCACGTCCTCAAAGATGAAATCGGCCATCGGGCAGTTAGGAGCAGTGAGCGTCATGTCGATGACCACACTGCCATCATCGCGCAGGTCAATCTTATAGACCAACCCCAGGCTATACACATCTACCGGTATCTCAGGGTCAAACACCGTGCGGAGCATCATTACAATCTGCTCCTCAAGCTTAAGTCTCTGTTCTTGTTCCATATGTGGTTGTTCGTTTATCGTTGTTCGTTTATCGTTGGTAGGGGCGAGGAAACGCCGTGCCTCGCTTTGCGCCTGCAAAAGTAGTAATTAGTTTTCAGTTTTCAGTTATCGGCAACCAGTTTTTTGTGCTACATCACAAAATCTTCTTCACTTCCAGCAGTGACGTCACGGTGTGGTCGGCGATGGGGCAAGGCACGTTGCGGGTGTTGAGGTAGATGGTTTTCCAACCAGCGTTTTTGGCACCGGGGATGTCGGTAGTGGGGTCGTCGCCAATCATCACAATCTCTTCGGGCTTGGCTCCGCACAGGCTCATGGCATAGTCGTAGATGCCCCGCCTGGGCTTGGTGATGCCGCAGTCTTCGCTCAGCACCACGTGAGTGATGTATCGGTTCATGCCTCCTGCCTCGAGTTTGCGCTCCTGCACCCCCTTGAAGCCATTGCTCATGGTGTTGATCTCATAGCCCTTGTCGTGCAGGTATTGCAGCAGTTCCACTGCGCCAGGCATCAGGTGCTCTTGCCTCACCAGCTGATTGAGGTAGCATGTGTTCATTGCCGCCGCAAGCTCGTCCACATCATCACAGCAATAGTTGCTCGCTTCAAGAGCCTGCTCAAACCGCCTCACCTCCAGCACTTCCTTCTCAACAGCCCCTTGGTTGTAGAGCTGCCACAACTTATGGTTAAAGTGCTCATAGTGATCATGAAACGCGTCATAGCTCTTGCACCAATTGCCGCACCCCATAAGCCTGAAAGTAGTCTCAAGCGCCACCTCACTGTTGCGTGAGAACCACCACAGCGTGTCGTCAATGTCGATAAAAACCGTTGTAATATGTTGCATATTAAGATTTGTGATGTAATCGCAGCCGCTATGCAAAGATAAAAGATTTTTCCCAAATCACGATGCTTTTATACACAGAAAAAGCATCAGCTTATCATAAGAACAACGGGAGCACACGAATTGAACGAATTAAACCAATGCCCTGCGCTATGTTTATCAAACAACCGAAACAACAAATACACAAATTTTATCCTTTAACTAACCATTATTATTGCACTCTGAAAAAAAATCACTATCTTTGTGACCAAACTTTCAGCAATCGACCGCAGAGGCGGCACCTACATAGCTGAAAGTGACATATTAAAAAGCGTATATTGACGCTTTGTTCTTTGGCTTCCAGAAATTACCACTTTCAAATAGTCGCCCAAGAGTAAAGCAACGATAGACGCTCATTGGATATGTTACATCTATCTCTGTGTCATTATTGGCACATAGTGTGATTGCATATCTGCGTGAGGTCTAGCCGTTGCTCGTTCTGGCGACAATGGCTGTGGTAAGCCTCTGGAAGCGGGACGAGTCAACAATATAGACTCTCACGCTTTTTTGTTTAATGTAAGATGGTTCTTGTGAGTCTCTGAACCAGTTAATTGGAAATATTAAAGACAAGGATTAAAAAATGAGAACCGAAGACCAAGTAAGAGATGATGCCAAAATAATTCTTGGGTTTGATGATAGCGAAAAAAAAGTGCAACAAGGCACAGGACAAATCACCACATTTAACCAATTAGGATTCATTGGCAATAGCAAAAAACCTGATGGATGGTACTTCCCAAACGATAAAGGAGAAGTTGCAATTGTACTTGAAACTAAATCAGAGGAAGAAGATTTAACTAAAGATAAATGGGTTAATGAAATAAAGACAAATATGTCCATTGTAGCAGAAAAATACTCAAAAGTTATAGGTATCTTGTACAATGGTATTGATATTCGTGTTTTTAAAAATGATGAAGAAATTACTGGTGTTGCTTCAACATTACAACACAAGCATTATTATAAAAAACTGTTTTCTGAGCAAAAAATTGACAAGCAGAAAATATATCGCTTAACCAAACAAATAAATGACTCATTACATACCGAGTTTGGAATAAAAAACCTTTATCATCGCATGATTTTTACTGCATGTGCTTTAGTTGCAAAACGATATGGAGCACTTCTAACTGCGGGCATGGATTTCCCTACTCTTAAATCTTGCATTATAAGCAATCTTCAACAAACTATTCAAGCAGATCTCCAGCAAAATCTGAAATTACAACTTTTAATAGAAGTTTATAATAAGATTGAAATGAATAACGATAGAAATCAAATTGCTATCGATAAATTTATTACTTGGATTGCAGAAATTTCAGAATGTGTAAATTCTGACTTTTGGAACGGTGAAGATGTAATGGGTATCTTTTTCAATGAGTTTAATCGTTACAAAAAGAAATCTGAATCGGGACAAGTATTTACTCCAGACCACATTACTTCTTTTATGTATCGCCTAATTGAAGTAAATAAAGATGACCTTATACTTGATGCTGCTTGCGGTTCTGGTGCTTTCCTTGTTAAATCTATGTGCAACATGATACGAGAAGTAGGCGGTGTAAGTACTCAGGAGGCAAAAGATATTAAACGCAATCAACTATTTGGCATTGAGTTTGACAAGGAAATCTTTGCCTTAGCATGTGCAAATATGCTTATTCATAAGGACGGTAAAACAAATCTTGCTCAATTGGATTCAAGAACAGAAGAAGCCAGCGAGTGGATAAGTTCAAAAGGTATAACGAAAGTACTGATGAACCCACCTTTTGAACGCAAGTATGGATGTTTGAAGATTGTTAAAAATGTTCTTGAGTCAGTATCTCAAGGAACAAAATGTGCTTTCATTCTTCCTGACAAAAAACTTGAGAAAGACATGAAAGATAAAGCTTTTGGAAATAAGTTACTTAAAAACAATACTCTCACAACTATTGTGAAATTTCCAGAAAATTTATTCTTTGGCCAAGGAGTAAATACTTCTGTTTTTGTGTTTATTGCTGGTATTCCTCAAAATGGTCGTGATATAATAGGTTATTATATTGAAGAAGATGGCCTTGAAACAGTTAAAAACCAAGGACGACATGATATAAGAAACCGATGGCCTGAGAAAGAAGATTATTGGATTCGTGCTATTCAAAATGGAGAAGATCCTCTTTATAATACTCGTCAGATTATTCATCCAAACGAGCATCTGTCATATCAAATGCCAGAAAAACCTTTTGAAATCTTTGAGGAAGATTTCATTAAAAGCATGATGGATTATGAGCTTTTTAAACAAGGCATTGATGCTAAAGATTTTGCAGATAGATTGCTTTATAAAGTAATGTATAGCAGTCAAATATCAAAGAACAACAATGACACTATTATAACATTGAAAGGATAAAAACATGAAGAAGATAGATACAACAAATTGGAAAGAATTTAAGGTTGGTGATTTGTTTGATGCAGAAAGAGGGACTGTAAAAAATTTACAACAACTTGAAACAGGAAACATTCCTGTTATTGCTGCTGCGCGTAGCAATCAAGGTGTAGCAGGACTTTATAATGTAACAGCTTCTTATGAAAATAAGATAACTATATCATGTAATGGAGTAGGATGTGGAAGTTCTTTCTATCATGACTATCCATTTAATGTAAATGGTGATGCTATTGTTTTATTGGAAAAAATAGAAATGACTCATAAAGCAAAGCAATATTTAGCCTGCTTACTAGATGTCGTATTCACAAGGAAATATTCATATTCAGAAAAATGTTCTCCCCAAAAGGCGAAAAAAGAAATAATTAAATTACCTGCAACAGCTGATAATCAACCAGATTGGGATTATTTAGAAGAATACATGCAACAAATTGAACAAAAAGTTAATGTTCATTTAGACTATTTAAAATGCATGTAGACTTATAATATGAAACAATAAATTAAGGTATTTAGTACTTTTAATTGAGAATCTATAAAGATACAAATTTGAAAGCAATTCACAACCATCGAGCAGGGCATCCTCTATTTTGACCCGTTGTAAAACCCGATACAAAGATACAAATTTGAAAGCAATTCACGACTGCGCTTAGGGGGTTAAAATAGTCTTTTGTGCTTGTAGTAGAAATATAGGAGGGCTTTGATGTGTAGGCGTCCCAGCTTGGAGAATGGGCGTCGCTTGGTTGAGCGGCGGTAGTCGTGGATGATGGTGTGGTTATTGAGGCAGTGAATGCTGTATCCAGCTTGTCTGATGCGCATGCACCAGTCGGCGTCTTCGGGTCCATAGAAGATGTGCTCGTCGAGCAGCCCCACCTTTTTTACTATCTCTTGACTGAACATCTGGCAGGCACCAATGACGTATAGTGGCTCGATGATGCCCTGGTCGTTAGGTTCATATTGTGTTTTGTTGCCTATTCCGAGCACGTTGCGCAGCTTTATCATTAGCCCAGGGTAGGGTTTGCAACTGTCTTGTGCTATGCCATCCTTGTCAATGAGTCGGCAAGAGCAAAGTCCCACTTCGGGATGGCTGTCGAGATGCTCAATCATGGCGTTGATGGCAGATGTTGTTGCCTCGGTATCGTTGTCGAGCAGTAGCAGTTTGTCGCCTTTTGCGACTTTGATTCCTTGGTTGCGCGCTGCCGCCACGCCACGGTTCTCGCTGTTGACGATGAGTTGCAGTTGTGGATATTTCTCGCGTAGGAAGTCGAGCGTTCCGTCGGTGGAATGATTGTCGATGATAATCACCTCGCATGATGAGTCGTTGATGAAGACATGCAATGATGCCAAACAACGGGTCATGAAGCCTAACCCGTTGTAAGTGATGATTATGATTGACAAACGCATCAATAAAAGTGTTATGTTATAAGTGTTAAGTGCTAAGTGTGCGCCTGTGGCGCTAATGATTTAAAGATCAACCCAATGACCTCTAAATTAGACCTATTAGCCAAAGAGCTTTATCTTCAGTGCTCGCGCTGCGTGCGTGAACTCGCTCCAGCTTGAGAAGCGTTTTATCTGCTTGCTGATGAACCCCCAGGAGATGAAGTAGCTGAGGTTGTTCTTGAAGAGTATTCTCTCCATCTCTTTTGACGATATGTTGGGCAGGTTGAGGATAGACTCGCGCTGCACGTCGGTGGGCACATAGTCGCCAGTGGAGAGCCAGTTGTTGTCCTTGCATAGCTTGTAGAACTCTGTGCCTGGGAATGGCGAGACGATGTTGAACATCACCTGATCCACCTTGAGTTTCTTGGCTTCTTCGAGTGTGTGCTTGAGCGTTTCCTTTGTCTCGAGCGGACTGCTGCCAATGAGCACGTTGAGCTTCACTGGCACGTTATACTTCTTGAGCAGATGTATAGCTTCGTAGATTTGCTCGGTGGTGATGCCTTTGCGCACATACTTGAGAATCTCGTCGTTGAACGATTCTACTCCCAGATCCACATAGCAGCATCCGCTCTGTGCGAGCATCTGGGCTATGGGCTCGGTGATGGCATCGACTCTTGCCTGGCATCCCCACATCATGCCATATTTCTTCATGATGTCGCACAGCTGTCGTGTGCGCTCTTCGTTCCAGATGAAGTTGTCGTCCATGAAGCCAATGGCTTGGTAGCCTTGCTCATGGAGCATCTTCATTTCCTGGTCCACGCTCTCGGGAGAGCGGTAGGAGATGGGAGGCTTGTGGCCATTGAAGCGCTTGTTCTCGATCTCGCGCGCGAAGGTTAGAGAGCTAGGCACACAGTAGATGCAATGATAAGGGCAGTTGCGCGAGGTGAAAGCTGTGGTGTAGCCTTTGTGCTTGATTTTGGGGTTGTAATATCGCCTGTCGGCAATGAAGTGGCGTGCCGGCAGTGGCAGTGAGTCGAGGTCTTTGATGAGCGGCCTGAAGCCGTTGTTTACTATCCTGCCCAGGCTCATCCATGATATTCCCAGGATGTTGTGCAATGGCTTGTCCTGGACGATGGCGTGCAGCAGCTCCACAATGGTTGCCTCGGGCTCGCCTCTGACGATGATGATGCGGTCGTTGATGAGGCATTTGTCGATAAAGAACGACGGCCCTGGCCCCATGAGGATGACGCGTGCCTCGGGGCGGTATTGTTGCAGAATATTGATGGCCTTGATGTCGCTTTCTATAGAAAGGTTCACGGTCCAGATGCAATAGACGTCGCTATTGTCGTTGCTCAGGAATTGCCTGTAGTCGTTCTCGCCTTTTTTGTAGAAGACGAAGTCTTGGTAACACACTTCACCCAGTTTCTCATTCTCAACAACACCTATTACCGTGAGTTCATATATGTTAGGAGCCAAGTACACCACCCTTGTGCATCCTGCCGAGCGTTCTGCTGGGCGGTTGCCGTCAAGGACTGGTGGTACTAAGAACGTTATCTTCATAAAAAATGTTGCGTTGTTTCTTTATATAATAAGAACGAGAAAAATTGCGTTTTGTTACGTCTTTGTTAATAAATATCTAAATAATATTTTCAATATCGCTCGGTGTCGTCGTTGTCGATTTCGCTATTGATTTGCAACAGGTCGTCGGTGGCGTCGTTGGTGTAGATTTCGTTGTAGTCAAACATTCCGTCCTCGTAGGTCACCATGCGGTTGCAGCTGGCTGAGGTGAAGGCCATGGCTACCGCCACCAGAGTTATTGTCAATGCTAAGCTAAGTGTTTTTCTTGTTCTTTTCATCGTGGTGCAAATTAGTTGGTGAGGTTTTGTTATAATAGAGTGTCGATGCCTATCTCATGGCAGGCGTGGTTTAGCAGAGCTATCTCTCGGTCGTCAACGTTGTTGTCGCTGTCGATTATCTCCACCATCATCCTCGCCAGTTGCAATTTCTTGTCGTCGCTCATGTTTTTGAGCACCTCGATGGCGTGTTCACATCGCAGGTCGTAGGCCACGACAAACGAGTCGTGGTCGATTTCTAGCTTCTGGCAGATGAGGTTGATGGTGATCATCTCCTCGTAGGCAATCTGGTCGTTGGCGTTGGCCATCTCAATGAGTAGGCTCAGCACTGCTATTTTTTCTTGACTGGTGAATTGCATGTAGCCGTGAAATGTGTATTTTGCCTTTTTTTTGAAAATGTGAGCCTCGCACGGCAGGTGGGAGGCTCACATGTAAGAAAGGTTGAATATTTAGGAAGTTAGTTTTTTCCAAATATCACTTATCCCTGCGGGAAATTAGTCGATTTCCTCGTCGGCCTCATAGCCACCCATCTCGCGGATAGCGTTCTTGAGCATCACGTGCTGCTGGAAGAGGTGGTTAACGGGCACCTCGTCAACTGTGTAGTCGTGCATTGGGCTCTTGAGGAAGAAGCTCAGGAAGCGCTGAGTGCCGTAGCGTCCGGCGCGGTGAGCCAGGTCCATGAGCAAGCACAGGTCAAGGCACAGTGGTGCAGCGAGGATAGAGTCGCGGCACAGGAAGTTGATCTTAATCTGCATGGGATATCCCATCCATCCAAAGATGTCGATGTTGTCCCAACCCTCTTTGTTGTCGTTGCGAGGTGGGTAGTAGTTGATGCGCACCTTGTGGAAAATATCGCTGTAGAGGTCGGGTTGATCCTCGGCTACTAGGATTGACTCGAGAGTAGAGAGCTTGCTCACCTCTTTTGTGCGGAAGTTGGCGGGCTCATCGAGCACGAGGCCGTCGCGGTTGCCCAGAATGTTGGTTGAGAACCAACCGCTCATGCCGAGCATGCGGGCGCCGATGATAGGAGCGAAACCGCTCTTAACGAGAGTTTGGCCAGTCTTGAAGTCCTTGCCAGCGATGGGCACCTTGGTCTCCTCGCTCAGTTGCCACATTGCGGGGATGTCAACGGTGGTGTTAGGAGCACCCATGATAAATGGGCAGTCCTCTTTCAAAGCAGCGTAGGCATAGCACATAGAGGGTGCGATGTGAGCCACATCGTTGGCCTTCATAGCTGCCTCGAGTTGATCAAGGGTATAGTGTACGTTCTTGTCGGGAGCGACATAAATTTCGGTAGATGCAGCCCAAAGAACTACAACGCGGTCAACGCCAGTCTCTTTCTTGAAGTTGCGGATGTCTTCACGCACCTGCTCCATCATGTCCCAGCGGTCCTTGCACTGCTTCACGTTGTCGCCGTCGAGGCGCTTGGCATAGTTCTTGTCGAAGGCAGCCTTAAGGGGTTTGATTTTGATGAGCTCGTCTTTTACTGGCTCTATGTCCTTCTCTTTGAGCACCTGGGCGTTGATGGCGCTCTCATAGGCATTAGCAGGATATACGTCCCAAGCTGCAAACACGATGTCGTCGAGCTTTGCCAGTGGCACGATGTCTTTGTAATGGAGGTATTGCTTGTTCTGGCCGCGACCAACGCGGATTTTGTCGTATTGAGTCATTGAGCCGATAGGCTTAGCAAGTTTCTTGCGTGTCATCAAGACACCAGTCATGAAAGTGGTGCTCACAGCACCCAGACCAACTACCATGATACCTAATTTGCCGGTAGCGGGTTTTACGTTTGGATTACTCATAGTAAATTAATTAATGTTATCTTTCTGTTAGTTAATATTCTCGTTTTTTGCGTTTTTAGCGAAAAAAGCGCTGTAAAGGTACTGCCTTTTTCTAAACCGCAAAACGATTTAAGAAACTTTAATCGTTAAATATACACAACGATGCTGGATTTTAGTGAAGGCAACTTAAATTTAACATACGAGCAGTAATTTATAGTTAACAAAACATAATGTTACCCCACCCCATTAAACCCTAAAAATGCCAAAAAAAGGGCGAAAAATGATTTTTTCAGCCCTTTTCGTGTTGAGGTTTTATCAATCCCTAGATTTTCTTGCTATGGTTGTCTATAGACAAACAATGATGGCGCCCCTCGATGGTCAGGCACCTAGGATGCTTGCCACTTGGGCGAGGTTTTTGATGGTGCCAGGATGAGTGTGGGCGTCTTCGTCGGTCGTCCAGCCTTTGCCTTTGAGCCACAGCACTTGGCACCCTATCGACTCGGCAGGGAGGATGTCTTTCTTGAGGCTGTCGCCCACAACGAGCACCTCGCTCGGCTCCATCTCGAGCACGTCAACGCCGAGCTTGAAGATTACCGGGTTGGGCTTGCGCACTCCCACAACAGCGCTCTCGATGACACCTTTAAAATACTTGCGCAGGTCGAAGTCGCGCAGCACGCTGTCAACGTTGCCATAGAAATTGCTCACGAGCATCATGGGATAGCGCTTACACAGGGCCTCGAGCACAGGGCGTGCCTCCTCGATGCTGGAGCGCGCCGCGTCGTAGCAATATTGTGCCACCTGCTGTGCCAGCGGCTCAATGTCGGGGCACGGCAGGTAGCCTTTGCCGGCCAGGTCTTGCAGCTCGATGCGCATCTTCTTGAGCAGCAAGTCGTGGAAGTTGTCGTTGGGGAGGATGTGCCGCACCCGTGCCAGCTCGCGCTCGGCCACCACATAGCTGTCGCGGAACTGCTCCTTGGTGACGGGCACGCCAGCGGCCTGATAGCCGTCCCAAATCACCTCGCTCCAATGCACACCACGGCTGTCGATGGTGCCTCCGTAGTCGAAGATGATGCCCTTTATTAGTTTATAGTTCATAGTTTAGAGTTTTTTATAGAAGTTCTAGAAATACTAGATATTCTAGATATTCTAGAGATTCTAGAGATTCTAGAGATTCTAGAGATTCTAGAGATTCTAGAGATTCTAGAGATTCTAGAGGTTCTAGAGATTCTAGAGATTCTAGAGGTTCTAGAGGTTCTAGCGCTTAACAGTTAACGGACAAGGCACGCCTTGTCCCTACTTAACACTTAACATTTATCACTTAATACTTAAAACTTGCCTGCTTGCAGGTCGCGTGTGAGCTTGCGGCAGAATGTCTCGTGACGCCAAATCATATAGACTAGCATGGCGTTGAGCACTACGAGCTCGAAGACGAAATAGAGCCAAGGGATGCGCACTATCACCGAGATGAACATGGCGATGGTGCGGGTGTTGAAGGTTAGCATGTTAGTGTATTTCATCAGCGGCAGGCTCAGCTGGCGGAACTCGTCGCGGAACTGCTGCGGCGCCACGTTGTCGCCAAAGCGGTTCTTGAGCTCGCGGCGCAGCCGTTGCATGGCAGGAGTGAGACGCTCCTGGTTGGCAGTGTAGTTGCGATAGAAGAACATGGTGATGCGCTTGAAGCCCGTGGATTGCTTTATTTGCTCGTCGAGCTGCTCGGTGCTTTCAAGCTCGCTGCCTCCCTCGCCCTTGAGGAAGTAGAGGTGGAACTGGCGGTAATAGTCGGCCATGGCGCATTGCAAGGCGTGACTCACACCAGCGGCAATCGCCAGGGTCCATATTATCCAGCTGTGGTGGCTGAAGAAATCGCCCAGCCAGGCGTCGCCAAAGTGCAGCTCGCGGAAGACGAGAGCGAAGTAGATGGCAAAGAACCACAAGTCGCCGCTCACGCCGTCGAGGATGCGCCCTATCTGCGAGTATTGCTTTGTGAGTCGTGCCAGCTGTCCGTCGGCACTGTCGTAGGTGTTTGCCCAGATGATGAGGAATATCCCCAGGTAGTTGAGCCACAGCAGTGGTGAAGCCCCAAAATAGAGCAGCACACCTCCACCCACACCCAGAAAGATGGAAGCGATGGTGACAACATTAGGCGAGATGCCGAGTTTTGCGAAAAGTGCAGCCCAGGCAAAGCCTAGCGGTCTATAAAACCACAGGTCGATGTGCTCCTCGGTGTCCATCGACTTGAGCGATGCGTTGTATTGTTGTTTTAATTCCTTGAAATTCATTTGTTTGGCAGCTTGTTATATATTTTCTAGCTTTTCTAGAATATCTAGATAAAATGTTTTTAATTACTCAATTAAAGATTAAATTTGTGCTCCTTGATGATGTTGATGATGCGCTTGGCGATGTGTGGTGCGGCATCGTTGCGGCATGGAGCAAAGCTGGGCCAGTCGTTAAAGTCGATGATTTTCACGTCGCCATCGGCACCAACGATGCAGTCGCCGCCATAGATCTCGATGTTGAGCTCGTCGGCAGCATGGTTGCAGATGCTCTTGAGGTGCTTGATGTCAAACTTCAGGCCCTGCGACTTGCCGTTAATGGCTTCGTGGCCATACTTGCTGTGCCCCTCATCGAAGGGGTAGAACCAGAAGAAATAGTTAGTGCCTCTCACGCCATAGAACTTGATGAGGTCACCCACCAGATGCACGTTGATGACGGCGCGCTTGATGCCTCGCAGGAAATACTCTTGCAGCACCTCTTGCGCCTCCTCGCTGTGCCTGACGTAGCTCACGTCCTCCTTGTGCATGGCGTGGAAGTCGCCGCGCTTAATCCAGCAGCTCTGGAACCCGCTGCGCTCCAGGCGGTCTTTCACCACCTCGTCGGTGTTGACGATGATGCTCTCGGGGTAAGGAATTCCATTACCCAGGAGGATGCGTGTCATGCGCTCACGAGTGCAGTTCTCGATGCCGTAGCCCGAGTTGATAACCAGCTTGCCCTTGTTCTCCAGTTTTTGCAGTTTCACAATAGAGCTGTGTTCACGGCACATGTTCACGATGATGTTTTCCTCAATGTCGCTATTGTTGAACTGCTCCTCGCTGTAGGTGTTGACGATGCACCCGCGCTTGCGCAGCTGCTCGGCCACAGCGTTGAAGATTGCTGTGTCGTTGCCTATGTGGTTAGGAGAATAGGCTCCTGCCCTCATTATTCCTGCAATGTTGATGTCGGCCATAATAAATTGTGTTATGAGTTGTGAGAAGTCACTATCTTATGATTATGATTTTATAAACGCCTGTGCCACCTCGATGTCGCTGGCGTGATCCACATCGATGATTTTGTCAATGCTGTAGGCCTTGAGTTTCATGCCCGCCGCGATGAGAGCTCGCTGGAAGTTGCGCATGCGCGAGACACCCTTGTCGATGCAGTCGTTGAGCACAGGAAATGCCTTGTGAGTCATGGCATATACCCCACCCGAGACATACTTGGCACCGTCGAAGGGCTTGTCGCAAAAGGCTTTGATGCTCATGTTGCGGTTCACATCCACATAAAGCGGTTTCTCATCGTCGATGAATGGTGTCACAGCCCAGAGGCCGTCGTGACGGTCGTCGTCCTCGAAGGCGGCGATGTAGCGCGCGAAGTCGTCCTCCCGGAAGATGGTATCGACCGTGGTGAGGCAGAACTTTCCTGGCTTCATCACCTTGCTCAGCTCCCAGAAGCTGTGCATGGAGCTGGGTGTAGATTTCACTACCACGTTGAGTGGCACTTCGAGAGTCACGTTGTCGAGAAAAGTTCTCACCTCGGGCATGAAGTCGTTGATGATGACCGAGATGCTCTCGGCATGACAGCGCCTGAATATGTTCATGAGCCTCATTATCATGGGCTCTCCGTTGAGCTCGACTAGAGGCTTAGGCTTCTCGACACCCTCTTGTGCCAGTCGTGACCCCTCGCCAGCAGCTATTATCGCGTAATGCATAGTTAGTTCTTAGTTTTTTAGTTCTTCTAGAAGTTCTAGACTATCTAGACTTTCTAGATGTAGCTATTTAACATTTATCCCCCCTCTACCCTAGCGGTTCTTCATCTTCAATCTTGGTAAGGTCGAGGACCACGTTGTCCTTACCCTTGTCAAAGTATTGCTTCTTGAGTGGGTTCTGGTACATCTCGTCCCAGCGCTTGCGGTTGCGGTAGATGTCGATGGCAGTGTAGATGGCGTGACGCATCGATGCCTCACTGGCAACCCCCTGCCCAGCAATGTCATAGCCCGTGCCGTGGTCGGGGCTGGTGCGCACAAAGGGCAAGCCGGCAGTCACGTTCACCCCCTCGTTCATGGCGATAGTCTTGAACGGAGTGAGGCCTTGGTCATGATACATCGCCAGCACGCCGTCGAAGCGCAGATACTGGCTGCTGCCAAAGAAGCCGTCGGCAGGGTAAGGACCGAAGCACAGGATTTGCTCCTCGTTGGCTTGCTGTATTGCTGGCTCTATGATTTCTTTCTCCTCGGAGCCCAGCAGCCCGTTGTCACCGCTGTGCGGGTTAAGGCCTAGCACGGCGATGCGAGGCTTCTGGATATTGAAGTCGCGTTGCAGCGAGTCGTTGAAGATGCGCAGTTTCTCCAGAATGATGTCTTTGTTAATACTTTGTGCCACCTTTGCCACAGGGATGTGAGTGGTTACCAGAGCCACCCGCAGCTTGTCGCTGCACAGTATCATCAGAGCCTTGTCGCCGTCGCCGAGGCAGGTCTCCAGGTACTCGGTGTGGCCTGGGAAAGAGAACTCCTCGCTGTGGATGTTGTCCTTGTTGATGGGTGCTGTCACGAGCACATCGATGTCACCTTTCTTGAGGTCGCTCACGGCAGCTTCCAGAGCCTGGAACGCGGCGTTGCCGGCTTGCTTGCCAGGTTGCCCCAGCTCAATTTTCACCTCATCGTTGATGACCTCCACCAGGTTGAGTTGCCCCTCTTTCACATAGTCAGCGTTTCGAGTGATGTTGACCTGTGTGGTCTGTATCCCTAACGCCTTGCGATGGTAGTTCATTATCTTGCTTGAGCCATAGACGATGGGCGTGCACAGCTCAAGGATGTCGTTGCTTGCGAAGCATTTCATTATCACCTCATAGCCCACGCCATTAGTGTCGCCATGAGTGATGCCTATGTGTATTTTTCTCTCGTTACTCATTGTGTGTCAATTCGTTAGTTTGTTCATGCCGATGGGTCTCGCGCATAAAACACAAAATAATCGGCTAAATTACTGCTTTTTTGCGAAATAGGCAATAATAAGGTGTGGTTTTTCTTTGTTTTGCGTTTTTCGACAAAAAATGCGGCAAAAAAAAGCTCAAAAGTGTTTTAGTTGTGATTTTATTATTAATTTTGTAGTTTAAACATGTAACACCGCAACCGAATAATTTATTAAAAGAGCTTGCAAAATGAGCGATAGTGTAGTTATTATTCCCACCTATAATGAGAGGGAGAACATAGAGGCAATCATCAAGGCCGTGCTGGCTCTTGAGGAGCAGCATAGCTTCGACATTCTCGTCATTGACGACAACAGCCCCGACGGCACCGCACAGATAGTGGATCGCCTTATCGAGGAAATCCCCGACCGCATCAACATCGTCAAGCGTTCGGGAAAGCTGGGCCTGGGCACTGCCTATATCGCTGGCTTTAAATGGGCACTCGAGAAGGGGTATAGCTATATCATTGAGATGGATGCCGACTTCTCGCACCGCCCCGAAGACCTGATACCGCTGCAGCGTGCCTGCGCCGAGGAGGGTGCCGACTTGAGTGTGGGCTCACGCTACATCAGTGGTGTGAATGTGGTGAACTGGCCCATGGGCAGGGTGCTCATGAGCTATTATGCATCGGCCTACGTGCGCCTGGTCACCGGCATGAAGGTGCGCGACACCACAGCGGGCTTCGTGTGCTACCGTGCTGAGGTGCTCAAGGCCATCAACCTCGACGCGGTGGAGTTTAAGGGTTATGCCTTCCAGATAGAGATGAAGTTCACCGCCTACAAGATGGGTTTCCGCATCAAGGAGGTGCCTATAGTGTTCATCAACCGCGTGCTGGGCACGAGCAAGATGAGCGGCGGCATCTTCAGCGAGGCGCTAGTGGGAGTGATAAAACTCCGCTGGGACAGCATCTTCAACAAGAACCGCTTCACCCGAAAAACTACGCACTAATCCTTTTTTTTTACAAGCACACGAATTAAACGAATTAAGACTAATTAATTTTTATACATCATCTCATAAACACTATCATGAAAATTGTAGTCCTTGACGGATATGTAGGAAACCCTGGCGACTTGTCGTGGGAACCACTGGAGAGACTTGGCGATGTGACTGTATATCCACGCAGTAAGCCCGAGGAGATAATAGAACGTGCCATGCCCGCCGATGTGCTGCTGACTAACAAGGTGGTCTTTGACCGCAAGCTCATTGAGGCCTTGCCTAACCTGAAATGCATAGGCGTGATAGCCACTGGCTTCAACATCGTGGATGTGGAAGCCGCCAACGAGCATGGCATTTTTGTCACCAACGTGCCTGCCTACAGCACAGCCTCGGTGGCGCAAGTGGCGATAGCTCACCTGCTCAACATGACTACACATGCCGAGCATTACACCCGTGAGGCTCGAGCCGGAGTGTGGAGCCGCAGCATCGATTACACCTATTGCAGCGCTCCATTCATTGAACTTGATGGAAAGACCATGGGAATAGTGGGGCTAGGCAACATAGGTGGCACAGTGGCACGCATCACCGCTGCTATGGGAATGAAAGTGCTTGCCTTCACCAGCAAGCCACAAGAGGCTTTGCCGCACTATGTTACTCGCGTGGAAACTCTCGATGACCTGTTCGCTCGGTGCGACGTGGTGAGCCTGCATTGTCCGCTCACCGACAAGACGCGTGGCATCGTTAATGCCCGCCGCTTGGCATTGATGAAACCCTCTGGCATGATAATCAACACCAGCCGCGGGCCGCTCATCGTAGAAGAAGACCTTGCCGCGGCACTGAAGAACGGGGTGATTGCCGCTGCCGCTGTCGATGTGCTGTGCCAGGAACCCCCTGCCCCCGACAACCCACTGCTCGCCCTCGACAACTGCTACTTCACTCCACACATTGGCTGGACCAGTGCCGAGGCACGCCAGCGCCTGATGGACGTGGTGGTCAACAACGTGCGCACCTTCATGGAAGGCCATCCCACCAACGTCGTCAACAACCCCTATACACACTGATTTTTTAAGCACACAAATTAAACGAATTATAACTAATATACAAAAGAGCCACTTTGTGAAGTGACTCTTTTGTGCGTTTAATCTATAAATGGAACTCGATGAGGTTTTATTGATTTCTCCTTGAAATTAAATATCAACCCAAGTTTAAACCCTGTGGCTTTCAGATAATTCATGACTTGAGCACGATGTTCAGGCAAAACCTCTTTCACTGATTTTAGTTCAACAATTATTTTGTCATAGCAAATAAAGTCGGCTTTATAAAACTTCTTAAGTTGCACATCCTTATAAAAGATGTTGAGCGTCTTTTCTCGCTCATAAGGTATGTTGCGTTTTTTGAATTCTATCTCAAGTGCTTCTTGATAAACTTCTTCTAAAAAACCAGTGCCAAGATTACTATGTACATCCATAACAGCACCTGTTATGTCATAGCATTCTTGTTTATAAATTAGTTCCATAGAAAATTAGTTTAAATTCGTCTAATTAGTGTGCCAAAAAGATTTAGCGGACGAGTTTGGTGGCGGTGCCGTCGGTGTAGCGGATGATGAGGATGCCGGTGGCATCGGCGTTCACGCGCTGACCCTGGGCGTTGTAGATGCCCTCTACCTGGCGGCCGGCGGCGGTGATGCTGTCGATGCCGGTGATGATGGTCTCTTCGCCACTTGTGGCTACAAAGGTGTAGTTGTCAAACCAGCGTGGGTCGTCCTGGGCAATCTTGGGCATAATGCCTTGCGGGGTGGTCTCCCAAGCCTCGTTGAGGGTCATCATGCCATACATCTTGTAGAGGTTGCCGGGCTGGATGGTGATGCCACTCTTGTTGTTGAGCACGATGCTGGTGCCCTGTGGAGCGTTGCGGTAGCTGCGCAGCTTGCCGTCGGCGTCGCCATAGCCTTGCAGGTTGATTACCTGCACGGGCAGCACGGGGAAGCCTTGCTCGGCGATGCGGCTCATGTCAACGGTGGCGATGTCGTAAGCCACAGCGTCGTCGCCAGCGGTGATATTGCCGGTAGCCATGATGACGTGGTTGCCGTTGCTCATAGCATAGGCACCGGTCAGACCATTGGCAGCGATGCTGGTGGCGTTGAAATCGCTAGGCACAATCAGAGCCACATAGTTGCCGTTGCCGTCGGTAGCACCCACCAGCTTCAGGTTCTCGCCATGAGGAGTCTCAAAGTCGGGGGCAATAGCCAGTGCATCGGCCACGGTGTAAATTTGCTCGTCAACACCTGTGGCCAGAATCTCGGCAAGAGGAGTGCCCACCACGGCGGGCTTGTTGTAGTTGATGGTGTACATCTTCACGGTGTTGAAGTCGTTGCTCACCACAGCCACGATGAGCTTGTAGCTCCCGTCCTCGGTCTCGAAGGCTTTCTTCACGAGGTAGGCATGAGGGCTGATGTAGGTGGCCTCGATGTCGGTATCGTTGAATGTCTCGCCCTCGGCAAGCTCGAAGTTATACTCATTCACATCCTGCGAGAAGCCCTCGAGCGCCTCGCCCTTAACGGTGATGCCGGTGATGGCTGCGTTATAGACCAGCGCGATGTCGTCAACATAGAGAGCGTCGCCACTCGCACCGCCACCAGGAGTGCTGCTGGTCGAGAATGTAACTAACAGAGCGCGGCCAGTGAGGTTGGTGTCAATGTATTCAAATGGAACGGTATATTCAACAAAACCGGCACTCATTGCGATGTTCTCAAGATCCTTGGCAGTAGCGAGTTTGTTGGTATAAGTCGTGTTCTCGGGATCTTGATAGGCAGTGCCATTGGTGATGATTGCGCTCATCGAAGCGCGGTAGGTGCTGTTTTTGGGGTTGAACTTAGCCCAGAACTTGATTGCGTCGGGGCGGCCGTTCATGATAGTGTAGAAGGGGTCACCATGAGCGTCGGTGTTGGAGTCGCTAATGTCCATCTTGCTGCAGTTGTCAGTGTTTGTAGCACTGGGGTTACTGGCATTCAAGCGACCGGTGGTCATGGTGCCATTGCCAACAACTCCCCATAAGCCCCCCGAAGTCATCAGAGCGCTATAGGTACCAGTGTGGCTGTCGGTACTTTTATTTAGTGAACCAGGAGCCAAACTAGCTAAGCCGCCTGTCGCGCTCTTGAAGCCGTGCCATGCAAATGGCTCGCCGTTGCTCTTGAAGTTCTCGAAGCCGCTGTTCTTGATTTGATATCCAGTGGCTTCGCCGTCTTGTGTGAAGGTCACGGTCTTGGTGGTGCCTTGCGGGGTCAAGATGTCGATGCGGGCTCCCAGGGCATATTGGTTGAAGGCGATCACGGCATTTGCCAAGCCGCCCTCTATCTGCTGGCTTGTGACGATTGTGGTCACGCCATTGCTGGTAGTGCCTGGAGCAGTAATCTCAACAGTGCCCAGCTGGCTGAAGCTGCCAAAGGTGACAGTGTAGTTGTCGCCACTCTGGCTCACGGTTACTGCTGCCGGCAAGTTAAAGCCGTCCACATGGACGGTGCCGGGATAGTCGGTTGATGCCAATGCTGCCAGTGCCATCACGGCAGCGAGCATAGTAGTGAATAGTTTTTTCATCTCGTCAGTTTATTAATATTACCTATTTAAAAATTACTGAAAGTGTGGCAAGTGCAAATCCATGTTCTAAGACACTAAATTATTCACTTACCACACTTGCTAACTCTGTGCAATGTGCGATTAATTACCGCCGCCTAGGATGATGGTGTAAACCTCGGTAACATCGGCAGCAGTAACCACGCCATCACCGTTAACGTCGCCATAGACACCGCTGCCCTGGCTCTCGTCGCGGGTGTTGAACTTCACGTTGATGAACTGCTGAATTGATGTCATCATGTCGATGTCGATATCGGCCTTAGCATCGGTGCCGTCGAACTGTGCGGCCATGACGATGGGCACATCACCCAGGTATGGGCCATACCACATGGGCACGTTGGGGTCGTCACCGTTTTGAATGTTGATTACCTGGTCGGCAACCACGGTGGTAACGCCATTGATGGTGTAGCCCTTCATGTTGTCGAGCACGATATTGCCCACGTCGATGGTGGTTCCGTTGGAGGTCAGGCGAAAGTTCTTGATGTTGAGCACATAGGTGCCATCCTCATTCTGGTTGATGGCGATGGTGGCATCTTGAGTAGTAGGCTGATTGTTGATAGTTACAGTAATCTTGCCATTGTAGTCGGTGGCCATAGCTGCCAGGCTCATTGCGGCAGCAGCAAAAAGTGTAAAAAGCTTCTTCATAATTTCTAAATATTAAATTTTTCCCATTAATGATTATTTCAATAAAAAAGTGAGTTACCAGAGCATCACTTAATCTTGTAAGCAATACCTATGGTCCCGTAGATGGGATAGAGCGTCTGGTCGAGGGTTTTGAACGAGCTTTTGAAGAAACCGCTCAAGCCCCAGTTGAGGTCGGCATACACTCCAAAGCGGCGTGTAAAGAAGTAATCGACGCCCACTCCCAGTCCCCACTGGCACTTGCGTATCTCGTTCTTGAAGTCGTAGTTGCCACGGTCGTCCTCGGTGGTGCCTAATAAAATTTTGGGACCTGTGGGGTCGTCAACGCGCAGGTGGCCGTCGTAGGCAAAGCCGTCGAAGTTGCAGCTGGTGAGATAGGAGAAATAGGGGCCAAACTTTAGTTTCCACTTGTCGTTAATCTTATAGACAGCTTGCACCGGAACGGTGAACGTCCACTGCACGGCACGGCTGTCGTTGCGGCCGGTGAACACGCCCTCGAGCGACTGGCCGTCTTTAGTGATCTCCATGTGGTAGTTCTTGACGGTGGCATCGATGTGCATGGCTTTGTTCTCGAAGTGGATGCCCACCAGTATGCCCCAGCCCTTGCCCACGGGCTTGATGCCGTCAACGCCAAACGACACGTTGGGCTGCAAGATGAACTTGTTGAGCTTGCGAATCTCGGCGGGCATGCCCATGGGGGCAGTACCACCAATGCTGTAGCCCAGACGTCCGTAGCCCTCCAGGTTGTGATAGAACTTCTTGAGGTTCTTGAGGTCGTCGTAGCTTGACTTTGGGTCATCGCTCCACGCGGCAAGTGCAACAACTGTGATTGCCAATAATGATAGAATATATCGTTTCATGTTTTAAGCGTGATTATACTGAGGTCTTGATTACTCTTTAGTCTCGCAGGTGAGGCGCACTTTATCGACCTTGAGAGTGCTGCCCACGGCTCCCTCAAAGGTGGCACCCTCAATGCTCGAGGAGAACACGATAGTGAGGCTGTAGCCACGGTTGGCAAGCAGGTCAAGGTCAATATCATTCTTGTACTCAAACGGGATGTCGAAGTGTATCCACTGCCCATTGGTCTCCTTGATGTCCTTGACACGTGCCACAGCCACTATTTGGTCGCTCGAGAGCACGTTGTCGCCATAGAGCACTAAGGGCTTGCCGCTATTGTCGTGATTGATGAAGAGCACGGAGTAGATGTCGCCAGCATCAATGCGGTTGGGAACCTCGGTGAAAGTCTTGTCAACAAACTTGGCCCCTGGTGAGTATTGATAGTACCCCGAAAGTCGCACCGGCTTTTGGTCAAATGGTATTCCAAACTCGGTAGCTTTCATCGCATTGTTTATCAAGGCCATGGCTACGTTGAACTTGCCCAAGAACAGGTTGCCGGCAGCAATGGGCTTGCCAGAGCTTAACCCTAGGGCACCCGTGTCGCGAGTGGTGAGTATCACCCCGTTGCCGTCATAGCCCTGCTCAAGCACTGCTGTGGGGAATTGACTGGCAGTGGCGCTACTCATCGAGAGCCTGAATCCCAGGTTGCCACTGGCCCAGTCGTTGCCCAGTGTGCCGTCGGGCAGGGTGTTGTGCCACACATAGAACTGGTGGTACATTGGGTCAAGCTCGAAGTGCTCGAAGTCAAATTTCCACTCCTCGGTAGTGTAGCGCACAATGCGGTTGCACTCCACGGTGTACTGGCGGCTCCACTTGCCGTCTTGTGAGGTGACGGTGTAGGTCACCGGCCCCTGGCTGAAGTCGTGCACCGAGCCATTGGCAGGCGTGATAGTTGCCCCCTCGGTGATGGTGAACTGTGGAGCGAGGGCAGTGACGTCGGCATCGTCGCGCATGGTGAAGACAATCTTGCTCTCGGTGCTGATGACGTTGATGAGCGTGTCGGTGGCATTGTAGAACATGTCGTCGATATTGTCCACGTGCACCCACGCCTTCTCTATGTCGCACTCGGCATTGAGGGGTTCTTCCTTAAAGCACGAGGTGACTGTGGTTGCAATTATCAGAACTGCCACTGCAACACCTATTTTTTCCCCAATATATCTCATTTCAAATATGTCGTTTATTTAAAAAAGCCTAATTCAAGCTGCAAAGATAGTGATTTTTCTTGAAATATAGTATTTATTAATAGCAAAATATTGTAGTCAAAAGAAAAAATGTGTTTTTAAGTGGAATTGTTGTTAGTTTATTAAATATTTATATTATATTTGTGCCATTTTTAGTAGAAATGTATTTTGTAGAGAAGTATAATGATTGACACAATAATAAGGCAGATATTTGAACTTAAATGGTTTAAGAACCTTAAAACAAACACCGTCCCACGATGGATGATTCTTCTCATCGACATGGTGCTTGTGGCGTGCAGCTATGGCATCTTCATCCTCTCGGGCCTTGACCCACAGGTGAGCACCTCGCCAGTGGTAGTGTGGCGCAACTTGGTCTTGATAGTTGCCGCCTATGGCTTAGTAACATATTTTTCAAAGAGTTACACCTGCGTCATCCGCCTCTCGGTGATTGAGGACTTGTATCGAGAGTTTATCGTGGTGCTTATGTCAACCATTATTTTGATAGCCGTGAACATGCTGTGGAGTGCGCTCACCCATGGCGTGCTGTTCAGCTACTGGGGCGTGATTTATGTGGGAGTGCTTGCCTTTGCCATGCTCACCATTGAGCGACTGGTAATAAAGTACATGTATGCCCGCATCACTGCCACCGAGAACAAGCGCCGCAAGGTGCTGGTGCTGGGCACCTCGCTCGACTCGCTCATCCTCGCCAATGCCCTCAAGAACGAGATAGGCGGCAAGTATGAGCCAGTGGGCCTGCTCAGCATCAAGACTGGCAAGGACAAGGATGAGATTAACGGCTTTAAGGTGTATAAATACAATGCCAGCGATGTGGCCAGCATCTTTGTGGGTGGGGGCATCCACGCGCTGATTTTTGACTCCTCGGCCATCAAGCTCATGCGCAACGGCTTTGCCGACGCTTTCATCGAGAACAACATAGCTCTGCTTGCCATCAACAAGGTGGAGGAGTTTGAGCTCGACGACGAGCGTGAGGGCTCCAACATCTCTACCTATATTAAGGAGGTGCAGATTGAGGACTTGCTAGGCCGCGACCCCATTGTGCTCAACAACACGCTGGTGCGCTCCCACATCAAGAACTCGGTGGTGCTCATCACCGGCGCCTGTGGCTCTATAGGCAGCGAGATAGTGCGGCAGGTGGCCAGCTACAAGGCACAGCTCATCGTGCTCGTGGACCAAGCCGAGACTCCCATGCACGACCTTAGCCTGGAGTTGAAGAAAGACTTCCCCGATGCTCAGGTGGTGCTCTTCATGGGCGATGTTCACAACCATGCTCGCATGGAAGAGGCCTTCAAGCAGTATCAGCCAAAATATGTGTTCCACGCTGCGGCCTATAAGCACGTGCCCATGATGGAACTCAATCCCACCGAGGCTGTGCTCACCAATGTGGAAGGCACCAAGAACGTCGCCGACCTGGCTCTGAAATATGGCGTGTATAAGTTTGTCATGGTATCTACCGACAAGGCTGTGAACCCCAGCAACATCATGGGCTGCACCAAGCGCCTGGCCGAGATCTACTGCCAGTCGCTCTTCTTCGATGCCCAGAAGATGGGCAAGAACACGCAGTTCATCACCACCCGCTTTGGCAACGTGCTGGGCAGCAACGGCTCGGTGATACCACTCTTCCGCAAGCAGATCGAGAGCGGCGGCCCCGTGACGGTTACCCACCGCGACATCATTCGCTACTTCATGACCATCCCCGAGGCGTGCTCGCTGGTGCTCGAGGCGGGCTGCATGGGGCATGGCGGCGAGATTTATATCTTCGACATGGGACAGCCGGTGCGCATCTACGACCTGGCCACGCGCATGATTTCGCTCGCTGGCCTGCGTCCGCACATCGACATCCAAATTGAGGAGATTGGTCTGCGGCCTGGCGAAAAGCTCTATGAGGAGCTGCTCAACGACAAGGAGAACACCATCAAGACCGACAACGAGAAAATCATGATTGCACAGGTGCGCAAGTATGACTACCTTGACGTGTGCAACAACATCGACAATATCATCGAGCTGGCCCAGAGCGGCAACATCCACGACATGGTCAAGAGCATGAAGCAGTTTGTGCCCGAGTACAAGAGCATGCACAGCGAGTATGAGAACATCGACCATGAGATAGAAAAAGGCAACAAAAACAACGACAACTACTACTTCAATCCCACTGCCCCTGTAGGGAATTAAGGTGGGTTCTATAAATTAAGATAAAGTATAATAGTGTTTTGGTTGTATTTTGTTTTCTGTCGGCATCTTTTTATCTAAAGTCTTGAAATGTAGCCCGCTACTACTCTTCAACTTTGAATAAAAACCTGCTCGACATAAATTTAAAATCCATCTCAATTAATGGGTCACCAGCAAAGACCTGTGTTTAATGTTGATGAGTCCATGAGCGTCGAAGACGCTAAGTGCCTCGATAGAGGCTATTTATTACTAAGACCATGCAAGAGGGTCGAAGACCCTCGCAGCTTGGTCCTTGTGCCATCTAAT
>Ga0247611_10001631_pt1 | contig 39519 bp, 40 predicted proteins | sample 177DNAGHGhighgp2_FD_192422 | JGI IMG/M metagenome (GOLD analysis project Ga0247611, IMG submission 192422) | Sheep rumen microbial communities from Palmerston North, Manawatu-Wanganui, New Zealand - 1770 DNA GHGhigh gp2 | ecosystem: Host-associated > Mammals > Digestive system > Stomach > Rumen... | reverse complement strand
TTTCCATCACGGGCACGCCGAGCTTTTCGGCAATGATGTTCACAAAGTTGGACGTCGCGACAGACTTCGCCACGCAGCCCTGTTCCTTGCGCCAGGTAGCCATGTAGTGGAAAGCGATGGCACCGAACTGGTTCATGTCGATTTCGCGAGTGCCGTCGTAGAAACGGATACGGTCACCATCCGGGTCGAAGATGCAGCCCAGGCGGAACCAGGACTTGCTCTCGTCCAAGACCTTGCGGACCTTTTCCAAATTCTTGCTGGACGGTTCCGGAGCGATGCCACCGAACAAAGAATCGTCTTCGTTCCTAAGCGTGATAAGGCATTCCGGATTGTCGAGGAGTGCAGCCGGACGGCGACGCGTGGAACCATGCACGTGGTCGCACACAAGCGTGAGGCGACCCTTCTTGATAAAGTCCTTGATGCGGTCGAACTTGATAGTGCCCTGCTTTACGAGGAATTCCTTGTAAATCTTGAGAGAATCGATGATTTCCCAGTCAACCTTGGAGACCGGTTCGAACTTCCAGGTTGCCATCATCTCGTTAGAAAGCTTCGTGATGACGTTCGTGATTTCCGGACCCGCAGGACCGCCGTCGGCCGGATTGAACTTGATGCCGTTATAGTGGCTCGGGTTGTGGCTCGGAGTCATATTGATGGAGCAAGCGGCGCCAAGCATCTCGATTGCAGCGGAGAATTCCGGAGTCGGCATTTCGCCACCGTAATAGACCTTCACGCCGGCCTTGGCAAACTGGTCCGCGACGGCTTCGCAGAATTCGTGACCCAACAAGCGGTTATCGTGACCTACGACCACGCCCTTCTTCTGGAGTTCGGCAAAGTCCTTCACGCCGAGAGATTCAAACAATTCCGGAGTTGCTTCGCGGTACATGCGAACAATCGCCGCACCCACGACCTGGAGATTGCGAAGAGTGAACTCAGAGCCGATTTCGCCTCGCCAGCCCGAAGTACCGAAACTCACCTTAGCCGGGTCTTGAGAAGTCAGAGCGACCTGTTTCACTTGTTCAACCAGATTCATGTCCGTAGCGGGGTTGAATTCCGGGGCCTGAATCTTTTTCCAAATCTGGGTAATGTTTTCCATAACGGTTCCTGTATTTAAGTTTTAACGACGAAAATTTAGAAAAAAATGAACAATTTGACACGGAACCAACAATGTGGTTCCATATATTATATCACTTTTTTAGCCGCAGGAACTAGCGTTACGAATAACGTTTTACTTTTTGCTGTAATAACCCTTGCCATAATAGCCACCACCATAGTATCCGTACCCATAACCGTAATGGCCAGGTTCGTACTCGCAGTGGTTCATGACAAAGGCGCAAGGTTTGTCGGCATACCGGCGCAAATTCGAGATACTCTCCTTAATCTGGCTCACCGAATCCGTTCCGTAATGCACAACCATCAAGGCAAAATCCACCAACGGATAAATCAACTCGGCATCGGTCACCAAGCTTACCGGCGGGGTATCTACCAAAATCATGTCGTATTCCGCCTTCATCTCGGCAAGGATATTCTTAAACCTGTCGTGACGCAAAAGTTCACTTGGCGACATCAAGCGCTTGCCGCAACCCAACACAAAAAGATTTTCAAGTCTAGTGTCTGTCACAGCCTCGCGCCAAGAAACCTTGCCCGACAATATTTCGGTAAGGCCGGCATGCTTGGAACTACGAATAACACCCTTGCGCATGTCGGCATCTATCAGGAGCACGCGTTTGCCGTTCATGGCATACACCGCCGCCAGATTCTTAGACACAAAACTCTTGCCCACACCCGGCACCAGCCCGCATACCATGACCACATTATGCTCTTCAGAAAGCGAAAAATCAAGAGCCGTCTGCAACGTACGGAAGGCCTCGCACGCCTGGTCGTTCGGCGACGATTCAACCAAAGTGAGCTTATGGTGCTTGTCGCGCAAGAGACGATTTTTCGATTCCGGAATCTTGGCATACACGCTCACGTCGGTCGCATGTTCCAGTTCCTGCGAGCTACGCACACCGTTACGCATCATGCGACGCAAGAATACGATTAACACGCCAATCATAAAGCTGGCCGCAATGCTGCATATCAAAATATTCATCTTCTTGGGCTTGCTCGGTTTCGGTTCAATCTGCGCAAAATCGACAACGCGCACATTCCCCACCTCACCAGCGCGCACCACGCGCAACTGCTGGATGTTGTTCAGCATGGTGGTGTATTGGGAATTGTTGACCGCCACATTTTCTTGCAAGCGGATAAGCTCCTGCTGCGTGGTAGGCATCGATTCCGCATTTTTTCTCAGGCGGCCCAGCTCACCACGCAAACGGTTTTGCTGTTTTACAATCGTCTGTACCGAGGGATGTTCCTCTTTAAACAAGCGGGTCACCTGCTGGCGCTGCTGTTCCAACTGGAGCAACTGGCGCTGCAAGTCCATTTCTTTGTCCAAATGAGCGCGAGTTTCGCCCGTCATATCGACGGAACCAATATGGTGGCGGTAGTCCGACAAAATCTTTTCGGAGCTATCCAGCTTTGCCTTAATAGCCGGCAACTGCGATTCCAGGAATTCCAAAGTTTTTGCGGCATCGGCACTACGCATTTCTACATTCTGGCGCACGTAGGTATTTGCAATCGTATTCAAAATCGAAGCGGCCCGGTCGGCATAGCGGTGCGAATAAGAAACGCCAATCACACCCGTCTGCTTCCCCTTTTCGGCCACTTTCAGAGATTTCGCAAGTTTTCGGACCGCAAGCAGAGGATTCAACTGACTTATCTTGAATTTTTCTCCGACCGATGCCTTACGAATACGGTCCACACGAATCTGCAAGGTATCACCTTCATACGGAGCCTTGAGCAATTCGCCCACATTTCCTTCAACCAGCTTGGACTCATCTTCAGAATAGACAGCGTAAGTGTTTTCTCCCGTTACGACGGCATACCATTTTTCGCTACGAGCCTCTTTCGGGATAAACAGATAGCCGATATCCATGCGGCCTTCCCGGTGCAACATGCGATTCAGAGCACTCACCGGAGTGGCCGAATAGTCCAGGTGTTCTTCAGCCACCACAAAACTCAGAACCAAGCGGCTCTTGATAAGTTCGATTTCAGCATCGGCCGGGCTAGCCACATCAAGAATGGCACCCATCTCGCCCATAGCACGGTTTGCCGCCTTGTTCCCTTTAGGGTCAATCTGCAACATGGCGTCACTGGTAAACTGCGGACGAATCCATTGGCCAATAGCCAAGCCTACAACGACACCAACCAAGATAAACAGCAGCAAGAAATAGCGGCGTTTCCACAAAATAAAAAGGGCATCCAGCAATGTAATCGAATTATTGGCAGAAGGTTGTCCTCCCCCTGAGACATTATTCTGTTGTTCATTATCAGCCATTAGAATCTCCAAATTTTAGAACAAATATAAAAAAATTCGCCACCATCAAAAACGCTCTAGCAATTCAAGTCATCCATATAGAGTTCTTTTCATTTGTTCGGTTCAATAAAATGGACTGGCAAAAGTACTTAACGAGCAGGAGCGGGCTCTCGTGGCCCTACGGGCTTCGATCTCCCCAAAGGGGACCATAGCCACTAAGGCAACAAGTTGCCAAGTGGCTGTAGGCCTAACGCAGAAAGCGGGTATCAAGAAGAACTGCAAATGGCAGGAGGCTTAACGCGAAATTGTGCAGTTGGCAGCTGCACAATTTTAAACAAATTAACAAAAATAAAAGAAAAGCCAAACTACCGCATGTCAACCGCACGTCAAGGTCAGGGCAAGGCAGACTGGAATTTGCTTTTATGGAAAGCGACTATCTTGTCGATAGCCTCTTTAGAACGCCTCACATTCTTGTGACACTTTTTGAAACACTCATAACGAGCTTTGCAGGAATACTCGTAAAGTGAATTGTACGCAGCAGAAACATCCGTCGTGAACCCGTTCCTGGAATCATCCACAACCAAGCGTCTATAAAAATGGGGCGAAGTCGGAAGCGTTGTCCGACCAAGAAACAGTTTGAAATCCGACGAATGTCTGATTTTACCGGTCAAAGCCATCGGCTTCCCGTTAAAATTGTAATAAACAGTAGCCATCTGGTAAATTTCAGCCTCTATAACATGAACTGCCGTATAGAAGCATACCGTCGCATACCAATCCGGGAAACGAAGGCCATTATTATCGGAGAGTTTAAAAATCTCGTCAACAAATGCAAGATTAGACGCCGCCTGCGCCTCGTGCTCAATAAAGGTCGGCATTAGACAATCTTCCTGTAGAACGGAAAGTCTGACTCTACCGAATTCATATCTACGGAGCTTTTTTCGACGCTCCAGACACAAACCGGATGCCCCGGATTACGCTTGGCGAAAGAAAGCTCGACTTCCCTCTTCAGGGCGTCAATTCTATTGTCATCTTCATCGGAAATATTTTCAGGAACATCCAAGACAAAGAAAGCTGTAGGAATTGACGAAGAAGGAGCCACGCCAATCCTAGCTGACGCAATAGAGTAATCAGCGAAGGATTCGTTAAATCTCTTGATAAACGTTTCCGCGCATTGAATCGTATTGGACAAATCGAACTTGTCGTAGAAAAATCTGTCGGCAATCATATCGAACGCTTCCTTGCGACCGATTTCCTTGCCTTCTTCAAAGCCCATCTCACGGCCCATATCAAAAGCTACGGACCAGTTCTTGTCCTCTTCGGATTCAGTCAGATTCTTTTCTTGAGTTTCTGCCATGACTCGCCAAATATACCAAATTTACACAACACAGGCAACCCAGCACACTTGGCTTACTCTAAAAACGCAAAAATTGGGGCATTACCCCCTCTTTTGCGTTTTTTTAGCCAAAACAGTCCATCCCTACCCCACAACCTTCCGCTTGATCCGCCCGAGCATTCCCCGCACGCGGATATACACCCGCTTGAGAGGTGACGGAAACGGACAATACTTCTTTATCAGCTGGTCTAGAGTGTATTTGTCCAGGTTGGCGAAGAATTCAACACGCTTGGGGTGCGGCGTGCTGGAGCGAACGATGCAGGGGTTGCCGGCGATGGCGTATTCGACCTTGGAGTCGCATTGGGCGACCTTGCCCGCGACAGACTCAAACAAAGCCTTACCATGTTCAGTATTCAGCAAGACGACGGATGTTCCCTTGTTATCGTTCATTTCGGGGTGATACTTGGATATACCCCAGTAGTCGCCCAGGGTGATGTCGGCGATACGGGGCAGCTTGCGGTAATGGCAATCATCGCAAGATGTATTCTGGCAAATGCGGCTCTGGAACAGGCGCATGTATTTCGAGCGGCCATGATGCACCGAAACGGATTTTCCGGACCTGAAACGGGTCGAAGCAGTCTGGGAGACACCGACCACAACCCCGCCGTCATCCAGGACACGTTCCGCCAAGACGGTGAAGATTCCGCCGCTGGAAGACTGCAGACGGACAGACTCGTCCTTCGCATAGGCGGCCACCATTTTCGACACCGGGCGTTCCCTGCTGCGCAGGGGCGGGCTCTCGTGGCATAAAATTGCGGCCTCACGCCGCAATTTTTCCACCTAGAGGGCCGAGCGCAGGACACCGGCGGCCCTCCCAGCCCTTCGGGCTTCGATCCCTAACGCGGACCATAGCCACTAAGCGGCACAGCCGCAAGTGGCTATTGGCCTAACGCGAGATGCGAAAAAAAAATTAGGCAATTGCAATAAATCCTAAAATCAAAGAAACAACGCCCAATCCAACAGAGGTAAGTCCTAGTTTAAAAGATATCCTTGTTGCATTGTCAAAATGGTTCCAATAGAATTTCAGCCTACTTCCCTCCGATAAAACAAGATTGACCTTATTGACCTCCTTTGTCTTTATCAAGGCATACTTAGCCGAATCATCAACAAACAATATATCCTTCGATTCGACATAAAGTGGAGTCCCTTTCCATATTCTATATACGGACAACCCTGTTTCTCCAGAGGTAATTTTTACAATTTTCTTTTTCCAGGGGTAATTTGTGAGGTCTTTTGCCTTTTTCTTAAAGATTTTTTCATGCAAATCACTCGACATAAAAGCATTCCAAGTGTCCTTAATTTTCTCAGGATCCATTCCCCTTCCCGGAGACATCATGGACTCTACATTCATTTTCTTTTCTAATTTCATAGCGTTTTAATCCTTTTTTTGCAACCAATTGTAATAACTAAAGGGTTTTCCAGAAAAAATGATCTCTGTTGAGACATCTTTTTCATCATAAATTTCAAAGTCAACTGCTTCATCCTTTTTGTTCAACTCACGCAATTTATGGCACAAAATATTGATTTCCTTACACCTGTTACGATCCAAGGATCGCATTTGCGACAAAGAAAAGTTGTTAGCATTCAACATTTTAAATCCATTTGCCCAGCATAACGTCGGATTCTTATTATCAGCATACATTTTAACATGACCAACAGACATTCCTTGTAATCGATGAATTACCGACTTAATAATTTTATTTGTATTAAAATCAAGTCCTTGCCGATTAGCATCCTCAACCTGTTTTACTGCTTTACCAACGATAAGATTCTGTTTTGCCTTTTCCTTGTTTATAGAGTCAAGTCGTACCCGTACTTTACCATCAAATCCAATCTGATATCCCACGAAAGATATCCAAGGAACAGCATCTTCTTTAACGGGACCCCATTTATAGGGAAGCTTTGACTTTTTTCCATAAAAAGTCTTGTCATATTTTTCTATTGGCAAAGATTCATGAACAAACAACTTATTTTTCTTTATTATCTCCAAATATTTATCTAAGGCAATTTTCAATTTATCTTTATTCGTATGAAGCATAATCATATCATCACAGTACCGCAAATAAAGCAAATCAGGATCATTCAATTCTTTTAAGCCCTTATCAACTTCATCTAAAACTAGGTTAGCAATAAATCCTGATAAAGCTCCTCCCTGAGGAATACCGATTTTACAAGTTGCATAATCATCACCATATAACTCTTTCAATCTGTCTACTTTAATCCATTTAAATTCACACCCTTCACATCTGTTCTTTCCAAAAAACTCATCATTTCCATTACAGCTATATACTTTCCTTGGGAAATCATAGCATTCTAAGTATTTATTAAAAACTTTTTTCGCTCTTTTTTTCCAAAAAGATGAAACTTTAATCGATTGATTACCCAACAGAATATCAAATTTTTTTTGTATAATTTCGTGATTAATTGTATCAAAAAATTTCTGTAAATCACATTCCGTAACATAAATCCCCTCAACGAAATGTTTATTTCTATAATCCAAAATCGTTTTTACCGTATCATGATGAGAAGGAATGTAACCATCTTTATTTTTTCCTCGGAACGCAAAAGAAGACTCCTCAAACATGCAGTCGTATTTTTTGATTAAAAAGCGATTAATTTCCTGAAGAATAAGATTACTCTTTAACTTAAAAATGCATAACGGTCTTGCCTCACCCTCCTTTTTCTTCATCGGTTTAATTTCAGGTTCGTCAATTTTTAGATTATTTATTAAAACTGAGAATTGTATTTTTCTTATATAATTTTTCAACTCCTTTAAATATTTAGGTTTTGCATTTTTTCCCATGTCTCTCAAAATCGTTAGACGTAATCTTTCCATATTGTTTTTTACAGAGTCTTTGGGAACCTTTATTCCATTTATTTCTGTATATCTTTGTTTTCCTAAATGCACCCAATCGCGTCGTTTAGGCATTATCCTATATATAATTTCATCATCATCATTCTTTTTTTCAGGAATACTTTTTTTCTTCGTTTTCACATAATTAGAAACAATGTGTTTATCATGATTCTTTTTTGCAAGCTTAACACGTTTCTTAATCAACGATTTACACAATGATTCTTTAGAAAAAAGATGGACCCCATCGTCCTTTTGAAAAAAAACGATATTCCTTATGAATAAATACAGAACGCCAATAATAACAGCTATGATTATAAAAAAAACAACCATTTTTATAAAATAAGGAAGAGAGCGTCTTGTTGGCAGCAGGAGATGAGTATTTGCATCACCATAAAGATATTCGACAGACAAGAACCAACCTTGTCAATACTTGGCTACGTTTTCACATAACCCTTTCCTACAATTCTACTCAACGCTCTCTTCCCATAATCTATCCTCTATTAATCCATCCTTTTTTCGAGCCGCATCCATAACCGTCTTCAGCCCCGCTTTTGGTTCGTCTTCGCCCCGTATTTGAGAATAACATTCAACAAGTTTTATTCTACTTGCTTTTTCATCATGATTTTCTCCGTCTAGTTCGCAAAGTTTCAAATAATATTTTTTTGCTAAAGGGAATGAAAACAAATTTGCAAGAGCCTGCCCTATCAAGAACCAATCTGCATAAGTGGGGGTGATAGACATTTTCCTCTTGCATAAATATCTACATATTGATTTTATCACATGTCGCCTTTTATTATTCTTGGTATTTTTTCGGGAAATAACCTTTGCCTCTAAAATATCTAAATCATCAAAAGAACACATTCTATTATTGCTTCTTTTGTTGATTTTTTTCTTGCGACGATTAGTTTGCGTTATTCTTTTCGTGGGTACATATTCTACCAAAAAAGATTCAAATTCATCTTTGATTTTCAAATCAGAATCACTTGATGTAAAGCATAACCTGGATACATCAGAGCCAGACGTGTCTAATTTGCAAGGAAATGTGTTTTTTTCACAAAACTGCTTATACGCTTCTTTATGCAATTTTGCATAGTCAACATTATGTTCGGCCGGGAATGATGAAAAATCAAACGCGACTAACGCTTTAACACCATTCCCTGAAGGAGAAATCCATGAAGAAAAAATGTATTTATTTTTAAAAATTACTTCTTTCACAGAAGAAACATCATCTACTTTATCAAAATCCAGCACACATATGTTCGAATATTTGAGTAGCCCATTGTTTACTCTTTTCGAGAATACGCCGCCAAATACATAAGCTTTCAAGTTCCTTTTTTTTGTCTTTTGTTCTTCAGCTGACGGAGTTAATCTAAGATCAGAAATTTTTTCTTTGAAGGATTCAGATTGAATTTCGTTTAAGGCCTCTCCTATAGTACAATCCCATAACTGAGAGGCCTTCATATTAAAACAATATGAGATCCTTTTGACAAATATATCACACTTTTTAAGCATCATAAAACAAAAAAAATAGATTTATTTTAAATACATCAAACTATCAGCCACCCATTTTTAGGGCTAGTTTAAAGTATACAAAATCAACCAATCCTTGCCAACCGATATTGCATCGGAACTTGATTTGTCAGCTACCCATTTTCAGGACTGGTTTAAAGTATACAAAATTACCCGGTTCTCATCAACCGATCTTCGGTACGATCCGTTAAATCGTTCGATGTAGCTGTTCTGAGTCGGACACCCGGGCTGCGTGTACAAAATTTTGATTCCGTTTCCATCGCACCAATCTTGAAATTCATGTGAAATGAATTCCGGGCCGTTGTCACAGCGAATGTTGCTCGGTTTGCCTTTCTCCCAAATGATTTCCTCCATGAATCGAATCAAGCGAGTTGCCGGTATGGAATGCGCAACTTTCTGTGCAACGGCCACACGGTCGCTATCGTCGATGACGTTGAGTACGCGGAACTTGCGGTTGCTTTGCAAAACGTCAGTAACGAAGTCCATCGACCAGGTGACATTTTCCTGGTCCGGTGTCACGAGCGGATTCTTGACACGGGCTGGTAAGCGTTTGCGCAACGGCTTTCGCTTGTTGAAATGAATCGCCAATTCGCCTCAGTCATATTGGCTCATGCAAGCATGGCCAATACGACGTTCGTCTCTAGAGTTTTTTTTTGATGACCTCGCGGAGAATCTCGTTGTCCAGGGCGAGATTGGCGTACATCTTCTTGAGCTTGGCGTTCTCTTCTTCGAGTTCCTTGAGCTTTTTTAGCTGGCTGGCATCAAGTTCGTTTACGCTTTTGACGATTTCCGATTCGGAATGAGTCAGTTTCTTCATGGCTGTTCCTTTGCTACCAAAGGTAGCATTTTGACGCAGGCAGAATTGTCATTTGTCTAGTTATGAACAGTCCTAATTATGGGGAAGCTTACAATTATGGGTAGCTGACAAAGCTTTTCCCAGACATTGACTGAGAAAATGCAGAAAAACATCTACATTTCTTTTTCAAACAGTAATAGATAATCAAACAAAAGAATAATCACCTAAAGACAAAGGGAGGTCATCAGGAAACTTTTCAACATCTGCATAATATTCTGCATGCATGATAAGATTTTCGGCTATATCAAATTTACACTTTTCTTCAAGGATGGATTTGACATCATCCGAGACCCAATGAAAGAATCCATCAGTCACCTTACTCTCGTTTGCCTTAAAATAGAATCTAGACGATAGCCACACAACCTTGTTACTATTTCCAAAGCAATGAAGTACAATCATTGTTTCTGGATGGCCATCAACAGGTTTTGTCTGAAAAATCAAGAACAAGCCTGTTTCTATAGATCCTTTTCTTTTTATTTCATTCCATTCATAATTCATTTATAACTCCTTGAAAAAATATTTGGTTTATTAATCAAAAAAACTTCATTATGTGAATATATACTTTTTTTTCTCAAACTGGATATTTTCATATGCTGGAAAACACTAATTTTATGAGGCCTGATGCCGTAGTCGATATGTGACCAGACTTACAGTTCCAAACAGAAAATAAAGGGAAACGTAGCCTAAATCTGATGTTGGGAGAAACCATTTTTGTGAAAGACTCTTGACACTACCGACGTTTACGCCAGCCGTCATTCCGAGCTTCGCGATATAGAATTTCTAGCAACTTGTTGCTCTACAATTCTTAAGCTCTTTGGGCTGGAATCCAGTCGATTTTTTTGAATAGTTCGACAGGGCGTTCCCGCGCGGGCGCGGGGCGGGCTCTCGTGGCATAAAATTGCGGCCTCACGCCGCAATTTTTCCGCCTAGAGGGCCGAGCGCAGGACACGGGCGGCCCTCCCGGCCCTCCGGGCTTCCATCCCTAACGCGGGCCATAGCCACTAAGGCAACAGAGTTGCCAAGTGGCTGGAGGCCTAACGCAAAACACCCCGCTCCTCTTGAGAAGCATTCAAAGATAGAGATTTACATCTTACTCTATATTCAAACGTAATAACATTCCTCAAAAACAGGAAGTTTACACCAATTAGATTATTTTTTGTGATTTTAGAACATGACATTAATTCCCTTTTATCTTATATTTTCATACAAAAAAATATAAGGATAAAAACATGCTAATCCTATTAGCATGAGGTTATATATGGCTGAAAAATCGAGAAGCCATACCTTATACACGAAATTATCATAATTACCTATGAAAGATTCTTTAGACATCATATTGTGTTCACTGCTGAGAGTTGGGCTTGGACTGACAAGCGACTTTCCGTACACCCCGAGCGAACAGGAATGGCAATCGCTGTTTTCGATGGCGAAACAGCAGACGGTGCAGGGGGTGGCCTTCGATGCGCTTTCCCGGTTGCCCGCAGAGACTCGCCCGCCACGCCTGCTGGTCATGAAATTGGTAGGGCCAAACGAAGCCATTCACGGCTTAAACAAGGTGATGAACCAGGAAGCGGCCCGTTACACTAAACTTTTTGCGGAACGGGGCACCAGGAGCGTAATCCTGAAGGGGCAAGCCAACGCCCGACTGTACCCCAACCCGTTCTCCAGGCAAGCGGGAGACATCGACATCTGGATTCCGGGCGGCTACGACAAAGTGGAACGCCTGCTGCTCGACATGGGCCTCATCACGGAGGTGAAACATTCTTACGAAGTATCACACCATATCGGCTTTCGCAACGAAAAAGGGATTGAAATAGAGGTTCATCATAGGCCAACTGACATCCCGTTCAGGAATCATGAATTCCAAAAATTTCTATTGGACGAATTTGAAAACTCCACACTTACGCCAGAAGGTTTCTATACTCCAAGCATCCGTTTTGCCCTGATAATGCAACTCCAGCACCTCTACCACCATTGCATACGGGAAGGTGCCGGACTCCGGCATTTCATGGACTACTTTATACTGCTCACCCATTCAACCGAAGATGACAGAAATTTCGTATGGGATAAAGTCCAACGGTTCGGTTTGGCGAGAGCCTGCGCGGGAATCATGTGGGTATTAGAAAAAGCGTACGGACTCCCGCAAGAAATGATGCTCTGCGCACCCGACAAAAAAAGAGGGGAACGTCTGTATAAGGAAACCATCGCGAGAGGCAATTTTGGCAGAAACGCCCCCAAACACAAAGAAAAGCGAACCCAACTAAACCGCTGGTTAAACGAAAGGAAACAAGCTATCCGGTGGTTCAGTTTCGACCCACTAAACATAATCCTCGAAGAATTACGGTACTGGAAAATAGCAAGCTCATTTATCCCTGAACGCATCAAGCGTCGGAAAGTATTTTTATAGAAAAGGCGAAAACCTTAGCACGACCAAATTTTACAGGGATCCCTCAACAATTTTCCAATCACCAAGAGTGCGTTTCTTTGAATCAATGCACACGCCGATTTTAAATAACTTCTTCGGTGAACCATCTACAGCAAAGCTTGCCGTATAGGGAATCAAGTAACCTTTGTCCTCAATCTGCTTTATAGCCTGTTCGGCAGTGCCATTTCCGTCTAATTTGAATTCGAACATGTAAACAGCATCCGTAGTTTCTACGACCACATCACAACGCCCTGCCGCCGACTTCTCTTCACAGCGGGTCAGATACGGAGTTGCTAGGCTAAACACGCAATATACGATTGTCTTGTAGTGCAATTCGTTTTGTTCCTCGGCATCATACGTAACACCGCTCATGTAGGCCTTGATAACTTGAAGAACGGAATCAACATCACCATCCTTCATTCCCTGAATGACACGACTCACTACAGTCGAATAAGCATACGCATCTTGTTTCGTGTAGTACCTCAACAAACATTTGGTAAAACTGTAAGCTTCCCCATAATTAGGACTGTTCATAACTAGACAAATGGCAATTCTGCCTGCGTCAAAATGCTACCTTTGGTAGCAAAAGAACAGCCATGAAGAAACTGACTCATTCCGAATCGGAAATCGTCAAGAGCGTAAACGAACTTGATGCCAGCCAGCTAAAAAAGCTCAAGGAACTCGAAGAAGAGAACGCCAAGCTCAAGAAGATGTACGCCAATCTCGCCCTGGACAACGAGATTCTCCGCGAGGTTATCGAAAAAAAAACTCTAGAGCCGAACGTCGTATTGGCCATGCTTGCATGAGCCAATATGACTGAGGCGAATTGGCGATTCATTTCAACAAGCGAAAGCCGTTGCGCATTCCATACCGGCATCTCGCTTGATTCGGTTCATGGAGGAAATCATTTGGGAGAAAGGCAAGCCGACCAACATTCGCTGCGATAACGGTCCGGAATTCATTTCGCATGAATTTCAAGATTGGTGCGATGGAAACGGAATCAAAATTTTGTACACGCAGCCCGGGTGTCCGACTCAGAACAGCTACATCGAACGATTTAACGGATCGTACCGAAGGGCTGTTCTTGACGCCTACATTTTCAGGACTTTAGATGATGTAAGGGAAATTACCGAAAAGTGGACGGTACTACAACAACGAAAGACCTCACGACTCCTTGAACAACCTCGCTCCATTGGAGTATCGGTTGATGAGAACTGGGTGATTTTGTATACTTTAAACCAGTCCTAAAAATGGGTAGCTGACACGTCAACATCTGTATTTAACACGCATGACCAAAACATGAAGGAGTAGCTTGGATCCGCTGGGTGTGATAGAAAAAACTGAATTAGGACTTGACTTTCTGACATATGCTCTCCATTTTTTGACTTAATCTTCGCGTTCCAAATATTAGAAAAAAACTTTAAGTTACAAGAATTTATGTCACCCAATCAACAAATTTTTGATTGATAAAAGAACCTATCAAAATATCAAGTTTTTTAGAATCAAAAACAGTGTCTCCAGACTCAATTTTTTTTGCAACTTCCGGCCATGGGACATAATCAATGCCAACACCAAACTTTTTCGCAATTAACGAGGCCATTTCCTTAAGGCTATAGTCTTCACCACCAATATTAAATACATCATTGGCACACTTTTCAGACAGGGCGGCTTCAACAAACGTTTTACAGAGGTCTCCCATATAGGTAAGTGTTCGACGAACAGAACCATCTCCATACAGCGAAATGTTTTCGCCTTTTACTGCTTTTGAAAGCATAAATTCGGCCGTTCCGTATGATGAAGCCCCAGAAATCAATGTTCCATACGGAATGCAAACGCGAAGAATCGTGTATTGAATACCATACACATTATGGAATTGTTCAAGATATTGTTCGCAAGTAAACTTGTTGATTGCATACACAGTTTTGAATTCTTTTGATGAGTCCTCTTTCTGTGGGCCAAGCTTTCCCTGATAAACAAGCCTTGTTGAGGGGAACACAATTCGTGCTTGGGAACCTTGACAGCGATATTCCGAAAGCAGATTTAATAAAGTTCGCTCATTAATATCTATGAAAGAATCATATTCGTCAAATCCATTCGCACTGCCGGTTCTGCCAACCAACATAAACACGATATCACATGAAAGGTCAATTTTTTTTACAGCCTCACGATCAGTCATGTCAACGGTAGTATAGTTTCCATCTCCATCGACATATTCATTTTCTCTTCCATACAGGGAAAGTTCACAATCAGGATAATCTCGATTCAAAAGGTAAATCAAATTTCTTGCGATATACCCATTTGCACCAAGCACAGCAATCTTTTTCATTTTACGCCTCCTCTAGCAACAACTTATATTTTTCATAGTCATCAACATATTGGCATTCTGCATATACTTTGTTTGAGATTGCCAACAGAACTGCATCGGCACTAAAATCATAAGTTCGCAACCATGATGCTTCAGGCACGAATACTGCTACAGATTTGTTGTCCAATACGTATTCATCGGATGTTCCATCTGATTCAACTGTCAACTTAACCTTTCCCGCCACCGCGATTAACACGACAGAAGCGTTCATACAGGCATGATTGGCCCTATCTTGTCCTTTGGGAACATCAAAAATATAGAAGATACGTTTGGCTTGAAATCCCGGAATACTTGGCGGTTCGAAAGTCCCAAGTTTTCCATCATTTTCGCCGAAACAAGCCAAATTGAATTGATAACTTTTCATTTCCACCCAGCCAATTTCTTGAACTCGTCAACAAGTTCAGCCTGTTTTACTATTGCTTTATATCTATCTTTCCTGATTTCGTCGTTATTAACACACTCAACAAAATGCTTAATAGACTTTAAGAACGCATCGTCAGCAGGAAAATCAATGACGGAGTCTTCATTTCCCTTGCGAATTATTGCAGTAGGGGCAAACCCCGCTGGAGCAGTAAGAACACGTCCTGTAGTCAGGCAACCTTTACTTCCCCAAACTTCCAATTCACACTTGTAGTTGTTATCCATACCGAAAGCGATCTGAGCAGTCTCGCCATCAGAATTCACAAGAGCAGCAGTGCCATACATGTCCACTTCAAATTCATCAAGGTAATTTGATTGAGCATATTTTATTTCGACCGTTGGCCCGAGCAATCTTGTAGCATATTTAATGGTATATCCACCAGCATCAATTAAAGCGCCACCACCAAGAGCCTTATTATAGCGGAAATCATTCGCAGCCCTGCGAGGGAACCCAAAACTGATCCTATAAAGACGAATATCTCCAATTTCACCACTCTTGACGATACTTTCAATAGCATCAAGCTGTTCATGGAACATGAACATATAATTTTCGTGTAAAGCCAAGCCTCGTTCAGATGCGATTTTAACAAGATCTTTTGTATCTAAAGACGAAATCGTTGACGGTTTTTCTACAAGGACATGTTTGCCATTCTCAAGAGCCAATTTTGCCCATTTATAATGTAGTGCCGGAGGAAGAGGAATATATAAAGCGTCAATATCAGAAGAAGTCGCTATTGAAGCGTAGCTGTCGTATATTTTACCGCCATATTGATCGATGAAAACTTGAGCCTTTTCTTTTTCCTTCTTCAAAATTTCTTGAAACACATCATCGTTAACATCAGACTCACCAAACCGTTCCTTTTTAGAAAAAACTCCTATGCCCGCAAATATAAGGCCATCGCATTTTTGAAGGGCGGGCATAAATCTTCGAATAGCAATCTCAGATGGGCAAATTATTCCTAATTTCATCGTTTATAGCCTCCCCTAAATTTTAATCAAAGAAAGAAGATTTCTAAGCTGAATATTCAAGCAATTATTTACTTGTACCAAATAATTGAGCGTTGCGAACTCAACCCAAATATAGTATTCTGGCAGAGTCTGCAATTCGTCAGCATCAATTTCAACAATCACATTATTGTTCTGTTCGTGGTAAAAACGCCCCCCCTCTTCGGAGAGTACGACATCTATCATAACTCCTTTCTTGCTTTCATATTTTTTTCTAAACAACTTTTCGACTTCATTGTCATTATACAGATAATGCGTAGGTTCCCACTGAACGGAAGGCCCAATTTCTGCCTTGTCAAACGAGCCAATTTCTGGTTTTATCTTTACCAAATATTGTCTCTTGCCATCTTTTACACGAGATAGTAGCCCAAACGTGGCCATTCCAATAGCCTTAAACAACGGTTGCGTCCAATGTTGAACTTCGCGACCAGATATTTCTATATCATAATAGCGAACCATAAAATCAGCCTGTTTTTTGCATGTGATGCCAAATTCATCTACTTTCCAATCTACAAGTTGATTCAACGGAACGGTCGCTATTTTCACATCCTGGAACATTTTGTAGTCGTTCAATCGTTGATAAATCCAAGGAAGGTCATTTTGCGGGTTAGAATGGAAAATGGAATTGAACAAAGCCTTGTCAGAGAAGAGTTCGGACAATTTTTCCTTTTCATCTTCACTCAGATTTTGAGTGACAAAAGGTATTCCCGAAAGAACAGTTCTCGTATCCATATTGACCAGATTATCAACTTGCATCAATTTTTTTATCTGGCCAAGAGTCATCCACCGAAAATTCTGGAAAATTTCAAAATCATCGTTTACAATCATTATCATATTACGATTGCGTTTCTTATAAAAACGCGTAGCCTGTTCTGACTGAATTTGGTCATAAACGACTTCGTAACGATCAGAATGCTCAAACAGCTCAAAATAAGTCGGCAATTTTCCACCATGAGCCCTAGTAAAATTGCTTTTTGTAGCTTGGATTGTTGGTGAAATTTGCACGCAATTTACATTGCCTGGTTCAATCTTCGCCTGCATCAGAAAGTTGAGGACGCCATCAATTTTTCTACAAATAATGCCGAGATAGCCAATTTCAGGCTGAATAATTATAGGCTGTTCTCCAATAAAATCGCCGTTCTCAAAACGACGCATTCCCTTAATCGAGAAAAAGCTGCGTTTTCTGTTCAGCACCTCTCCATTGTAGTCGTCGTAAAACCAGAAGGAGCTGTCATTGATACTGCATTCGTTTATATTCACATACGTTGTTTTATTCAACTCTTGTATCCACGTAAGCAATTCTTCATAAGAGTTCACATTTCCCTGTTCATTCGCCCAGGACTCAATTATATCTTGTACAAAGTTCATAACAACCTTTTTATAACATAAGTTTATGAAATTTCACTCACATTCCCTTTAACAGATACTTAAATATGCATTTCTGCCTCATACTATTAAGTATTTAGACCAAATATCTTGACATATAGTAGCCATAAAATGTCTGAATTCCATCAACAACATCTATCATTTGCATCTTTTGCGTTACCTTAAAAAACACCTCCATATTCTCTATTTCCGAAAGAATTTTTTCATCTTTCGGAGAATTAATTACTTTTACTAAATCGTATAAATGCAGATTGTTTTGAGGTATTGAATCAATAAGTTCCTTTGCATAAGAATTATTATCGTATGCAATTTTAATAATAAGGTTCATCAAGAAATAGTCAATAACAAAATTATGAGATTTCCAAAATAATTCCAATGAATCTTTTACATATCGTAATAAAGGGTTATGCACTTCATTTGTCGAAAGCATAAATCCAGCCCATTTACATTTTGTAATTTTCTGCCCTAACCCAGCGGGCCTATACTTCGAGCCATGCAAATTAAACGAATAAAAGGTATGGTCAAATAAATCCTTTGGCAAATCGCCAACCATTAAAAGCGTTATGTCAATCCAGGCTCCACCATATTTTTCCAATAATGCAATTCTAATGTAATCAGAAAAATGCGTAAAAGAAATCACACCATTTTCTACTTTTTCGAAAATGTAATCGGGAATTTCTAAATATTCATTAAGATTACTTTTATCGATGAACACATAATTATATCCAAGATCAACAATATGCTTTTTATGGCTCTCATAAGTCACTTTCAAAACTTCTGGAAGCGAATCTATTCCCTGCCACCAAAAGGACCATATCGTTGGTTTAACAATTTGTTGCCTTTTGCCATCGTTAATCAGCTTTATTTTTTCTTTAAATTTTCGGAAGAGAATGCTGCATGCAAAATCAATATATTTTGCATCATTATGGGATAAATTCAACACCGCAAGCATAAAAGCATTGCGCAAGCCAAATTCCTTCCTAAGTTTTAGAAACCTTTTAATTTTTTTCTTCATTCAAATTATCCTTCTCTAACATCGTTTCCGTTATTTGTTTTAAGTATGCTATAGCTTTTTTTCGTTCATTTTTGATATAAAAATCAGCCTGTTCATATTGTTCTTCTGAAGTTGATTCACCAAATTTAAGGAAACTAAAAAGTGCACATTTTTCAATAATATTTGTTATTCTTCCTCCGCCATTCTGAGGTAAAAAGACATCAACATTTTTTTTGTGAAATAACATTGAAAATATAGTTCCATGAAAAGAATTTGTTATTATCCGATTTGCACAACGTATATAACCAACAAACTGATCCACGGGAACATTTAATCTGTTGTCCACACCATCAATACGGCATCGATTTCCAATAGAGATTACTTTCTCACCCTGATTTACCAAATCGGCCACAGTTTTATTTATTTTTTCATCAAACTTTAATACATATATAAGAGTATAATTCCGTTCCAAGAATGAATCGTTTGAAAAAGAACACCATTCTTCTTTTGGCAACAATAATGTAGGATCACAATGAGAAAGTACGTTCCTTTTCAATTTTTCTTTTAACAAATCAGCCGATTTCTGTTCACGAATTGAAATATAATTAAATTGTTTTAAATTTCTTAGCAACAGATTTTCGTATTCAAAAGGAAAATTATAATCCCCAAAGCTAGCTGCATAGGAAGCTTTTATTTTAGACAAACGATCAAAACCAAGCAATCTAGTCTTGAACGAATTAATATGTAGAAATGGATTAAACACTTGATCACTACCAGTAATCAGCACATCGTATGTCGTCGGATTCTTACATAGCTCCTTATATTTTCGATATTTAAGTCTTGAAACTGCTAAATATTGTTTAACGCTTTTATCATAAGCTCTTTTTTTTACTTTATGCGGTTTGTATCGAAGTATTTCAACAGCAACCATTTTTAGAAACAATTTCTTATCTATTAAAAACATTGCCAAGGGAACGCCTAAAAAAGCATTCTCGTATGTGTAATCATAATCAATAATTTCAACATTGTTTCCTAGAGAACTCAATGTTTTTTGCAGTGCATATGCTTGCATGAATGCACCATAGTTGTCTCGAAAAAATGTTACAATTCCAATATTAGCCATACTTAAACAACCTTCTTTCTAATTTTATTTATCTTTGCGATAACCCAATTCTTTTCATAATCATTTAATCCAAGCAACCACAAAGACATACTGTAAACAACCAAAAAGATAACGCTCTGTAAACCAAGCCAAAGAACTCCCTGTTTTGATATCAATGCTAAAGGAGAACTTAATATAACAGCAACAACCAAAGCCGGCAACAATCCGCTAAAAATTTTTTTCAGCATTGACACTACATCTATTCCTATAACCTTATAGTAGTATACATTCATTATGATGCAATTCCCTATAATAAGAGAACAAAATGTTCCTAAAGCAGCTCCAAAAGCATCAAATATATGAATTAAAGGTATCGAAAAAATTAAATTAACAATCGCTACGCCTGTTAAAACTAGTGATCTAAACATTCTCTTGTTCAAAGCAATCAAAATTGTCAAACAAATGCCCTCAACAAATGGTATAATCACGGCAGTCATCAATACAATACCAATAGCCCAAGCTTGCATAGATTCTTGACCGCTCCACAAAATTATCAGATGTCTTCCAAACAACAAAAATGCTCCATAAATCAATCCTAGTAAAATAAATTGGATTCTTCCTGGTTTTACAGCAAATTCACCATATTCTCTACCATTAGAAGTTCTCATAACCAATTTAGTCGCTTCTGGAATGAAATATCTTTGAATAATATCAGGAATTTCACCAAAGAAACTATAAAACTGCATCCCCAAAGTATATATGGCAACAGAAACCGTCGTCGCAATCCTTCCAATTAAATATTTATCTATTGAATTATTAGCATATACAACAACAGACTGGATGCAAAAAGCTGCAGACAGCTTTGAGATTTCTTTTAACAACGGCATATTAACAGAATGCAATCTTAACTTTATTTTTAGGAAAACAAAAATATACAGTAACGAAAAAACAAGAAGCACAAAACTTGCAACAGTATCACTCAATGCGATAGTCTCTACCCCAATCCCTTGAGAAAAGAATAAAAACACCAAAAAAACCTTAAGAGAAATTCTAACAAGAACTAAGGCCTTTATTGTAATATATTTCTCATACGCCAACATTATTCCATCTAGCATATGTTGAAACAAAGCAATTATAAAATAAGCAGCCAACAAAATAAGAAGCGTTTGAGCCAAAGATATTTTCTCTGGCATCATTTTCCCAAATACTAGCTCAATATTGGGAAAAACAAAAAAAGCAACAGCGACAACTACTAAAGCAAGTAATACAACAAAAAAGAATCCATAACAAACAACATTTTCTTTTTCTATTTCATTACCAGATTCTTTATATTCAGTAATATATCTACAAAGAACATTACCAACGCCAAAATCAAGAATTGTAGCAAAACTTGCAATTGAATATATATATTGAAAAAAACCATATCCTTCAAAGCCACAATTTTTCAAATACACAGGAATCATCAAGAAATTAATAATAGATCCAAGTACTGTGACTAAATAAGATACTATTATACCTAAATTTCTAGATTGTTTTTTTTCCTGCATTTTCTTTTCCATTTTTTTGCCGAAAACTATATTATCCATCAACCACAAACTACTCTATATTTATTAGAACTATTTCTTAATGATGATTGCAAAATAAAAGATGTATAGAACAAAACATTAACAAAGCCCGTGACATCTGCAGCAAACATCAGTCCCACATACAGCAAAAACATCAAAAAAGAAAAAATATTTTTTTGTTTTAATGAACATAATAATAGATATACAATCAACAATCCAAATCCCAAGTATCCATAATTATAAACTATTTCCATAAAACCAGTCATATAAACATTTGGTGGTTTTGAATTTCCACCAAATCCGATTAACTGATTAATCCCCGCCATCGGTTTTATAAATTCACCATATTTTACAGTTCTTCCCCAAACAGCATTTCCATTTGTGTAATCACCAAAAATTCTTGACAAACCATCTTGTACAAATTGCAACTGTGCTAGTAATGAAAAAAGTACAACAACACCCATTAATCCTCCTATAATTTTTATCAAATTTTTGCTATTATATCGATTTCGAAATAACACATACGAAACCAATATGGAAGACATCAAAATTATACCAATACCAGATCTAGTCAATAAACATCCCAAAGCAATCCATAAAGCCTGTTTTATATTAACCTTATCTTTGCTATTATAAGGAAACAAAGTCGATAGCAATCCAACACATGTATATTGAGCGTAATGCGCCGGTTCAAGAAATGTTGCCGAAGGTCTAAACAAAGCATTCATGGTCAAAAATCTTGGAATCATATATTGTTCATCAGGAATTATTAACTCTTCGACAAGGTAAGTAAACTTTATGTTCCCAATATAATATGCTATAATTTGAAAGATTACTAAAAATGTTAAAACAACAGAGGTCTTTTCAACTATTTTTCTTATTTTTATGACATCTAAAATTCCCGAATGAAATCCGAACAAATGAATTATTACCGAGATGTAAATAACAATTGTTATAAAACTACCCTCTAATGTTCGCGCAACCATATAGCCAAAGCATAAAAGACAACAGCCAAGTATTGCTATATTATCTTTTTCAAACTTGATTGAAAAAAAGGAATATGGCAGCAGCAACAGCAACATTGCTGTTGACATACCAATATTGAGAATCGGGACATTAAAAATCATTAAAGGCGGAAAAAGTGCTATAACAAAACAATACAAATCTCTCATCGAAAGACTTTGACTGTTGCAACCAATAAAAAATGCCTCGGAATTACTCATAAAAAACCAACATTCTATGTCGAAATATTGCGACATACACACTGTTTCAATACATTCTCTAATCGGAGAGACTCTTTTTCTAAGTTAAAATTAGAATCGCCCATAATTAATGTATTATGTTTCCGATCGTTTCTTATTGTCATTAAATCAGCGATTTTTTCAGCCCACTTCTTTGGACTATCCGCTAACTTCACAAATTCCACCAAATCAGTTACCTTAGCATCCTGCGGAATAACATCTGCAGACGCGACACAAGGCAATCCGCTACATTGCGCTTCAATCAGCACAATTCCAAGTCCCTCAAAGTGAGAAGGCAAAACAAACACATCCATTGCTTGATAGTAATCCTGAACATTAGAAACAGAGCCAACAAAATTCACATAAAGTCCCAATTCATCAGCTTTGTTTTTCGTTTCGGTCATCATATCGCCATCACCACAAACCAAGAACGCGGCATCAGCATCAATCTTTTTTATTTCATTAAAAACATCCATCAAGAATAACGGATTCTTTTGGAATGCTATTCTTCCTGCAAATCCATAGACATGTTTATTTTCTATACTCAAATCCTTTCGAATTCTATTCCTAACATCCTCTTTAAACGCAAACTTCTTTGTATCAATGGCGTTATAAATCATCGTTGCAGGCTTATTTCCAAAAAAGAAATTTGCAGAAAGTTCTGAATTGGTAAGCCTTGTAATCTTCATAATTTTCTGCACAAATCGGCCAACAGAGTGCATTGTACGCTGCAGAACTCCACAATTATGCAAATTGTTGTTATGCGCATGAATAATAACTCTGTAACCGTACAATCTTGCAATTATGGCAGGGAACAACCAGGCCATAGAATACCAGTTGAAATAAACAGCCGAGTCAATTTCCTTTCGTTCTTTAAGTAACTTTATCCAAGATTTCAAATTTGCGAGTTTATGCCGCTTGGGCTCAATCATCAAAGTATCGCCTTTGCCCGGCATTTTGACTTTATTATATAAGACATTCTTTTCAATCACATAGTCAAAAACTACATCGTCAGACATGTGTTCGGCCATGCCAAGAACAAAGGTTTCTATTCCACCTTTAGTATATCCAGCCAAGCCATGTACTAACAAACGCATATTAATCAAATCTCTCTTTTTTTACACCAAATCGATCCTTCTGCCTTCCTCATCCGAGTAGTAGGCAGCATACGTCACCTTCATCACTTGTGCAGCAAGATCAAAGCAACCTTCCGGTTCTCGGTCTTCAAGGATTGCTCCCATAAAGTCCACAATCTCGTTGCAATAGCCACGCAGCATTTCATCAGCAACAAACGGTTTATTCCAACCAGTCACTATCGGGAGCATTTCGGAGAGATAGACTCCGTCCATTCCCTCATCGTCAACCATGTACGTTTCCATGGCGTCATTCATGGTCAAGCGACAATTGATAGCCGTATCGTTGGCATAAACTTCAACATAGTTCTTACTTCCGCCAAGTAGGTTATCTGTCGCAATAATAGTAGCCTTACTGCCGTCGGTAAAAGTAATAACCGCAGTACCGGCATCCTCAACATCATGGGGGCGGGCAGCGATATGCCTATGTTCATGTTCGCTCAACCTTCTTGTAGCATAGCCCATATCACCAACAACGCTCTTGACGGTTACATTATGCCCCTGTGAGATAGATTCCTGCTCTTTCAAATAGAGAATGGCGCCAAGAGGGTGAACCCCGTTTCTCATAAAAATGCCGCCGCCAGTCTTATTCCATTCGCCGGCAACATGAGAACTAGAGCCCTTTAAGCTTTCCTCCCCCTTCATATAAAGGATTCGGCTCTTTTTGGCCCGTATAATTTCGCCAGCCTTTAGAACCGCAGGCGAATAAACAAAGTTTTCTGCATACATAAAACGCATGCCGGTTTCTTTACGCACCATGCGGAGTTCTGCCAAGTCTTCGAGCAGGCTTTCGTACATGAATTTCTTGGAGACCTTTTCGCCAATCGGTTCCGGGTCTCCGGGGCGGCCAAAATAACCCACCATCGGCTTTTCGCAAATGACATGCTTGCCAGCACGCATCGCCATGATAATTTCTTCTTTATGCACATATGGAGGCGTGCATATATCAATGACATCTATTTCAGGGTCATTCAGAAGGTCGTTAAAGTCGGTAGAGCCCTTTTCAAAGCCATATTTTTCAATGGCACTCTTAATCTGTTCGGGGCGGCGAGCAACAACCGTTTTTAGGCGGCAAGGGATGTTAGACCTTTTATAACCAAAGGCATGCAGTTCCAGTGCTCGACCGGCACCAATAACGCCAACTGTAACGACATCTTTCATATTGATTATCTTTTTTATTTTTCGTTCATCTTTGCGCACACAAGGGCGGCCATTTTCCCAACGACCTTAACATCGTCGGTTGCAAGTTCTTCGTCAGAAAAAGTGACGCCGAATTCATCTTCAATCATCGCTATGAACTGAATCAGTCCCATCGAATCAATATAGCCGTTTTCGACATAATTCAGGTTCATGATGTCTACATCGTCAGGGAGGGTGTATTCTCGCTGGATATAATCCACAATAAAGTCTTTGACTTTTTCCATGGGTTTCGTTCTCCTTTAGGCATCTAAGCCGGAATTACGGATATAATCATAAATAAATCTTCGTTGTAACTTGCCCATTGCGTTCTTCGGCAACTTATCAACCACAAATATCTTGTGCGGTTGCTGGAAGTCGGCCAGGTTCTTAGCACAATAGGTCTTCAGCGAACGTAAGTTGATTTCCTGATTTGCCTTGGGAACAACGGCAAGCGCAACGATTTCGCCCAGTTTTTCATCTGGGTAAGAGAAAGCTGCACATTCTTCAACTTCAGGAAGTCTTGCAATCACGACATCGATATCATGCGGATAGACATTGATAGCGCCCGTAATAATCAATTCCTTTTTACGGCCCGCAAAATACAAGTAACCATCTTCATCAAGGTATCCTAGGTCACCCGTACGGAAATATCCATCGATCATTGCAGCCTGCATCATGGATTCTTGCTTGTAATAGCCCTTACACTGAAGCTTAGACTTTACCGCAATCTCGCCCACTTCGCCCAACGCACAATCAATACTGCCATCGGCATCACTATTGTCACGAAGAATTCGAATTTGAGCTTCATCAAAAGGCTTACCTACAGACTTTTGCTTATCCTTTACTTCTTGGAAGCAAATATCCGTTACCGTAGAGACTTCAGATGCACCATACATTTCATGGAATTCGCATTGCAGCAAGTCAATCAGCTGGTATTTCACCGAGGCCTCAAGAAGCGCCGAAGAAGATACAATGCTGCGGAAACTTGTGATTTTCGGGGCGTTCGGCTGTTTTAGCAATTCAAGAATCTGCGCCAATTGAGCCGAGACAGCAATTGTAAACGTCGGTTTCTGTTCTTCAACACACTTCAGCCAAATAGCAGGGGTAAAACGGGGCAGGAGAATCGATGTTGCACCGTAAATCAGCGGAAGAATAACGAGGCGCTCCGCCAAGGAATGATAAAGCGGCGTCGCCGCCAAAATCAAGTCGTCCTTTACAATCTTATACACTCTGACATGGGCCATCGAACGTTCATACTTGTTATCCTGGCTAATGTCGATAGGCTTAGGAACCCCCGTAGAGCCGGATGTCATTGTCAGAATAAGGCTTTCGGAACCATTGACATCGTGTTCCACTTCGGGGCGTTCTGCACTCATTTCGCTGATTTTAGCAAACGGAGTCGTTCCCGGGTATTCCTGGTCAAGGCAAATTGAGAAACCAGGAACATTTAAGCCACCGCTCTTTTCGCAATCTACAAAAAATGACTTTCTTGCAATCAGGTGTTTAATGTCACCGGCTTGCATCGCCGTTTTTACAGCTTCAAGCGGAAGAGAAGGATTAATCGGAACAATACAAATACCTAAATCAGCCGCCGAGAAGAACAGTGCAACAGATTCAATGCTGTTGTTCATGGGGATAGCGATATAATCGCCATAAGAGGCACCAAGACTTAACAGAAGATTCGAATATCTGCTAACCAGTTCACCCATTTCTTTGTATGTGGCTTTTTTGCCATCACACCAAATGGCCAACTTGTCAGGAGTAGCCTTCACATTTTCATAGAACAAACTCGCCAATCTGCTTCGCATGTTTTTTCTCCGATTAATCAAACCTTATTTTGTTTGGGGCAAAATTCGTGCCGGATTGCCAAAGACCTTGGCTCCTGCCGGAACATCTTTAAGAACAACAGAGCCCAACCCAAGGTAAGCCCCATCACCGATATGAATATCTTGTGCGATGCATACGCCTGCAGCCAAGAACACGTCTTTCCCGATTACAACATTACGAACGACACTACAGTTGCCACTGATAACAGAATAGTCGCCAATTATCGTATCATGTCCAATGGGAGTAGAAAGCAATGTCACAAAATCACCAACGGTTGAATTTGCAGAGAGCTTCGAGTATGGGAACATAATAAAGCCTTCGCCATAATGAGCGAATTCGCTGAGCATTGCAGTCGGATGAATGATAGAAGCAAACTTAGCTCCCTTAGCCTTCATTACCTCAACAATTTTTCTTTTTAATGCAGAGGATCCAAGTGCCAAAGCAAATTCTTCATCTTCTTTGGGTTGCCAGTCTTTTATTGTTCCGACAACTTTATAGTCGCACTCATATTCATCCAATGCATGAAGGTTGTCATCAAGGAACCCACCGATTTCCCATGTAGGGGTAACCTTGTTAATATCCTTAATCCACCAAAGAAGTTCCCTACCGAAACCACCAGCACCAACGATATAAATCTTTTTCATAAATTCGTCTTACTCCTTGTACTCTCTAATTAACATAAACGCTTCAGCAGCTTTTGCTCCCATAGTCGAACCACGCAACTTGGCTAAAGATTCAACAGCTTCGATTGATCGTGGATCCGGAAATGCCCCAAGCTGGGATTGATAGCAACCCATCGCATTTAGTTTTTGAGGCAAATACGACGACACATCTACATAAACATTCGGGATGAACGCATTAGTTGCATGGGGAATATTCCATTCTGTTTCAGAAAGGGTTTCGTATGCATACACAGACTGGACACGATGCTTATATTTTGGACGAACGGCCACCATTATCGCTTCGGCCAAAATCGTATGATCCTTTTGCATGTCACCAAAATGCGGTATATACACGGCATCTGGTTTTACTTTTTGGATCAAATCAATCAGTTTGCCATTCAACTCAAAGCGCTTGACACTCTCCATATCCGCCGCAGGGCAATCAAGGAACAAGGTTTCTTTTACACCAAGAATTTCGTGAGCCTTCTTGATTTCTGGATACAATGTGTGCGGCCATTTTTTTTCTTTCATCAGGTCATCGTTAAAAATCGGCGGGTGACCACAAGTCGCCACACAAACGTAAACATTATCGCCACACGCGACATGCTTTGCCATTACACCACCACAGCCAAGCACTTCATCATCAGGATGCGGAGCAAAAACAAGAACAATCATGTTGTCCCCCTTTCAGGCATGTATTCAAACAAAACAAATTTTCCGTCATCATTTTTTTCAAACTTATTACGCAAAAATCCTTTAATGTCAAATCTATACTTTTCTTTAGCTCCAAGCATTAGCATTGTCTTATAACTTGCAATATTATCGCAGTGTAAATAAGCATACGCCTTTTTATATAAAATATCACAGTCATGTAAAACTCTGTGTAACATAGTCAAGCCCAAATGTTTGCCTCGAAACTTATCACAAATATAGTATCGTCCGTATATGATATCGTCCTTTGTAGAAAACTTATAACGTTGGTTTCTCCCTGAAGAAATGACGCAATATCCTGCCCAATCATCATTGACTCGTATATAGTAAATATGATATCCTATAAAAAATTCATAAATACAACGGATTCTCCAAGTCAAGGTTATAGGCTCAAGATAAAATGGGAATGGGTGAATAATGTCAGGAGTAAACCGCCATACTTCGAACTCTTTAAATTTGCGAAAACAACGAAATTGTGACATGCATCAATCTCCAACAACATCGTAACCGGCTCGCAAAACAGCTTTTTTTGCTAAAACCTTCATAGGTTCAATTATTGAAGCAGTCTTAATATTGTACATTGATAAGCCAACGTTAATTTCTGTGCAAGCCAAAATTATCGTTTCAGCACCTCTTTTATAAAGATCATCAATCGTATTAACAAATCTTTTCACATCATACGCCTTGTTTCCGGCTTTTACACCATTATAGATATAATCCATCACGGCAATTTGTTGAGATTCACTCGGCTTAATTAACTCAATATTTCTCTCACACAAATATCTATCATATACTTGACCAGCAATTGTTCCTGTCGTTGCTAGTATTCCAACCTTTTTATAGTTTTTCTCGCTAATTTCCTTAGCCGTTTCCTCAACCATATTAATAACAGGAATGTCTATTTCACGTTGAATCTGATCATAGTAATAATGAGAAGTATTGCAAGGAATTAAAATATAATTTGCGCCGAGCGACCGTAGCCCTTTGGCCGATTCAACAATATATGGAACAGGAGAAGCCCCTTTTCCAATAATCGACGAAGTTCTATCTGGAATTCCAGTATTATTATCTATTAGTATCCGGATATGTCCCGCATCATTTTCACTTTTTGTTGTTTCCACCAATAGACGAAACAACTCTACAGTCGCAAGAGGACCCATTCCACCAACAATACCTAATACTTGCTTCATAACATTACTCTTTAAATGCGTTTCCTTTTCTTCATAGCTTCTCTAAAACCAAGAAGACTTGTGATAAGAAAACCTATAGACGGAAGCATATCGTTCCACGAGAATATTAAATCTGTGATACTCCAACGGCAAAACCACGAAGGATTTGTTGAAAATCTAGTGGGTGATTTTAAGAACCACAAAATATCAACTATAAAACATGAAACTCGTTTATCATCTTTGTAATCCAACATGTTCTGAACATCATATCCCATCTCATTTTGAACAATCAGTCGTGCAACATCAATTCCTGCTAAATAGTCAAGTTTTACAGATGCCCCCGTCCTTCCATTCACTTCTAGTATTTTGGCTCTTTTTTCTTGTTCGTCCCAAACCAAATCCATATTCGCAAAGCCAACGTAATTCAATTTATTAACTAGATCTATACCACTTTTTATAATATCTTCATCATGAATGGAGATAGAATGGAGTCTTGAACCTCCATCTATGGGATACCATCGAGTCACCTTACAAGCTATAGCCATTCGAATTACGCCATCTCTATCGCGAAAAACATCCACCCCATATTGAGGAGCGCCACCTTGCTTAATATATTCTTGAACTAAAATGGGCCCATTAGAGTTATCATAATTTTTCAAATAATCTTCCAGCTTTTCTCTGGTTTCAATAATATTAAATCCAATAGAACCAACACCAGTTTTGGGTTTTACCACAACAGGAAATTTTATTTTGCCCTCGTCTATTTCTGCTAAGGGGTTATCGCTAATTAAAGTTATTGGTGCCGGAATATTATTGTTGTTACAAATCTCCATTGTTTTTGATTTATCAATTACTTTTTCAAAAACATCCCAATCATTTACAGCAATCTTAGCAAAAGGGGATAACTCTTTCTTGTGTTTAGACAAAAAGGTAGCACCCTCATCTCCTATCGGAACAACCAAGTCATATTTTTTTGATTTGATAAAGCTAACGCCATATTCACAAAAACTCTTCTGGCTACTCCGATCGTATAGCAATGCATGGTGCTTATACCTTGTTAAATAACCGGTATCAAGTTTTGAGCCACAATAAGCGGTAACTTCGCATCCTAATTTATAAAAACCTTTGCACATCGGAAGAGCTTGCCTACCGCCAGCCCCATATATCAGCACCTTAATGCCGCAAAAAGAAGATTTATCTAAACGATTATTATCCATTTTTTTCAACCTCCTCGCTTTTCAGATTTAATTCTGAAAGTTCTGGCAGTTCTCTAAATTCTTTCGTTCCAATTGATACTAGTGCAATCGTGTTAATAGTTCTTAGAACCATGCAAAAATCATACCAAAAGCTTTGCTTTTTTAAATAAAGCAATTCTAACTCTAGTTTTACAGGAACAATGTTTTTTCTATACATTTCTTCATCATCAGCAAAACGTTCACCAACAATATAATCGTATAAACTTGCAGCACTTGACAAACCCGGTTTCACATCAAGTATTCCAGAATATTCCCCACAATATTGTCTATCAACACTTGAGATAGGCATAGGTCTAGGCCCAATAATGCTCATATCGCCCTTTATCACATTTATCAACTGCGGAAGTTCGTCGATTTTAAGTTTTCTGATAACTTTTCCTACCGTAAACAATCGATCTTGGTCGGCCGTGTACAAATCTTTTTGTTTATGTTTTGCATCTACATTGTGCATTGAACGAAACTTGTAAAAATGAAAGGCTTTTTTGTTTTTGCCCGCCCTGTCAGAATAATAAAATACAGATCCCGGACTTGAGATCTTGATGGCCAACGCGGTTATCAAAAATATAGGAGACAAAACAACAAGTGCCGCAGAACACAATACCACATCAAAAAATCTTTTTATGTATTTCTCATACATTTGAAAAACACCCTCTATAAACTCACGCTAAAGTTAAACTCGCCCTTCTTTTCTGCAAAAAGCGTCACAGCACCAGAACACTGCCAGCGCTCGGCATTGTAAGCAAGCATCGGAGTCACGGAATAATGCATCTTAGCTCCACCCAAGAAATCCTTCTTTATGTTCTGCCCAGACCCAATCCATGAGCCGTTCAACTCACTGCCATAAACACTTCCTTTCCATTGCCATTTATTGCGAACTCCCACAAATAAGGCGTTGTTATATTGAGCATAAATCATCCAATCAATAGATTGACTATTCGGCCCAAGTTGATTACCTAGCGGGTAACCGGCATTCGCAATTTGCGCCTCACCAGGTTCGTAGTGAGTATAGACGCGCTGATCTACGCGGGCGTATTCGAAAATGGAACCCAGTTGCAATTCATGCCTGTTGAACTTGAAATCGTGCGACACCTGAGCACCAAGCATCAAGGCCCATTGACTATTGAGGTATTCGTTCTTTATAACGGCGATGGGACTGTCAAAATCGTCCATGTAGAATTCGCCGTAAATGCGAGCGGTGCGCATAATGCGGTAGTTTGCGTCGAAAGCGAGCGCCCCATTGTTGTTACGTTCGGAGTAGTTACCCTTTTCCATAAACAGCGGGTAAACGGGTACCAAGAGCCAGACGTTGTTCTCGTTGTAAATCGTCTGGATTTCGCTCATGCCAAAGGTCGCGTTGCCCAGCGCAAGTTCGTAGCGGTGCCCGTACAGGTTCCGATCGCCATGGGCGTGCGTGCGAGAGCCGACCGAGTCGATTGTGAGCGAGCTGTAAAAACTGATGATACGTAAAGGGCCAAATGTTAGATCAATGGAAAAATACCCATAGGGTACAGCCTGGCGATTCAGTGTCAAATTATTGTAGAATCCGGGGCCCCAATGGAGTGCGTCACGCCCCAGTTCTAGGCGGAGCCATGCGTAATTAAAACCAACATGTCCCTGCCAACGCGAATAATTGATGAAATTTCGATTTTCATTGTCCCACACTTTCCAATCCGTCTTCTGACGGTCGAAAGTCGAAAAATCATAGCCGGCTTTATTATGAGCGGGATGTTTTGTACGATTTTCGACAAAAAAAGCTGCATTGAGGTCAAAATCGAGAGAATCTACGAATCCCGATGCAGAAAAGCCCAAATTTAAGCCCGGAATTGTATGGTCGTTATCTCCGAGGGACATAAATAGTCCTGCGAGCAGATGTGCATCGGCTCCGAATCGAATACTGTCAACTGTAGTGGAAAATCTTGGAGATTCTGCCCGAAAATCGTAATTACGTTGCGGGTAAGCAAAGCGCTGTTTTGCGTCACTAGTCGTCAGCCGATGATATTCCATCAAAAGAGGAATTCCCTGTTGCAAGTACGCATTACCATTTACGAAAGATGCAGACGGATTTGCGGAAAAAACTGGATTCGCAGGAATCGAGCGAGCACAGACTGAACCAGGCGGGCTCAGGCAGAGGATTGCCGAGAGCGCGCAGAAGAAGTCCAGAATTCTCTTGAAGAAGTTCGCGTACATTATGCTACCGCCCTGGATGGGACTATGTCCCTCCCCTTTGGCTCGGTCATACCCATGCAAGCATGGCTGCGACACTCGCCTTCTAGGGAGTCTTCGGCGTTGCACGCCTCAGGATGACGAGAAAAGCGCTCAGAATGACGCAAGAGAGAATCTCTTATAAAAAAGCGGGCGGACAAAGCCTGTAACCTCGGTGTGCGGTCAAAAGTTTTAATTTGGACAAAATATAGTAATTGTAGTGCGAAACGTAAAGATATAACGTCCAAATAATGACAAATTTATTACGAGAATGAGACACCGTAAAAAGTCGGGCACGAACGCCCCGGTTAAAAAAAAACGCGAAGGGTATTGACAAACTTGGAAAACAGTGTATATTTGAGCAGTATGAAAGTTACTGATGAAATACAGCCCCTTGTTTCCGACTTTGAGCGCATCAAGCAAGTCGCCGATGACGGTCGCGTGTTCTGGAGCGCCAGGGACCTCGCCTCGGCTATGGGGTATAGCACGTACCAGAAATTCGAGCGGATTCTTGGAAAGGCGATTGCGGCAGCCAGGGCCACAGATTTGGCCGGAACCGACCATTTTAACCAGACGGTTGAAATGGTTCGGCTCGGGTCGGGCTTCTTCCGCAAGGTCGAAAATTACCATCTTTCACGCGAGGCTTGCCTGCTGATTGCCGAAAAAGCGCATGGCCGAACTGTACGGGGTGGACGTGCGGACAGTCAGTTATCATCTTGCTCAGATTTATGAGTCCGGAGAACTTCAGGAATCGGCAACTATCCAAAAAATTGGGATAGTTCAAAACGAGCAATTTTAAAGAAATTGACGTTTTGCGGTCAAAAATGGGAATGCGGATTACCGTCAGGTTTCTTACCACCCTGCCTGATTTTCTGGATGTAGTTACGGCTAGAAATTCTTTCGGCAGCGATAGCTGCATGGTGAGACCGCAAATAGTTCAGGTACCTTTGCGTACCGTCAATGGGGTCCAGCCCCGCGGCCTCGATAATATTGAAGAAAACCTTGACGGAGGGGATCCCCTCCCCCTTGCCCAGATTGCGCAAATATTCCCGCGAAAGGTCGCTAAAAAAAGCGAGGTTTTTCTGCGTCGTAATTGTTCGCAAATAGGCAATAAAGTCCTTAACGGCTCTTTTGTGGTCTTCATCATCGAACATTGCTGTTAAATGTTAAAACCCACTACAAAAAATCACGCCAACTATAATTGGCGCGAATATTTTTTTTTACAAAAAAGCTCAACGAAGGCTATTCAAAGCATCCGCGAATCACCTTGATAATAGCGTCTTGCTGTTCGGGGGTCATCTTGTTGTCGCTCGGGAGGCAGAGCCCGCGGGCAAAGATGTCGGCGCCGACGTCGGTGATTCCGCCCGCGATGTAGGCGTTGGTGCGGGCGCGTCCGTTACCCTGCGCGGTTATAAACGCGTGGCTCATGTACATGGGCTGCATGTGCATGGGTTTCCAGATGGGGCGGCCTTCGGCGTTCATGGCGGCGATGCGTTCCAGGATTTCCGTGGGGCAGCTCTTGCCCTTTTCGTGGATGTACAGGGCGTCGGTTTCACCGCGTACCTGCTTGCACATTGCATCCTTGTCGATAATCATGCAGCTGAGCCAGAAGTTCGGTTCGCTGTTCTGCGCGTCGTAGGGGTTCACCTGCACCGGGAGGCCTTTGAGGCCTTCCTTGTAGCGCATGTAGATTGCCTTTTTCTGGGCGATATGTTCTTCGAGGTAGGGCATCTGGCCGCGGACTACGCCGGCGATGACGTTGCTCATGCGGTAGTTGTAGCCGATTTCCTCGTGCTGGTACCAGGCGGCGGCCTCGCGGCTCTGGGTGCTCCACTTGCGCACCTTGTCGGCGTCTTCCTTGCTGTCGGTGAGAAACATGCCGCCGCTACTGCCGGTGATAATCTTGTTGCCGTTGAAGCTGATGGCACTGTAGTCGCCGAACTTGCCGGTCTGCACGCCCTTGTAGCTTGCGCCGAAACTCTCGGCGGCATCTTCGATGAGGAGCGCGTTGTGTTTTTTGCAAATTGCGCGGATTTCGTCCACCTTGCCGGGTGTTCCGTACAAGTGAACGAGCACCACCAGTCGTACTTCGGGGTAAATTTCGAAAGCTTTTTCGAGGGCTACCGGATCCATATTCCAGGTGTCGTACTCGGTATCGATGAACACGGCCTCGCCGTTCTCGTAGGCGATTGGGTTCACCGTCGCGTCAAAAGTCATGTCGCTGCAGAACACCTTGTGCCCGCGCAGGCTACCCTCGCCCACCTTGGGCATGCCGTACAGGGCCTCGCCCGCGAGCTTTGTGCACAAATGAAGCGCCGCTGTTCCGGCAGAAAGCGCCACGGCATACTTGCAGCCCACCTTTTCGGCGGCCAAGCGTTCCGCCTCGTTGATGTTCGCACCCACGGTGCTCATCCAATTGGTCTCGTATGCCTCCTGCACATACTTGATTTCTTCGCCGTGCATGGTGGGGCTAGAAAGCCAGACTTTTTTCTCGAAACGGAACTGCTGTGCCATAATAGGCAGACCTCGGAGTTACTCCAGCCGCCCACACAAAAACGACCATCGTCATGCAGGACCAACTAGATGTTAAAATTTAGAACAAATATAAATATTTTAGCGAGACCTTGTGGGGCTTTGTTTCAAAAAAATGTCGAAAATCTTATTTGTAATAAATAAATGCTATTAGACTGGCCCCGGAATAAATCCGGGGTGACATGCGGACGACGGGGGGGGGCATGCGAAAAGTCTCTCTTATCAATTTTAGACTTCCGCAAGTTCCATCTCTTTTTTCAAGTTTATGACCCAATAGAGGGGAAGCTCGGTATTTTGAGCAATAATCTTAGGATCAAGCCCGAATTTCAAGAGATTTCTCGCGACTTTTTCCCTTCCCCTGAATTCAATCATGGCATTGTCTATCGACTTCATCTCGTCCGTCATAAGATACCTCGAACTAAAATTACACAATTTCACTTCTTCCTGCAATACCCTGAACACGGGGTCCGTCACGAACTCTGCAAAATCGGCTTCGCGGTTAAGCGTGTCGATGGCGCGGAGGCCGGGGTGACATGCGAACGCCAGGGGGACAGTTGTTTATTTTAACGCAAATCCGCCTGAAATAACGTCTTCCGGGACGCCCTTAGAACGCAGGTATTCCGCGATTTTCTTGTCCCGAGCAGCATTTTCGACTTCGTTCTTCTTGCGTTCTTGTTCGGCACCTTTTTCGACGCCAGCATTGAAAAAATGCTCACCGAAGGTTTCGTAACCCTTGTTCTTCAATGCTTCCGGACTGTCCATCTTGATTACTTCGCTCCTGTAAGGCCACTTCCAGAAAAAGTACGAAAGCGACTGTTTGATGAAATTCCTACCTTCGTCGGTGTTCTGCATCTTGAGCAGGTGCAGCGCCGCTTCGCGAAAGGATACTGAGAACTTCTCGACATCCCAAATATATCTCATTGCTGTCAAAGCGACAAGGGTCATGGGCGAAAAGTCCTTCAGTTCCACATCGTCGATGGCATGGCCGACATCCAGAAATTCCACCTTGAACGGGTAGCCGATATCGCGGTAGTATTCGGGATAGTTAGCGAAACGGCCCTGCGCTAGCGGGTTCCAGCCTTTTTCGCCATTATAGACGATAAACGCGACGACAGGCACGTCCTTCTTGCGTTCCAGGAAAAGGTGGTGGTAGTATTCCGAAATCTGCAGGAGCACGTCATCTTTGTTCGTAGATTTGTGCTCCGCGATGACGCCCACGTAGAGCCCCGTAACACTGCCGTCCTTGAGGTTCACCTCGAAAACGAGGTCCGCGGAACCAGCGTGCTTGTCGTTGGAGAAGTTTTCCTTCGTGCCGCGAAGCGTCTTGAGGTCGATTGTATCGAGGAATGATTTTAGCGTGGGATTGTGGCGTGAAAAAAGCGTCAGGAGTTCCGCCATGCGCTTCGGCTCAGCAAAGGCAAACCTAAAGTAACGGTCATGAACAAAATCGCTCCTGTCGTTTTTCACGGAATCTACTATGATGTTGAACTCTTTCGCAACGTCGCGGATGACGGATTCTGGGATTCCGTTTTCGTTCTGTTCAATTTCGGGCATAAATTTTCCCTTTCCGCAAACAACCTGCCTGCGGATTCTGTATTTTTCGTGCGAAACACCGCACAGCGAGTAAAGGAACTCCCCCTACCGTTTATATTAACACGCTTTTTTCAGCTTTCGGGTCTGAAATTTCTGTGTAAAATATTTTTTGAGAGGATGTAAAAAAGGAGAAGCCCGATCAAGTCGGGCTTGACAGTCGCTTTTTGTCATGCCGGCCACTGAGCCGGCATCTCCTTTTTACAGCACTGGATCCTTCACATTCGTTCAGGATGACGACAAGGCGAACGCGGGGTGACAATGTTGAAAGCCGGGGGAACATACGAAAAAAAAGTAAGTCTTACCAAAACTTGAGCTTGCCAAATTTCCAAAGGAGAACCAGTCGAAGCTGGTTCAGGAATCTTTTCCATTTATTTTTCCGTTTCATGGACATTTTTGGCACCCTTTCGAGCAAAAATAGATTCGTAAAGCCCGAAAAACGAAAAATGCCTGCATTTTGCAAACGGTAGGTTGCAAAAAATCGAAAAAAATTTCAAATCGGGGTAAAAATCAGGTTTTTAACGATAGTTGCTAAACGGGAAAACACAGCCGCAGGTATCGACTTTGGAGTTTTGTTTTTGTATATTAATACAGTGAACAAATGTGTAGTATTTAGAAAAATTTCGACAAAAGTATTGACATAATGTACATACAGGATGTATATTTGCTATGAACATTACCAAGCACGCTTTAAAACGCATGGCCGAGCGCGGATTCACGCCGGAAATGCTTGTCGCATTGATGAGCGGCAAGACATTCCTCGCACCTACCAGGGATGAAAAGTTCCTCGTGATAGGCAAAGCCGACCATAAATTTTGGACATTAGTCTTTGCAAAAGACATGTACTCACTTGTTTCGGTTAGACGTTCACATGACGACGAGGTAGCAAAATGGATTTCAAAATAATCGATGATTTTCTATCAAAAGAAGAACTGGAAGAACTCGATAATCGTGATTTTTCTGAGGAAATGCGTGAAGCGCTGGAGAACGGCACCGCAATTGTCTCCGAAGGCAACTGGGACGAAACCGTCAAGGCGATGAAGGCGAAGATGGCCGCCAACGCCACCAAAGCGATTACTATCCGCGTTCCTGTCCGTGTCATAGAGCGCTACAAGAAGCGTGCCGCCGCTGCAGGCATCGGTTACCAGACTCTCATGAAGCAGATGCTCGAGGCCGCTCCTGTGTAGAATCCGCGCCACAAAAAACCGCGACGTCAATATTCAAAAAAAAGCCCGCGATATCACTCGCAGGCTTTGTCTTTAGACTTGAATCTTCCCTACTTTTTCAGCTTTTCGGCTTTGCGGTCCAGCTTTTCGAGCTTGGTCGATTTTTTGTGCTTGTTGTATTCGAGCCACTGGACTGCGGTAATGGGTTTGCGGTTCACGAGGTTCAAAATCTTGACGCTGTCCATGAGCGCGGCGTATTTCGCATCGAGGGCCTTCTTTTGTTCGTCGAGTTTGCTCTTCAGATACGCTTCGGCGGTGAGCGGCTTTTTGCTGAGGGAATCAGCGACGAGAAGCGAATCGATGTTGCTCTTGAGCACACCGATTTCTTTCTCCAGGTTCTTTTTCTTCTTGTTGATCTTGGAGAGGGAATCACGCAACGCCTTGGGCATTTCAACCTTGGCGGAATCCTTCTTTTCGGCGCGTTCGGCAAGTTTCTTCAACCGATTTTCTTCTTTTTTCAAGGCGTCGGCGGTGCCGCATCGGTTGAGTTTTTCGCTCCAAATGAAGCACTGGTCTTTTGTGCAAAGTGTCTGGACGCACTGTTCCTTGGTCATGGGCTTTTCGGCCATCTGTTCTTCGGTTTGGTTACAGCCAACCCAGCAAAAGCCGAGAGCCAAGACTAGGGGAATGAAGGATTTTTTCATTATTTTCTCCTGAAAACGGGGTCTGTAGAAGAAATATATATTTAATTTCCGTGTCAAAGTGTAAGTTTGCCCTTACATAGCCACAGGAACAGCTCCGGCGTTTCATTTTTAAACACGTCGTGTAAATTGCCCCTCCCCTGCCGGGTATCGTCTCAAAATAAAACAAGTATGGTTTAGGTTCGCCGGATTGGTCGAAGTTTCTAGCGTTTTCTCCCCTTTTCTCGCTGTTTTTTGAGCTTTTTGGAGAATTTTTTGCATTTGGCACGGAAATTGCTTTATTAGGGTGAATCAAAAAAAATGGTCCAATTTGGAACAATTCCATTAATATGGGCCAAGCAATTTAACTGGGCGAAGCCCAAAAGAGGATAAGAATAATGATCAAGCCTTTAGCAGATCGAATCGTTGTCAAGCCGGCCGAAGCTGAACAGAAGACCTCCTCCGGTCTCTTCATTCCGGATAATGCAAAGGAAAAGCCGATGCAGGGTAAGGTCGTGGCCGTGGGTCCGGGCCGCAAGAACGACAAGGGCGAAGTTGTCGCCATGGAAGTCAAGGTTGGCGACGTGGTGCTTTACGGCAAGTACAGCGGTACGGAAGTTACCGTCGATGGCGAAAATTACCTCATCGTGAAGGAATCGGACGTTATTGCGACGCTCTAATGCAGGTAAGCAGAAAACGTGATTTCACAAGGACGTCATTCTGAGACCGCCAGGTCGAAGAATCCAGTCTTTTTAAACATCTCTGGATCCTTCACTTCGTTCAGGATGACGGCAATTCACTAAAAAGATTTTAAAAAAGGAACAACAACAATGGCAAAGCAATTGAAGTTTGATGTGGCAGCTCGCGAATCCCTCATGAAGGGCGTGGATAAGCTCGCCAATGCAGTTAAGGTTACTCTCG
>Ga0247611_10001630_pt1 | contig 39525 bp, 27 predicted proteins | sample 177DNAGHGhighgp2_FD_192422 | JGI IMG/M metagenome (GOLD analysis project Ga0247611, IMG submission 192422) | Sheep rumen microbial communities from Palmerston North, Manawatu-Wanganui, New Zealand - 1770 DNA GHGhigh gp2 | ecosystem: Host-associated > Mammals > Digestive system > Stomach > Rumen... | reverse complement strand
GCAGGGACCAAGCTGCGAACCCCTTTGGGGTTCTTGCATGGTCTTGCGATTGAAGTCGGGTCTCCGACCCGCCCGGCATCTTCGATGCCCAATGTCTCAACCTAACACAGGTTTTTGCAGGTGTCCCAAAAATACTCACCTGTCCTGGAAATATTTCTTCACATCGTTGATTTGGCTGTGAGTCAGTGTCTTGGTGGTGCCATCTTTCATGCGCACAATGAATCGCAGGTCGCTAGAATTGAAGTTAAACGACAAGTTGTTGAAGTCTTCCTCACGCTTGCTCAAAGCCTCACTTAGACTCACAGTTTTGAGATTGTTGCAAAATTCAAAGTTTATTATTTCCATGTGCTTGAACGAGTCGGGCAGATAAACACTCTCTAATTTTGAATTGCTGTAGAATGCGCCCTTATCTAAAGTCTCAAGCTTTGTGCCAAAGTCCACAGAGGCAAGGTTGTAGCAGCCATTGAAAGCGCTCTCGCCAATAGAAACCACTTCGGTCATTGTGATAGAAGTGAGCAAGTTGCAACCATAAAAGGCCATAGAGGCAATCTTCTTGACAGTAGCGGGCACGGTGTAGTCACCAAGTTCCTTGCTTGGGGGGCAAGCAATGAGTTGTGTCATGTCTTTTGAGAAGAGAATGCCATCTTGCACGGTAAGGTACTCGCTGCCCTCTGCCACCCTATACTCCTTCAATGCGCCACACGATGAGAACGGGTTGCTTTTCAGCCAACTGAGCGACGCTGGCAAGGTAACCTGCTCTAGAGCACGGCAGTTGTTGAAGACATTATCGCCGATTTCGGTAACCCCCTCGGGCAATTCAATCTCAACAAGAGAAACGCAGCTTGAGAACACATTGCGGCCTAATTTTTGCAGTCCCTTGGGCAGACTGATGTGTTTCAGATTATTGCAATATGCAAAGGCACTGTTGTCTATAAACTTCACCGACTGTGGCAGCGTGATGCTCTCAAGCGACTTGCAGTCGCTGAAAGCACAGTCATCAATTTTCACAACACCTTCGGGCAAATTCACCTCAGTGAGTTTGTAGCACTCCTGCAGAAGCCGATCAGACACCAGCTCTATGCCCTCAGGGAAGGTGAAAGACGTGAAACTCTCACAGTTCTCAAAGGCACTGTAGCCAATCTCCTTAACGCTGGAGGGAATATCGATTCCCTTGAGTTTTTTGCAGTTGCAGAAGGCCCAAATGTCAATCTTGGTCAAAGTGTTTGGCAATTCAACCTCAGTGATGTCCTCACATCCAAAAAATGCCCAACCACCTAATGTGGTAACAGTGTAGGTGACGCCATCATGTGTTACATAGGCAGGAATAACAAGTTTGCCTTTAGGCAAATGGTTATCATCGATCTTGCGTACCTTTACGCTATTATCATCAAGGGCAGTATATTTTAAGCCATTCTGTATAAACTCCACTTGCGCCGTGACAGCAATGGCAACCATCGCCAAAATAATGCTAGTTAAACTTCTTCCCATAATAATACTTTGTCTAACAGGTTAATGAAAACATGCAAATTTAGTCAAATTTCTTTATTTCACAACCCTTTTGCCACAAAAAAGCATCATGCACACAACTCTGAAACGAATTGTGTGCATGTGATGATGTGGATTAAATATATTTCCCAGGTCAGCGCTTGCGGTTGCGCACTGAGCGTGCAGCACCCTGGTTGCTGCGGCTCTCTTTGGGCTTTTGAGCCTTCTTCTTATTGTTCTTTTTCTTGTTGTCTTTACTGTCGTTGTTGCTGCCGCGCTTGGTCTTGACGCTCTTGCTAGAGTCTTTCTTCTCTTCCTGGACGGTGGTGTTCTCGCCTTCCTCAAGTGTCTCACCATTCTTCTCGGCCTCTAGTTTGCGCTTGGCCTCGGCTTGTGCCTGTAGCTCTTCGCGTGTGGGAGCCCACAGGTTCTTGTCGAAGCGGTGCAGGCGCTCCTCGATGCTGTCTTGCGCATGCTTTAGTGCTGCTGGGTCGGGATAGAGTTGCATGAGCGACTGGTTGCGCAGGTTCTTTACCTTATAGATGTCGCCAGTGTACATGTTGAGCTTGAAGAAGTCGTCGAGGTTGTAACGGGTGAGGTTGTTGTCGTCGTCGGTGAAGATGTACTGCTGGGCGATGTAGGGCCTGATGTCGTTGAGCTTCACCCAGAACATTGGGAATGGGATGGGGTCGCCGCCATAGCCGTCCTCGCGGTAGAGCACTGGGCACAGGGCATCGACACGTGAGCGCATAGCGTTAGAGCGAGTGTCAAACTCCCATTTCTCGATGATAAAGTACCTCATAATCTCGTTGCCAGGTATGTCGGCATCCTCAATGGCATATTTGGGGTTTTTCTCGGTGCTCCCTTTTGCCTCGCTGTAGAGGACATGGAAGCGGTCAAACATCTCGGCAACCTTTATTTTATACTCGTCGGTAAACATCTCGCGGCCGTCGAGATACTCGTAGGCACTAATCTGGTTGTTGGCAAGCAGGCGCATGATGATGAAGAACAAGCTCTGTCCATCCTCATTAGGCTCCTCGGGATAATAGAGGGCTGGGTTCTTGCCTTTAGTGAGGTCGAGTGAACGATACACCACTTTAGTCCATTGCAAGTCGGCCTCGCTGGGCTCTCGTTGCTCATAGAACGCCTGCTGGCGGCCGGTGATGTGCACACCTCCCTCATCTTTCTTGTCTCGACGGTCATCACCGCTTTTCTTCACTACCTGAGCTGTGGCTCCAGTGGTTGCAAAAGCAACAATCAGTCCCAGCACTATATATTTAAGATACTTCATTATTGTGAGTTTAAGATTAAACAAAAGTATTATAGTCGTTCCTAAAGAGTCCTTGATAGATTAGTTCACAACCACTTCCATTGGCGAGATTTCTCGGGTCACGCCATCGGGGCCAGTGGCCTTGATGCGGGTGATGAAGAAGCGGGTGCCGCGCTTCATGCGGCGGAAACTGGTCTTCTGTCGCTCAGAGAAGTGACTACCTGCCGACACTTCGGGGATTGCCTCACCCATCGAGCCGAAGGTCAGGGTCTCGAAGCTGACTACGGTGAACTCAATGTCGAGCAGACCATCATCGATGGCTGCGTGCAGTCCGCTCACACCGAGCAGAGTGCCCTTAGCCAGCGGTTTGCCACCCTTGTAGCGGGTGTCTTGCCCCAGGTTGATATAGGCTGTTGGGTCGGGCAATTTGCGAGCTTTGAAGGTTGATGTTCCCACATTGGTTCTCACACCATCAATCTCTACCGACACCGAGATGTCGCAATTCACACCCACCTGCGATGGTCGTGCAATCCATCCGTCGCCACTCTTGGTGAGTGTGCCGTTAGTCATCGTGGCACTCACTGTGCCGTTGCCTATGCCAGGGACGGAGATCGACACTGGGTTGTCGATACCAGTATAGAACACGTTCATCATGGTGGCACTCACGGTGGCTATTGGGTCGATAACGGTGTAGCTCGACTTGAAGTCGCGCTTGATGAGTTGTCCATCTTGCCCAATCACCTCGATGTAACCCGAGTAGTCGAAGGTTCCTGAGTTGCTGGCAGTGACCTCATAGAGACCCTTATTGTTGCTCAGTCGTGAACCATTGACATAGACCACTGGTCGCTGAGTAGAGTCGATAGCGGCAAGCACAATCTGCGACTGATACTTCGAGCCACGCATCACCACCCTCGACTGAGGGATGACGAAAGCATTCACCCAGTTCACCTTCAGTTCACTGAGGTCCTCTACGTTAGTGAGCTTGAGCAGGTGGTTGAGCACCTCGCCCTCGGCATATCTCACATCATTCTGGAGCTTGCTAAGCAGCGAGATGGCGGCCACGGTGGGCATGTTCTCAAACATCGACTCTTCCCACGTCTTCTTATTGCTGATATCGGCATTCACCTTGAATGGCTCGGTAGATAGCGCCTGCTCAATGTTGCGCAGCTTGTCGGGGTCGTCAACATATTTTGAGATATAACTCTTGAAGCTGTTGATGCGCATTCGCAGCTTTTCGCCTCGTTTAGTGTCGGGCGAGAGCATCACGATGGTCGCGGCATCAAGGTTGTCACGGTTCTTGATGTGATCTACATCGGCCGAGGGGCCATCGGCTTCCTTTACTATCATCAACTTGAGCTCATCGATGTAGCCATAAAGGCTGTCGGTGACATTTCTCACCTCGTTACCCGAGTTGAGCAGTGGAAGGCCGTGTTCTTGGTCTTCGTTATAAAAAGCCTGGAGTTGAGCCATCATCTGCATGTTGCGCGCGGTGATGGTGCGGTTAGAGCGCTTCAGTCCTTCTTCCACTTGGCTGAAGCCGTTGAGCACATCGTTCGACACATTAAGCGCAAGCATGGCCGTCAAGACGATATACATGAGGTTTATCATCTTTTGGCGTGGCGACATTTTCGCCAGTGACTGATTTTTTCCAGTAGCCATTTGCTAAAATCTATATTATTCTACATTATTGTTGGCCATCATGCCGTTATTGTCATCGGGCTGCGGCATGTTAACGGGTGGCATGGCGGGCATGGCGCCAGGCATGGGCTGGTACATGTTCACCGTCATGGCATTAATCATCTTCTCATATACCGAGTTGAGCTGCTTCATGTAGTGAGCCATCTTCTCGGTCTCGTCGCAATAGCGAGCGCTCTCGGCAGCCGATTTCTCATACATGTCGCGAATGTCCTTCAGGCCGCTGTTCACACGGTCGATGCTGTCGAGCTGCGACGAGATGCTCTTGAGTTGTATCTCGTAGATGGTGTTAAGGCCAGTGACATTGCGGTTCAGGGCTTCCATCTGCTCTACATAGCCAGTGGTATTTTCTGAGATATTCTGGCTGTTGCTGGTGATAGCCTCGTAACTGCCAAGCAGCTGCTTCTGCACCTCGTTCAGTGCGGTAGTGGTCTCGCCCAAGCGCTGCATCTGCTCGCTGATAGTGGCCATCTGGCTCAGATATTGCTGGGTGGCCTCGGTGAGCTCGGCCATCTTCGAGAGCTGGTCGCTGGCGGCGTTCATGCGAGCGATGCTCTCGCTCAGCGACTGGGTCTCCTCGTCGGTGAGTTGAAGCCCCTGTGGCAATCCCATCACGGCTTTCACCTCTTCTTGGCTCATGGTGGCGATAGCGCTGGCCACCTCGGGACTAGCCACTACAGCTGGAGCCCCTTCACCTGGCAGCTCGCTGATGTGTATTGCTGTTCCTGGCGATTGCTGCTGTGTGGGCGCTGCTATGGCAACCTCGCCGCCCTCGGCGCCACTGATGTCGCCGTTGATAGTGATATTTCCACCAGGACCACCTGCAAAGTCGGGACGGTCGTTGGGGTCACCACTGTCAAGGATTGGGAACACGTCTTCCCAATGATACTCTTTCTCGGGGCGCTCAAATGCTGTGATGATAAACATCAAGACCTCGGTACCCATACCAATCGTCAAGAGCAAGTTGCCCATGGGGAGGTGCAATATTTTGAATAGGGCACCCCAGATAACGATAGCTGCACCAATACTATAAGCGAAGTTGAAAAAGCGCTGGGTTACCATCTGCCTTTTTCTCTTGCGCTGCACTTTTGAAGTTTGCTTGTCAGTAGCCATATTATTGCTATGTTATATGTGTGTTATTGTCTTTTAGTTTTTAGTCGCAGCAGTTGTTTTTGCGTTTCGACTTCACATATCCCACCTTGGTTCTCACGCAGCGGAAGCCAATGTAAGAGCGTTGCTCGTTCTGGTATTCCCACATGCGAATGTCGCTGCGAATGTTGTGGGCCACGTCTTTCCATGAGCCACCACGCACTATCTTGCGCGACATCTTGTAAGGGTCTTCCTTAGCCACGTTGTAGCGATACTCGGGGTTGAGGTCGTTAGTCATGCGGTCGATGCTCTCGGTGTAGCTTGTGGAGGTCCACTCGCTTACGTTGCCAGCCATGTCAAAGAGCCCGTTGTCATTAGGTTCATAAGTGCCTACTGGCGACGTTATGATGCTTCCGTCCCGCACATAGTTTCCTTCGTTAGGCTTGAAGTTGGCATAGAAGCACCCCTCATCCTCGGTGAGCGGTATGTTGCCGTCCCACGGGTAGATGTTCTCGTTCTTGCCGGCACGAGCAGCAAACTCCCACTCGGCCTCGGTGGGGAGTCGGAAGGGCTCGATATACACTCCTTCCTTGCCTAGAGACTTTTTCAAGAACTCGGTGCGCCAGTGGCAGAAGGCGTTAGCCTGCTCCCAGCTCACGCCCACCACAGGGTGGCTGTTGAAGTTGCCGTTAGCAAAATACATGCGCACGTAGGGCTCATTGTAGCTGTTCTCAAAGTCGTTGATCCAGCACGTGGTATCGGGGAAAATGTTCACGATATAGGTGTTGACGAAGTCGTACTCGCTCTGCAGCGGACGAGTGATGGTCTGGCGAATGATGCGTCCATCGTCATCAACAAAGGCGGTGTCCTTGCTGATGGTGGGATTGGTGGTGGGCACTTCATGGTCGGTGTTGTAATCGCGAGTGGTGGGGTCAAAGCGGTTGCGGCGCTTGGCGGCCTCGGTGAGGTTATACACCTCGTAGCGGTAGTTCATCTGCCGTGGGTCAAGCTCCTTCTTGCCAGTGATGGGGTTGGTGCGATAAACGCTCTCGATGGCGCGTTCCTCATCCTCGCTAGGGTTTTTCCAGGGGATATTGCGGTTCCAGTTGAGGTGAGGCTTGATGGGGTTGCCATCTTTGTCCTCCTCAATTTTGAACTCCTCGTTGCCGCCATAAGCAGGGTCGGCGAGACGCTCGCGGATGATGGAGTCGCGCACCCAATATACAAACTGCTTGTACTTGCTGTTGGTCACCTCGTTCTCGTCCATCCAGAAGGCATCAACGCTCACACCTCTTGCTGTGGAGTCGATGCCCCAGAGCGAGTCGCGCATTGCCGGGCCTTCCTTCATCGAGCCACAGTCGATGAGCACCATGCCATAGGGTGTGGGCTCATTGAAGGTGACGGCACCCACTCCGGTCACTTCACCTCCACCACTGTTGAGAGACTTACGAACTCCGCTGCAAGATGCCAGCATTACTATCGTAAAGCAAAAAATCAATAACTTTTTCATATATATTTTGATAGAATATGTTATCTGTTAATCGTGTTGCTAATCAAATCTAACGAGCATCACATGATGCGAATGCTCTTGTGCTTGTTTCTGTTCACCTCACCCATGTTGAGCTTCACGTTATAGTTCAAGAAAAGCTCATGGCTGCCGTGCGTGGCCTTGTTCATTGCCGAGATGGGAAAATCGTAGGCATAGCCCACAAAGAAATTCTTGAACTCCGCTCCAATCATGGCGCACACGGCGTCTTTGTGCCTATAGGCGACACCCGCCGAGATAAACTTGTTGTAGCGAAACCGAGCTGTGGCCTCATATTGCCAGAACTTAGTGTCGGTCTTCACCATTATCGACGGCTGTATTTCAATTAACGTATTTTTAATGGGAATATTGCTGCCTGCCATCAAATAAAAGTTGCGACCGGTGTCGAACTGATACAAATCTTCTTCGTTCTCACCAGCTTTCATGTTGATGGTGGGGGCAGTGAGGTGAGTGCCAGAGAGCGACACCCAGAACCACTTGTGGGTGAATGTCACACCGGCTGCTACATCAAGGGCTTTGCCATTGACCACGCCTTTGGGGATGGCATCGTCGGCACTGGTGTGATAACTGTCATTCTCAGGCACCCTGATGCTGTCGCCCTTGAACGACTGGTTGAGCAGCCCCACCTGCGCTCCCACGCTCAGCGTACCGCCAAGCATTTTCTTTTTCCACGCAATTTGTGCTGCCACGGTCTGCGTGCTGAAAAGACCCACATTCTCCTGCTGAAGCATCAGTCCGGCACCCCAGCGCTTGCCCAGGAACTTAAATGGCATGTCGGCCATCGCCAGGAAGTCCATGGGGGCATGCTTGACGCCTATCCACTGCAGCTTGCTGCCAGCAGTGATGTGGATGAAATCGACATTGCCTATCGAGCTGGGGTTGTAATAAGACGGCAGCGCCCAGTATTGAGTGAGCTGTGCATCGATTTGTGCCGCCGCTTGGAAACCATTAGCGGCAAGCACCAGCGAGACCGAGAAAAGCAATGTCTTTAAATATCGTCGCATAAACTTTGTTATTCAAAATAAAACGTCACAACCACCATGTTATTCTTGATTTTGCTCACGCTCTTGGTGAAGACCTCCATTGCGGGGTTGTCTTGCAAGTCAGGGCGCTTGGTCTCAAGCAGGTTTCTAAGACCAAAGCAGAATTTCACCTCAGGGCACAGCTTGAAGAACGGCAAGTAGATGTCGCACCCCATGCCCACGGTGAGCATCACATCCAGGTCCTTGAGGCGTAGCTGCTCAGGACGCTCCTTGCTGAGGTCGTAGAGCCCCGTCACGCCAGTAGTGAAATAGGGACGTATGTTGTGATAACGCTTGGTTGAGATTTTCAAGTCCAGTGGCACCACAATGTAGGTGGCCTTCACGTTTTGGCTCTGTTTGAAAATTTCGGGCTCTAGAGCGCCCTCGGGAGGTGTGGCATTGTAATATTTCACCACCTTGTTGCCAAAGTACATACCTGGCGAGAGCCTCAAGTTGAAGTGCTCTCCCAGACGCAAGTCGGCGAGCACATTCACACAAAAACCAGGAGAGTGGTTGGGAATATCGGCAAACCACGACTGGCCATCCTCGCTCACATAGCCGTTGTTGGTAATGAGCAAGTCCTGGAAATTGGCACCCACCGAGAAGCCATAATGGATGCGCTTCATGTCGGCATACTGGCGGTTCAGGATTTTGTCATTGTCCTGAGCTACAGCAGCTATGGCCGTCAAAATCAGAGCGATAAAAGAAATATGTCGTGCGTTAAAAAACTTCATTTCGGTAAAAACTTATATTAATAACGCATTTTTCGGGTCGTTATTGCAATTTGTTAGCTTTTTGAACACAATCAACATCCTTTTTGTTCATTCTGCACAGCCATTGTCCATTATGCATGAAGCATTTCATAAACTTATTCACAAGCCACGCAGTGAGGAGCAGTAGCGGCACGGTGCAAGCAAAGCTGTAGTCGTAAATGAGCACACCAAAGTGGCCGAAGAATGGCGCCACGGCATAGACAAACACGTTGTTGACCAGCTTCTGCAAGATATACACCTCAAAGCTGATGCCGCCAAGCCACAGCAGTGGCTTGAGGCACAAAATCTTACCTATGTAGCCCTCTTGAGTGTTGAGGACGACATTCATCACCAGCAACATCGACACCGGCAGCCACCACAGCACGGAGTGTTCGAGACGCTCTGCAATGGCACTGCCACTGGCATGAAAGGCGACAAATGCCATCAGCACCGCGAGTGGCACCATCTCACTGGCAGTGGCACGCAGCTTTGATATGTGGCTGGGCATGACACCATCGCGCAGCGTAGCGCCAAGCATCATCCCCAGGGCATAATCAACAAGCCTTGTGGCAGGACACACATAGAGATAACTGTGCCACTGCTCGCCAGCAACGAGATTGACTACCGCCACCGCCACACAGGCGACGAGTATCACCCCCCATGCGAGCTTTAAACCCACACGGCTAAAAAACTTTAGCAACAGCGGGGTGGCAACAACGCAGAACATGAGCGAGCTCAAGAACCATGAGTGGATGCTGTAGTTGTAGAAAACAGCCTCACTGGGCACCCATGATTGGAGCAGCAGCACATGCAGCGGCAAGTCCCAGCCATAATGGAACTTATGAATCAAAGTCAGGTCGAGGACTAGCATTGCTGCAAGCGCTAGCCAGTGCAGGGGAAAGATGCGCTTGATGCGTCGCCAGTAAAACTGCTTGCAGGAATTGATGCTGCGATGCTTATAGGCCGTTAGAAAGCCACTAAGCATGAAAAAAAAAGTCACACCAGCATAGGTCATTTGGTCAAACGCATGCATCTTAAAATGAAAGCACACGATGCAAATGGCAAAAATGCCACGCCAAGATGTGAGAGTCTTAATCATAATATTTTAAAGGAGGACAAGCAAGAACAATTCAGAGAAAGGAATCGCTACATAATTGAAGTGTAATTGTTCTTGCGGGTGAAAAGTCCCTTAATCTTGTAGTAGCAGTTGACGATGGGTCTTATAAGCACCATTACCGGTGTTGAGAACAACAGCAGCGGCAGGTGCAGCAGATAGCAGTTCCTGAAAGTGACTAACATCGACGGCAACCACGTGAACAGCAAAATAAACACGGCAATCGCTATCACAGCTAGGTTAGTATAGGCCAGTGCAACAGCTCCAGCAATAGCCGCCAACCTCAGGTAATAGACCAGCGACATGAGAGCTTGGGTGCGGAACTGAGTTTTGTGCTTCACAAAATGCGACGTGAAGTCGCGGCGCGACTTGAGGGTGCTGAAGGCGTGGGGCAGGTCGTCGTAGTGCGAGGACATGAAGCTCGCGGGCAGGATTTCCAAGCGAGTGTTCCTGGCGGTGGCAATCTCGCTGACAAACACGTCGTCGTCGCCCCATTTCATGTCGAGCGATTTAGAGAAACCTTTATTCTTGTAGAACAGCTCCTTGCGATAGGCAAGGTTGTCGCTGGTGCCACGGTAGGGCTTGCCGTTAATAGCACTGAGCAGCCACTGCATCGATGTGGTCATGTCGTCGAAGATGCGGTAATTCTTACCAAACCTATCATCTTCGCTATGAGCAAAGTGCGAATATCCTAGCACCACATCAACACCTGGTCCAAAGTTGCGCATCATCGCCATGAGCCAGCGGTCGCTGTGTACCTGGCAGTTGGCATTAGTTGTTAGCACCACATCATGCTCGGCGGCCTTGATGCCCAGCATCACTGCAAGCTTCTTGCGCGAGAGAGCGCGCGTGTGGTCGGGAACAGCCACAATCTTCAGGTGGTCGTAATAGGCCATCATCTCGCCTACAAGGTCTTTAGTGCCATCGGCCGACGCGTCATCGAGCACTATCACTTCAAAGGGTTTAGGATACTTCTGCTGCATGATGGTTGGCAGGTACTTGTTGAGCCACTGCTCGTCATCGTTGGCAAAGACCAAGATCGACACCGACGGCAAGTCTTCTGGATACAGGTAGCGACGAGTGCGCTCATCTACCTTCATGAACCTCAACAGCCTCATGCTGCGGCGGTTGTACCACACCACCCACACTAGCGACAGCAGCAGCGCTACCCCTAGCAGTGCCCATACTATATAATGTATTTCGAGCGAAAAAATCATGACCTCGCTTGTGCTATTTGCAATAGTTTCGTTTAAAATCTGTGCAAAGGTACATAATAGTTTTCAGTTTGCACGTCTTAGCTTCTAGTTTTTTATTTTTTTATTGGTGCACTTAAGAAAAGCACTTTAAAAAATAAAAGCACACGGATTGAACGAATTACAACGAACTCTATTTTGTTGATATTAAGTTTGTTGGATTTGCCTTCTTTTTGCTGTTTTGTTTGTTTTTTTCCAAAAATAGCGACTTTTTAAAGTGGACTCAGTTAGTTACTTGAGATAGTCGTCGAAGTAGCGTGTGATGCGCTCATGCAGGTGTACGCTCTGGTGACCGGCCATGTTGTGGCCCTGGCCAGGATATACGAAGAAGTCGGGCTGCGTGTCGGCGCCAATGCACGCTTTGAGGAAGGAGTAGGCGTGCTGTGGCACTACCGTGGGGTCGTTGAGGCCGATGATGATTTGCAGGCGGCCTTTCAAGTTCTTGGCAGTGTGGATGAGGCTGGTCTTGGCATATCCCTCGGGGTTGGTCTGTGGAGTGTCCATGTAACGCTCGCCATACATCACCTCATACCACTTCCAGTCAATCACTGGTCCTCCGGCCACGCCCACTTTAAACACGTCGGGGTAGTTAGTCATCAGGCTGATGGTCATGAAGCCACCAAAGCTCCAGCCATGCACTCCCAGGCGTTGCATGTCAACGTAAGGCAGAGTGCGCAGGTAGTCAACACCGCGCATCTGGTCCTGCATCTCTACTTGCCCCAGCTGGCGGAAGGTGGCTTGCTCGAAGTCGCGGCCACGGTTCTCGCTGCCTCGGTTGTCGAGGATGAAGAGAATGTATCCCTTCTGTGCCATGTAGGTCTCCCAGCTACGGCTACAGTAGTGCCATCGCGCGTCCACGTTGTGAGCGTGAGGTCCGCCATACACATATACCACTGTTGGGTATTTCTTGGTTGGGTCAAAGTCGATGGGTTTCACCATGCGGTAGTAGAGGTCGGTGACTCCATCGGCAGCCTTGATGGTGCCGCAGCTGTATTGAGGCACGCTGTAGCCCTGCCAGGGGTCGGGTGCAGTGAAATAGCGCTGAGCCTTGCCAGTAGCGGTGCTCACGATGGCGATGTTGCGTGGCACATCGGGCTCGGAGTAGTAGTCGGCCAGCCAAGTGCCGTTGTCGTTGAGAACTGCGCCGTGCCACCCTTTGCCGCCCTCGTCAACTCGAGTGCGCTTGCCAGTGGCGACATCTACGCTGAAAATGTTCTTCTGGATGGGGCTTATCTCGTTGCTGGCGATGATGATGGCCTTGCGCTCCTTGTCAAAGCCCAGCATCTCCATCACCACCCACTTGCCGCTGGTGAGCTGCCTGATGAGCGAGCCGTCGGCGTTGTGGAGGTAGAGGTGGTTGTAGCCGTCCTTTTGGCTCTGCATCACAAATTTTGTGGCATCCCAGGGCAGGAAGGCGATGGGCGTTTGTGGCTCCACATATTTGTCGCTCGTCTCGCGGTAGATTTCTCCCACCTTGGCACCTGTCGAGGCGTCGTAGCTCACAAGGCGGCAGTCGTTCTGGTCGCGGTTTAGCTCAAAGAGATATACCAGCTTGTCGTCGGGGCTCCAGCACACGTTGGTGAAATAGCGGTCGGTGGGGTCGCCAGTGTTGAGGTAAGTGACTTTCCCCGATGCGATGTCGAGGATGCCCACTTGCACTTTGTGTGACGTTTGGCCTGCCATGGGGTATTTCTCGGGGGCTGGAGTGGCTTCTACATGGGTGGAGTCGTTAATCTCGGGCACTGTGATGAGCGGATAGTCGGTGACCATGCTCTGGTCCATGCGGTAGAACGCGAGCCGGTTGCCGCTGTTGCTCCAGAAGGTACCCTTCTCGATGCCAAACTCGTTGCGGTGCACGCTCTGGGCATAGACAATATTGCGTGAACCGTCGGTGGTGATCTGTGAGGTCTTGCCGGCGGCTGTTGTTATCCACAGGTTGTCGTCTTTTACGAAAGCCGCATTACGGCTGGCCTTGCTCCAGTCGATGTCTTGTCCCTGATAATCTTGCGTCCACTCTTGCTTGTGCTTTTTCACATCAACGAGAATGCGCTTGTCGTGGTCAAAAATCAGCATCAGTGGCTTGTCGGGGTAGGGAAACGATGCCCACTTGAGGTTTGGCGTGTTGTCGAGGCCTGCCCAACTCTTGACTTGCTGTGAGGTGAACGCTAGTTTTTCCTTGCCACTCTTGAGGTCAACGGTCCACATGGAGTCTTTCTCGATGTGGTAAAGCTGGTTGCCGTGCCAAGTGAGGGTTTTGTTCTTGGCAATCATGTTTTGGTAGTTCTTGCCACCAAAGTTCAGGTCCTCAAGTGTAAACTGCTTTTGAGCGCTGGCAGTCACTGAGCACAGCAGCATCACAGCAAAGCAATAGATAAATCGTTTCATTGTTTATTTAGTTTTTGGTTCTAAGTTCTTAGTTTTTAGTCAGTATCCCGTTCCTCGATTCTCGATCTCCGATTCCTCTATTTTGGTTTGTCGAAGTCGCCAGAGTCTTGAGTTTGGATGTTGTAGATCTCACGGTAGATTTCGCTGGTCTTGAGCAGATTCTCGTGAGTGTCGAATGCGGTGACTCGCCCACCGTCCATCACTATGATGCGATTAGCGTGCATCACGCTGTGTACTCGCTGTGCCACAATGATCTTGGTGACATGGGGCATGTAGTCGCGCAGTGCCTTGCTGATGCGGGCGTCGGTAGCGGTGTCGCAAGCGCTGGTGGAGTCGTCGAGCACAAGCACCTTGGGGCTCTTGAGCAGTGCGCGAGCGATGCACAGGCGTTGCTTTTGTCCGCCTGACACATTAGCTCCTCCTTGCTCAATGATGGTGTCATAGCCATTGGGCATCTCCTCGATAAACTCGTGGGCGCACGCCAGCTCGCAAGCATGGCGGCACTCGTCGAGCGTGGCATCGGTCTTTCCCCACCGCAGGTTGTCGAGCACAGTGCCGCTGAAGAGCACATTCTTCTGGAGCACCATCGACACGTTGTTGCGCAGTGTCTCCAGGTCGTAGTCGCGCACGTCAACTCCGCCCACCATGATGCTGCCCTCGGTGACGTCGTACATGCGGCTGATGAGCATCGCTAGGGTAGATTTGCCACAGCCGGTGCCACCTATTATGCCTATTGTCTCGCCACTATCGATGTGCAGATTGATGTCCTTGACGGCATAGTCGCAGTCGTCGATAGCCGCTGCGCTCTGGCCTGCCAGCAGAGTTGCTGGGGTGGGGAGGGTGCCAGTCTTGTTATAGGTGAACTTCACATTCTTAAAGTCGATGCTGCCGTCGGCAACAGTCATGACAGGGTTCTCGGGGTTGACGATGTGGGCTTTCTCGTTGATGACCTCGGCCACGCGCTTGCCACTGGCGGCACTCATAGTGAGCTGCACAAAGATCATCGAGAGCATCATCAGTGCCGAGAGGATGGTCATCACATAGGTGAACAGCGAGGTGAGCTGACCCGTAGTGAGGTCGCCGCCCACAATCTGCTTTGCGCCAAACCACGACAGCGAGATGATGCAGCCATACACCACAATCATCATCACCGGGTGGTTGAGTGCCATCAGGCTCTCGGTCTTGACAAAGAGGTTATAGAGCGCCCGGGCCGCCTTGCTAAACTTCTTGTTCTCATAGTCCTCGCGCACAAAGGCTTTAACCACGCGGATTGCCGATACATTTTCTTGCACCACATTGTTCAGGTCGTCATATTTCTTGAACACCTGCGTGAATAGCTTCACCGTGCGGCTAATGATGAGGTAGAGCGCTGTCCCTAGTATTGCGAGTGCGATGACGAAGATGAGGCTCATCTTGGTGTTGATAAACACGCACATGAAGATGCTGAACACCAGGTTCAGCGGAGCGCGCACCGAGATGCGCAGCAGCATTTGAAATGCGTTTTGCAGGTTGTTGACATCGGTGGTCATGCGGGTCACCAGGCCCGATGAGCTGAACTTGTCGATGTTGGAGAATGAGAACGTCTGTATGTTACGGAACATCGCATCGCGCAAGTTGCGAGCAAAGCCCGACGAGGCAATGGCCGAGAACCGCCCTGCAAGGATGCCGAATATCATGCTCATGGTGGCGAGCACCAGCATGATGGCACCATATTTATACACGTTGGGCAAGTCGTTTTTAGCAATGCCCTCGTCGATGATCCATGATGTGACGTAGGGTATGAGCACTCCCATCACCACCTCAAGGGCAATGAAGATGGGGGTGAGTATCGAGGCAATTTTAAATGTGCCTATCTGTTTTAATAGCGTCTTGAGCAATTTTGTGTATCTTTATTTATATGTGTGGCAAAGTTAGCGCTTTTTGATTAATTCTCCAAAAATATTAATTTGTCGTTTTTAGAGTGATGTGGAAACGAGTCATGTCTTGTGGGCCAAACCGTCAAGAGGTTGAAGTTCCCATCATCTCATCACAGTCATCAAGCAATATAATGATAAGCCACTATAGCAAAGCAAGCAACTCGCGGAACTAAAAATTATGCATTAATTTTTCTTTGAGCCTACTTATTGGTGCTGTGTTAATGTGTTGTAGAAATGTACAAATTTATCGTTTTTTGTTAAAATGCAGTATTTTAAATCTTAAACAAACCTAAAAAATCACTATTAATTTGGATGATGCTTGGTGGTTATTGTATAAATTTTTAAATTTGCGTAATGTTTGTAATCTAAAGCTAGAAGATAAAAAATCTTATCCTTTGAAAAAACTTTTAATCTGTTTTGTAAGAATACTGCTGATTGTTAGTGTTTCAGCTAATAATGTTTAGTGAATATTAAAATCTTTTTCATTGTTAACATAAAATTGTAAGGTAAATAAGTTTTAGTATTTAAATTTTATGGTGAGGATGTCGTGAGATGTGAATCTTGCGGCATTTTTTTATGTCAGGTGATAAAAGGTGCAAATGTTGCGATATGGCGCTGCGCATAATTATTCGGCACAAGTCAATTGTATGTGCCGCATAATTATGTCAATTCAAGTCACCTCTATTCAGCAATTCTCATTTTTCCCTTCAAACTTTAGGAAAATTAAGGACAAGAAATATTGATTTTCTTGTATTGAAGGACAATTACACTAGGGCAAAGAGCGACAAACTCGTTAAAGAAATAGGCAGGCATCGCCGTAGCTCAGGAAACGAAAATCATGGTCGAGGGCATAGTCGTAGATGCGACGCCAGTTGTCGTTGCCCACAAAGGCCGCTACGAGCAGCAGCAGTGTTGATTGCGGCTGGTGGAAGTTGGTAATCATGCCATCGACGATGCGGTAGCTGTAGCCTGGAGCAATCATTAGCTGGGTGCTGCCCAGGTAGTCGCTAGCGCCATGGCGGTCAAGATAATTGACGATGTTTTGCAGCGCTTGCCGCGGCGATATCTCACATGGAGTGGTATAGGGCATCCATTGGGTCACGCGCAGCTCCTCCTCAGTGGCGCAGGGGTTGGTCTCAAGAATCTGGCCCACGTAATAGAGGCTCTCGAGAGTGCGCACGCTGGTGGTGCCCACGGCAATCACTGGACGGCTGCTCGTGGAGAGCTCGGCAATCAGGTCGCGTGGCACGCTTATAAACTCGGTGTGCATGTCGTGATCGCCAATGTTGTCGCTTTTCACCGGTTGGAACGTGCCTGCTCCCACATGCAGGGTGAGCTGGCGACGCCCTATGCCGCGGCGGTCGCACTCGGCAAGCACCTCGTCGGTGAAATGTAGGCCTGCCGTGGGGGCTGCCACGCTGCCGTCGATGTGGCTATACACCGTTTGGTAGTCGGTAAGGTCGCTCTGCTCGGTGTCGCGGTTGAGATAAGGTGGGATGGGTATCTCGCCCAGCGCCTCGAGCACAGTGGCAAACGTCACATCGCTGCCGTTCCACGAGAATGTGATTTCAAAGGCATTGCCCCGCCGCTCGCCGCGAGTGGCATTGATGGTAATGGTCTCGCCGCCAATGACGATTTCTTGAGCTAGAGCGCCGCTTTTCCACCGCTTGCTGTTGCCCACCAGGCACAGCCAGGTACACTCGTGGGTGGTTTGGAAAATGAGTTGGTAGTCGCGGGGCGCCACTGGCTCGAGGCAGAAAATCTCGATTTGGCTGCCAGTGACCTTGCTGAAGCGCAGGCGGGCATTGATGACACGGGTGTTGTTGTAGATGAGCAAGGCATTGGCAGGAAGCAGCTGTGGCACCTCGTGAAAGATGTGCTGCTCTATAGTGTTGTCCTTGAACATCAGCACCTTGCATTGCTCACGCTGTGGCAGTGGGTGCTTGGCGATGCGCTCCTCGGGGAGCGGATAGTTATAGTCGGCGATGCGCAAGTGGCGCACTGTGTCAAGTAAAGACATCTGTTTAAGTTATAAGTGTTAAGTGTTAAGTGTAAAGTGTTTTGCAGGGACAAGGCGTGCCTTGTCTGGAAATGAAGCAAGAAATGAGATATAAAAAAGAGCTTCTGGCCTCTGACTTCTGTTTCAGCTGCAAAATTACAACAATTATTTCACAAATTTTGTCTTTTCAGAAAAATGTATTACCTTTGCACCGCTTTTGGGGTACCAAGAAGCTGGATCGGTAGCTCAGCTGGATAGAGCAACAGCCTTCTAAGCTGTGGGTCCTGGGTTCGAATCCCAGCCGATTCACTGTTTTCATGATAAATTTTTTAATTGTTGAGAAGGGGCTTGTGATAAGTCTCTTCTTGTTTTTGTGTACTAAGTTTCAAAAAGCTACTCTAATAGTTGATTTTTTGCTTTGCGCGAAAAAAGTGTTACCTTTGCAGCCACAATTATCTGCTTATGACTATGAATTTAATGAAGAAACTTATTGCGGCTGTAATGGCCGTTATGCCTTTTGTGACTGTCGCCGAGGAGGTGGCAGAGCCTGTCGAGACACCGAAGAGGAGCCTCAGTGTGAGCGTGTCAACACTTAACACCAGTGATAGTGCAATCATGGCAACGAAGCCGCAGGAGGGCGAGAAGCCTGTGATGCCGTTGAATATCCACATAGGGCCAAGCAAGTTGACGCTCTTTGGATATGCTCAGACGCAGTTTGACATTACAAAGACCGGTGCCGAGACCAAGAACTCGTTTAGCCTCACTCGCATCATACTCATGGCCAATGCCGAGCTGACGCGCAAGTTGAGTTTCTTCCTAATGGTTGACGCTGCCAGCACGCAGGCCTCGAAGCACCTGCATGAATATTATGCGCAATATGCCTTCTTGCCCGAACTGAAGGTCAGGGTGGGGCAGTTCAAGACGCCTTACACACTTGAAAATATCATCTCGCCCACGTTGCTAGGCACAGTAAACCTCAATGAGGGCACTCGCTACATGGCGGGCATCGCTGGCGACGCCCTTTATGGCAACTATGCTGGCCGCGACCTGGGAGCCATGATTACGGGTGATGCCGTCAGGGCACGCGATGGTCACTACTACCTTAATTATAGTGTGGGGGTGTTTAATGGTGCGGGCATGAACTTGCGCGACAACAACAAGCACAAAGACGTGGTGGCTATGCTCAACGTGCTGCCCACTAAGGATATAACACTCTCTGGGTCGTTTGTCATTGGCAAGGGCAATGCTCAGGACGATGACATGTTTGGCATAATTGCTAAGGGTGAAAATTACACCCGCAACCGCTGGAGCGTGGGTGCCGAGGTGAAATGGCGACCCTTGAAGCTACGCACCGAGTATATGAGCGGCAAGAATGGCGGCATAGGCAGCCGCGCCTTCTATGCCGAGCTGTGGTGCCGCCTGTTCCGCAATCTTGACGTGGTGCTCGACTATGACTACCTCGACAAGAACACCGCCTTGATCAAAGAGGCGCGTGACGCTTTCCCCGCCTGGACCCGCACTAGCAACTACCTGGTGGGGCTGCAATACTGGGTTTACAAGAAATGCCGCATTAGCACCCAGTACATCTATAGCGACCGCAACATGGGTCCCGACACCAAGGCGTGGATAACGCAGTTCCAAATAGGGTTTTAGTAATGCACGATGCATAATGCTCAATGCACAATTCACAATGCTCAATGCTCAATTCACAATGCTTAATGCATAATTCACAAATCACAATTCACAATGCTCAATGCATAATTAACACCCCCTTCCCCCGTTTCCGATCCCCGATCCCCCGTTCCCCCTTCCTCGCTCCACCTTCCCCGCGCCGCAGGCGCTCGATAAATCAATGATATGAACGCAACGATATTTATAGTAATCCCAATTCTCACGCTGCTCATGTTTGAGCTTGGCTTGAACTTGGAGCTCAAGGATTTCAAATTGTTTAAAGATCGCCCCAAGCCCGTGCTTGCCGGGTTGCTGGGGCAGATTGTGGTGCTGCCGGCGCTGGCGTGGCTCATAGGGTGGGCATTGCATCTGGAGCCGGTGTTCCTCATTGGCTTTGTGCTGATAGCGTGCTGCCCGGGTGGCAGCTCGTCTAACGTGTTCTCGATGCTCGCCAAGGGCGACGTGGCACTATCGGTGTCGCTCACGGCGTGTAGCAGCATTATCACTCTCTTCACCGTGCCGCTTATCCTGGAGTGGGTGACCACTGCCGCCAGCAGTGCCACCAGCGTGCATCTACCAGTGGGTAACCTTGTGATGCAGAACATCGTGCTCATGCTCGTGCCCATTGTTGTGGGCATTGCCGTGCGCAAGAAGTGGGGGAGTGCTGCCGAGAAAATACACCGTGTGCTGTCGCGCTTTGCCTTCCCCGCGCTAATCTTCCTTGCCACAGTGTTTTTCATCAAGAACCGTGAGGCGATAGTCGCCAATTTCGGCCAGCTGGGCCTTTCCATCACCGTGCTCATCCTCCTGGCTATGGCAAGCGGTGTGCTCCTGGCTTGGGCTATGCGCTTGAGCACCAAAGAGCGGCGCACCATCGTCATCGAGATAGGAATGCAGAATGCTGCCCAGGCCATCACCATTGCCAGCAGTCCGCTGGTCTTTGGCGATGACCAGTATGCCATCCCCGCCATCATCTACGCCCTGATGATGAACGTCATCCTTATAATATATGTGGCAGTGGTCAAGAACCGATAAAAGAGCTTCGTTTTATAAAATAATATAAAAATGTGCTCACCGGTGGCATCTTATTGAAAAATTGACTACCTTTGCAGCAAGAAAAGAGGTGTTTTGGTTTAATCAACTGAAACATACCTTTTTATATAAACAACAAATTAATTAACTTCTTAAACTTAATTCATTATTTTATGAGAAAGTTTTTATCTCTCGTGATGATGGCCATGTTCGCCGTGGGCGCATGGGCTGCCGAAGTGACTGTTGAAAAAACAATTGAAGATGTTGCAACGGCTAATAGCTGGTCAGATGCCACGCAATACACTTCTTTTGCAATGGATGACATTATTACTGTGTCAGTAACTGGTGGTGCTAATACTGGAAAGTATTACACAAATGGGCACAACTGGCGCCTTTATGCCAATGAGAGTGCAGAGCTTAATGTGGTAGCTTCTGGTGCTACTCTTAAGTCGGTGACAGTTACCTATTCGGTTAAAGACAATGGTGTTCTGTTATTTGATGGAGAAACAGTGGAAAGTGGAACATCAGTAACTGCAACTGGTGCGAGTGCATCTTTTGTTGTTAGCCAATCTACTGGTAATAAAGGTAAGGTGTTTGTTAGCGCAATTAGTGTGACTTATACAGAGGGTGGTTCACCCGTGCAGACCGTTACTCCTCCCACCTTCAGCCCTGCTGCTGGTGAGGTTGAGGCTGGCACCACAGTTACTATCAGCGCTCCCGATGCCGAAATGATCATCTACACCACCGATGGCACCACTCCTTCTTATGCCAACAGCGTGGGTGAGACCTACGAGGAGCCTATCGTTGTTAACGAGGCAATGACCATCAAGGCCATCGCTGTTGATGCCAATGAGAACGAGAGCGCAGTTGCCACTGCTGCTTACACTATCAAGCCCCAGGCTGTTAACGTTGCTACAGTAGCTGAGTTCAACGCACTTCCTAACAACACAGTATTCACATTTACAGGTAGTTTGGTAGCTACTGGTCAAACAGGCAAATATCTCTATGCTGAAGATAGTGATGGTATTTTGATTTTTGGCAACATAGGTCAAACTTATAGTGATCTGGCTGTAATTCCTGGTGGATGGACTGGAAAGAAGACTACTTACGCTGGAGCTCCCGAGGCAGCAGACCCAGCAGGTTTTGCCGCTGCAACCGATCATGCTGACCTTGCCCCCGAAGAGATGACTCCTGCACAGGTGACTGTAGATAATGCGTTCAGGTATGCTGTTATCAGGGGTGCTACCATCGATAATGGCAACCTTGTTGTTGGTAATGAGAGTGTTGCTCTTTATAATAATCGCTTCAATGTGGATGTTCCAACCGATGGCGGTGTTTATGACGTAATTGGCATCACTGGTTTCTTCAATAACCCACAGTTCATGCCTCTCGAGTTCGTTGCTCAGGCAACCGAGGTAGCCGCTCCAGTTATCACTGGCGAGACCCCATTCATTGGCTCTACTACAGTAACTATCACTTGCGAGGAAGAGGGTGCTACCATCCGTTACACCATCGATGGTACCGACCCAACTATCAACTCAACTGAGTACACCGAGCCATTTGAGCTTACCGAGACCGCTACCGTTAAGGCCATTGCCTTCAACGAGGCCGAGGATTGCTCTCCAATTGTTTCTAAGGAGTTTGTTAAGACTCTCACCGTGGCTACTGCTGCCGAGTACCTCGCTCTCGAGGACGGCACCGAGTTTGTCTTCACTGGCAACCTCGTGGTTAGTGGTCAGGCTGGTCAGCGCCTCTATGCTCAGGACGAGACTGGTGGCGTGCTCATCTATGGCAATGCTGGTCAAACCTATAACTTTGGCGATGTGATCCCCGCTGGCTTTAGCGCTAAGAAGGCCAACTATAACGGCACCATCGAGATGACCAACATGAATGGCATGCAAGCCGCTACCGAGACTGCCGAGCTCGTTGCTCAGGAAATCGCTATTGCCGACTATGAGGCCAACCAGAACATCTATGTAGTGGTTAAGAACGCTACTATCGACGGCACCACTCTCGTCGTTGGCGAGGAGACTCTTGCCACTTACAACCGCTTTGGTGTTGACTATCCCACCGATGACAAGGCCTACGACGTTTATGGCGTAGCCACTATCTACAACAATGCTGCACAGCTGCACCCCATCAGCTTCGTTGAGCATCAGGAGCCAGTGGTAGAGAGCTTCATCAGCTTCACTGCCGAGCAGGCCAACGGCACCGTGGCCGTTACCCTCGAGGATGGCACTCCAGTAGAGAGCCTTGTGACTAAGGTTAAAGAGGGCGAGAAGTTCACCGTTACTGCTACTGCCGCTCAAGGTTTTGTAGTTACCAATATTGAGGTTAGGGCTGGTGAGATCGTCATCACTCCAAGCGACGACCCATTTAATGGTGAGTTTGGCGCTCCAAGAGCCGAGGGCAGTGCTCAGATGAGCGAGACCTATGAGATGCCTGGCGAGGATGTTGCTATCGAAGTGACATTTGAGGTTAAGACTGGCATTGACACCATCGACATCGAGAATGTGAAGGCCACTCGCTACTTCAACGCTGCTGGTGTTGAGAGTGCAACCCCATTCCAGGGTGTTAACATCGTGGTTCGTGAGATGAACGATGGCTCTAAGAGCATCATCAAGGTTGTGAAATAAGTGAGATAAATCTTTCATAAAATGAAAAATGCCTGGCGCAAATGCGCTGGGCATTTTTTTTGAATTAAGCTTGGTCTTTATTTTTCCCTGTTTTTCTGATTTGTTTTTCTGAAAATGAAACAATGGGGTCAGACCCCGATGTTTCACTTTCCCCTGTTTCTCTGATTTGTTTTCCTGAAAATGAAACAAAGGGGTCAGACCCCGATGTTTCATTTTTTCCTGTTTTTTTGATTTGCTTTCCTGAAAATGAAACAATGGGGTCAGACCCCGATGTTTCATTTTCCCATGTTTTTCTGATTTGTTTTCCTGAAAATGAAACAATGGGGTCAGACCCCGATGTTTCATTTTTCCCTGTTTTTCTGATTTGTTTTCCTGAAAATGAAACAATGGGGTCAGACCCCGATGTTTCATTTTTCCCTGTTTTTCTGATTTGTTTTTTCTGAAAATGAAACAATGGGGTCAGACCCCGATGTTTCATTTTTTTGAATTGAGCGAGGGTTTAGTTTTTTTAGATTTGATGTGCTCGATTTTTGCCCATGATGTGTGTAATTTTGCATCGTGAACAAAAGAAACACCAAAAACAATACAGCTATGAAAGATGTCAAAAACCTCAACTCTTGTGCGTCTGCCGACAATAAGTGTGGCAGCGTGCTCCACCGTGTTAACATGGCCTTCAACATGGTTGGCGTCATGTTTTTTATTACATTCTTTGGCTATATCGCCATCCACTGCTTTTGATACACGCAGCGACTAATAAAGGAAGTAAAAAGCAAGGAGCAAGAACCCTGAGTGTGGTCTTTGCTCCTTGTCATGTTTTTTGTGTGGTGGCAGGGCTTTATTTTGTCATGCTGCGCTTGCCCTTGCCTTTTTTGTTTTTCTTGCCGTCTTTGCTGCTCTTCTTGTCGTTGCTGGCGGGCTTTGCCTGCTGCAGTCCCATCTTGATGTTCTTGATGAGCGCTTCGCTCGAGTAGGTGGCTCCGGTGGCGCAGTCGGCTTTAAGGTTCAGAGCCTCGTTGACCGTCTTGCCAATGAATTGCTTGAACACCTTTTCTTTAGCTCGGTTGAAATAGGATGGAGTCTCCTTGTTGTCGAGAGCGGTGATGCTGGTGATGCGTCCATTGCTGATGCTGATGCTCACTGGTGTGGGACCGTTATATCCCACCACCTTCTTGGCAATCTCGCCGGTGTAGATTACTTGCGGGCTACCGGCTTTGCCCTTAGCCATTGCGCTTGGTGCAAGAGCTGTAATGGCAGCAAAGGCCATTGCTAAAAAAGCAAATTTAAACATTGTCATAATATTGTCTTTTGTTGGTTTGTCGGTTTTATATATGTTTTTAGACTGCAAACTTAGCGAAAATATTAACCTGTGAGGTTCAAAAAAAATGTAATTTAACAATTTTAGAGAAAAAAAAGAGCGAAAAATGTGTTTTTTACTTTTTTTATCGCAAATATTGCATTACCTTTGTTATTTGATTTGAGTAAAGGCACGTCTAGGTAGCGTGCCTGTGAAATGAAGTTTGACTGATGACTATTGACGAAGATATACAAGCGTGCATCGAGGTGCTCAACCGTGGCGGCGTGGTGCTTTATCCCACCGACACAATATGGGGCATAGGCTGCGATGCCACCAATGCCGATGCTGTGAAGAAGGTGTATCGCCTCAAGCGGCGCGACGACACCAAGGCACTGATAGTGCTGCTCGACAGCGTGGAGCACCTCGACCACTATGTGGTGAATGTGCCCGAGATGGCTCGTGAGCTGCTCGATGTGGCAGTGAAGCCGTTGACGATAATCTATGACGGGGCCTTCAATGTTGCTCCCAATCTGCTGGGAGAGAACGACTCGCTGGGGATACGCATCCCGCATGAGGAGTTCTCGCAGCGGCTGTGTGCCGAGTTTGGCAAGCCTCTGGTCTCCACCTCGGCCAACGTCAGTGGTGAGCCTGGCGCCAAGACCTTTGCCGACATCAGCGACGAGATAAAGCGCAGCGTTGACTATGTGGTGAAATATCGCCAAGACGACACTCGGCCACACTCGGCGTCAAACATCATCATGCTGCACAGCGACGGCACGTTTAAGATTATAAGATAGTTTTTTAAGTGTTAAGTGACTCTAGAAATCTAGAGCTTATAAAGAAACGACATCTATAAAATGACTGGCGAACGGCTACAACGGCTCCGATATGTGCTCGGCGACTTCTTGTCGTCGAACGCGGCATGGTTTCTCTTCAACCTGATGCGCTATCATCTGGGTTTTGTGAAGGGGCACCTCACGTTGGCATCTTTTCTCGTGTCAGAGAATGTGATGATGGGGCAGCTTGTGTTCCCGTTGCTCATGATGTTTGTCTATTACCTCTCGGGTTATTACAATGTGCCCTATCGCAAGTCGCGCTTGCAGGAGTTCATCATCACCCTGTTGAGTGCCTTGTGCAATAGTTTCATGATAATACTCATTGCGCTCATCAACGACATGGTGGAGAGCCGCACCGAGAACTACGAGGTGATATTCTTGCTAATGGGCACCTTGTTCTTGGTGGTGTATCTTGTCAGGCTCTTGATTACCAATGCAGTGACCCGGCGCATCAGGAGCGGGCAGCTACAGTTTCGCGCGCTCATTGTGGGCAGTGGCGCTTCGGGGTTCTCGTTCTACCAGCGCCTCAAGAATAATATCAACACCTTTGGCTATGAAGTGGTGGGCTTCGTTGACCTGCCAGGGGAGAACAGAGTGAAGGATATAGCCCTTCCCGTCTATGATTTCAACGACATTGTGCAGGTGTGCAGGCAGCAGCAGGTGAGCGAGGTGATAGTGGTTCCCACCAAGCAAAACACCGAGCAGATGCTTGCGATTATCGATCGCCTCTATGCCCTTAATGTCCCCATCAAGATGACCCCCGATAAGAAGAATGTGTTCATGTCGCGCGCGCGCTTTAGCAACCTCTATGGCGACCCGCTCGTTGACGTGGGCGGCAGCACCATGAGCGAGGGTGGTAAGAACATCAAGCGCGTGATGGACATTGTGGTCTCGGCTATAATGATGGTGCTGTTGCTGCCAGTGTATATTGTGGTGTCGGTGCTGATAAGACTCGACTCCCATGGTCCCATAATCTTCTCGCAGGAGCGTGTGGGCTATCACAACAAGCCATTCAAAATCTACAAATTCCGGTCGATGGTTGCCGATGCCGAGAAAGACAACAAGCCTCAGCTCTCGAGCACCGACGACCCCCGCATCACCCGCATTGGCCATGTGCTGCGCAAGTTCCGCATCGACGAGCTGCCGCAGTTCTGGAACGTGCTCAAGGGCGACATGTCGCTGGTGGGGCCGCGCCCCGAGCGCCAGTTCTACATCGACCAGATTGTGGCTCGCCAGCCAGCCTATCTGCTTGTGCATCAGGTGCGTCCCGGCATCACGTCGATGGGACAGGTGAAGTTTGGCTATGCCAGCAATGTTGATGAGATGCTTGAGCGCCTGGAATATGACTTGTTATATATCGAGAACATGTCGCTCTTGAACGATGTGAAGATACTGGTCTATACCATTAAGATTGTTTTTACTGGTAAGGGAGTGTGATGAACAGTTACGGTAAGGTAAATAAGACTACCGATGAGCCAGTGGAGAAAAGCGCGTTGCAATGGCTTGCGTCATTGCGCCGCTGGCGAGAGAGGCACATCAAGGAGAAGACCTTTGTGGTGGCGCTTGCGCTAGTGGTGGGCGCTCTCTCGGGGCTTGCTGCGGTGTTGCTCAAGTTTCTCATTGGTTTCATAGCTGGGGTGCTCACCAAGCATGTGCACATTTCCAGTGGCAACTACGAGTATCTGGTGTTTCCTGTGGTGGGAATTTTGCTCGCTGGCATGTATGTGAGATATGTCATCAAGGACGATATCTATCACGGCGTGACGCGTGTGCTCTATGCCATAGCCCAGCGCAAGAGCCGGCTGAAGCCTCACAACATGTATGCCTCGCTCGTGTCGTCGTCGGTGACAATAGGCTTTGGTGGTTCGGTGGGTGCCGAGGGACCTATAGTGTTCACTGGCGCTGCCATAGGCTCTAACCTGGGGCAGTTTTTCAGGCTCTCTCCTCAAACTCTCATGCTCCTGGTGGGGTGTGGTGCGGCGGCAGGTATCGCTGGCATCTTCAAGGCTCCCATTGCGGGCGTGCTGTTCACCATCGAGGTGCTGCTCATCGACCTGAACTCCAGGTCGGTAGTGCCTCTCATCATTGCGTCGGTCACCGGCGCCACGGTGGCCTATGTTTTCACCGGTTATAATGTGGAGTTCTTCTTCTCGCAGAGCGAGCCGTTCTTCACCTCGCGCATCCCGTTTGTGATTTTGCTGGGCGTGTTCTGTGGCTTTGTCTCTTTCTATTTCAACAAGTTGATAGAGATGATGGAGAACATGTTTGCTCGCATCGCTAACCACTGGGTGCGCTTTGCCATTGGCGCAACGATACTTAGCGCGCTCATTTTCCTCTTTCCTGCACTCTATGGCGAGGGTTACGGTGCCATCAACAGCCTTCTCAATGGCGAGGTGACACCGCTCTTTGACAATAGCATCTTCTACGGCCACCGCGACAGCGTGTGGTGGGCGGTGGCGCTGGTGGGGTGCCTGTGCTTCACTAAGGTGTTTGCCACCAGTGCCACTAATGGCGGCGGTGGAGTGGGAGGGACGTTTGCCCCCTCGCTCTATGTGGGTTGCATGGCGGGCTTCTTCTTTGCCTACCTGCTCAACACGCTGGGAGTGGTGGATCAGAGCCTGCCGCTGTCTATCAAGAATTTCGCCCTGCTGGGCATGGCGGCAGTGATGGCGGGAGTGATGCACGCTCCCCTGATGGCCATCTTTCTCACTGCCGAGATGACTGGCGGCTACGAGCTGTTCTTGCCGTTGCTCATCGTCTCGGTGGTTTCTTACCTCACCTCACGCATCTTGTTGCCCTATGGCATCTACTCGCGGCGTCTGGCTAAGCGTGGCGAGCTGCTCACGCACCACAAGGACAAGTCGGTGCTCACCCTGTTGAAGATGGACAGCGTCATAGAGACCGACTTCACGCCGGTGCATCCCAAGATGAGCCTCAAGGAGATGGTGGATGTGATATCGCAGAGCTCGCGCAACCTCTTCCCTGTGACCGACGACGAGGGTCGCCTGCTGGGCGTGGTGCTGCTCGATGACATACGCAACATCATGTTCCGCCCCGACCTCTACCGCCGCATCTATGTGGAGCGTTTCATGTCGTCGCCACCGGCGCAAATCGAGGTGGGCACGCCCATGGAGCGCGTGATGAAGACCTTCGACGAGACCAAGGCGTGGAACCTCCCTGTGGTGGAAGACGGCAAATATGTGGGCTTCGTCTCCAAGTCAAAGATTTTCAACGCCTATCGCGAAGTGCTCAAGCACTACAGCTATGATTAAATGAATGCACAATTAATAATTCACAGTTTAGAAAGTCTAGATAATCTAGAATCTCTAGAAAGTCTAGAACTTCTAGAAAATCTAGAACCTCTAGAAAAAATGACAACTCATGACTAAAGAAGACCTTAGAATAGTGTTTTTTGGCACTCCCGACTTTGCTGTGGAGAGCCTCAAGCGCCTGGTTGAGGGCGGCTATAACATTGTGGGAGTGGTGACTATGCCCGACAAGATTGCTGGGCGAGGACACCGCATCATTCAGTCGGCGGTGAAGCAGTATGCCCTGGAGCAGGGACTTCACCTCATGCAGCCCGAGAGCCTCAAGGACGAGACGTTTGTGCAGCACTTGCGCTCGCTCAAGGCGCAGCTGCACATCGTCATCGCCTTTCGCATGCTCCCCGAGGTGGTGTGGGCAATGCCACCGCTGGGCACCTTCAACCTGCACGCGTCGCTGCTGCCCAAGTATCGTGGCGCGGCACCCATCAACTGGGCGGTGATGAACGGCGACACCTCCACTGGCGTGACCACCTTCTTCCTCAAGCATGAGATTGACACTGGCGATGTTATTCAACAGAAATCAATAGAAATTGGCCGCACCGACAATGTGGAGACCGTGCACGACCGCCTGATGACCCTGGGGGCTGGCATGGTGATCGATACCGTTGACGCCATCATCGCTGGCACCGTCAAGCCCATTCCACAGGAACAGATGCTCACCGCTGGCGTGGAGCCCACCCCAGCACCTAAAATCTACACCGAGACCTGCCGCATCGACTGGAGCCGTCCTGCCGAGCAGCTCTTCAACCACATTCGCGGCCTCTCGCCCTATCCGGCAGCGTGGAGCGAGATAATCGACACCGATGGCAACACCCATCATGTCAAGATTTTCGCCACTGGCGAGCCCCTCGCTGGTGGTGGTTCTGCTCCAGGCACTATTGCTGCCGATGGCAAGCACTTGAGGGTGACATGTGGCGACGGGGCTTTAGAAATCCTCTCACTCCAGCTCTCGGGCAAGCGCCGCATGCCTGCGCCCGACTTCATGCGCGGCTTCAGTCTCGCCGGATGCCATTTTGCATAGCCGGCGTGAAGTACGTCAACATGCAGGGCATGACCAGCGACAAGCCATTCAGTGGCCTGAACATCATGGTCATCACCCGCACCGACGGCACCACCGAGACCCGCAAGGTCGTTAAGTAAGGACACGCGATTTACCGAAAAGGAGTAAATCCTAAGACAGCCAGGCAGGTGTTGCACACTCACTGGCAATAAGAGTAGCCGCCGCTCTGCATCAGTGCAGGGCGGCGGTTGTATTGTTACTGATGGCGGCATGAGGTGAAGCCCGTGATTGCTTTTTTTTGAAAAAAAAGGAAAATATTTTTGTTTTTATCGCTGCTATTGGCAAATTTATTTCTATCTTTGTAGATTGCATAGCAAGTGTGGCTTGCTGTGCAAGTGAGTTGTGTTGAACAAATGTGCTGTCGAAGCCTTTGTTGTTATAGGCTAACCAGCTTATTATAAAACGATTATAGTTATGTTAAAAAAATTCTTCTTGGTAGTTTGCGGGTCTTTTGTGGGCAGCTTCTTGGCCTTGTTATTCTTCACAGCTACCGCAATTCTTATGAGTTTTGTGATATTTAGTGCCATGGGCAGCTCAATGGGTGTGAAAATTGAGGACAAATCCATCCTTTACCTTAGGCTTGAAGGTGAGCTCAATGAGCGTCCATCAGAGATGACTCAGATGATGGCGATGATCACCGAGGACGAGCAGGGGCAAGACCTGTGCACTCTCATCAAGAGCTTGAAGCTTGCTAAGGACAATAACAAGATAGAAGGCGTGTATCTCGACTGCCGCGGCATGGCGTCGGGGATGTCGTCGCTCTATGAGCTCAGGAATGCACTCGTCGATTTCAAGAAGAGTAAAAAATTTGTATATGCCTTTGGTGACGAGGGTATCATGCAGAGCGACTATTACCTGGCATCGGTAGCCGACAGCATCTTTCTTAACCCCGAGGGGGCTGTTGACGTGCATGGACTGGGAGCCGCCACGCCCTATATGAAGAACCTGCTCGACAAAGTGGGAGTGGAGGTGCAAGTGGTGCGTGTGGGCACTTTTAAGAGCGCCGTGGAGCCTTACATGCTTAGCCAGATGAGCGATGCTAACCGCTTGCAGCAGGAGCATTACCTGGGAAGCCTGTGGGGCGTGATTTCTAAAGATATAGCAACATCACGAAAGATAGCTCCTGAGACCTTTGCCCAGCTCACCGACAGCGTGATGATAACTATGAGTTCCGAGGAGCTGATGAAGAACAAGATTGTTGACCACCTGTGTTACCGCACCGAGATGGAAGACAAGCTGCGCAAGAAAACGGGCGTGGAAATGAAAGACGACCTCAAACTTGTCACCCCTAGTCAGCTAGTGCTCACCGACACCGAGAAGAACCGAGAAGACAAGCAAGTCGCCGTTGTCTATGCTACTGGCGAGATTGATGGCTCGGCATCAGTGCCAGGAATGGCACAGGAGGGCATCGACAGCGAGTCGCTGGCGGCAACGATCAGGGAGCTACAATATGACGACAACGTGAAGGCCATGGTGCTGCGTGTCAACTCACCAGGCGGTAGCGCCTTTGGCAGCGAAGTGATATGGAAGGCTATTGAAGATTTCAAGCGTAGCGGCAAGCCTGTGGCAGTGTCGATGAGCGACTATGCCGCCTCGGGAGGATATTACATCTCCTCGGGGGCACAGCGCATCTTTGCCGAGCCCACCACCATAACCGGCAGCATTGGCATCTTTGGCATCATTCCTAATGCCAGCAATTTCATCAACAACACTCTGGGAGTGAAGGTCGAGGAGGTGACCACTAACAAGAACGCCATTGCTGGAGCAATGTATAAACCCCTTAGCGATTCGCAAAAGGCTGCCTTGCAGCGCATGGTGGAACGAGGCTACGACCTCTTCACTCGCCGCTGCGCCATGGGTCGCAATGTGTCGCAAGACTCTATCAAGGCGATTGCCGAGGGACGTGTGTGGGACGGCATTACTGCTAAGAGCATTGGGCTGGTAGATGAGTTTGGAGGCCTGCAGGCGGCCATCGACTGGGTGGCTAAGAAGGCTAACCTCGGCGATGACTACTCTATCACCACGCTACCTAAACTGGAGATTACTTTCCAAGCAATGTTGGGACAAATGACTCGAGCTAAGGTGCAGGAAGACATGCAGCGACGCATGGGCATGTTCTACACCTATTACGAGAAGCTCCAGGCATTCTTGGGACGAGAGCAGGTGCTGTGTATCATGGAGCCAGTAGAGATTGACTTCTAAACTAGCTCAACGCTGGTCGTCAACTTCTCTCTATTCTACTGCTTTTACTATACCACTCTACTACTTTACTATTCTACTATTCTACTATTCCACTGTTCTACTATTCTACTATTCCGCTACTCGATATAAATGGATTTTGACAACATAAAACGAATTAGCCGCAAAGTGCTTCTAGGCACCGAGAAAGTGCTGCTCACACCACTGTCGTGGGGATATGGCGCAGGGGTGTGGTTGAGAAACACGGCATTTAATATTGGGCTCTTAAAAGAAGAAGCCTTTGAGGTGCCCGTGGTCTCGATAGGCAACGTCACCGTGGGGGGGACAGGAAAAACGCCTCACGTGGAATATATCATCTCGAGGCTGGGACGACGCTACAACATTGCGGTACTCAGCCGTGGCTACAAGCGCCGCACTAAAGGCTTTGTGATGGCTAGCGACAACCTCACGCCCGTGGATCTTGGCGATGAGCCTTACCAAATCTACCACAAGTTTCGTGGACTCATCGATGTGGCTGTGTGTGAGAACCGCTGCAAGGGCATCGAGGCATTGTTGAAAGTAAACCCCGATATCGACCTTATTCTCCTCGATGATGCGCTACAGCACCGCTATGTGAAGCCTAAAGTCAACGTGGTGATGATCGACTATAACCGACCACCATTTGACGACAAACTATTGCCCCTGGGACAGTTGCGCGAGCCTGCCGACCGCATCCTCAAGTGCGACATGGTGGTGGTGACTAAGTGCCCCGACGACATCAAGCCCGTGGATCTGCGCATGTTTAAGGAGCATCTGGAGCTGTTCAAGTACCAGCAGTTGTATTTCTCAAAGATACGCTACGGTGCTCCCGAGCCCGTGTTCCCCATTGGCAACCCCGAGCTCACATCGCTCAACTGGCTCGACAAGGACGACCTGCTGCTGGGGGTGGCGGGTATTGCTAACCCACGCCCGTTTACCAAGTATCTGCGGCAGTTTGGCACACGCCTCAAGGTGATTCACTATGATGACCACCACACCTACTCGCGTGCCGATTTCAGCTACATCTTCAAGATGCTCAAAGAGCTGGAGGGCCGCCGCAAGTATATCATCACCACCGAGAAGGACGCGGTGCGCATCCTCAACAGCCCTTATTTCCCTCCCACACGTCGCGACCAGATTTATTTCATACCCATTCAGGCCGACTTCCTCAACTATGAGGATCGCGACTTCATCTATGAGCTGCAAGCGCTTATCTCGGCACAAAATTAAGTGTAAAATATTAAGTGTTAAGTGTTAAGTTGGGACAAGGCGTGCCTTGTCCGGGGATCGGGGATCGAGGATCGGGGCTCGTGGATCGGGGATCGAGGATCGAGGATCGGGGATCGTGGCATGGGTGATGTAGGGACAAGGCGTGCCTTGTCCGTGTAGAGAGATTAGAGGTTGCAGTGCCCATAATCTCATCACTGCCTTCCATAAACGATAAACCATAAATAGATTAAATAATTACTTTTAACATATATTGATTATGACAAAAGAAGTGAATTGGCTGGAAAAAATCCAGGAGACCGCGACTTTCATTCGCGAGAAAGTGGGCGGTGAGATGCCTAAAGTGGCTATTGTGCTCGGTTCGGGACTTGGAAACCTTGCCGACAAGATTGATATTAAAGTTTCTATTCCATACGGCGAAATCCCCAATTTCCCTGTTTCTACCGTCGAGGGGCATAAAGGCCAGCTCATCTTTGGCACACTGGGCAAGAAGTATGTCATGGCTATGCAAGGACGCTTCCACTACTACGAAGGCTACTCGATGAAGGAGGCCACCTTCCCCATCCGTGTGATGAAGGCCATTGGCGTGAAGGTGCTGTGCGTGAGCAATGCCGCCGGTGGCATGAATCCCGACTTCCGCGTGGGCGACGTGATGCTCATCACCGACCACATCAACCTCTTCCCCGACCATCCCTTGCGCGGCAAGAACTACAACGAGCTGGGTCCGCGCTTCCCAGCCATGAACGAGGCTTATAGCCACCGCATCCTTGACCTGGCACGCAGCATTGCCAAGAAGAACGGCATCTGCCTGCGCGAAGGGGTGTATGTTGGCACACAAGGTCCCACCTTTGAGACCCCATCGGAGTATCGCTACTTCTATCGCATTGGCGGCGACGCCGTGGGCATGAGCACAGTGCCCGAGGTGATTGTGGCGCGTCATGCCGACATGGAGGTCTTTGGCCTTAGCGTCATCACCGACCTGGGCGGCGAGGGCATCTATGTGGATGTCTCTCACGAAGAAGTGCAGCAAGCTGCCTCTAAGGCCGAGCCAGTGATGACCACAATGGTGACCGAAGTCATTAACAGCCTCGACGAGGTGTGAAACTAATTGAACGGTTTTACGACAATTAATGACAAAATAAATGCTCCTTTAACCACAATTCATTAATGACAATGAAAACACTGGTCAAAGCAATTCCAGTAGGTAATTGTCCTTAAGGTGGGTTCTAAAAATTAAGATAAAATAAAATAGTGTTTTGGTTGTATTTTGTTTTCTGTCGGCATCTTTTTATCTAAAGTCTTGAAATGTAGCCCGCTACTATTCTTCAACTTTGAATAAAAACCTGCTCGACATAAATTCAAAATCCATCTCAATTAATTTATAGAACCCACCTTAATAAAAAGAGAACAAAGCATTAGTCCTTAATTGTCGTAATTTTTTTTAGTTAACTGCTATGAGTGAGACAGAGATTTCTACTTTGGGAGAGTTTGGGTTGATTGACCAGTTGACACGTGATTTTAAGGTGAAGAATTCTTCCACGCTGCGGGGCGTGGGCGATGACTGCGCAGTGCTCGACTATGGTGGCATGAAGACGCTTGTCACCACCGACTTGCTGCTCGAGGGCATTCATTTCGACCTTACCTATACACCGCTCAAGCATCTGGGCTACAAGGCGGTGGCAGTGAACTTGAGCGACGTGTATGCCATGAATGGCACTCCGCGACACATCACCGTGTCGCTGGGCATCTCCAAGCGGTTCACCGTGGAGCATATCAACGAGCTGTATGCTGGCATCTATGCTGCATGTGAGAAATATGGCGTTGACTTGGTGGGGGGCGACACGTCGGCATCGGTAACTGGACTGCTCATCAGCATCACCTGCATAGGCGAGGCACGCAACGAGGACATCGTGTATCGCAGCGGTGCACGCGACACCGACCTGATATGTGTGAGTGGTGACCTCGGTGCTGCCTACATGGGCTTGCAGTTGCTTGAGCGCGAGCGTGTGGCTAGCGAAGGGCAAAAGGATTTTCAACCCGATTTTGCTGGGCGTGAGTATCTGCTCGAGCGACAGCTCAAGCCCGAGCCTCGCGCCGACGTCATTGCCGAGTTGCGTGAGCTGGGCATTAAGCCCACAGCCATGATGGACGTGAGCGACGGCCTCTCGAGTGAGCTGTTGCACATCTGCAAGCAGAGTGGAGTGGGGTGCCGAGTCTATGAGGACCGCATACCCATCGACTACCAGACGGCAGTCATGGCCGAGGAGCTGAACATGAACCTCGTGACTGCCGCCATGAACGGCGGTGAGGACTATGAGCTGCTCTTTACCGTGCCTCTGACCGAGCATGAGAAAGTGGAGCAGATGAAGACCGCACGTCTCATAGGCCGCATCACCAAGCCCGAACTGGGAGCCTACATGGTAGCGCGCGACGACACCGAACTAGAAATACGCGCCCAGGGCTGGAATGCATTTAATAATGCATAATGCTCAATGCACAATGCATAATGCACAATGCGTAATGCATAATGCACAATGCGTAATGCATAATGCACAATGCGTAATGCACAATGCACAATGCTCAATGCATAATGCTCAATGCATAATGCTCAATGCATAATGCTCAATGCATAATGCTCAATGCACAATGCGTAATGCTCAATGCATAATGCTCAATGCGTAATGCACAATGCATAATCCACAATGCGTAATGCATAATGCACAATGCGTAATCTAGAACTTCTAGAATAATTAAGAACTGATAACACTCTCCACTATTATTGTAACTATTCAGCGATTGCGTCGAAGACGCTAAATGCCTCGTTAGAGGCTATTTATCTAAAAGACCATGCAAGAGGGTCGAAGACCCACGCAGCTTGGTCCCTGATGATACTCATTGTGGTGCGCCGTAGGCGAACTTCAACGCAATCAGAACCTTAAGACCTTTCGCTTAGCGAGTAGTCGGTTGAAGTTCGTCTTCGACGCACTTTTCAGATTGATAGCTTTTGGACCAAGCTGCGAACCCCTTTGGGGTTCTTGCATGGTCTTACGCACAAAGTCGGGTCTTCGACCCGCCCAGCGTCTTCGACGCTCACAGGGGCTGAATTCCTTTACTAGCTAAAATCGCTGAATAGTTACCTATTATTTGTGGCGTTATCTACGGCGGTAGCGGTGTCTCTTGTGAGAATAGTAATGGCGGCTGTAGTGCTGCTTGTGTGATGATTTGTAACCCTTGTTGTTTGTGCTATTCAGTAGCGGCAGTTTTGTGGCTGTGGTGTCATCTTGCTGGCTTTTGCTTGCTGAGGCTTTCACCTCCTTATATAGCTTCAGGGCATCGGCGTTAGCTTTCTTGATGCTCTGCTTGCTGTCGCTGTTGATGCCATATTTGTTGGCGGGTGGAATCACGAGTACAGCTCCGCTGGGAATTTTGCGGTAGTCGGGGTACTGTGCTTGGTTCTCACGGGCGATATACACCCAGAATGCTTGGTCACCATAGTGCTTCTGTGCCATGGTGAAGAGCACATTGTTGCCGCCAATGGTGTCGGTGACGACGGGTTGTGGCTTGGCACCAAGGGTGGTTGTGTCGTTTTTAGCGACTTGGGTAGTTTCGATAGCCTTATCGCTGCGGTCTTTACTGCGATGCGTAAAGAAATACCACACTGCGATAAGGGCGACGGCAGCCGCAGCGGCAATGAGCCACTTGCGGTAGCTCCTTGATTCGGAGTCTTGAGGTTCCTCGTCTTGTGATGGAGTTGATGAGATTGGTGCAACAGTTTCTTGAGCAGTCTGTGCTTCTTCTGTGGGTTGTACTTTGGGTTGCTCAGTCACAGTCTCTTGTTGTTCTTCTTGTGACTGAATAGTATTTTCTTTGGGGCTTTCTGTATCTTGCGATTCATCTTCTTGGGGTTGCTCCATGGCGGCGTCAATCTCGTGTAGCATCTCGTCGGTGACCTCATCGCAGAGCTCCACTGGCGAGAATTGGGCAAATGGGGCATTCACCGTCTCGGCAAGGTCTTTGTCGGGTGTGAAGACGACATCTTTCCCCGAATCGTCTTTTGTAGGCTTGAAAGTTCCCACGCCCTTTATAGTCACCGATTTACCCTGTGCGAGCTCTTGTGTGACCACCGCAAAGAGTTCTTGCAGGAACAGCTCGCTCATGCGCTCGGTAGTGCTTGCCTTCTCAGCCACGAGCCCAACCAGTTGTGGAAATGCTATCTTCTCTTTCATGACTGATTGAGGCGTTTTTTGAGCACATTGCTCGTGGTGAACTGCATCTCTATGCGTGGTGGCACAAGAGTGCGCTTGCCGGTGTCGCTGTGGGTCTCCACCTTCTCGCAGTGCTTCACAGCCTCGATGGTTCCCAGTCGTGGCACGGTGATGCTATCAAGCTCAGAGCAACGTTCTACTACCACGTTGCCCAGAGCCTCTAGCAGCTTGTTGATGTCGCTCTTGTTGCGACCCAGCGATTTTGATAGTTTATCTACTAATTCCTTGTGAAGCACAGCTTAGTTGAAGTTTTTTTAAATTTTTCCTAGATTTTCTAGACATTCTAGATTTTCTAGATATTCTAGACATTCTAGATTTTCTAGATTAATTGCGGACAAGGCACGCCTTGTCCCTACATCACCCGATTCCCGATCCCCGATCTCCGGACAAGGCGCGCCTTGTCCCTACTTAACCTTTATTTTTTCTGTGCCTTAGCCCAGCTGTCTTTGAGGGTGATGGTGCGGTTGAAGATGAGGTGCTCGGGGGTGCTGTCGAGGTCCACGCAGAAGTAGCCTATGCGCTGGAACTGGAACTTGTCCTCGGGCTTGGCAATCTGTGCCAGGTAGGGTTCCACCTTGGCGTTAGTCACCACCTTGAGCGAGTCGGGGTTAAGCAGCTCGCGGAAGTCCTTGTCGGTCTCGGCCGATGGGTTCTCGACGGCAAAGAGGCGGTCGTAGAGACGCACCTCGGCATCCACGGCATGACGTGCCGATACCCAGTGCAGCGTGCCTTTCACCTTGCGCATGCTGCCAGGAGTGCCGCTCAGAGTGTCGGGGTCGTAGGTGCAGTGAATCTCGGTGATGTTGCCCTGGGCATCTTTCACCACATCGTTACACATTATTATATAACCACCTTTGAGGCGCACCTCCTTGCCGGGAGTGAGGCGGAAGAACTTCTTGGGAGGGTTCTCCATGAAGTCGTCGCGCTCAATGTAGATCTCGCGGCAGAAGGGCATCTCGTGAGTGCCGGCATTCTCCTGCTCGGGGTTGTTGTCCATGGCGAGCATCTCCACCTTGTCGTCGGGGTAGTTGGTGATGACCACCTTCACGGGGTTGATGACGGCACACACACGGTTGGCGTGCTTGTTGAGGTCCTCGCGTATGTTGTGCTCGAGCAGGTCGATGTCGTTGAGTGCCTCATATTTTGTGTAGCCAATGTCGTCAAGGAAGTTCTTGATAGACTGTGGCGTGTAGCCACGGCGGCGCAGGCCGCAGATGGTGGGCATGCGTGGGTCGTCCCAGCCAGCCACCAGACCCTCTTTCACCAGTTGCAGGAGTTTGCGCTTGCTCATCACGGTGTAGGTGAGGTTAAGGCGGTTAAACTCAATCTGGCGTGGGCAGTACTGATCCACGGTGTCGCCAGCCAGCAGGTGGGCGAAGTATTCATATAGTGGGCGGTGGGGCACGAACTCCAGGGTGCAAATGGAGTGGGTCACGCCCTCGAAGTAGTCGCTCTGGCCATGGGCGAAGTCATACATGGGATAGACTTTCCACTTGGTGCCGGTGCGCCAGTGTGGGGTCTTGATGATGCGATAGATGATGGGGTCGCGGAAGTGCATATTGCTCGACGCCATGTCGATCTTGGCGCGAAGCACACGGGCTCCCTCGTCAAACTCGCCGGCGTTCATGCGCTCAAAGAGGTCGAGGTTCTCCTCCACCGAGCGGTTGCGGTAGGGGCTGTCGGTGCCGGCCTGGGTGGGAGTGCCCTTTTGCTTGGCAATCTCCTCGCTGGTTTGGTCATCGACGTAGGCAAGGCCTCGCTTGATGAGGTCGATGGCAAAGTTGTAGAGTTTCTCGAAATAGTCGCTGGCGTAGTACAGACGGTCGCCCCAGTCATAGCCTAACCAGTGGATGTCGCGCTTGATGGACTCTACGTACTCGGTGTCCTCCTTCTGGGGGTTGGTGTCGTCGAAGCGCAGGTTGCAGGTGCCGCCAAACATCTCGGCAACGCCAAAGTCCATGCATATTGCCTTGGCGTGGCCTATGTGTAGGTAGCCATTAGGCTCGGGTGGAAAACGCGTGTTGAGGCGTCCGCCATTCTTACCTGCTGCCAAGTCGTCGGCAACGATTTGCTGTACAAAATTGAGGACTTTCTTTTCCTCTGCTGGTCTTATTTCGTTATTCTCTGCCATGATATATTGAGATAAAAATGATGTTATTCAATGATTTAGAACTTTAAAAGCCGCATTGGCATTATTTCAAACCGCAAAGTTACAAAAAAGTTTTCAGTTTTCAGTTTCCCGTTTTTAGTTTTTTCATGACTCTCAGTTCTCTTTATCTATCTTTATCTAGATATATGTGATACTCTGCAATATTGTCCTAAATAATTTTGTTAGAAATCACGATAGTTACGGCCAGTACTTAAAGAATTGGCCATTAATTGAACGAGAGAAACTGCCGATACCCCCACCGCTCAAATTTCCTCATCGGGAGGGG
>Ga0247611_10001629_pt1 | contig 39566 bp, 45 predicted proteins | sample 177DNAGHGhighgp2_FD_192422 | JGI IMG/M metagenome (GOLD analysis project Ga0247611, IMG submission 192422) | Sheep rumen microbial communities from Palmerston North, Manawatu-Wanganui, New Zealand - 1770 DNA GHGhigh gp2 | ecosystem: Host-associated > Mammals > Digestive system > Stomach > Rumen... | reverse complement strand
ATATTATTTTTAACTATTTCACTAGTTTTAAAAATAACATCATCAATATCAAATCCCAAAATCATTATTTTGTTCCTCACTTTAACTTGTTCTATATATACTTACCCAATACTATCCAATAAAGTCCATGTATTCTTCTACAGTTTCTTTTCCCTTAAATCTTCTTCCTTTAACAAAATTTATTTTTGAATAGGTATTTCTTAAATCGTCAAAACTCTTTTCATAACCAGAGCCACCACTTGTCACAAAAATATAGACCTTTTTATTTGACAAATCATTTTCTTCAATAAATGTATTAATAATAGTTGGAGCGGTATACCACCAAACAGGGAAACCTATTACTATAATGTCATAATCATCAATGTTCTCAACTTTACTCTTAACTGGAGGTCTAAAAGACTTATCCTGCATTTCAATTGAACTCCTACTATGTTTATTTAACCAATTTAAATCCTCTTTTGTATATTTATCAATTGGTTCAATTTCAAATAAATCCCCGTTTATAGCACTAGCAATTTTTTCTGCAACACCTTTGGTTACTCCACTGGCCGAAAAATAACTTACCAATATTTTACTCATTTTAATTACCTCCTCTATTTTTTTCCCACGAGCTTCTAACAAATTTCAAAGATAATGTTGATAATGTAAAACCTATAACTGGAACTAATGAACTCAAAAAAATATTATCATAATTTCTAACAATATAAGAATAAATAACCACAATTATATAGGTTAAAATACATATGCAAAGTTTTCTAGTAGTACTGGTTTCCCATGCCTTATCCAATTCAACTTTTTGGTTTCTTAGCTTTATCTTTTCTATTTCTTTTTCAATTTCTTGACTATCCATGATTATTCCTCCTATTAATATGTTAACATATTATATCATACATTCATCATGAATAGCTCATTTTATTACAAAATATTAGCTTTTTCTATTCTATCAATAGCCTCTAGCGAGTTTTCCTTCGTTCCAAATGCAGTTAATCTAAAAAAGAATTCCCCACATGAACCAAATCCAACTCCAGGAGTTCCAACAACATCAGCTTTTTCAAGTAATAAATCAAAGAAATCCCAAGACTTCATATTATTAGGTGTCTTAAGCCATATATATGGAGAATTAACACCACCATAAACCGTAAAACCTATATTCTTTAATCCATCTTTAATAATACTTGCATTTTCCAGATAATAATCTATATTGTTTTTTAATTGGATTTTTCCCTCTTCTGAATATGTTGCTTCTGCTGCTCTTTGAATAACGTAAGAAACACCATTAAACTTTGTTGTAGTTCTTCTATTCCAAAGTTTATTAAGAGATACTTTTTCACCTTGTTTATCATATCCAAAAACACTTTTTGGTACCACGACATATGCACATCTAAGCCCGGTAAATCCTGCAGATTTTGAAAAGCTTTTAAATTCTATTGCAACATCTTTGGCTCCTTCTATTTCATATATGCTGTGGGGGATATCCTCTTCTGTTATAAATGCCTCATATGCAGCATCATAAAAAATAATAGCTTTATTTTCTTTGGCATAGTCTACAAATCTTTTTAATTCTTTTCTTGTAATTCCAACCCCTGTTGGATTATTGGGGAAACATAAATAAATAATATCCACTTTTTGATCTGGCAATTGTGGAATAAAGTTATTTTCTTCCAATGCATCCAAATATATAATATTTTCCTTTCTACCAGCCATTACATTAGTGTCCACATATACTGGATAAACTGGATTAGTTATGGCAATCTTATTATCATTTCCCATGATATCAACAATATTTCCACAATCGCATTTGGCTCCATCTGATACAAATATCTCATCTGCTTCAATACCTAAATTTTGATAGTCATTTTCGACAATTTTGTTCCTCAAAAAAACATATCCTTGTTCTGGTCCATACCCTCTAAAACCTTCTGCTGTCCCCATCTCATTTATGGCTTTGTTCATTGCATTTATGACTGCAGGGACAATAGGTTTTGTTACATCTCCAATTCCTAATCTAATAATTTTTTTATCAGGATTTTCATTTTGATATTTTGTCACTTTTTTCGCTATTGTCGAAAACAAGTAACTATCTTCTAATTTTAAAAAATTCTCATTAATATTCATTTTACCCCTCCTCATAAATTCCTTTATATACAGTTGTTGCTGGGCCTGTCATATAAATATGATTATCACATTCATTCCATTCTATTTCTAGATTTCCACCAAGCAATTCTACTATTACGTTTCTCTCTGTAAAACCATTTAAAAATGAAGCAACAGCTGAAGCACAAGCACCAGTCCCACATGCCAAAGTTTCACCAGCACCTCTCTCCCAAACTCTCATTTTAATTGTATTTTTATCTAATACATTTATAAATTCGACATTTGTTCTTTGAGGAAATACCTCATTTATCTCAACTAATTTTCCATATTTTTCAATATCAAATTCATTAACGTCCTCTTCTATAAATGTAACCGCATGTGGATTTCCCATAGAAACACATGTGAATTTAATATTTCTATCCAATATATTAAGATTCAAATTCATAACAGGCTCTTTGTCTGATATTACAGGGATTTTTTCTGGATTTAAAATAGGCTCACCCATATCTACTTTGACTTTTTCTACTTTTCCATTTTGAACAAATAGTTTTAACTTTTTTACCCCTGCTAGTGTTTCAATCTCAATATCCTCTTCATTTGTATATCCATTATCATATACAAATTTTCCAACACATCTTATTCCATTTCCACACATTTCAGCCTCTGTACCATCGCTGTTAAACATTTGCATCCTAAAGTCTGCAATATCGCTCTTACATATTAAAATCATTCCGTCAGAGCCTATTCCAAAATGTCTATCACTCACTTTTTTGGCTAATTCACTTCTATTATTTATATTTTGATTAATTGCATCAATATATACATAGTCATTTCCTAGTCCATGCATCTTAATAAATTCTATCATCTTTTTCTCCTTTCATTTTAAAATATATTTAATAAAACTACTAAATAGTGGTGAAGGTCTATCTGGTCTAGACTTGAACTCTGGATGGAACTGAGTTGCAATAAAAAACTTGTTTTTTGATATCTCAACTATCTCAACTAAATTTCCATCTGGAGAAGTTCCAGAACATATTAGTCCATTCTTCTCAAGCAGTTCCTTATAATCATTATTGTACTCATATCTGTGTCTATGCCTTTCAGAGATTAGTTCTTTTCCATAGATTTTATAAGCTAAAGAATTCTTCTTTATTTTGCATGGATATGCTCCAAGTCTCATGGTACCACCCTTTTTAGTAATATTCTTTTGTGTCTCCATTATGTGTATAACTTGATTTTTAGATTCTATATTGAATTCCTCTGAATTTGCATCTTTAAGTCCCAATATATCTCTTGCAAATTCTACAACTGCCATTTGCATACCAAGGCATATCCCTAAAAATGGTATATCATTTTCTCGAACATACTTTATTGTTTCTATTTTGCCCTCAATTCCTCTATTTCCAAATCCTCCTGGAACTATAATTCCATTATATTTTTTCAAAATGTTTTTTGCATTTACACGAGTGATTTTTTCACAATCAACTAACTCAACTTTAACTTTGGTATTGTTTGCAAATCCACCATGTTTTATACTTTCTATGACAGATAAATATGAATCTTCTAAATCCACATATTTTCCAACAATTGCGACATTTACATCTTTATCCTTTAAATTTTTAATTCTATTTATCATTTTTTTCCAATTATCATCATTTGGGCTTTTAGTTTTTAAATGTAATTTCTTACAAACAGCCTCCGCTAATCCCTCACTTTCAAGCATTAATGGAACCTCATACAAGTCTGAAACCGTTTTATTTTCTATTACATTCTCTTTTTTTACATTACAAAATAGAGCGATTTTCTCTTTCATTCCATCAGGAATCTCAGCATCTGAACGGCAAACAAGAATGTCTGGCTTTATTCCTAAACTCTGTAATTCCTTCACAGAATGCTGTGTTGGTTTAGATTTTAACTCATTCGATCCTGATATAAATGGTAACAATGTGACATGAATGTATATAACATTTTCATCACTTTGTTCTATTCCTACCTGCCTTATTGCTTCTATAAATGGTAAGCTTTCTATATCGCCAACCGTGCCACCTATTTCTGTAATAACTATTTCTACATCTGTTTTATCATAATTGTATACTTTCTCTTTTATTTGATTTGTTATATGAGGTATAACTTGAACCGTTTTTCCTAGATAGTCTCCTCTTCTTTCTTTTTCAATAACTTCTGAATATATCTTCCCTGTTGTGATGCTCGAATTTGCAGTTAAATTTTCGTCAATGAATCTCTCATAATGTCCTAAATCTAAATCAGTTTCTGCTCCATCATCTGTCACAAACACTTCACCATGTTCATGTGGGTTCATAGTACCTGGATCCACATTAATATATGGATCAAATTTTTGTGCCGTAACTCTATATCCTCTATTCTTGAGTAATCTTCCTAATGATGCTGCAGTAATACCTTTTCCTAATCCAGAAACCACTCCTCCTGTAACAAAAACATATTTTGTATGCATACATTCCTACCTTCCCACAACCCTACAGTATAGTCCTATTCAAACAATTAAAAAAATAGAGTTAAAACAAACAGACCTTTTAGGGTGTTTTTTTTAACTCTATACACACAATGAAAACATATTTTGCTAAAAAAATCAAGTATTTTTTATAGAAAAAGAGGGTCGAAAGATCGACCCTCCAATAAAATTGCATTCTGTTAGCTTGTTAAATAATATCATTTAAGGTTTTTTTGTCACTTGCATCTTGAATTACATCCCGAAATCAAGAATAGGTTTTCAGCTTTCCATATCCTCTTCCACATCGGTTTCTTCTGCATTGTTCTCTTCTTCTCCAAGCGCCTCTTCAAGCTCACCTGCATCACTTTCAGCATCCACAATCTTATTAGGATCTGCTTCAGTCTGATCAGTTGTTGCTGCAGCAAGAATTTCTTCACTGAGCTTCCGGGAATATTCCTGTGCTTCCGGGCTCAGATTTTCATCTTGAACCCCAAATGCTTCAGGATCGAGCTTCTTTGTAAGAATAAGATTGATCAGATTGAGTAATGTATTTGCCGCATCACCATCTTTATCTCCACTTGAACCCATAGAGATAACTGTCTTCGGAACAAGACTTCCATTATATCCAGCAATTGCATCTGCAATTGCAGAAACCATCTGGACTCTGGCCTGGTTTTCTCTACCAATGGCATTTGTCTGTTCCTTAGTCCGGATACCAAGAGCAATACCTTCTCTTGCAATAGCATCAGCCTTAGCTTTACCCAGTTCACTGACCTGAGCTGCATCACCTTTAGCCTCTGCTTCCTTCTGATAACGTGACGCATCAGCAAGAGTTTTAATCGCAATAGCATCTGCATCGGCATCAATCTGCCTTTTAAGAGCTTTTGCACGAGTCTCTTTCTCAAGAACGATTGCATCCTGAGTTGCCTCCGCAACTTTTGCTTTACCCTCGTTTTCTGTGATTTCAATCTTTGCTGCAGATTCAGTCAACTGAGACTGCATATCAGCAGCTTTCTGAGCCTGCTCATATACCTTTCTCTGCTGCTCACTCTTCGTCTGCTCGGTCAAAGTAATAGCTTTTTCGCGTGCCATCTGACGATCTTTCAGAGACTTATAAATATCATCGATACTCTTATCACCATCGACTGACTTAGGAGTCCCAATCAGGACTTCTACCAAGTTGAGATTGTACTCTGCAAACTTGGATTTCATTTCCTCCTTTGCCAGCTGCTGAATTTCAGATCTGTCCTGAATCAGCTCAAGCAGAGTCTTTGTCTGCCCGACGTTCTTGAAGTATGCGCCCACCATGGGGTCGATTGTTTCAGAAATAAGGGTTTTAATATCACCAAATCTCTGAATCACCTTCGGTGCATCAGTATAGTCAATATGAATAACTACCGAGAGGGGAAGGGCCGGCTGGAATGCATCCTTTGTGATAAGGCTTACCTCCTCGAGCTTATCATCATATCCCAAATCATTGTGAGATGACCTCTGCCACTTCAGGACAAAGTTAGTAGTTGGAACATCGTAGATCTTTCCTGCATAAATATTCCATGCATACTTGTTAGGTTCAAGAGGCTTAATCCATACACCCTTTTGACCATTTCTTACAAGTTCGCCATGGTTATAATCGACCCCAGAGAGGTCTTCTCCTTCCTCTCCAGTGAAGTAATTCACGACACCTACCATACCAATGGGGATCTCTGTTTTATCGATTATTTCAACAGTCGCAAAAAGCGCATTTATGAAATATGTTCCGTTGGTAATAGGGTCCAACTGAATACCTTTTGTTCCCCCATTATCAAGGAAATCCTGCGCTCTCTGATAGGAATTGTGATTTTCAACCCTATCTGCAACAAGTTCTCCTGCAGGAAGCGAAGGACCATCGTGAACAGTTACTATACCGCACTTATCACCCGAAATAATTACAGGTCTGTAGCCATCACGTTCACGAATTGTGTGGTCAATGTCCTTAATAATCTCTGACTCATTGTCAGTTCCAAGAGACATCGCATGAATGCCATCTTCGCAAAGAACTACAAATTGAGCAAGGTTTATGGCATAAGTACCCGCATTCAGAATTACTCTCTGAGGGCCTCTCTGTCCGCCATTATTAAGGAATGCTTCAACATCTTCAAAACCACTGCATTCAACCTGTTTACCGAGAATCTGATCTCCAGGCATCAACTGACCATCACGTGCATAAACATATGCAATCTGGCCTGCCGGTACAGTAATAAGATCCATTTTGTGAACCTTATAGAAGAACCGGAACTTGAAATACCAGCCACCACGAAGAACTTTTGCCTGAAAACCGGCTTCACCGTTCATCGCGATAATGCCTCCGCTCTTCTCTTTACCGCTGAGCAGTTTTTCCACGATACCTACCTTGTTATTCGGGATGAACGTAACTCCCATGTACGAGATTACGCCTGCTGCAACAAGTATCCCAAGAATGATCTTGAGAATTCCGGCAAAATTTGTCAAAAATCCAAAAATTGTACTTATCATTTTGTTCTCCTTTTAATGCGTTTTACATTGAATTTTAACAAGCTAACAGGTTACTAACTTTATTATTTTTACACCTCCATTTTGTTTAAGTGAAAGTTAGTAAAAAAACCTCGAGGACTATTCTAACACTTTTAACCGATTATGTCAACTCCTTTGGTGGATTTTTTTATAATTACAAATGAACATTATTAACAATTAATTAGGAGACAACTTTAATATCAACTATCTTATACTTCAAAGTTGATTTTTTTAAGTGTCTCCTTAATCTTTCATTTTTTATATTTATTTAACATATCTTTTTCTTCTTTACTAATTCTATATGAATCACGGATTTTGCTTATTGCTTTATTCTGAGTAAACGTATTTAGCTTGTTGCTCTTTAAAAAGTCTTCTGTCTCTTTTGGGAATTTAATATACATTTCGCATATAAGCCATGCTTCTGCCATATTTATATAGAATAAATCACTATCTATATTATTTAGCATGTCAAATATAGTACTCAAGTTTTTTTTACTTACAAAATGATTTAGTATTGTAACTAGTCCAACTCTAGAAATAAACTCTCCCTTATCTTTTGCAAGTTTAATAGTTTCTTTAAAATATTTTTCTTCATATTTTTCAACAATTTTTATAGAATTGCAGAAGCTATCGCACAATGCCCAATTATCAATCTTAGGGATAAAGCTTTTGAAATGTTCGTAAAAAATACTCTCATCTTTAATATGTGAGATAACTAATCCTTGAATCATTACCTCTTCGTAATATTTATCTTGCGCATATTTAAGGAAACCCAGTATATCCCCTTTTGCAATTTTCTTTGCAATATCACGCATGATTGGAAGTCTAATTCCAATCATCTCATATTTTGAATTTAGTACCAAGGAACTATGAAACTCTTTATACTTTATATCTTGTAAGTTAATTATGTATTCAACGAATTTTTTATAATTTTCCTTATTCCATTTTCCTAATAAAATGTCTTCACTAGCTTGCATATTTTCTCTCCTATACAAATTCTTTTTTATCATATCTAATTATCGTAAATATTAGAAATACTATACTAATTGCAAAGCTAAATATAAGTAAATTCATATTGTAAGTTTTATCCAAAATAACATTTCTAATATCTGAAAGAGTAAAAGCTGAAAAATATTTTAAAAATTCTGTATTAGTTGAAAGCGATGCAAGTGTATTTAATATATAACTAAATAGCACTATTCCTAAACTTATTCCCAACATTTTTTTCGTCTTATTGAAAAATGTTGATAAAAACATACAAATAAAGAAAATAACTATTGAAGAGAAGATTGGTGTCAAACTAAGTAGTATGTATTGTTTTTTATCAAAATCACCACTTAAACATAATCCAATATAGTTAAAAATACCAATAACTAAAGTAAGACTGATAATATAGATTAGGCCCACAATACTTTTTGATAAAACAATACTTTTTCTCTTTATTGGAAGTGTTCCTATGTATTCTATACTTTTATCACTTTCTTCTTTAAGTAAAATAGTTGAACCAAGTATTCCTGCATAACATCCTACAATTAACAATATGAAGACAAAACCCTCTGATTTTAGCCATCCATATGCACTTTCTAATGATGAAATATCCATGTTAAATGCCTTTAGTAAATCCTCTGGAAACATCTTTATCATATCATTTAATGAATTAACATCCATATCATCGATTATTGAAGGATATACCAAGAATATTAATAAATATACTAGCATTGTAATTACTGCCCATAAGCAGAAATTTTTAAAATTTGCTTTCAGCTCTCTTATAAACATTTTATTTCTCCTGTTCATAGTAATGTAGAAAAATATCTTCTATTGAAGCTGGCTCTATGTAAAGTTTTTCAATATCATATTTTGTAAGCACTTTAACTAACGTATTGTTATCCAATGTATTTTTAAATAACACTGTCCTACCATCATTGCTCATAGTTTCAACTTTCAATTCATTTACTATTCTATTGCAGTCAGCTGATGTAATTGTTATAAATGACAAATCTTTACCAAGCAATTCATCTATTGGTTCAATCTTTAGTAATCTTCCCGACTTAATAATACCAACTCTATCGCATATTTTGGATATTTCACTCAATATATGAGTTGAGTATAAAATTGTAGTTCCTTTTTGTTTTTCTTCTAGTACTAGATTATAAAACTCTTGCTGTATTAATGGATCTAGTCCACTTGTTGGTTCATCCAAGATTATCAATTGAGGTTCATGCATAAACGCCAAAACAATTCCAACTTTTTTTAGATTTCCCAATGATAATTCTTCTATCTTCTTTGACTCATCTAATTTTAATCTTCTAACTAATTCTCGTCTTCTACCACTTATGTCCTTTCTGAAAAATCTCTCATGAAAATCAAACATTTTCTTTACTGTTAAATCTTCATATAGATTTATTTCGCTAGGTAAATATCCTATTTTCTTTTTAGTCTTCAAATCATCTTTATCAAATCTTCTACCATTAAATAATACTTCACCTGAAGATTTATTAATTAACCCAAGAAGTGAACGAATGGTTGTTGATTTTCCTGCGCCATTTGGCCCAATGAATCCAAAAACCTCACCTCTTTCAAGCTCGAATGTAATGTCTTCAATTCCCAATGTCTTACCATAGTATTTTGTTAAATGATTTAATTCTAGAATTTTACCCATACCTTATACCACTTTTTAATTATTTTTTTCAATTTTATAAATGCAAAATGCTAATAAGCATCCTATTGTTGCTGTAATAAACTGAATAACGCTCATTGCTCTTTGTAAATTTGAGACTGCTTTTTCTGGAAAAATGTTCCAGCTCTTAAGTAATAAAAATGCTCCAAATATTATAGCTACTTTACAAATAATTCCTATAAAACTTGCCACAAAATAGTTTTGAGTTTTAGCAAGCATAAAAAATTTGAAAGCAAAAATTAGTGTAAAATTTCCAATCCAAATAGCTGGTATCATATAAACCATAAACACTGATGCTGATTTAAAAATATATCCACTAATAATTGTAGAAATACTTGGCATTGTCACAATTGGAATTATTTTTGTCCATCCTTTTAAATTTAATGCTGAAATTACTAATGCCGTATTTACAATAGAACCAACTATTATTTGTGAATTACTTGTAATAATACTTTCCTCTCCGAATACTATTTTTAATAATTGTGCCAAAAAAGTTGGAACAATAAAAGCAAGTAACGCAATAACAATAGTTTGAATTACCTCACTTGCCTTTGAAAAATCTTTTACTGTTTGTTTTAATACTCCCTCCATTATATTTCTCCTTTCTTTTTTTCTCATAAGAAAGAAGTCATATAAGAGCTAAAATTCGCTATATGCTGTCTTTGTATATATTCCTTCAAGTCTTCCAATTTTACCACTTAATGTATTAATTGTATCTTGAGGCGCATCAATAGCTATTGAAATTATATTTACCTCTTTCTTATGATATGGTATTCCCATTCTGCCTATAATATATTCTCCATATTCCGAAAGAGTTTTGTTCAATATTTCAACACTTTCTTTATTTTTAACGATAATACTAATTACTGCAACACGTGTTTCCATATATAACCTCCTTTGAAAAAACTCACAATGCTCTTTCAGTTAGGGGCATACTATGTAAGCCGCTTTCTGTTAGAATACTATATTGAAATTATAATATCATTTATTATTACTTTTAACAATATCTTTTACCATATAAATGGAATCATCTTATATTTTACTTTTTCTTTATATTCTATATACCCTTCTAAATTCTTCTCTAAAACACTTTCTTCATTCTTTATTCTTTTGGCAATTATTATAGGATATATCAAAAAAATTGCAAAAGAAATTATAGAGCCAAGAATAAGTGGCATAGTCAAAAATAAAATTACAGTTACAGCATACATTGGATGTCTTACTACTCCATATAATCCTGTATCTATAACTTTTTGATTATCCTGAACCTCAATTGTACGTGACAAATACTCATTTTCTCTAAGTACTTCACCATATAAAATATATGCAATAATAAAAAACACTGAGGCTGCAATTACAATAATGTTAGGTATTTTAACCCACCCATATCTATAATTCAAACCAGCCACAACAAACCCAATGATGAACATTAAGCCGCTAAATAGTACTACTAATTTTTGAGTCATCTCTTTTTCTTTTGCATTTAGTCTCTTTTCCAATAATTCTGGCTTTTTTATCATCATTATTATTCCTACAATAAACATAGGAATAAATAACAATCCAATAAACAGCCACGCATTCCAATATTCAAATGTGTCTGCTGGAATAAATAAAAGTGCGCCAACAAGAATTAATCCCAATGAAAATTTTATAATCGCCTGAAAAAATAACTTTACACTCATAATTTTCTCCACTTTCTATTATATTATTAATTAAAGCATTTATTATTTTTTAATGCAATAGCGAAATTCCTAAGTTATTTAGATGTATTATAAAGTGCCTATTACTAAACAAGAATCCCCGGCAATCACAAAACAATCATGATTACCGGGGTTCTAAAAGTCACAACAAATTATTGCGTGAAACCCATCAACTCATTATATTGAGTTTCATCTCAATTTCCTTTCTTTTTCCGCATTCGTTGAAACCACATACTGTGATATAAGGCTGAAGAAGTTCCATGATCGTTTCGGCCTTAACGGTGTCACCGCTGAATGTCACAAAATCATATCCAAATATCATAGTCATATCGCACACGTCTGTCCGTGTCTCCACCACTGCCTCATACATGGGATTCACGATACTCTGAGCCAGGTAAGCGCAAAGCCCAAAATCGCATTTTCCCAAAAAGTCTGCAACTCTTTCGACAAGCTCAACATACACATCGTATGTTGTGAGCTTATTCCAGTCTTCCTGAACTGCAACATTGGTGTACATCGGCACGCCTTCACGTCTAACTGCCTTTACAGGATACTGGTTCAGTGCACGAACTACTGTCATCTCAGTCAATGCTCCATTATCAGTTTTCTTAAAAAATGCTTTCATATTGTCTCTCCTATACTTATGCTCTTTTACACTTTTAATGAATCGATGATATATTAACTTTTTACAATTTACATAATATCACATTTTTCCATTTATTTCAAGTTCTATATGCTTAATAGCTTTTCCTATACCGTTATTATATTCAACTAAAAAAGTTTGTATACTCCCTCTTTCTTCTTCAAATTTAATATATAAAAACATTGCAGCACTATTAGTCATTGTATAAAAATTTCCCGCTAAAAATCCCGGTGATTGCATTACATCAGGAGAAAGTACTTTATTTTCCATTGCCTCTTTTATCCCAAATTGATCATTCACTATCTTTCCACAAGATTTTATTTTATTATATGGTATCTCCATACTCCCTTCTTCTTCATATTCTATAATAATCGCTTCATCCCCAAAGTCAATATTACAACGTTTACTTGGATACTTATTCAATGTACAAATACAATTAACATTTTCTCTACGTAATTTACTATTACTTACTTCTTTATTTTTTTTCAAAAAATCAAACATTTTTGTGTTTCCTTTCTATTCTTATAGTTTTCTGTTCTTCTTATTTTTTATTCTTTTTATTCTTTTCATTCTAACTTTATTATCATTAAATTATATCACTATTTTTTATATTAAGATATTTTTAAATTATTGAATTTAAATAATTGATTTTTCAAAATAGCCGTGCTATAATCCTAAATATTTTCTTTTTGTTTTTCATTCTAAGATTAAGACTTTATGAATCATTTTTTCAAGTATTATTTTTCAATTATTTTCACCATTATTATTATTTCTTATATTATAATCATAATTTTTATAAGTATTATTCAAGCCACGGAAAACAATTCTAATTCTCCTAATAATTCTAGTGAGAATATTGAATTTAATGATATTTCCGAGATGTCACAATACTATTTTAATGGAAACTTTTTTTGGCCCATTCCAGGTTTTCACAGAATCACATCCCCTTTTGGTCCGAGAAAATCACCTACTTCCGGCAGTTCGAGTAATCATTCAGGTATCGACATTGCTGCACCAGAAGGAACCGTTATTTATTCTGTAATTTCCGGGGTAGTCTCTTTTGTTGGTTTTAAAGGAGCTGGTGGATGTACAATAACTATTGTAGCAAATAATATAAGTGTGTCTTATTGCCATGTTTCACCAAATTATATAGTATCTGTTGGACAGTTTATTAATGTTGGACAACAAGTTGGAAACGTTGGCCCCAAAGTAATATATGGCATACCCAATAATCCTTACAAAGACTCTAATCGGCAATCCGACCAATGGTGCAACAACTGGCTGCCACCTTCATTTGACAATTCGTGAAAATGGAACTCCAGTGAACCCATTAAAGTTTTTTTAAGGGGGGAATTTGGGGACGTAAGTTTGAGGGAATTTTCAAAAAACGTTATACTCGTTGCCCAGCCTGCATTCTAAGCCAAAAATCAAATTCACACTTGGGGACGGATGTTATTCATATTTTGAAATATGGCTATTTATTGGTTTATGAGATATGTAAGTCTACTAAATAAATCATATAATGAGGACGAATAATATCAACTATTTTAAATATATATTTGCTAGATAAGAGAGCATAGTAAAACATGCTCTCTTATTTTTTTCGACTCAATTAATTAAATAAAATTTACTCAATTAATATAAAAAATTGAGTCAAAAAAAGAGGCACGCAACTGTACAAATCAATTAATACTGATTAATTAGCGCGTACCTCTAGCAAACTATATTCTAAAAATAAACATCTATTTATATAATTTAAAAATTCGTCCCCATTAGACAAAATTAATATGCAGACCTACATATCTATTACCTATATTTTTATAATAGCCATATTTCAAAATATGAATAACATCCGTCCCTAAGTGTGAATTTGATTTTTGGCTTGGAATGCAGGCTGGGCAATGAGTATAACGTTTTTTAAAAATTCCCTCAAACTTACGTCCCCCAATTCCCAAAATTAAATTCTTTCCATGTATTCGCCAGTTCTTGTATCTATTCTGATTTTATCTCCAATTTCTACAAATAGTGGAACTGAGATTTCTAATCCATTTTCTAAAGTTGCTGGTTTTCCAGATGTAGTTGTTGTGTTTCCACTAAATCCTGGCTCTGTGTATGTTACTTCAAGTTCAACAAACATTGGAGGTTCTACGTTGAAAACCTTTCCTTTGAATGATAAAACAGTAACATTCATATTTTCTTTAATGTATTTTAGAGCATCTCCTAATTGTTCTTCATTAAGAGGAATTTGCTCATAAGTTGTATTGTCCATAAAATAATACAATCCACCATCATTGTACAAATATTGCATTTCGTTCTTTTCAATTTCAGCTCCTTGTAATTTTTCTGATGGGTTGAAAGTTCTTTCAATAACTGCACCTGTTATAACGTTTTTCATTTTAACTCTAACAAATGCTGCTCCCTTTCCTGGTTTAACGTGTTGAAATTCAACAACCTTAAAAACATTTCCGTCTAATTCAAAAGTTGTATTGTTTCTTAAATCTCCTGCCATATAAACATCAGCCATATCAATTCTCCTTTTCTTTTATTATATTATATTTTTTATTTTTTCCATTCTTCTATTAATTTATGCTTATTAATAAATTAAACAATAAATTGCACAATAAGTTATGCAACAGTCATGCATCAATGCATGTGCACCAATACATCACTATATTCTATATTAACATAATTTTCCAAAGCTTTCAAGTCTTTATACCTATTTCAGCTTTATAATAGTATAATCTTTACTTGCCTTTGTAAGCGCTGTTGCAAATGATTTTCCAACTATAAAAGTATCTTCTATTCTAATTCCAAATTTTCCTGGGATATATACTCCTGGCTCAATCGCAACAATTGTATTCTCTTTTAATAGATTATCAATATTAGATCTAAGTGTTGGAATTTCATGAATTTCAAGACCTACTCCATGCCCAAAAGCATGTGCTATGTCATAACCCATCATGTTATAATCAGTTTGTCTATCTTTGATAACTGCCTTTATATTAGCTCCTTCTTTAAATGCAGTAGCAATCTTTTTTTGTTCTTCTAAAATAAAGTCATATACCTTTTTATATCCTTCATCCATTTCATCAACAAATACAACTCTTGAAAAATCAGAACAATATCCATTATACTTACATCCAATATCAAATTGAATAATATCTCCGGAATTGATTGCTCTATCTGTTGGAACAGCATGTGGCATGGATGTGTTTTCTCCAAATGCTACAATAAGATCAAACGCTAAGCCATCTCCACCGTGTTGCAACATATATCTTTCTATCTCAAAGGCGACTTCCTTTTCAGTCATTCCTTTACTGATATTTTTAATAATATATTCAAAAGCACTATCTGTGATTTCACATGCTTTTTTTATAAATTCAACTTCTTCTTCATCTTTAACTACACGTTGTTTTTCAATTATTCCTTCTGTTTCAATTAAGTTTACTTTGTACGTTTTGAACATCCTTTTGTATGACTCATAAGAAACATACGATTCCTCAAATCCAACTTTGTCACCCATATTGAAAAATTGCTCATAGTCATAACTAGTTAAATCTTTTTGATCATAAGCAACAATTTCATCATCCAAAGTTAATTTGTTGTTAACACTTTCAATATACCTTCCATCTGTTACAAATACATTTTCTTTTGAAGAAACTATAAATGTTCCCTCTTCAGTCAGTCCAGTAAGGTACCTAATGTTTACAGGATTTGATATTATCATTCCTTCTAAATTCATAGACATAATTTGATCTTTTAACCACTTTAATCTAGGCTTCATATTTTATTATAAAATCTCCTCATAATATATTTGGGTTTTGTTTTTCAATTGATTCTTTTGCACTACTATTTATAAATGATAGCTTATCAATCTACAAAAATCCATAAAAACATTTAATATTGTTCCAGACCCTAAAAACATACATGCTAAAGCCGTTGTAGAAAGAAAAGGTCCAAATGAAATATATTCATCTTTGCTTTTTATGATAACAAATCTATAAATAAGAATAAATATTGAAGCTATTGCTCCAAAGAAAAAAGCACCTAAAGAAATATCTAGAATGCCATTTATTCCGTAAAACAGCCCCACTGCTCCCATAAACTTAACATCGCCAAATCCCATGGATTCTTTTCCTGAAATAATTTTTCCTAGTACTGTTATCGCTAAAAAAATTCCTGCCCCAAGTAGCATACCCAAAATATAATCTCTTGCCTTGTTTACATATGATATTCCATATATAAAAGTAATAACAAGTCCTATTTCAAAAATTGTAAGATTTAATCTATTTGGTATAATCCTATGTTTAACATCAATGAAAAATACTAATAATAACATTGGTACTAGTATTAAGAATTTAATAAGCTCTAAGTTAGCAAAAAAATCTTCACGATTTATTCCATATTTATACAAAAGCAACGCATATATAATTGCTGTAGAAATCATAAAAAAATAATTAAGTTTTAAACCCTTTTTATTTTCTTCAAAAAAATCCTTTGAAAAAATTGTCTTCTTTTCCGGCATTCTAACATTGCACCATGCCACAATTTTACCGACCAAGAATCCAACAAATACAATAAGGACATAATACCCTATAAAGACATCATTAAAATACATTCTATCCCCTACTCTTTAAATATCTTTTTATTACAAAATTTTCAAGTGGTCTTTTAATTTTTGTCATCCAAATATCTTTTTCATCAAGCGGTTTCACTAAAATAGAAAACATTTTACATCTATTGGCTCCAATAACGTCTGTGAAAATCTGATCTCCAATCACCGCTATATTTTCACTTTTTACTCCAAGTTTCTTTTGAGCCGCCTTTAGGCCTTTTTTTAATGGCTTCATTCCATATCTAATATATTCAATTTGTAATAAACTAGCTACTTTTTCAATTTTTGTAATCTTACCACTATTAGACACAATTATCGCTGTAATACCTGACTCATGAACTTTTTGATACCATTCTTTCAACCCTTCCACTATATTTAAATCAAAATCTAATAGCGTATTATCAACATCTAAAATTATAGCTTTTATATTGTTTTCCAAAAACTCATTAACATCTATATCGACAATTCTATCATAATATTTTTTTGGATAAATTAACATTTCTTTCCCCTTCTATGTGACTCAAATCACATATATATTACCAATTTAATAATACTTTGTCAATTTCAATTCGACTTCAAAACCTTAAAAGGGTCATTACTGTAACAAAAAATCCATATTTGTGTAACATAAATGTAATATCTTATTGACTAAAACAACTTGAAAAATGACAAGTTTATTATTATAATGACAGGTATAATAGAGTAAATAGGGTTATTCTATTAGTGTATTTACTTAAGATGTAGGGGTATTAATAATTATGAATATAACTAACGATATTCAGTTTGATACTAATTTAATAGGAAATGAAACAGCAAATTTAAAATACAATGGCTATTTATACAAAAATGGTTCTGATTCAGTTACATTAGTATATGGATACGATGATGATTGGAAAAACACTTCAGAAAAAATTATGACAAAAACAGATGATGGCTTTGTATGTAAGATAAATGTTTATAACTTCTCTTCATTAAAATTTTGTTTCAAAAGTTCTAATGGAGATTGGGATAACAACTTTGGAAACAATTACAGCACCCCTATTCAAAGAAGAGAAACATCTCACAAATTTATTATAAACGAAAGCTATTTACCATCGATTTTGGATGAATTGATTGAAAATACATCTGCAACAAAAATAAATGATAATCAAAATGATTCTATTTCGAGTGAAGAAAAAAATAAAATCAAAAATATAGTTGAAAACTATGCTGATATTCACAACAATAATGCTAATATTATTAATAATTTGATGAATATCACATCTTCTACTATAAAAAAATATGATTGGCCAAAGAACGAATTGATTAGACTATCAAATTCGTTACAAAAATCAATCAAAGAATATAGAGAATTTGAAAGTGAAGAAATCACAAAAATTGAACTTGAAAAACAACTTAATGAAGATATTTCAGCACCTGTTTCAGAGGCTGCATCTTTAGAAGATTACATTGAATCAAGTGATTTTGATATGGATTCGCTTGTTGACTCACTTCTTTCGCCTGTAATTGAAGAGAGAAATATAGCTAAAGATGACGTAAAATACTTTGATATAGATAAATTAGTAGATTCTTATTATCATACCTTCAAAACTGAAGAGAATGCTGCTGCTCCATCATTTGATATGAGTACAGTTCAGTTTAATAAAATCACAGTTTCAGAAGAAGAACCAGAAGCTGTGGCTGAGCTTGTAGACCAAGAAGCAGCTCAAAAAGAAGATATCGCTAAAAAGAAAATTCTACTTAGTGAAATTGATGCTTTATTTGATGAATTAAATCTTAACATTGAAGAAAAATCTCAAGAAACTGCAAATGCTGATAGATTATATGAACTATCTACGGGTATTACTAAAGAAGAAAATCTTAAAGAAGTTAATGAGTTAATTAGTGAAACTGAAGAAACGATAAAAAATATTCAAACACTTTTTGATGAAATTCATAGCATAAATGATGATACTTCAAACGTTAACATTTCTGCTGAAGAAGAAATCCAAGATAATGCGATTAATTATATTGTATCCGAAGATACTCCAGTTCAGGAAAACGTGCCTTCTCAAGAAGAAGTTAGTTTATTTAATGAATATGAAAATGACTCAAATAAAATGCCAAATTATATTCCTGGAGTAGACAATGATATAAATGATTTATATGACGAAGAAGAAACATATGCTTCTGCTGAAAAACAAAGTGAAGAAGATGAAAATAAATTTCTTGTTGTAAGTACAAGAAGTTTGAGTATGTCAAAGAGAATTACAAACAAAATTAAGACTCCATTTTTAAAACTTCGTAAAATCATTTCAGCAGTATTTGATAATTTATTTAGTTAATATGTGAGATACAAAAGGACCACTTTAAAAGTGGTCCTTCTTTTGTTAATTGTTTTTAAGTTGATATTTAAAAAATACCATCTATCACTCCATCACTATTTATATTTATTTTTTCTGCAGCTGGAGTTTTAGGAAGTCCTGGCATGGTAAAAAGTTTTCCACATTTAATCAAAACAAACTCCGCACCATTTCTTAAAACAACCTCATCTACATATATGTTATAATCCTTGTCGCATAATAAATTTTTAGGATCATCTGAAAATGAATATTGTGTCTTAGCTATACAAACTGGGAATTTATTATATCCCGCTTTTTCTAATTTTTGTATTTCTGCTTCTGCTTTTTCTGTATATATAACATCTTTTGCCCCATAAACATCCGTTGCAACTTTTTTTACCTTTTGTTTTAATGGTTCATTATCCGCATATACAAAACCAATTGTACTATCTTTTTCTGATAGTTCAACAACCTTCTTTGCAAGATCAATTGCACCATCTCCACCTTTTTCCCAAACTTCAGTTAGGCACATTTCTATATTCTCTTTGCGAAGTTTATCTTCAAGGTATTTTATTTCCTTTTCTGTATCATTAGAATACTTATTAATTGCAACAATTGGAGTAAGTCCAAATCTATTCTTTATATTATCTACATGTCTTAATAAGTTGTGAATTCCTATTTCCAGTGTTTTCAAGTTTTCATTCAAACACTCTTCTTTTTTGCTTCCACCATGATACTTAAGAGCTTTCAATGTTGCAACGCATATTCCAATTCTAGGCTTTAACTTTGCTTTTCTACATTTGATATCAATAAATTTTTCTGCACCTAAGTCTGCTCCAAATCCTGCTTCGGTAATAACATAATCGCCTAGTTTCATTGCAAGCCTTGTCGCTCTAATGCTATTACATCCATGTGCTATATTTGCAAAAGGCCCACCATGAACTACCGCTAAATTATGTTCTAATGTTTGAACTAAATTTGGATTTATTGCATCTTTAAGAATAACTGTAAGAGCACCTTCTGCCTTTAGATCTTTAGCGTAAATTTCCTCATCATCTTCATTATATCCAACTACTATATTAGCAATTCTTCTTTCTAAATCTTTTATATCTTCAGACAAGCAAAGTATCGCCATTATTTCAGATGCAACAGAAATATCAAATCCATCTCTTCTAGAAACCATATTTTTTTCATTTGATAAACCTATTTCTACTTCCCTCAATGCTCTATCATTTAAGTCTACGCATCTTTTCCAAATTACTTTTTTAAATCTTAATTTATTCCCATAATATATGTGGTTATCAATAATAGCAGACAATAGATTATTTGCAGAAGTAATCGCATGAATATCTCCAGTAAAATGTAAGTTTATTTCTTCCATTGGTGCTATTTGTGCATGTCCACCACCTGTAGCGCCACCTTTAATACCAAATACAGGTCCCATAGATGGTTCTCTAAGTGCAAGAACTGAATTCTTTCCTATTTTATTAAGTGCATCTGAAAGTCCAATTGCAACCGTTGTCTTTCCTTCTCCTAGTGGTGTTGGATTAATAGCAGTAACTAAAATTAGCTTTCCATCTTCTTGCTTTTTTAAACATTTATCATAAAACTCACCAGTTATTTTGGCTTTATACTTTCCATATAAGTCATAATCATCTTCTTTGATATTATACTTTTTTGCAACATCTGCAATTTTTTCTAGTCTAGTATTTCTAGCAATTTCTATATCAGTCATAACAAACCTCCTTAATTCTCGCCAAAGTTTTCCTCACTTATTTCTCCATTCTCATTGATAAGCATAGTTATTTTCTTTTCTGCTTCTTCTAGCTTTGTGTTACACTTTTTGGATAGTTTCATCCCCTCCTCAAATAGTGCAACCGACTCATCTAAAGAAAGTTTATCATTTTCTAATTTGTTGGTAATTGCCTCAAGTTTTTCAATTAATTCTTCAAAATTTTCATTTTCTGTTTCTGTTTTTTTTGGCATAATAACATCATCCTTTTCATATATTAATATTTTTCACTACATCAAATCATATTAGTAGTCAACTTCTACTTGTTTCGTATTTAAATCAACCTTAAAATAGTTTTTCACTGAAGCAGTTTTTAAGGAGACTACAGCTATTACGTATTTTCCATCTGATGTAATGTTATCAAATCTATATGTAACAGTATTATCTTCTCCCCAAACATCTTTAACTAAATTGATAGCTTCTTGCTTCTTGTCTGTAGTGCCAACATCTGAGTCAGACTCATATATTTGATTGTTTGTCACTGGCTGCTCAACAGTTTCAGTTGTATTTTTATTTTCTTCAGCTGTAGCGTTACTATTCTCTGTAGTATTATTTGTGTTTTCTTCTATTGTATTTGTCACATTCTGAGTATTGGTATTGGTATTTGTATTTGTGTTTGTATTTGCACTTGCAAGTGTATTTTCTGTATTTCCGATTGTTTCAGTAGTACCAACATTTTGGGTAAGCACACATGCTAAAATTCCTATCGCTACAACCACTAAAATTACTATTAAATAATAATTGTTTCTCATTTTAAAATCCTCACTTTTATAATACTCTAGCTTTTTTATTTCCATCTTGGAATCTTAAATCTAGTTCCATATCTTTCTTTAAGTCTTTTGCTTTTGAAACCATTTTTCCATCCGACTCTGCTATACAATATCCTCTTATTAGAGTTTTTAATGGACTAAGAGTATCAAGTTTAGTTATAAGCCTTGTCGCATCTATTTTTGAATCCTTTACTTTCTTTACCGCTGCACTTTCAATACCCTTTACCATTTTATCTATTTGAATATAATAATCATTAATTCTATATAATGGTTCTCTAAATATATGAGATGACATCACTTTATCATATCTAAGTTTCATAACCTCTGTCTTTTTTTGTAGTGCCATTTTAAGTCTTCTATTATAAAGACTTATAGTATATTTTATTTCTTCAACATCTGCTACCGCAAGCTCAGCTGCTGCCGAAGGTGTAGGTGCTCTCAAATCCGCCACAAAATCTGCAATGGTGAAATCTGTTTCATGTCCAACTGCTGAAATTATAGGTATCTCAGAATCATATATTGCCCTTGCAACGACCTCTTCATTAAATGGCCAAAGATCTTCAAGTGATCCACCACCTCTGCCTATAATCAGAACATCAGCAAGTCTTTTATCATTCATAAACCTTATTGCCTTGGCAATAACATCGCCAGCTCCTTCTCCTTGAACTGGAACAGGTAAAAGTCTAATATGAACATTTGGATTACGTCTTGTAGATACATTTATAATATCACGTATAACTGCACCTGTACTAGAAGTAAGTACACCAATTGTCTCTGGCATAAAAGGGATTTTCTTTTTGTGAGCCTCATCAAATAGTCCTTCCTCTTCAAGCTTAGCTTTCAATTTTTCATAAGCTTCATAAAGATTTCCTATTCCATCTTGCTCCATAGCTTTGGCATATATTTGATACACTCCATCTCTTTCAAATACGCCCACACTCCCTAATACCATAACCTTCATTCCATCTTTTGGAACAAAATTTAAAGTAGCTGTTGATGATTTAAACATTACGCATTTTATAAGTGATTTTTCATCTTTTAAAGTAAAATACATATGACCTGTATAATGGTGTTTAAAATTTGAAATCTCACCTTTAACAAAAACGCTGTTTAGAAATTCATCCTCCGCTACTTTATCTTTTATATATAAATTCAATTCTGATACCGTTATTGGATTAATCTTCATTCAGTGCCTCTTTATTTAAATTCTTTTCTTTTACAACACTTGCTAGTATTCCATTGATGAATACTGGTGCTGTCTCATCAGCATATTTTTTAGCTAACTCAACAACTTCATTTATAGCCACTTTATATGGCAAATCCTTGTATAACATCTCATAGATAGCAAGCTTTATCAAACTTAAGTTTATTTTTGAAATTCTATTTAAACTCCAGTTTGCTTTTAGATTATGCTCTATAAGAGTGTTTATCTCTGTTTCGTTAGACTTTATGCCTTCTTTGATGTCCTTTAAATAGTCTATTACACTATCTTCTGTGATATTATTATTCTCTGCAAAAATATCTAATTCATCAGAATCTGTGTCTTTTTGAACTTCAATTTCATATACAAGCTTAAAGGCAAGCTCTCTCATTGCGGATCTTTGCATATATCCCCCTAAAATTTATCAATAATTTCTTTTAATCTTTCTTTTACATGTGATTTGTTTTTTTGAACATAATTTCCAATGAACATACCACCAAAGATAATTACTATATAAAGCAATAATCTATAAATTTGTGTGAAACAAAGCACCAATGCAATTATTCCTCCTATTATTGCTCCAAAATAATTAACTAAGCCTTTTTTTTCAAATTCGTTTTCTATATTATTTCCATTATTATCTTCATTCATAGTAACTACAACCTCCTACAATACTACTCATTATTCTCAGATGTCTCACTACTCTCGTTATTTTCAATGGTTTTATTATCTTCATCTAATGAGTCATACTTTTCTTCTGAATAATCTACAGGTTCTGGCAATCCCTTAACTCTTTTTGATGAAATATTTTTAACCTTTATGTTGATTTCTCCAACATCTAAATCTGCTGTTCTTTTCATCGCGTCTTTTATTTTATCTTGTAATTCTTTTGACACTTCTTTAATCATTACATCTTTGCTCATAGTAGTAGTCAAATATACTACAAGATTTTTATCTTTATCAACTACTGTCTTACTAGATACAATATCAGCACCTGGTACATCTCTTACCACATTAGCTATTATATTTTCAAGGCTTTCCTTTGAAAGGACCAATTTCCCAGCATTATTCTCAAGCACGATTCCATTTTTTCCATCATCTGGTGATTTGCTAGTAAAAAACAATCCTTTAAATGCAAGTAATAATAATATTCCACCAACTGCCGCAGCTATCTTAATACCATCCTCAGAGTCTGTAATCAACATTACATTCCTTACTACATCGCTAGCAGGAATAATGCCAATAATTACAAATGCAATTATTACTAATAAAAATACAACTATCAATGAAAAAATTTTTAATGCAAGTTTGTCAAGAAATCTCATAACTAATACCTCTCATATTTATTATTCTTTTGTCTATATAAAATTATTCTTCTTCGTTTGACGTTTCTTCTGTCTCAATGTTATCAGTCTTATTATCTTCTTTATTTTCATTTTTTTCTGTAACTGCATGTACTCCTTGTACATGAACATTTACTTCAGAAACTTTAAGTCCTGTCATTGTTTCCACTGTGTTTTTAACTCTTGATTGAATTTCAAATGCAACATCTGGAATTCGCGCTCCATAGTCCACAATTATGCTAACATCAATTCTAGCATTTTTTCCATCTATATCAACCTTTATACCTCTTGCTAAATTCTTTTTTCCACTAATTGCTTCTGTAATTCCGGCAAAAGTTCCTGTCATTCCATATACACCTGGTACCTCAGAAACAGCTATACCAGCATATGTTGCCACCGCATCATTCGAAATTTTGATTGTATCGTTGCCACCAACAGCCATTTCATTAGTGTCTTCTGAAATATTTATTGTATTATTTTCTTCATTTTCAAATTCATTATTTTTATTTTCTTCCATATAACCACCTCACAAAACATATAAATCAATAATTGTAATCAGTATATCAATATCTATATCTTTTTTCAAGTAAATTTTGCGTTTTAGTCAAACTGTTCTCCATTATTTAGTTTTGTTCCCCTCAAAAAGTCTAAAATGCCCATACGCCTTGCATTTTCACCTTGTATTTCTAATACTGAAATAACGCCATCCAATGCCTTTATATATAATCCTAATTTTGAATCTGCTAGCAGAATCGTTCCATTTGGAACACTTAAGTCCATAGCTTTGCTATTAATAATTCTGACAAATTCTAACCATTCCTGTTCTGTCAGTTTTTGTACTTTCCATATTTTTATCTTCTTGCCACTAATAAAAGTATATGTACCCATAAATGGGTCAAGCCCCCTCACTAAGTTCTTTATTTCAGTGGCTGTCTTTTCATTCCAATTGATTTTTGATATTTCTTTATTTATCATTGGAGCAAGTGTATGTTCTCCTTCTTGTTTCCTTCTTTCAATTTTTCCAAGCTCAATATTTTTGATTACTTTAAGAAGCATCTCTGAGCCAATAGTTGATAGTCTTTTCCATAATTCCCCTGTGGTTTCATCTTCACCAATTTCAACTTCCTCTTGACTAATTATATCCCCTGAATCCATTCCTTCGTCAAGATACATTATAGTAACACCCGTTTTTTTATCTCCATTAAGCACAGCCCACTGAATTGGTGCTGCCCCACGATATTTAGGTAATAATGAAGGATGTAAATTTATACAACCATATTTTGGGATATCTAAAAAAGACTTTGGTAAAATCATTCCATATGAAACCACTACAACCAAATCTGGATCAATTGCTCTTATTTCGTCTTTGAATTCTTTGTTGCTTGAGATTTTTTCTGGTTGAAACAATCTAATATTATTCTTTAAGGCAAATTCTTTTACCGGAGAATAAACAATTTTATTTGATCTACCCGAAGGTCTATCCGGTACTGTAACAACTCCACTTACTTCGATATCACTATTATATATTTTTTCAAGTGATTCTAAGGCAATATCTGGAGTCCCCATAAATACTATTTTCATTTATTTCACATCCTATCCTACTGATTTTTCTCTCCAGCTTTTTGATTTTCTGGATTAACTACTTCAAGTGTCCCTGGTTTAACTTTGTCTGTAAAAAGTATTCCCTCTAAATGATCTAGTTCATGGCTAATGCATTCTGCAAGTAGCCCCTTAGCTTTAATTCTAACTTTTTTTCCATTTATATCAAGAGCTTCAACTATAACCTCAAGTGGTCTATCTACTTTTCCATATTGATTAGGGAAACTCAAGCACCCTTCATCACATTCCTGTGTACCCTTTTCTTTGATTATCACCGGGTTTATCAATATGTATTGTTCACCTTCTTCGTACATATCCATTACAACTAATCTTTTTAGTACTCCTACTTGAACAGCAGAAAGTCCTAACCCGTTCCACTTATGCATGGTATCCATCATATCTTGAGCAAGCTCAATTATTTTTTCATCAATTTTTTCAATTTCTTTAGATTTTTTTCTTAAAATTTCATCCCCGTCATATCTTAAATTTCGGATTGCCATTTTTACCCCCTATCTCTACATCATAGAATTTGGATCTATATCAACTATTGTTTTAACACTTTTTATTTTTTCGATTTTTTCATCATTTATTGCATAATTGATAATATCTAATGTTCTCGACGTTACTCGACCTTTTATTATTATTCTCCATCTATAGTTATTCTTTATTTTGTCTATAGGTGAAGGAACTGGTTTATATATTTGAAGTTTACTATCCTTAACACTCAATAATTTCGTATAAACCATATTTGAAACCTTCACTATATCATTTATATTTATCCCCGAAAAACTAACCATTATTATATCGCAAAAAGGCGGATAATTCAATGCTTTTCTAAGCTCAATTTCCTGTGAATAAAACAAATCATAATCTTGTTTTTGGCTATCTATTATCGCATAATGGTCTGGATTATATGTTTGAATAACCACTCGTCCATTTTTCTCGCGTCCAGCTCTTCCGGATACCTGCACCAATGTTTGAAATGTTCTTTCCGTGCTTCGATAATCTTCGATATTTAAATTACTATCAGCAGCAACTACTCCAACTAGTGTAACATTTGGGAAATGATGACCTTTAACAACCATTTGCGTTCCAACAAGAATGTCTATCTTTTCATTTTTAAATTTGTTTAATATTTCCTCATGTGAATTCTTCTTTGAAACTGTGTCAATGTCCATTCTAATTGTTGAAGCTTCTGGAAATAATTTATGTATTTCATTTTCGAGTTTTTGTGTTCCTGTTCCAAAATACTTGATTTTTTTACTATTGCAACTTGGGCACTCTCTAAGTACTGGCATTTCAAAACCGCAATAATGGCATTTCAATTTATTCTCGTTCATATGATATGTAAGACTAATATTGCAATTTTTGCATTTAGCTACATAGCCACAATCCCTGCACATTATAAATGTTGAATAGCCTCTTCTATTCAAATAGACTATTGTCTGTTCTTTGTTTTCTATGTTTTTCTTGATTTCCTCTTGAAGTCTAATGCTAAGCATCGATTTATTTCCGATTGAAAGCTCATTTCTCAAATCAACAATTTCCACATTTGGCAAGCTTGCATCATTTGCTCTCTTTTTTAGTTTAAAAAGAGCGATATCATTTTCATTGGCATGATACATACTTCTAATATCTGGTGTTGCGCTTCCAAGTACAAGTGGGCAATTTTTTTCCATAGCCATAAAGCCAGCTAAATCTTTTGCATTATATCTTGGTGTGCTATCGGCTTTATAAGAAATATCATGTTCTTCATCTATTATTATTATACCCAAATTATGAACTGGAGCAAAAATTGCAGACCTTGCACCTATTACAATCTTTTTTTCTTTATTTGCAATTTTTTTCCACTCATCATATCTTTCTCCGTCCGATAGCCTACTATGTAGAACTGCAACTATATCTCCAAATCTTGATAAAAATCTATCTATCATTTGAGGAGTAAGTGATATTTCAGGCACTAGACAAATAGCATCTTTCCCTTTTTTTATAACTTCAGATATCAATTGCATATATATTTCTGTTTTTCCAGAGCCAGTGATTCCATATATTAGAGACTTTCCATATTCATTATTTTGAATTAAATAATTAATCGAATCAAAACATTTTTTTTGCTCATTAGTTAATTTCTTTGGTTGATCAAATACTATTTCTTTATTCCCTAATGGATTTCTTGCTATAATCTCTTTAACAATTTTTATATATCCATTTTTTTCAATTGTTTTTAGCACTGCATGGCTAACTCCAAGAATTGCCTCTAAGTCAGTGATGTATATTCCTTCATTTTCTTCTAGATATCTTATGACATTGATATGATTTTCTCTTTTTAATTTTCCAAGCTCTATATCAGTTTCGATTTCATCTATTGACTTGTTTAGATAAACAAAATTTCCTTCTTTTTCTTTTATTCTTTGACTTACTTTCTTTGATGTTGTTCCTGGAGGAAGCATCAATCTTATGCAATCTGAAATATTGCAAAAGTATTTTCTTGCCATAAGCTTTGCAAGTTTTACTCTATCCTCATTAAGCGATTCGCTTTCTTCTATTTTGGCTATTTCTTTATTTGCAAATTCTGATGTTTCTTTAAAATTAATAACAAAACCGTCTTCTAATTTACTCGAAACACCAAATGGCACAAAAACTCTAGAACCAATTCTAATAATTGGCTCTAGAGTTTTTGGAACTATATAATCAAATGTTTTATTTAAAGCTCTTGCGTTGTTATTTATTATTACTTCTGCGAACATATTATTTTGACTCTTCTTCAATTATTCTTTCGATTATCGATACCGCTTTTTCTAAATCATCGTTTTTTAATACATAATCATAAAGGCCTATCTTAGACTCTTCATAATCAAATCTATTCATTCTAAGGATAATCTCACCTTCAGATGGTTTATCTATCCTATTCTCTAAGCGGTGTCTAATTTCTTCTCTTGGTACTCTTAAGAAAATTGTAACTATTTTAATATCTTTAAGTGTTTTCTTTAATATTTCAGTACCATTAACATCAATATCTTTAACGATAATGGAATCTTTTGCCTTTTCGTTTAAAAATTTCTTTGACGTACCATAATAGTGATTGTGATGAATATCATATTCATAGATTTCATCATTTCTTATTTTTTCTTCAAACTCTTCTTTTGAAAGAAACACATAAGTTTCTCCTGGGACATCACCTTCCCTTGGAGCCCTCGTTGTGAACGATGGAATTGTGCTGACATTATCCATCCTCTTAATTAACTCTTTTTTTATAGTATCTTTACCTGCACCTGCAACCCCTGATAAAACTACTAACATAAAAGCCTCCTACGCATTATTATAATTATTCTTCAATCTTTCTAACTTTCCCCTCAGCTATTTCGTCAGCTGCTAAAGTAACAACAGATCTATCTTTAGCCTTTGTCTTTGGCTCTGAACCTGAGGCAATTTGTCTTGCTCTCTTTGCTGTCATTATTACAAGTGCATACCTATTGTCCTTTACCTCATCCAATAATTCTTGTACTGTTGGTTTAACTAACATTTTTAATTCCTCCTATTAATAATATTTTTATTTAAATAAGCTATACCTCAACGTTTACGTCTCCACTATCAACTCTTCCTGCAATAGTTTCAGGCTGCACAGCTGATAAAATCACATGGCCTGAATCCATAATAATTACCGACCTTGTTCTTCTTCCGTATGTAGCATCAATAGCCATTTTAGAGTCTTTTGCTTCCATTACCAATCTCTTAATTGGAGCGGATTCAGGACTGACTATTGAAATAATTCGTTCTGCAGAAACAATGTTTCCAAAACCAATATTTATTAACTGCATATCACTTTTGCACAATACTGCTATTGTACTCTCCTTTACTTAAGATTTAGGTTTTATGGTTCAGCCTATAAACCCATATAGCTATAATATTATTCTATATTTTGAATTTGCTCTCTAATATTTTCTATTTCCGTTTTAATCTCTATAACATTATTTGTAATATCAATATTATTTGCTTTTGAACCTATGGTGTTCGTTTCTCTATTCATTTCTTGAATTAAGAAATCAATTTTTTTGCCTATAGGCGAGTCTTGATCTATTAGAGTCAAAAACTGTGCGATATGGCTCTTAAGCCTTGTAAGTTCTTCTTCAATCGATGACTTGTCAGAATATATAACAATTTCTTGCATAATCCTATTTTCATCAACTGCTCCCGGTTCCATCAATTCAGCAACTCTTGTTTTTAATTTTTCAATATAGTCTTCAACTACATGGCTTGATTCATCTTGAATTTCTTCAACTTTCTTTTGAATAGCATGAATCCTGTTTTTTATATCTTCCACAAGTTTTTGCCCTTCGATTTCTCTCATAGATACAAACTTCTTAAGAGCATCTTCCAAAGCTAACATAACTTCATTTATTATTAATTCTTCATCTTGATCATCTTCAAGCTTAAGTATTTCAGGGAATTTCGAAATATCAAGTACACTTAAATTATACTCCAGTCCAGTTTCCTCTGATAAATCCTTTAGTTCTGTCAAATATGCCCTAGCAAGTTCTTTGTTTACCCTTATAGTCATTCCTTTAGAGCCAAAATTTTCAAAATTAACAAAAACGTCAATTTTTCCTCTTGAAATATAATCTAAGACTTTTTTCCTTATTGGGTCTTCAGCTGCATTCAAAAATCTAGGAAGTCTTACTGAAATATCTGCATACTTGTGGTTTACAGATTTTACATCTATTGTATAATTCCTTCCTTCATTTTCATATTTTCCACGGCCAAAGCCTGTCATACTTCTAATCAATTTTCTTCTCCTTCCAATCCTAGATGACTGCTAAATAGATTTTGCTTTTTTATTTCTCTTACGTAGTTTTTGTTCTTCCATTATTACTTTTTTTATTTTACTTTCTTCTTCTTTCTTTTCTTTATATTTTTTAGAGCCCTTTTCATCTATATAGCTTTTATCTTCTTCATATTTAAGAATTTCTTTTACATCACTGATATTTTCACTTTGATAAATAATCTCTCTTCTCTTGAATATAAAAAGAGATTTAATTAAATAATATACCACCAAAAATGCTGGAATTGCCATAACTGCAAACCTTAGTACTACAGTTGTATGTAAAAAAATAAATGGGACATAAAGACTTATGATTCCTGAGCACAAAAACTCTATTCCAAAAGACATAAATTTCTTGCTTTGCTTTCTGTATGCAATTTCAAATGTAACGATTGTAATTGCAATCATAATTAAAGCAATATATTTTAAGAAATTTTCAAATTTTTCTGGAGACATCACAAAAAAAGAAACATTCATAACCAAAAAATAGCATGTTATTATCAATGCCGCAATAAGGTTTTGGAAAATAACATTATGAATACTCTTCCTTATTGCACGAGGCAATTTCTTTCTTCTTTCAATTTCAATTCCTAAATAATTAATCTTATCTTGTTCGTTCAACATTAGCTCCTATATTCTAATTATTTTTTATTTAATTGTTTTCTAATTCATACATAATAATTGATGTAAGTTGCATAGAAGCAGTTTCTGTTCTTAAAATCCTTTTTCCAAGACTAACAACTTTAGCGCCACTCTCTTTTAATATTTTTACTTCTTCTATGTCAAGTCCGCCCTCTGGTCCAATAATAATCGCAACTTTCAATCTATCTGCACATTTATCTTTATCTTTGCTCTTGTTATCAACTCGTGTTTTTAAACTATTTAGTTCATTTTTTATATAATTATCTTTTTCTTCTTCATATGCAAGTATTGCTATATCATAATCTGAAATTCTATTCGACAAATCTTTTATTGTGATTGGCGTCTCAACCAATGGCACCATATCTCTTAACGCTTGTTTAGCTGCAACTTCTGATATTTTGTTCCATCTTTCCACTTTTTTAGCTGAGTCTTTTTCATTAAGCTTTACAATTGACCTCTTCATTTTTACTGGAATAAATGAATGAGCACCAAGCTCAGTACCTTTTTGAATAATCAATTCCATCTTTTCATATTTTGGAAGTCCTTGATACACATCCAAAACAATATTGCTTTCCGTACTCGTGCCGTTTTGTCCATCCGTTGATTCTTCTAATATCTTGCATATTATTTTGTCTGATTCTATTTCAACTATTTCACAAGTGTAATTTTTCGAGTCTTCTTTGCAGCATATTTCAAGTTGTCTGCCCACTCCATATCTTAGTACATTCTTTATATGATTAACATCTGTCCCAATAATCGTAATTTGGGCTTGTTTGCAATTATTTTTTTCATCATTAACATTATTAATCTGTGCTTTACTAACAAAAAACTTACTCAAAAATAACCTCTTCACTCTAAAATATATATCTATATTTACGTATTATATCACATTCTCTTTGGGGACGCAAGTTAGAGGGAATTTTTTAAAATCATATTTTTTATTGATATTTATAGTATTAGAAGCAATTTTTTTACTTCACACTAGGGGACGGATGTTATATCACAATGTCTCAAAAGAAAAAAGACCAAGAGTTTTACCTCCTGGCCTTTCCATTCATAGCAATTAAATATTGGTTTTTAAATCTATTTTGTTCAAATGATAGTCCACTAATTCTCCACCATAATATACGATATTTGAATATCCATAGTCTAGTTTTTTTGCATAAAATGTGATTGGGACACCTCTATATTTCCATTCAAATCTGTCAAAAAACTTTTCGTCACTAGTCATAAAGTTTGTATTAGAATTCATAAACTCAATTATCCTATTTGTATCATTCTTAGTAAGAGCATTTTTTAATATCCATTGCGAATATGGATTATTGATTTCATCTTTAAGTGTATTTAAATTAAGTGTTTTTAAACTGACTGTCACTATATTAGGATACATATCGATGTACTGTTTAATCTCCTCAAGATATTCTTCAAAACCTTTATTCTTCATTAGAACATAATTCAATCTCACTTTTGCTTTTTTGAAGTTTTCAGTCTTAATGTAATCTCTTTTATACCCTAAAATTCTCATATCCTCTTCTGAATTCAAAGATACTCTCGTTACCTCTATCATGAAATCATCTTTAATCAATTCAAACTTTTTATCATCATAGAAAATATTTCCTGAAGACTGAATTCTTTTTTCTTCAAATATATTAACATTTCTTGTAGCGTTTACCACCGTTTCCATATCCTCATATTCATTAAGCGATGGCTCGCCATTTCCACTAAAAATAAAATATCTAAAACTAATGCCATTATCTTTTAAAAAATTTAACTTTTCTTCAAGTACTCCAAACTTATTATCTACCTCCGGCCATTTAGTAATTTTTGCAGTACAGTATGGACAGTTTTTGTCACATTTAAAAGATGAGCCAATTACCTCAAACTCTTTGTACTTCATTAAAAATCACTCCTTCTTTTATTATATTTACAACTTCATTTATGTCTTTAAACTTAAAAACCTTTACCTTATCACTGTTTGATAATGCATTTGCGATTGCAAACCAATATTCAGATTTTATGTCATAAGCCGATTCTTCTTCCTTATAAAAAATAATGATTTCCTTGTTCATTTCAAGTGCCCAGCCTAGTTCAACAATCGTGCCTACTGAAAACTTTTGATCAAACACAGCAAAATATATATCACTATTACAAACCGCATCATGTTCGCTATTTAATACAACATTACAATCTGTCGATGTAAAATCCCCATTTGATGCTTGTTCGCAGTAAAATGGGCCACTGTAAATATGTCCATTGCTCATTTTTACATTTTCTTCAGCATTTGTTAATTTCTTTGAATCTTCTAGGACTTTAGCTCTAAAATCATGTCTTAATCTTCTGAAAAGAGGCAAGCTTTTGTCTTTGTCAATTTTAAACTTTCCTGCAAAATAGATTTTTTTCATATTTTTTCTCTCTCCTTTCATAATCTTTTTCCAATTGATATATGAAATCACCGCCATGATTGTCCATATGGCATTTAGAAAGAACAAACTCAAAGCCTGATCTGGCAAAATAAAATACTCTATAGCATAAAAAATATCGTTTATAAACCAAATTATCCAAGTGTCAATTTTTTTAATCATCATGTAATATGTTGCAACTAGGCTTGATGTTGTCGTAAAAGCATCTAGTAAAGGAAGTGGGTCATCTGTTTTTCTAAGGATTGTAAATGCTATAGCAGTTAAAACTGCAATTATTAAAATATAAATAATTTTCTCTTTTTTGTTGCATTCTTCAATATCCTTCTCATCTTTTTTATTCCAAATGATAAAGCCAATTATCCCCAAAACTAGATAGATAGAACTGTTTACCACATCGCCATACAAATGCATTGATAATGAAAACATAATCATCAAAGCCATTTGAATTGAATATGCTATCCAATTACTTCTCTTATTAAACATTACCAATACACCCTGAATTAAACCGAACAAAGTAGCACCAATTTCAAAACAATTAAACATATTAATCATTCCTTTTGTTACTAATTAAATAATTTGCTTTTAATCTTCTCCATTGCAATTTTTCTTGCACTTATACTGTTTTTTTCTTCTTGAGATAATTCAGCCAAGGTTCTTCCATCTTCGAGTTCAAATATTTCATCAAATCCAAATCCATTTTCACCTCTTACCTCTTCAGCCACATATCCTTCTATTACACCTAATTCGCAAATAGTTTTTTCCCCATCTGATAATGCAATTGCTGTTACGAATTTTATTTTTCGATTATCCTTAGAATAGCCCTTCATTTTTTCAATTAGTTTTAAATTTCTTTCTCTATCGGTTCCTTCAAACCATCTCTTGGTACGAACACCAGGAAAACCATCTAAAGCTTCAATTTCTATCCCTGAATCATCAGCAATGCATTTTTCACCATTCAAAGCTTTTGCAATCGTCTCTGCCTTTTTAATTGCATTTCCTGCAAAAGTTTCCTGATCTTCCTCAACATCAATACTAATCCCCATGCTACTCATAGGAATCACCTTAAATTCTTCAAAGATTTCTTGTGCCTCTTTAATCTTTCCTTTGTTTCCTGAAGCAATGATTAAATTTTCCATAATAGTTCTCCTTTCTACACCCAATTTTTAACAAATTCATCATTAAAGATGTATTTATTTGATGGTCTATATGCCGATTCTTTCACGACTATATCTGTCTTTCTAACCATCGGCTCTATTTTTTTTCTAAAATTTGCTGATACCAATTTCTTATCCAAAATAATTTCATATACTTGTTGCAGCTCAGAAATAGTAAATTCTCTATCTAAAAAACAAAATGCAATATTAGTATTTTCAACTCTAGTTCTTAGTCTCTTTATACCTGTATGAATAATAATTGCAGTCAATTCTTTTACTTTTGATTTTTCAACTAATTTGTTAGTATACTCAATATTATTCCTTCTTCGCTTTGAAATTGTCTCTATATCATATACGATTTCTTTCTCCATATTTCTAAGATAAACTTCTTGAATTTGAGTATTTTCTACATTTTTTATGCGTAAATCATAAAAACACAAATTATCTGGCATATTGTTAATATCATTTTTATTAATGACTACCAAATATGTAATAATAATTTCTTCATTACTGGTATAATACTTTGGATCCGCCCAAGTATACAATTGTTCCATATAAAAATTTGATATTTCAAATAGCTTTTCAACTTCATTTTCTGCTGATATTTTGGCATATTCAGAATTCTTGATCTCAAAACTTGGTAAATCTTTTTTTTCATTCAATAATACTTGAAGCCTTTTATTTTTTAATTTTCTCACATCAATTCTATCTTCATTATCCGAACTAAAAATTAATAAATTTCCTTTTACTTTCATATATACTCCTTTTATTTATACTCCATTAATAATTCATTTTCGAAATTAATATTTCCCTTTTGTAATATTCCTCTAATGTCTATTTTTCCAACAGCATCTATAAATGTTTCTATTGTTTTCTCATCAAGAATTTCAGGTTTACCGCTTTTAAACTTAACTATATGCTGTATTTCTCCTGGAATTTCAATCTTATATTTTTGTATTAGTGTTTCATTTAGCCTATCATAATCCTCATAAATAGTTGGGCTCCATGTCTTCAAAAAACAATTATAAAACAAATAGTCTGTCACCAAATGTAAAAAATATCCTTCTTTAAATTCGTCAAAATCTTTATTTTCACTTAAAAACCTTTTTAAATCTGGGTGGCTGGAATCCACACCATAATGTGCTTTTGAGCTATATTCTGACATATCCGGTGCAATTAATCCTTTTCTAAAAATACTAATATTTTTAATTTTATTTTTTTCTTCGTATACTTTTCCAACCGCCAAATGTATAACATATCCTGGCATCTTATTTATCTTGTGCTATATTGCACTCGTCCTCTCTTTACTTATTGTATTTTTTATATTAAGTAACTGCAGTTGCATTATACATTTATTGCTATACTATGTCAATACTTTTTGTAAAAAATATATTAAGTATTTTTAAAGCATAAAATTATAAAGAACAAAAGGGGACATTACGCAATACTGAATAATAATATTTTTCGTCAAATGTCCCCGTCTTTGTTCGCAGTGCGCCAAATTTGCGTAGCAAATTTGTGTGCAAAATTGCCGAAGGCTTTATTTTATAGGGAAGTGCGAAGCACTTTCCTATAAAATAAAAAAAAGACGCTATATTTCACGCGTCTTCGATATTTTTAAATTCAAACTAATATTTTTTATTTCTTCTCATATGTAACAAATTCATACTCCAAATTGTTATACTCATCCATAACTCCTTGTTCTCTATTTGTTACTTTCCAAATATCTTCATTTATTTTTGGAAAAAAGGTATCACCTTCAAAATCTTTATTAATTTCTGTGACATACATTTTTTTCACATGTGGCATTAATAAATTATAAATCATGGCGCCACCTATTACAAAGTTTTCTTCGTCATTGTCAATGTATTCTTTTATTTCTAACATAGAATGAACAATTTCAACATTTTCATCATCAACAACGAAATCATTATTTTGTGTAAAGACAATGCTCTTTCTATTAGGTAGTACTTTACCAATTGATTCAAAAGTTTTTCTTCCCATAATAACAACATGACCTGTAGTAAGCTGTTTAAATCTTTTCATATCAGCTGGCAAATGCCATAATAGTTTATTGTCTTTTCCTATAATATTATTTTTTGCTTTTGCTACAATTATACTTAACATTTTTTCACCTCTTATAAAGACTTAAGCTTCCTTCTAAGACTCCAAAATATTCCTCAAATGTCTTATTTAAGAAACTCATTAGTAACTATTCCCTTATTATCTCTTTCTTTCTCTACTAAGTCAGAAAGCATTTCTTTAATTTCATACACTTTTTTTATATCTTTAATAACAAAATTATTCTGTAAGTTATCTGAAGATGTTACTAAAATATCTCCTACTCCAAATATTCTTTGAAATAACCTTTGTCTTACAGAAAAGTCTGTTATTCTATATAGTCTTATTTCTTCTTGGTTTTTTGATAAAAAACCTGTATCTACAAGTATCTTTTCCTCAGTAAGAGTATACTTTGTAAATGATATCGGTAAACCGAATATAGGTCTTTTCTTATCACTCCATAAAATATTTGCCATTTTAATCCTCACTCTATTATAATTTTTCTTTTTACTCTGCAACTGGGATTTTCCCTAATTTGATATCTTTATTATATTCATATCCAACAATTTCAAAATCTTCAGGTTTAAATTCATAGAAGTTCTTTGTTGGATTATTTATAATTAATTTTGGACTAACATCCATAGGCTTAGATTCAAGTAATTTCTTAACTAGTGGAATATGTCTATCATATATATGGCAATCACCAATATTATGTGTAAGAGTTCCAGGTTCCACTCCTATAACTTGAGCAAACATGTATAATAACGCAGCATATTGCATTGTATTCCAACCGTTTGCAGCAAGCATATCTTGTGATCTTTGACTCAAGATAAGATGAAGTTTTCCGCCTTTTATTAACCATTGGGTACCATATACACATGGCTCAAGTGCCATATCTTTTAATTCTGAATGATTAAAAATATTAGTCATGATTCTTCTACTTGATGGATCATTTTTTAATAAATATAAAACAAAATCAACTTGATCCATTTCTTTGATTCCATCTTTAGTCTTAAATTCATACTTTTTGCCCATTTGGTAACCATATGCTTTTCCTATTGTCCCATCTTCTCTTTTCCATTGATCCCAAATGTGTGAATTTAAATCTTCCACTCTATTTGATTTCTTTTGCCAAATCCATAATACTTCATCAATTGCTCTCTTAAGTGTTCCTTTTGTATTTCTTAATGTAATCATTGGAAATTCCTTCCCAACATCATATTTATTTGATACTCCCACCACTGAGATATAATTTGCTTCTGTTCCATCTTCCCATCTAGTTCTAACATTTGTACCTTCTGATGAATAGCCATGGTCTAAAATTTCCTTACATGTTTCAATAAAATTCTTATCTGCTTCTGTCATCTTATAGTCCTCCTCTTCTCAAATTCGTTTTTATTCTATCAAAATAATTTTTCTAATACAACATTAATTTTATTTTTTTGAATACTCTATCTAATGCCTATTTTCAAACAAATGCATAATTTCCCCACAAAAAAGATGGTGCAAACACCATCTTTTATTTTTTATTTGGTTGTAACTTTATCAAATTTTGAAAACTTTTTAAGTTTTTCGTATACTAAATAATTGATTGTGCCAAGTGGGAATTTTCCATTTTTATCTTTCTTTCCAGCAGGTACTCCTGTAAGAATTTCAATTCCCTCTTCAATAGTAGAAATTGCATAAATATGAAACTTATTCTTTCTAACACTTTCAACTAGCTCATCACTCAAGCATAGATTTCTAACATTTTGTTTTGGAATAATAACACCCTGCTCACCATTTAGTCCTTTAAGCTTGCAAATCTGATAAAATCCCTCTATCTTTTCATTCACTCCACCAATAGGTTGAATATTACCTTTTTGATTAACCGAGCCTGTTACAGCTATAGATTGATTAATAGGTACTCCTGAAAGACTTGATAAAATTGCATATAGTTCTGTACTAGAAGCACTATCTCCATCAACGCCTCCATATAACTGTTCAAAACAAATATTGGCTGTAAGTGAAAGTGGCATCTCTTGAGCAAATTGCTCTCCTAAATATCCTGTCAAAATATATACACCTTTCGAATGAGAAGGTCCTGACATCTCAATCTCACGCTCAATATTTATAATTCCGCTCTTTCCCATATAAGTACTTGCCGTAATTCTTGATGGCTTTCCAAATGAATAATCACCTATAGTAATGACCGTAAGTCCATTTATTTGTCCAACCTCAAATCCACTCGTATCTATAAGTAATGAATCATCTTTTATCATTTGAACATATCTAGCATCATATTTCTTGATTCTATCAATACGTTCATCTAAAGCTTTTTGGATATAATCTTTTGTAATTATTTTTTGCTTATCCTTTTTGGCCCATACAGAAGCTTCTCCAACTATCTCTCCAATTTCACTAAACTGTGTAGATAATTTTTCTTTATCTCCAGCCATTTTTGAAGTAACTTCAACTATCTTTGCCATAGCTTCTTGGTCTAATTTTAATAAGTTTTCTTGATTACAGAATTGTCTAACAAAATTGCTTAATTTTTTTATGTTATCCTCAGTTTTTGGAGCATCCTCTTCAAACTCAACTTTAATTTTAAATAGTTTTCTAAAGTCTTCATCCATTGAAAGTAAAGTATGATAAATATTGGAATTTCCAACTAGCAATACTTTAACATCAAGTGGAATAGATTCTGGTTTAAGAGCGGCAAGAAGCATATTCG
>Ga0247611_10001628_pt1 | contig 39620 bp, 55 predicted proteins | sample 177DNAGHGhighgp2_FD_192422 | JGI IMG/M metagenome (GOLD analysis project Ga0247611, IMG submission 192422) | Sheep rumen microbial communities from Palmerston North, Manawatu-Wanganui, New Zealand - 1770 DNA GHGhigh gp2 | ecosystem: Host-associated > Mammals > Digestive system > Stomach > Rumen... | reverse complement strand
CAACAATCTTCCTGATATTCGTGATCCTTCTGAGCGAATTCTGCGTAACCGTCTTTGTAACAGATGATGTGCTTGTCCCAACGCTTATTCTCGGAGAAATAAGGTTCATGTTGTCGTGTGCAACTATATTCATCTGAGTACCGTTAGGCTGTATCAGATCAATATAGTTGTATAACGTATTTCCATCCATGCCCTTAAGCGTTACTGTGGAATCCATTTGTATTCTTTTTCCAGACTCAGCGGATTGTATTGTGGATCCTGTGATGGTTCCTGTGAAATTGCCTTTTTTCATCGTCACAGTGCCATCGTTGAAATTGATGGAAAAATCATTGTTATGTCCGGATATTATGCCTGTCTGTATCCTGCTGCCGTCTATGACTGTTGAGCCACCGCTCTTCAGGCTGTTCACGGTTACATATCCATTGAGGTTTACCTTGTTGGCATTGATTGTGACAGCCTCAGAGGATTGATTGATTGATGAAATAACTCCATTCTTCTCAACTTTTGTAGCGAGTCCGTTTGCATTAGCTGTTATCCTTGTTGACAGATTTCCTTCGGCGCTCGAAGCTCTGGTTATCTCAGCACTTAACCCATCAGCTGTCTGTGATATACGAGTCGATAAATTACCCTCAGCCGCTGAGGCCCTAGTCGATTCGGCTGATATCCCGTTTGCATTAGCTGTTATCCTTGTTGACAGAGCCGTTATATTCTGCTGGCTGGCAATGCCGGATGCGCTACTGCCAGATACCACCTGTGTTGATGCCGATAGCTTGAATTCTCCGGTTAGCATGTTCCAGGAGTTATTTCCGGCCTCATCCATGATGACTCCGGTCTTTATCAGATCAGCATTAAGCTTACCCGTGTCTATATAGTCTGCAACAAAGTGACCCGCGGAGCTTCCATCAATAACCCACGCAGTTCTAAACGGTCCATTATATCCATTATCACTGAATCCTATGCCGTTTTTATTCATTCGGATCATACGCCTGGCCTGCTGTATGTCCGGCTTGTCCATGATAAGGATCTCTTCGGGCTGCCCATCAGCATTTGGCTTAAGGAGCACATATCCACCCAGTCCACCCGTGATCAGACTTGTTGCATGAGCTATTGCTTTCTGCATATGGCTGGTAATGACAACCTCCATATTTGTTTCCTGGTCAGCTATCTTGCTGGACAGCTGTGATTTTGCCTCGCCAAGCTCTATGCTGTCGTACCTGTCTATGAGTACGTTATAATTTGTTTTTATTACCTTCGCTGTGGCAGATACGCCAAGCTTTTCAAAAACCACTGTAACTGTGTCGCAGAGGTTCACCCTTTCAAGAGCGGATATATCCTTATACTCCTCTGTCTGCCACAATGCCACAAAAGAGACTTTGATAGAGACAGCAGGTATCCCAATGTTATTCTTAGTTATATAAGCCTGTGTCTTGGATCTAAGCGCCTCAACTGTAGCAGTCTCTCCTTCTCCAAACTCGTTGGTCATGTCCACTGACTTGGCCATAATGTATGGAAAATTTCCCGCATTAGATGATGTGATATATTTTTCAGGAAGCACCAGGCATTCCACATCATCAGATGCCTTATAGTATGGGCATACAGCAGTGTAGGTGTTGGTAATGTTCTTCTCCTGGGTAAGATCAGTTATATTCTTGCCATACCTCAGGGTCACTCCACTGTCATGTCCTCTTTGCGAATGCAGTCTGATATCATAGATATCCCATTCCAGTTCGCCGCCATACAGATCAAGGATGCTGCCCTTCTGCCCGCCCAGCCGTGCACGGATACTCTCAGGCAGCTCCTGGATATAGTTTCCACTTTTTGATATATCCGTCCAGAATGTGAATGGATTGGTTATGGCTGCATTAGTGGCAAGCCCCTCCAATGCAGCCACGCAGGACCCGGCAGAAAAAGGCATCACAGGAACATATCTCGCCCTATAGGAAATATGTTCTGCATATATCCTTGCTTTACCGCTTATCAGCTTTTCAACCTTATATATCCTGAAAGGCTGTTTAGCCTTACCATCAGCGGGTACTGCACATATAATGGCTGATATCTCAATATCTGAAAAGTGTACGCCATCAATCGGGTACTCCATGGTTAGCTCATACTTGCCATTACGTTCCTCGATTACATGACAGCTTATGGCATCCGATAACCTTCCAAGACCATTTGTATTAAATGTTGTCGCGTTCTTCTCATAAAGAATAGGAATCATATCTTCCACCACCTTGGCCTGATGATCACTCTTGTAATGCCAGAGAAACTTATTCCGGTTATCCCAGGTTTTAGTTTAAAAAAGTCCCCGGACAGCAACTCAATATTACCGTTGCAGTTGGAGGCTCCTTTAAATGCATCCATGGTATCGCAGTCAATATCTGTATATACATTCGCACTGTTTATCCTTATAGTCTGGTTTCCAATCGCAAGGGTTCCGGTCCCATAAGCCCTAACAAGAGGCAGTGCAGTAAAATATGTGTAATTATATAGCTCATTCCCCGAGGTGACCTCTATATCCCTTTCACCATCCTTCAAAAATCTTTGGGGTTTACAGTTAAACGTCAGATCCACTGTACCTATATGTCCCTTGACAGATATGGCAGGTTCGAAGCCTCCCTCATATACCCCCAGCCTGAATTCCTCAGGATGATAAGTGTCCTCCAGTCTCTGATATCCGGAAAAGGATAACAGATAGTTCCTGCAGTCATCGAGATGCTTTCCCACAGGTTTTCTTATCCCTACCGGATACTTAACCGATATGTTTTCAAACGAATCATCTTCAAACGTCAGCGCACCATTTCGCCCGGGAACACTTTCCATTGTCCGCTTTCTTGCCGGAGCTGAATACGTGCCACTTCCGGATGGTACTACACCATATTCTGATAGGTCCTTGTCTCCAAAAAAAATCTTATTCATCCGAACGTAGCCTCCGCCCTGTCTGCTGCTTCTGCCAGTTTCGCATCTATCCTGTCTGTCAGTCCGCTGATATCAACTCTGTCAACGACTCTCTCACACATTCTCTCCACAGCTCCTTCGACGAGTGAACTTCCATCGTCTATTGCCTGAGCCATAGTTGCATCCACCGCTGTTCCAATATCATAAAATACCGAAGATCTTCCGCCAGATATGCCCAGTGTGGTAGTTGTAGCATCTATGGCTGCCTGTGCAACGGTATCATAGGCATCTGTAACTGTTTCCTGCTCTGCAAGAGTTGCATCGGCATGAGACTGTTGTGTCTCTGTTGCCATTGTTGTGTAGTCTTCCTTGAACTGGTCAGCATTATCCAGTTCGGTCTTGTGTAAGTCTTCCTGGCTCTTTGTCATGTCGTCCTGGAATGTCTTGGTATCAGTTTTAATATCTGAATAACCAGAATTCATCCCCAGATTCCAGTCGCGAAGTGCCTGTGTTGTTTCGTTCTGCGCCTTTTCAAAATCAGCCCAGTTCTGCAGTATCTCATCATATTCTTTGCTATTGGTCTCAGCTGCCTTTACAAACTCAGCCAACTCGGCAGCGCCATCGGTTCCCATACTAATGAGATAATTGACAATATCCTTTGTGTTTGTATCTGTTGATGCTGCTGCCAGATCCATTGCTCTGTGAATGTTCTCAGCATATTCGTTCATTGCCTGGGCATTATGCTCAAGATTATCATTCATCTCAGAAAGGCTTATACTGGCCTCATCTGCCATTCTGCTAAAGGCTCCGGAAAATTCGTCTATATCCTGGACCATCTTATCAAGTTCTTTTTGCTGCTCATCATCAAGTTGTTGCCACTCTTCAAGAACCTGATCTGTAGTTCCGGATGCTGATTCCACCATCCTGCCATTCGCTTCAGCAACATAATCTGCTGCCGACTGATACCTGTCAGTCAACTCAGTTATATCGTTCTGCGTATCACGCAGTTTCTGAGCATAAGCCTCCTGGTTCTCTGTAGCCGCTGTTATCTTCTCCTGAGTTTCATCAGTGACTCTCCCGTACTCCTCAAGCTCTGTAACAGCCTGCTGCCTGGCCTCAGAGACCGCCTGCATGGTCTCTTCCTGTTGCTTTTCAATGTCCGCAAGCTGTTTCTCTGCCTCATACAGGTCCTTGGCAATCTGCACCATATCTTCCTGTGCTGCCATTGCCTTGGACTGCTCCAGCATCGCACTAATGTTGTCTCTGATTGCATCAGTAGACATATTGAGCTTACCCGTCTGGTTATCTATCATAAGATTCAGGTTCGGGTATTGGGCATTGAGCTGGTCAATTATTGCTTTCTGTCTTGTCTGTTCCTCTGCAGTAAGGCGTGTCTTTGACTGGAGCTCTGCAAGTTCATCGACAAGCTTCATTGAGGCTGTGCCCTCTGCCTCAAGAGAAGCCTTATTCTCATCGCTTTTCCTTATGTGCTCGTCAATGGTATTGTTAAGCTTGCCGTAGCGATCATTGATATCCTCAACTGACTCATTTGCTTTTGCTGTATCCGCAATAAGCCCGATAAGTGCACCTGACAATGCGGCAATTCCCGCTGCTACAAGCACGTAAGGATTCGCAGCACATACTGCGTTGAACGCTGCCACAGCACCTGCTGCCACATCCATTGTGGTCTTAAACGCAAGGATTCCTGCTATAGTCCCTGCGACCATTCCACCGTGATCTATGATCCATGTGAATGCATCAATAAGTACAGGAAGAACGCCTTCTCCCAGTTCAACTGCATTCTTGATCATGTCACCCATGGCATCACTCATCTTGTTGAGTGACACACCTATATCACCGTTCTCAACTGAATCATGCAGCCTGTCTATTGCTGATGTAGCTGCTTCAACTCCCGTCTTAAGATCGTCAGAGAAAACATCATAAACGGATATCCCAAGCCCTTCCAGCGCACTCTGAAGAATTGTTACTTTACCTTTGAGATTGTCCTGCATGATGTTAGCCATATCTTTGGCTGCTCCATTGCAGTTATCAATTGCGCCGGACAGCTTCTCGAAATCAGCTTCAGATGCATTGACTACAGCAAGGAGTCCCGACATTCCGGTCTTTCCTGCAAGCATGGCAGCATATTGTGCCTTTTCTGCCTCAGTTAGACCAGCAAAGCTACTCCTCATCTTCTCCATGACCTGCATGAAAGAATACATATTCCCCTGATTGTCTGTTAGGGAAATGCCTAGTGCGTCCATTGCAGTCTGTGATTCTTTTGTAGGTTTGGACATCCTTGTGATTACAGACCTTAAAGCGGTACCGGCGTTTGATGCTTTGATACCGGCGTTTGCCATAAGCCCCGTTGCTACTGCAAGGTCTTCAATGGTATAGCCCATAGCCCCCGCAGTTGCACCGGCATATTTGAAGGTCTCACCCATCAGAGACACATTTGTATTTGCATTAGAAGAAGCTGCAGCCAATACGTCTGCAAAATGGCTGGCATCCTCAGCTGTTAGTCCAAATGCAGTCAGATCATCTGTAACAATGTCCGATACAGTTGCCAGGTTCTCCCCGGAAGCTGCTGCAAGGTCCATGATTGCAGGAAGGCCTGATATCATATCCTCCGCCTTCCAGCCTGCCATTGCCATGTACTGAAGGGCATCAGCTGACTCTGTTGCAGAGAACATGGTCGTTGCACCCATCTCCTTGGCCTTTGCTGTTAGTGCCTCAAGCTCTGCCCCTGTAGCGCCTGAAATTGCCTGTACCTTGGACATACTGGCCTCAAACGAAGCTCCCGCATCATACGAGAATTCTGCTACCTGTTTGATGCCATTTACCAGGGCTTTGAGTCCTGCCTCAATGGCATCAACCGTAAGAGAACCTTTTACAATTTCACCGAACATACTTGTTTTCTGTCCGGCATCTTCTATCTCATTTCCATACTGATCTATGCTTGTGGCACAGCCATCAGCACTACTCTTTGCCTCATCCAGATACTTATCATTCCTGATCAGCTCTCCATTTAGTTTGTTAAGCTCTGCCTGGGCATTGTTCTGGGCTGTTGTGAATCTCTTGACAGCTGCTTCGCTGGAAGTATACTCTCCATTGGCTTCCTCAAGCTTTTTCTCAAGGTCGCCAACTACCTGCTTCTGTTCCTCAAGCTCTTCATTGGTAGCATTTCCGCTCTTTTCAAGAGCTTCCAGTTTCTGTTTTGCTGTCTCCAGCTTCCCGGAATAGGTCTCGATATTCTGTGCAGCCTGGCTCTGTTTATTCTTCTGCTCCTCTATGGCATCAGCATAAGTCTTGATCTTCCTGCTGACCTGCTCAATCTCTTTGGAGTAGATCTCCTGTTTCCTGGATAAAGCCTCAACCGTATTGGCAGATGATTCGTACTGTGTATTGCAGACCTTCATCTCCGAACGAAGTAGTGTCAGATTCTGCTTAATTTCCTTGAGATCGCTATTATATTTGCTCGCTCCGTCAAGAACGATCTTGCCGCCTATCTTTGCATTGCTGCTCATCAGTGTTATCCTCTTATAGCTTGTTTATGTCATCTATAGGTTGATGCTCCTGTCTGTACTCGGCATTTTCCTCTTCTATGTCTTTGTAGATCATCCTCTTGGCTTCAAAGTTCCATATCTGCCTGTATGCATGGAAGATATCCGCCCAGCGCCCATATGTGTATGTCTCAAGTTCTTCCTGCGGAATGATGAACTTTAGCCTGCCAAGAAGGTATATCCAGTCAAAATCCAGTTCTATTTCTTCATCTTCTTGGTTCTTTCCGGAGTGCTTTCTTTTTTTTTGCTTTCAAAGCACTTATAAAAAAATGAATGCACCACATATTTCAGCGCAAAGGGACTTCCTATACACGTATAGATTTCATCCTCTGATATCATGTCTTCTTCCTTTACGCCTTCAATTCTCTGACCTTCCTGTATCATGTATAGTAAGCCGTCAATGATTGCCTCCACGGAGCCCTCAACATTTTCCTTGATGATGGTGCCGTCCTCTGCCCTCTCAGGGTTCCCATCTTCGTCATAAACTAGCTTCAAGCCAAGGAGTGCCCTCTCAAATTTTGTTAAGGTCTCATACTTGTCCTGGATCCTCGCAAGAACTCTGAGATCGCAGTATATGGGGTATTCGACATCGTTTATTGTTATATGGTCCAGCTTCATGATTTCTCCTTAGAAAAAACACGGCAATGATGAGGGATCACGCCTCACCACTGCCGCGTTGTGATTATGCAGATACGTCCTGAATATTGAGATACTCCTTGATGTATGCAATCGCATCATCTGCGTTTGAGAAGGTCTCCTTGATCTTCCACTTTCCATTCTTGTCAGGAATGGCAAGACCTTCCTGCGATGGAGTAACATAGGTGATTGACTCGCCCTTTGTCGTGAACTCCTCTGCAGACTCTGTAAACTTGGCGCAGGTAATGATGGTCGCCACAAAGGACTTGACACCGGACACTGTCTGTGACACGACAAATCCTGTGCCAACATAATTCGGCTCGTCAGTTGCCTTGTAGATGACCTCTCCCTTTGTCTCGTCGATCTCGTGACCGTACATGGTCTGACCCGCCTTGATGGGCAGGGTGTTGGTCTCAAGGGTGACGTTCGCATTCTGGAACACCCTCTCGTATTCGTCCTGCTCGTCGTCAGCATAAAGAGAACCCTCGACATAGTTAGGCGTAACGCTGACCTTGATAGCCTTGCCGCACCGGAAGCCGCCTGAGTAGGTTCCGGTCTCCTTGTTGTAGGCGGCAATGAATGGTTTCCTTAAACCGTAGAATGCCATTAGTTTTTACCTCCATCTTGTAATATTGATCTCAAATACCGTATGGCGCTTCTGTTTTGCAACATTGGCGTTGGTCTTATATTCCTCCGTAGTGGTGAATACATTGGTTACCACGCACTCATCCAGTGATTCGAGATAGTGTTTAATTGTTTCTTTCATTTCCATGAAATCGAAATCAGGTTCACTGTAAAGACTCACGTATATGATGGCTGTGTCGGCTTCCGGTGCATCATCCGAGGCAAGCTCCACATTCTCACTTGCGTAAGTGAATACAATGTAGTTCCCGTCCTCACCCAGATAAATATCAGGCTGCACCGTCAGCCCTGTGACAGCTTCTAAGCCCATCAGCTCTTTATTAACATTCATTGCCTTGCACCTGTCTCCCTTTCCCAGATCCTCTGCATCTCTTCAAGGATCTTGCTCCTGCAGTTTGATACCGCCGGAGCAAGCCATGGACTCGGAGCCTGACCTACGCGCCCATATTCCAGCCATATGGCCTTTAGAGCATTTGATACAGGGTACCGTTTCACCTTCCCGCCCGTGTAGCGGTTAAAAGAATGTGATGAATACCCTGATGGATAGACATTTACTATCCAGGCGTCGGTCCTTGTCTGTTTTGGCTTGTTAGCCCGTACTGATTTAATCATGTCAGAATCGCCGGAATGCTTCACGGCGCTCCGCATCGAAGTTTTGATTGAATCCTTGAGGATAGGCGCACACTCATCAAGTGCCGTTTTGGCGATCTTGTCAAACGGTTTGCCAAGAAGATCCTTCATGAAATCTTCCGGAATGTCCAGATTTAAGCCTGCCATTATACAACCTCTATCCCTGAAATCTTTACAGTTTCGTTTCTGAACTGGACATTGTCAACATTCGTGATGTTGAATGTCCTTGTCCCGAACAGTATCCTGAAATCTTTAGCATTAACGCTGTCAAGCTGGGGGTGATACCTCAGCTCGAAGCGTACTGTGCTCTGTGCAGCTGTTTCCGCCGCCTGCCAGAACTCTGAGCCTGAGAGTTTGTTCGCGTAAGCATAATTTGTATAATAATCTTCCCACTCCTGGACCGGGAAGCCGTTTTCATTTTTGGTTTTGGTCCGTTTTTGGATGGTGATGAGTTCTTTATACGCTCCAGCGTTCATCGTACTCTCCTTCTTTTGGCTCAGCGCCCTTAGGTATCAGATTGAAATCATGCCTTGACAGGATATTGAGAACTGTCTCGTTTGCCTTGTCGGAGGAGACTGTCATCTGCCTGTTATCGTACATATCTGATACGAGAGCCAGAAGTGCATACGTAAGATCCGGATAGTCGTCGAGCTTGCGCCCGCTCTCATCATCCACATCCACGCCATGTATGCCTGTCTGGCCCTGAATGTAAGTTACCGCCGCGTCATAAAGGACCTGTATATAGTCCTTATCATTTTGACTTAGCGCGTCTTCGTTTTCCCTTAGCTGCTGGCACAGCAGCGATGTCGTTACCTGACTTATTTTCATCTTTCGCCACCTCTACTGTTTCCATTTTCTTCTCTTCCGGCTTTACAACCGGCCTTGCAAACCCTGCGTTTATAAGATCCGCAGCAAGCTCATCGGAGCAGGTTTTCACCTGCCCCGGTGATGGTGACCACTCCCTTGACGCGAAGCTTTTAAGCGCTTCCAGCGTCATCATGCAGATACTCCTGAACCCTGAACGAGAGCAGCGAGAGCCTGAGCGTTCTGCACCTTGCAGTCAAGCTCCATCCATGCAACAACGCCAATGGCGTGCTGGATAGCATACTTCTCGTTGAGGATCTGTACGGAATCCTCCACAACCTTTCCGGCAAGACCCTGGCCGAAGTCGCCGTAATAGATTGATGATGCATTGGCTGTAGCCTTTGCCATCTGATCGGATGTGTAAACAGGCTTTCCAAGGAGTGAAACTCCAAAATCATTTGTAGGATCATCCAGAACGTAGTATCTGTTAATACCATCCTTAAGATGTCTGATCATGTCGAGGGTCTCAGGATGCATAACCCAGATGGCGCTCTTCTGGAATGGAGTCTTGATCATATCCTTAACGGAGATGATCTCATCCATTGTGATTGCTGTGGCTGCTGCCGCATCAAACTCCTGGGTGATGCCAAGGCATCCCTCGATCTTCTGGCTTGTGCCCTTAAGCACTTCCTGGTCAATGAACCTTGCCTCAGCCTGGGCAATCTTCCTTACGACAAAATTCACAAGTTCGATGTCGGTTGAGTTGATAAGGCTTCTTGAAATCTTTGCAAGCGCACCTACAAGGTATCCGCTGAGCTGGATGGTTAAAAGCTTTGTTGACTTGGCCACAAGATCCTCAAACTCTGTAGCATATCCTGCCGCAATGTTGTCGTTTGCCTTGTCAACATAAGGAACTGCAACGTTGCCCTTAACGTTGAACTTCTCAGCCTGTCCGAATACAGGAGAGATGTCATAGACAAGGTCTACGATCTTCTTGGCGATGGTTGTTGGAATAACTGCCTCGTTGTCGCTCTTGGTGATGTTCTGGTCAACAGCCCTCTGACGGATTGTGCTGGCGAATGCCCTCACCTCCCTGTCCTCTTCTGTCTCTTCCTTTGCAGCTACCTTGGGAGCTGTGGACAGTGCCCTTGTCTCTTCGTCGGCCTTGATGGCAGCATCAATGCCTCTTACCTCCTTGGCCTTGGACTCAAAGTTATCCTTCTCCTCCTCGGTAAAGCCTCTGTTCTCAGTGGCCATCTTGTTGTTGAGAGCTTCCATCTCTTCGATGAGGCCCGCTCTCTTCTCCATCATTGCTTTTCTCTGTGCATCAGTCATTTTCGTTTTCCTCCTTAATTTGTGCATAGAAAAGGGCTTATCAGCCCAGTTTTAACAGCTCTATCTGGTTTTTATAGTAATCATAGTTGTGCGGATTACTGTTTTCGTTTTCGGGCGCATTTCCGGGATCCGGAGTTTTCTTTTCTTCCTCGGCCCTTGTTTCCGGCTTCTTCTCTTCCCCGGCTTCCGGTTTCTTTTCTTCCAGATATTCCACCTCAGTCTCAAATGCCCTGGTGTATACCTTCTCTTCACCCTTCTCAGCTCTTGCATGGATTGATGTGCCTGCATATATCGGTGTCATCCTGTCATCTATGACAGAGACCTCTACAAGCTCCAGCTCCGTTATGGTCCTTCTTGAAATTCCATCAGAGTATGATTCGCGGTAATCCAGCCCTATAAATCCAAAGGACCAGCCTGAGAGTCGCTTCTCTCTTGCGGCCTGTACAGTCTCCGGATCCGAGACAACTGCCCTCGCATGAAGCCCTATGGTATCCTCTTCCAGTTCGAGTCCATCTGCTGTGCTGCCGATCATATGATTCTCATCATGATTAAGCAGCATGTCTATGACTTTCTCGCTTCGCTCAGCCTGGCTCAGTGCCTTTGCAAACACTCCAGGCTGTATCTGCTCAACGAATGGATAACCATATTCGTCCTTGAGGGGTCTCGAATCTCTTCCGACTGCATTTACATACCCTTCTATCTCTACAGTGTCAGCCCTGATCATTACTTTCATCTTTGGCATTATCTTTTTCCTCCTTTTTAGGATCATCTTTTTTATCTGTTTCATCTGCCGGTGGTACATTAGACAGGTTCTGGCTGCCTGTCTGCGGATACTTGGCAGGGTCTTTGACATTTGCAAACTGGTTCAGGTTAGGCATGAAGATGTCTCCTGAAGCAGGGTCATAGAGCACATCGTTCATTCCAAGCATGAAGTAAGGAATACCGATGTCAGGCAGATTTTCCATTGCCCTTATTTCCTTGATCTGCAGGAATCTGTTCTTGTAGCCTATGGCATAGGCTTCATACCTGGTCTTGATGTCCGCCCTTGTGAGTTCGGATACGTCGTAATCAAAGAAAAAATTCTTTTTCTCACTCTCAAGAAGCAGGTCCCTATTTATGGATTCAATGATGGCCTTCATGACAGGGATGATGCAGTACTGGATGAACATCTGCTTTTGTTCCTCAGTAGCTCCCCCGTTAAGGATCTCCGGAGGCATCCCGAATACCTTGCATATCTCGTTGGCATTGGCCTTTTTATTTTCATTCAGCTGCATCTCCACTGAGGAGTTTGAGCTTTCATGAAACTTCACGCCATTATTTAGGACTATGACCTTCTCATTTTCATCAGTGTAGAGATTGCTGAAACCATCCTGCAGTGCTGTTACTGAGTCGTCGTCAAGCCTGCGTTCTGACTCAAGGAACCCCTTTTTATTTCCACCGCGCTTTACCAGGCGCCCTTCAAACTTGAGCGTGGTGTAGGATACAGTGAGGAGCAGATTGTTTTCTTTCACCATGGAAATCCCTGAATGTCCGTTCTTTGTGCGCCTGCACACCTTAAGGAACTGATATCCCTCGTACTCCTGTCCATCCACCTGAATCTTGTAATCCTTGAAGATCGGGTCTATCCCGTCAAGAAATGACACCTTGTCGGCTTCGACATAGTTCAGTGACATGAACCTGTTGCCTCTCTTGTTGATAAAGGCATATCCTCCCTTGTTTGTAAGGTAATCAAACGTGATTGCCTTTTTGAAATCCGTACCTGTGAGAGTGTCCTGTGTGTCCACGTTCAGAAGCTTCACACGGTCATCATTTTTGACCTCTTCCACGCCCTCTTTGTTCCTGCGGTACAGTTTTATCGGGATAATAGAGACAGTATCGCATACCTTGTTTACGCATCCTGCAAAAGTAGGTACTTCCAAAGCCTCCTCCAGGCTCACGCTCCCCTGTTGCATGAACGCCTGCAGCAGTACCTCCTCCAGTGTTTTTTCTTCCGCCCTTTCTTCCAGTTTTATTTCCTCTATCGGGGTCTTTTTTGCTATGCTTCTGAATATCGGCCACATTTTTCACTCCTTACAAAACCTGTACAGTGAAGTTTGAGGATCCATATAGCAGGTCCTGCTGTACCAGGTAGATGGCATTGATCAGTGCCACGACCATATCCACCTTTCCATTGCTCTTTTTCTTGTTCACGTATTTGTTGAGGTTGGTGTCCTCGGTACATCTTGCATTTTCAAAATTGATCTCAAGAAGCCTGTTCTCGTCGTAGAAAAAATTTCCTTCGAGTATCTTCTCCTTCAGGAGCTTCGTCGGCGCGTGGAGTATCTGGGAATGCTGCTTGATCTCCACGCATTCCATGGCCACAGCCTCAAGCTTCTGGATGGTGCTTATGGCATTCCATCTGTCATATCCCACCTGCTGTATATCCACGCCAAGGGTATCCTCTAGGGTCGTAATGAAGTTCTCAATCTCCCCGTAATCAACAACCTGGTCGCCGCAGTCTATGCAGTAACCCTTCTGGATCATTGAGCGATAATTCAGTTTCTCTTTTTCCGACTTTATCTCTATCCGATCAGTAGGGATGAACCCTATCACCCTTGCGTATATTTTTCCGGCTTCTTCTGTGGCCATTGCCACAGCTGTATTGTCCTCTGATAGCGAAAGGTCAAGGCCGAGCCAGACCTTTCTACCATCCCACCATGCATTGTCTGCCGGTCTGGAGCATTTCTTTACTGCCTGGATATCTACATATCCCTCTGCGCCGAGGGATTTATATTTGATGTTGCAATGCTTGCAGAGGAAGTTTTCTCTTTTATTCTCATAAAAGATGGCCTTACTGCGCTTCCTCTTTAGCTCGTCCATGATATAGCTGTGAGTTACAGCTACGGGGTTTGCCTGGTACAGCACCCTGTCATCTGTCTGCCACAGATTACCCTGCTGCAGCTCATTATCAGGCTCATACAAAAGAGAAAAAATCCTCTTATCATCCGACAGTCCGTCGAGCGTGCGCTTGGCTGCATCTATCTCCGTAATCATGACGTTGTCATCATTCGGATACTGGGTAGAGATGATGATTCCAAGCTTATTAAAAAGAGTTATCTGTGAGGACCTCATGGCCTCCACAGGGTAGTCGTCCATGTTCCCAGCTTCGTCAGCAAGGAATGCGTTGGCAAGCACCGAGTCCATGCTGTCCTCTGAATATGCCAGAGGGGTGTACTCATTTTCATTTATCAGGCACCTTACCTGTGATCTGAGATTCTTAAATGCCGGTTCTGACTCATCAGACAATGCCGGGGAGACCTTGATAATCTTACGCACTGCCAGCTTTAGCTCTGAGCTGGCACGAAGGTCAGGTGCAACTGAAAAGAACCGGGAAAACTCCGGTTCAGTTAACATCAACAATATGAAAATCACTCCACTGTTGAACGTCTTAAAATTCTTTCTGGCAATCTCCAGGAGAGTGGTGATATAGTATCTCGTTGCTATGTCTGCACCCTTGAGCATTGTGCAGAACGTAGCAGTGATCATGAGCCATGCATAAGGCTCAAGCCCGTCATATATGGAGCAGTGCAGATCAGGGTGGACCATCACCTTAAGGAGCCGCTCCATCTTGGCAACAGCGTCAAGGTCTATCTCCGCATCGTGATCCAGTCCGTCCGCTATGTCTATCCAATTTTCGCACTGCTTGCGCACATACACCGGTGCGTACTCCGGATGCTCCAGGCACCACGCGGCATACTGGTAAGCTTTATGATCATGATCCATATAATGCTTTCTTAAGCTCGCTCTGATTCTTCTCCTGCTTCTTGGGAATACTCCGAAGAGCTGAGGCTATAGTCATGCAGCTCTCCTTCTCAATCTGGAACAGCTGCTGCCGTTTGTTCTTAAGCTGTGAGTCAATACTCATCACCAGCTTCATAAGTTCAATGAACTCCTTTGGCTCGCAGTCGGGTCCTGCAGTGTCAATCATCTGCTCTGTCTTTGCCCTGTCCTCCTCCAGCTTCTCGACCTCGGAGGTTATCATGCAGTACCTGTTGACCATCGGGCTGTATAGTGCATCATCCTTGTCGATGGCCTTGAACATCTTTTTGATGGTCCTGTAAGTCTTGTGGGCAATAGGATCCTCCTTGGTAGCCGGGGACTCCTTCAGCGGCATTCCTGAGAGAGTATTTTTCTCAGCAGCCTTCCGATCAGCCAGCTCCTTCTTTGTCCTATGAGATTTTTTCTCAATCTGTATTACATTTACAGGTTTTGAAGGTCTACCCATAGTGTTAACTCCTTCTGCGTGCCCGAAATTTTTCATTTTGGGAATTTTTTTCACACAGTGGCGGGCCGTCGGTGTGGAAGCGCTCAGAAAATTGATCGCGATCAAGCCCCGGGGGTATATTCGCCGAGACTCGGCGCCGGCTCGCCGTTTTCCAACTCATTAACAATTCTCATCAAGTCCGCTTTTGACACCAGACCTGACTCTGCTGCCTCGTGATGAATATCACACAAAGTTATTAAATTATTGTGATCAAATGCTTTTGTTTTATCATCCTCAAGTGATACTATGTGATGCACCGACAGGTGCTCGTACTCCACCCGCCGCTTAGTTCCAGGGTATCCGCGTAAACACAGCTGGCACAGATTATTATCTCTGTGTTTTATATACTCACGTGTCCGCTGCCATCGGGAACTATTCCGGATATGAACGGCGGCTGTATCTACCCGCTTTTCTCTGCGCTTTGGTTTCTTCTCACATACAACACCTGATGGGTGCATCCGCCCACAATATGCACAGGATATATACCGCATAAAAGGATCCTTTGCTTTATTCCATATACTTGCATCTATGCTGAATGAATGACCAATGAAAAGAGCTGTATGATCATATGACCACACAGCTCTCGCCGTTTGATTATTCAGTTTTATTTTACGAGCCATCTGATGAACGATATCAGAGACATCGCCATCAATACAGCGCCACCCACAAAAACAATCATTCCTATCCCTGTAAGAAGTACGCTCTTGTGAAGTGATGCCAGGAGGATAAGCAAACCAATCAGTAGATAAATGAGTGCCCTAAAGAAATACTTGAACCATACTCTTTCTTTCATCACGCGCCTCCTGACTGTTGTTTAATGAACTCCTCCATCAGTTCGGTGATCTTGGCAGCCTGGCTGACACCTGCTGCCTCGCAGGCCTTCTCAAAGCGCTCGGCCACATCGCCCTTAAGCTTGAAGCCCTTTACTTTGTACCCTGCTTTTTTCTGGTACCTGTCAGTCCTTATTGTGTTTTTATTTGGGTCACCCTTAGGCATTCTTGCCACCCCGCTTTTTAATCAAATGTACGATTGCTTTCGCGGCGGCCGATGTCATAAAGAACAGTCCCATGAATAATAAAAATTTGCTCATATTGCTATTTCGGAATGGATGATGTTATAATCTTTTAAAAGCGAGGGGCTTTCGCCCCATCGCCATATTTCTTTTTCTTACCGCTTTAGCAGGTCAACTAAGATGCTGAGTAAGAAGAAGATAAGACCCATTAGAAACTCGATCAGGAGTCCCTCGTAGAACTCTCTGTCCGAGTTTCTTTTATCATCATCATCCATCCGAATCACCTCCTTTCCTTTAGTGCTGTTCCCTTGTTACACTATTATAATATCATAGGGTTAACACTATGTCAAGTCTTTTTTTGTAAAAAGAGCTGGCAGCGGGAACTGTCAGCTCTTTGAGGAAAAGAAGGTTTGCTATGAAAAAAAAGAATTTGTGTTTATCACCACTTATACTGTATCATATATGTTTTTATAATTCTTATAATCTTTTTAACCTCGCTGCGATCTTTGCGCCGCCCTGGTTCATAAACTGATATATCCTCTGTTCAGAATAGCCCATTGCCTCAGCTATTTTAGGGACAGCCATACGGTTTATGTATCTCATCGTCAGGGCTGTACGTTCTTCTTCTGACTCAATCGCATTGATGGCCTTGTCAATCTCATCTATCCTTTTAGCCTTGTGCATCTGTACCATTCTCATTTTAGTCTCAAGCGAATTGATCTCTGCAACAATCTTGCTCATGACATCCTCAGGAGATGTCTGCACCTTATCGTGGTCGTATCTGATAGCTGCAGGTAAGAGGCAGCATTCCAGTTCATCGTGCTTGGCTTTCAGCCTAAGGTACTGCCAATGCAGGACGCGCACGGAATTAAGAAAATCATAGGCCTGTTTGTTCATCTATGCCTCCCCAACAATCTCGATAAGTCCGTTATCTACTGCCAGCACATCAAGTGCTCTCTGATATGTAAAAACATATTCCTGCCCCTTCTCAAGGTGTTTTTTTAGTTCTCTGTCATTGTATGGCTGTTTTACCCTGATCCTCACATACCGTTCTTCCGGTGGAACATAATCGTGCTTTGGCTTTGATTTGCCAAGAATGTCAGTCCACTTCTTCATGATTCTCGTATTGTCATACGTGTATGTGAATACAGGAACATCTAAAAGAGTTTTTACATCAAACTCCATATCAAAGGGCACGATATGAGCATTTTCGCCTTCTTTAATCCCCATCTCAAATGCAGAAGGAAATGGTGTGCATATCAGCGGTATCCCTTCTGTAAGAGACTCAAGTACCGTATAAGACCAACATTCCGAATCTGAAAGTGCCACACAATAGCATTTTGAATTTCTGAACGCCCTAAACACGCTCTGCATATTTGGGACTATGCCCATATTGAAAAATCCTTCCGGTGGATCCTTAAGTTCGCCATCAGCAAAGTTAAGCCATAAAAATGGTATTTTGGCATCACCAAGCAACTTTGCAAGCTTTTTCATCCTGTTTTCAATATCTCCTTTGTCCGGTGCCGGCAGCCTTGTCGCTGATATCAATAAAAGCATATCCTCGGCTTTGTTAGCTATCAGATTATGAAGAACCTCACCTTTTTGTACCCCAAATGACTCCATGGCAGTTCTTGAAGCATAAAACAGTTCATCATAATCCTGCGGTATCTTCCAACGCGGGTCTGTTTTACAGGCATGACACATTCTTACGGTCTTTTTTGCGTAGACATTCTGAGGAAGCTTATCAAGGAAGCTTAAGACTATCAAAGTGTCACATGCTATTGGTTCCTGAGGTCTTATCATAACCCTCACCTTTTTGGATATCTCCATGACTCTCTTACTGTCCATATTCTCGCATAAAATGGTGATGTCATACTTATCCGCCATCATTTCAATGAAATTTAGGATAAATGTAAGTAGCCCGCCTATTCCCGGAATTATTCTCCGATAAATAACCACCTGTGTCCTGAATGGCGGGTTTTTCTGAGTCAGCTTGCTGTACTTCTCGCCTCTTATGATGTGACCCCAGAAAGGTTGCGGCTTTAAAATCTGACAATAGCGTTCAAGCTCATTTATATCATTCCGCTCAGTGAGCAGGAACACTTCATTGACTTCATCCTCTTTTTTTATCTCTTCAAGAAGCCATTTCATGTCTCTTGTAACATGAGGATAGTAATACACCACCCGTTTTGTGTTCATGAGGCCTGCAGCATATCTCTTGGTCTTGGATTCCGGTACTTCGTCACGATAAAAGTACAAATAATCGGTGATAATGCCAAACTTTATGCTCTTATCCCTGAAAATACCAATCTTGCGTGAAAAATCCTCATCCTCTGTGGAGTCCTTCTTCTCATTAAAGCGGTTTTTACCAATAAATGACCGCTTGAAACATCTCGTACAGACAGACGGATTCGTGAGCCTGTCTTTTGGCGTCCAGAGTTTCTGATTACATTTCCACATCCTGTCTGTGAGGGATTTCCAAGAAAACTCTATTACATCCGGATTCTCTTCCGCAGTTTTGATGATGCTTTCAACATAATTACCTGCAACAAGGTCATCAGCATCAATAAATGATACATATGCTCCGCTGGACTCATCCAGTCCCCTGTTCCTGGCAGTTGAGCAGCCACCATTCTTTTTGCGGATGACCCTGCACCACTTGTGTGATGTCTTGAATGGTTTTGTGGACCCATCATCTACCAGGATAATCTCCACATCGTCTCTGATCTGAGACGCAAGGACATCCAACAGCTCGGATGTGTACGGCTCCGCATTGTAGTATGGAATGATTATACTCAGCTTCATTCCTCATCTTCCTCCTCTCAGCCCTCATCGTATGGCATAATCATCATTTCTGTTCCTCTGCCACCCTCTTTTATCATACTTTTCCTCCTGATGGGTCCGCCCACAAGGGGCGGAAGATTACTGATTCCGCTGCGCTAAGATGAAGCGGGGACGAACATAAAAGTTGGCAACGCTAGCGTAGCTGTAGTAGGCATTGCCACCGCTGTTGCAAAGGCAGAAATAAGCGGCAGAAGCTCTGTATGGTGTGTTCAACCACCACCAATGAGAATATTCATCATCCTTTTTGGTTGTGCAGATGCGGTTCTTTGTATTTTTGAAGTATGGCCACTGCTTACCTTCTTCCTTGACTCCATACTCATTTTTTCCGAAGACTTCAATCTCCCTTGGCAGGTCAATAATTTGTCTGCTCTCCTGTGGTACCATGTAGCCTTTGACCTCATCAGGAATCGAGTCAAGATATTCTTTATTGAGCCACTTAAGCAGGTCAAAATCATCGTCCTTCATGGGTTTTGGCTCCTTCAATGCATATTTTCTTACCATATAGGCAATGTTGAAAATAGTCGTGTTATCCCATCCTGCCTTAGCCTTTAAATTGAGATCTGCGACAACATATTTAGCTTTGCCCTGAATATCTCTGGTAATCAGTTCATCGCCTACTTTGATTTTCCCGGAGTTCATCGCCTCCATGAACACATTACTACTCTCGTATACTGTTTTTGTTTTGATCTTCATTGTCTCCTCCTGTTAATACTGATAACTGTTGCTACCATTCATCCCTGCATTATACAGTTCTTGGCGTACTATACTTCTGATGTCAATGTCTGGATATTCTGGAAATTCGACAGGCCTCACAAGCCGTCTCCTTACAGAAGCCTGTACATCTTGCTTGTACCCTTCCAGCGCATAGTCTGATATCTCTTTTGCTATCTTCTCGGCCTTTTTCTCAAACTCCTCAGACTTCATGTAATCCATTATCTTCTGCTCGATCATATTGGTGTACGTGACTCTGATAGTCTCCTTGGCTCTTTCATAGACAGCTGTGTCTTTTGTTCCGCTCCCCCATCTGCTTCCTCTGTCCTCTTTTTTCTTGAATCCAAAAGATTTTATGCTCTTGTATTTTTGTTCGGATGTATCAAACTCCTGCCTCTCAACCTCTTCAAATACCTCTTTAAACATTTCGTGTGTTACTTCTTCCATCTGCTCCTTTGAGATGGATGCGATAAACTGGTCAACGAGTTTATCGCCTATGATGTCAGATATCTTGATCTGCATCCCTGCAAGGTTCATTTTTCCATCCTTGATTAAATTTGTATTTCCATTCTGCATTATCTCATCGCTCATTATTCTCTCCTCTTGCGCCTGCTGCCTTCCGAGCATTATACACGTCGCCAACAATAGCCATTTATGTCGCTTATGGCTCCATTTAAACATTTTTCAATCCAATACGCATGAATCCCTGTTTTAGCTGCTGCAGCTCTGATACTTTTGAAATGTTCTACTACAACTCCATTCTCGATCTGCACAATCTCACAAGCATTGCTCATATGTCCAATATTACGACTAAATTTTCTGTGATGATTGACTTCAAAAAGCTCTCCGCAAGCTTTGCACTTGTATACATTTTGCGACCGTCCTCCGGTTATAACCCTGCTGCCGGTTGACGTCGAATTATCCTGCTTACACTTGGGACATCTCATACTCAGCCTCCTCTGCCAGCTCATCCAGCCTTAGTCTGCCTATCCCTATAGCGCCTTTTTCATATACTTTTACCCTCCACTTCCATGCCTCGCTCTCAGGAATGGCAAACTGCTCTTTCAGAATCCTTATATTCTCTTCACTCTGCCTAATCATCAGTATCCTCCGAATCAGCAATGATCTCCCACCACCAATCCCTGAGCTCGATCCAGTCAAGGACGCAGCGCCCAAGGAATACAATGAGCAGCAGTATCGCCAATACAATAGTTATAATGTCTACCCCCAATTTGACTCCTCCTTTCGCCCCGGAGTCTCACCGGGGCAATTATCTTTAAGGCTTTGTGATAAATTTCCGCCAAAAGGTTACTTTATTTTCTTGATTTTCTTCACGTGGCTCTTTCTAAATCTCAGGCGCCCTTTACCAAATCTGAAAAGGCTGTAGTATGTCGTGTCAGGGAGCCCCGGCGCGTATGGGATGCCATACTCAAGGACGCCTCTCTCTGTGCTCCCGTCTATGAAATCAATCTCCACTGCGCTGCTCAGCAAGTCGTCCAGCGTCGGATCCCGGTGTGTCTTCATTGCTTCCTCCCTCCTGCATGTCCTCGTACATTGCCTGCGCTGCGATGTACATGTCCTCAAGCAGCTCAAGGCCGCGAGCCTCGTCCTCATACCATTTCTTAAGCTGGTCGAGATCCGACTTGAGACTCTCGACCTTATCCCGCTGTTCTTCCAGCTCGTCACTAAGATTCTTTATGCCTCTGCTGACTATATCCCGCAAAAAAGCAAGAGACCAGGGCTGCATTTTCTGCAGACTTGGATTTGTGCTAAGAATGCTTGCGCTAATGCCTGCTGCCGGCTCAGTTACTTCAGTTTCTTCTGTTGTCTTCATTTCATCCAGATACTCGCCTGCTGCCGTTTTAAGTTTTGGCTTAGGTCCGGGCTTCTGCCTTGGCACAAACTCACCGGCATCTGCAAGTATCTGTCTTATCTCTCCCGGTGCTACATTGTTTGTCTTTGCAAGTGACTTTATGATCTTTCCAGGATTGCCTTTATCGACCGCTTCACGATACAGTGTCAAGATTGTTTCCTGATCCATTAACATCTTTTACCCTCCATCAGCCTCAGAATTCTTCATCTTCGTCAAATTCCCAGCACAGGCTAGCTTCCTCGACTGCATCCAGAAACTCTCTTTCTCCCTGGTACCTGATCTCACGTTTGAGTACCATCAACGACATAACATTATTGCGCCATATCACATATGCTGTCCTGCTGTCAGTTGCTCCTGGCTCCGGCTTTGTCTCGTCAGATTCCACAGCATCCGCATCATACAGATCTGCTGCCCATTCCGGTATCATAACCTTCCTGAGTCCGCTTCCTTCGAGCAGGACGATATTGCCGTTCTTGGCCTTCAGGTACACGTTGCTGAACTGATAGCTCTTTTCCTGCAGGTTGTCATATTCGGCCATTCTGTTTCTGTAGGTCGCTCCGGGCACTTCATACTGCGGATCAATATTTTTGATGTAAAGACATGCCACTCCAGGCTCCGGTATCTCACCAATAAGCTCCACTATCTGAGCTTTTACCTTGTTACTGAGCATCTGATCATCAATCTCAAGAGCCCAGTACATCCCGGATATTGCAAACCATCCCTCACTGGTGTGCTCAATATGCAGACCTCCACCCTTCCACGCTGCCTTTATCAGGCGTTTCAGCACATTCTCATTTACAAACATTGCCACCTCCACTTGTCATATACTAATTTTGATCTATCCCAGTGCGCATAATGCTCTTTCAGATACTCCTCGAATATATGCAGCATCTCGCGTCTCCTGCCCTTGTTGCCGTTGTCCAGCATGTTATGGTGCCATCTGCACCCGATGGCACCATTCTGTGCTATGCCAAGGCCACCATGTGAGCGAGGGATAAAGTGCATATAGTCATAGCTATGAGTGTCTATATAAAACTCATCCTCAGGTGGCAGGTGATATTCCTGCTTGCAGAAGATACATCCTCCATCCCTCTTTTTGATCTCCTGTCTTGCCTTCTCACTGAACTCGCAGGCTCTTGACCTTTTACTCATGTTCTCCCCCGCTTATCTTATTGCCATCTCCAGGTGCATAATGAATGCATCTGCCATATCTATGGCCCTCTGGTACTCTCCTTCTTCCATTGCCTGATTGATTCTTCTGAGAGCATCCTTAGCATTACGGAATGCCGCCTGATTTGTTATGGTCTGTTGCGACGTCGCAACGGGCTCCGCCCGTGTCATTTCCTGGCTTTGCGCGTTTTCAGTTTCTTCTTTTTCAGTGTTTATGCCCTCTTCGGGGATTTCTGTTTTTTCAGAATCCGCCTCCGCCGTGTCATTTACTGGGGTTTCGCCTTCAGGCATTTCCTCAGATGGCTTATTTTCGGCATTCTCGATTTCAGCAACAGGCTCCGGCTGTGTCATTTCCTCGTGTTCCGAATGCTGACATTCATCAATGCCAGTATTTTCCTCACTTTTTTCTACCTGAGGAGCCTCAACCTCAGGTATTTCCTGTTGCGACGTCGCAACCGGGTTTCCGTAAAACTCGGAATAATAGTCCGGTTCATCTCCCTCGGCATAAGGGAATGGGAGCTTTATGTATATCTCGTATATGGATGTAAGAAAGTCATCCCAGCTTATTGATACCGGTGCTGGCTCTGTAAGAAGCTTGTACTTAACGCCCCGCTCATACTCATACATGAAGAGGAAACAGAGTCCTTTCTTGTGAGTTGCATTACCTGATGGATTCATGCACTCCTGAGCCTCTTTCTTCTTGCCTGCACAGATAAGACTCAGGGTCCTGTTGAGCATGTCCTTCTTGTCGCGGAAGTAATCAATGATACATTTCTCAAGATCTGTATGCTTCACTTCGTCTGACTGGCCTGCTGCCTCTTGCAGCTCTTCTACAGCCTGCCTGTCGAAACTCTTCAGCTCCCTTATGTCCTTGACTGTTGTCTTCTCGGTGATGAGTTCGCACTCTGCATCCGGGAGCGTCAGCATCTCTGAGAGCTTCGATGACGAAAAGCCTTTATACTGCTCCTTGAGTTCAAGGGAATTCCCGCCTTCCGAGTACTTTTCATTGATTGCGATGAACCTTGATACTGTACTCTTTCCAAGGCCATACTCCTTCTGGGCAAATTCAAAAATATCTGCTGCCCCTCCGAACATACCTGAATCCCTGATCTGCTTGAGGCGATACCCTATGTAGACAAAGTTCTGAGCCGTCTCTGCAAGCTTCCTGCGGATATCCTCTTTCCAGGACATCCACTCATCAATCGTGATCTGATGATACTCTTCCATTCTCCCTCCTTAACCTGCTGCCTTCCGCATTTTCTTCACATTCTTCCTCACCTGTTTCATCCACTTTGCCAGGATCTTCTCCACCTTCTCCTTGTCAGGCTGGCGATCGTACGCGCTGTAAAACTGTATCACTCTGGTAAGGTCGCATTCGATTGTGTAGTATGGTTTCTCAGGATTCTCAGCCTTTCTCAGGAATACAATGAAGCTCTTGCGCTTTGCCATGTTCTGTCTGTATATTGTTGATGCTCCTACGCAGTGATGCTGTTTCCTGCCTTCGGTGCATATATCAGCTGCGCTCTTTGGTACCGTTATCAGATATCCTTCATCTTCCCAGGCAAAGAGCGATTTATTGAGCCTGTAGTCCTTGCGGATGGCTGCGTACTTGCGGTTTTCCTTCTTTTCTTTCTTTCCGTTTATATCTTCCGCATACCTGTCGTGCCACTCTTCCCAACGTCTGTTACGGTAGATGATCTCATCATGAGGGTTGTTTCCAAGCTGAGCGGACATCCTCAGATAGTCATTGTATTTATTGATGACAGGTATTGTTACACCTCCGGTCTCCATGAGCAGCTTGTATACATGATTGATGTTGTACTCACTTGCAAGGGCTATGATCTTGTCGGCCTTGGCATCTGTCCGTATCTTATTGAAGTCCTTAAGATACTTCTCACTGATTTTTGGTGCTATCTCAATGAGCTGTGCAGAGTACCATCCCCCGTCAATTTCCTTCAGCCTGTTGCACGTTGCCTTTGACAGTGTGCTGACTTCCTTGCCGCAACTGAACTCAACTATGTCCACACCCAGTCTTATAAGCCCTCTCTTGAGCACATATTCAAGTTCCGGACAGGTCTCAAGTCTTCTGAGCGCCATTGAAGGATCCACTCTCCCATCAAGTGCCCTCAGGACTGCTCTCTGGGATGGTGTCATATCAGGCTCGTCCAGGTTGTCATACAGGTAATGTGATTTGGGAAGATTGTTTACAATGGACTGACCTTTTTTATCCCAAAAGTGCTGATTGCGGCCATATCTGCCCTTATATACCCCGTAGTACCACCATTTCCACAATCCACCATATTTCAGCTGTGCGCTCCTGCATATCTCTGTTATCATGAATGTCATTCCGGAATAGCAGCACTCCTCCACGGTGAATATTCTCTCCATGGTCCCGTCCTTATAGGGCTGGAAGAGCTTGATGTTTACCTTCTTACATCTGCTCTCTTTGAGCTTGGCTTCACACCATCTTTTGAAGTCTTTCGGAAGCGGCGGGCAATCCTTCATGAAGTCATCTATTCGCTTCTGCTTACGGCCCTCTGCCTTTTCCTGCTTGCTGTAGCTGATTTCCCTCTCGTAACTCTCTATTGAACCCTGATAATAGTTCTGATGGTTCTCGGTAAAGTCGCCTATTGCCTTGCGGCTTTTCTCGTCGAAGCTTCCGCCGCTCACATAAGCGTTATAGTACAGGCTTTCATATTTTCTTCTGTCCCATATCTTGCTCCCCGGATAGTAGGTAAGATATCCCTCATTCCAAACAAAATGTACTACACACTTCTCATCAGTGTGGCCTACTATCTGCCATCCCGGAAGCAGGACCATGAGAGCTTTTCTCCCCGGAGTCCTAATTATCTTTGCCGTATTGCACTCGGGCCATTCTGATGGCAGATGCTTTAACAGATCTTTTTTCTTCATGTACTGCCTCACTTTCCGAGATAGTACTCTGTGATGAGCTTCTTCGCTGTTGCCATGCCCGGGATTCCAAATGTGACCTTACCGTCGTTTACACCAGCTGCCTTGAGGATTGCTTTGTCTACATCTCTCTGATGTCCGAAGCTCCACTTGAGAATTGAGGCTATGCATCCGTTAAAGGTCTTGTCCTGCTTCCTCACTGCAATGAGCATTGCAGGATCCTCAAGGCACCTCTGTCTGATGTACTCGCACCAGTCACTAATAAGCTCCTCTGCCTTGACCTCCTTTGCCTCAATGTCCAGCTTGCCGAGAGCAGCTGTCAGGTCATCACATAGGAAGGGTATAAGACCCTCTATGTATGCAGAGGCAATGTCCTCATCAATGCCGTTTTCTTTTGCCAATGCCTTAATTGATTTAGTGTCTCCTTCTGCCTTAAGGTTCGCGGCAAGCTCATTGATCTGCGCTGCCGTCTCCATATATCCAAATTTGTCAAACATATGTGTCTCCTTTACATTCAAATTCCATCCATGACAGGTTTGCGTGCCTGTCTGATACTACGTCTGTTATGGTGCTGTTCCCCAGCAGCTTTACGAAGAGCTTCCACTCCTCTGCATACTGGATGTCCTCACCCCTGCTGTTCTTGTATCCGTTCTCTGCCCAGGTCCTATACCACCCATTCTTCAGGGCTGCCATGAGGTTATTGTCAAAGGCGTGGATCCTGAGACTGCATGATGTGTTCAGCCTTTTCAGTGCCCTGTCCAGTGCATAAAGCTCTGACTGGTACCCTGTCATGTTCTCAACCTGCAGGGTGTCTCCTCTCTGTGCAGCCCCAAGACTTGTCATTGCTTCAAGTATGTACATACACTTTCCGGATTTAGGGGTCCTTCCCTTTATGCTGCTATATATGTAAATGTCTATGTTACCCATGTATCACTCCTTGTGAGTTTCTTTATCCTCACCTCCGTATATGAGAGGTACGAAAGGCCCGTGAATCTGTTAACTCCCTTCCTGATAGAATCCCTGTCAATCATGAAACCGGGAGTCGGCTTTATCTCTTCCTCCCGTGTGAGGATCCTCCGTATGGTCCAGTGACTGTACTTCTTCTTCTCAGCCACAGGCCTCTTCAGGTTCCTGCTGGTATTTATTGCAAGTATTTTCTTTCTGTCCTCATCCCTGAAGGTAAACTCGATCTGTCCTATGTGTTCCACGTCTGGCTTCTTACATATGTACTCTGCCAGCCCTCCAAATCCTCCGCTGTCATCAATGGTCTGGTAGTCAATGGATCCTGCATCATCTGTTGCCTTCTTCCAAGAATCCCTCATGAGCAGATCCCCGTCCGGTATCCTGTTGATGACCATGTGGCAGTGCAGGCCTCCCCTCTTTCCAATCTCGATCCGGTACACGAACATGAGTGGCTGACCTCTTGCCTTGTACTTCTTCCTCAGTCCGTCCAGGAACTTCTTCACATCTGCCTTGACCGCCTTGATGTCCTTGCGGGTGCCTGCCTTGTACTTGACTGTTATCCAGTAGTCCCCAGGATAAAAATTGAGCTGGAGTGTCCGCCTCAGTCTCTTTATTCTGTTCCACTGGTTCTGCTTCTCAATCTGTAATGGAGTCGGCTTCTCCTTCTTCTGTCTCTTCTCCCCCTTTGCCCCAAAGTCACCTGCATAATATATTTCATGCTCAATATAATTGGGTGATATGTAGCTGCACTTTCTGTATGCCATTGAGCCCCCACTCTCCTCTAACTTTAATAGGTTATAAAGCTATGAAAGACAGACAAAATCTGCCTTCCTTTCTTGCAATTAGGTTCTCAATGTAGTACACTTTTTATGTCAAATATGTTTGTGTACCACATCAGAATTAGCGGATGACTACCCTGTCATCTGCTTTTTTGTTCCCCCTGAATTCCCTGGTTGGTGACGAATCCGTCTCTATATAGCAGTGCGTGAACCCTGTGATAAATCTTTTCACCGCGGCTGTGGTACTTCTTCTCTACAGGAGGAGCATTGTTAAACTCATCAATAAAGATATTTATGATCGTGTCGGCCAGGAGAGCCTTTTCTTCTATAGTCTTCTCTAGCTGTCTCATTCCCTTTTACTTCACCTTTATTTCCTTTTGCTTCACTTTTTTGCCACATAAAATCTGTGGTCCTTGTGTTCGAATGATGCCTGAAACCATTTATCAAGAACCTTGGACTTGGTAGTCTCAAATCCTATGATGTCCGGCTTCACATTCCCGCTGAGGATCCTCTTTAAGGCCTCGCGGCAGTTGTCTGTTATGATGGCCTTGTCCAGGGCGCCGTTCTTTACAGTGGCAAACTGATTCTTCTGGTAAATGACTCCTACGATACTGTTTGGATAATCCGGGCTGTTCTTCCGGTTGATAACTACACTCATCACCAGCCACATTCCTTCGACTCCCTGATTGCCAGCCTCGGCATAGGCCAGCTTCATCAATAATTCCTGCTCTTCTTTTGTCATGATCTCTTCTCCTGCATCTTCGCAAAGGACCACTGTATACCATCCAGCTTTTGGAGCCGCGTCAGCTCCATGCTCTGAAATATCCGTTTGCGGTTCTTCTTCCCAGATAGACGTATATATTTCTTCATGCTGTTCCTCCTTTGGATAATGGCTCAGGTGCAGAAGCACTCCAAGCACGATCAGCGCTATCCCAATCAGAGTGAGGGTCTCTTTTAGCCCTTTCATCTCTCCTCCTTAGCCTGTACATCTTGCTTTCCGCATCTTCTCAAGTTCTTCTGTGTCAAATAATATGGGGCTGTTCACTGCGTTGCTCATCTTCCAGGCAATTTTCTGCCCCGGTGTGTTGTATATCTCCCGCAGGTTCTTCTTTGACCACCCCATCTTTACAAGGTCATTGATCTTCATTACTTTTGTTGGATAATCCACGCTTTATCTCCTTTCCTCCAATGTCGTTTGGATGTTCTTTCCTGAATGGGCAGTTGCCGTCCTTTCTTTTCTTTGGCATATCTGTTAATATCATGCAGTCCCTGCCCTTCCTAAAAATGCATCTGTCTGGATATGTACATTGTGGCCACTCGTTCATACGGTCCTCCTTTTTCTGGTCACCCACGAGGGGTGGCTGATTACTGATTCCGCTGCGCTAAGATGAGGCGGGGACGAACACCAATGGCGGCATCGCTAGCGAAGATGCAGTCGGCATCGCCAATGTAGCTGCAATGGCAGAAATAAGCGGCAGAAGCTCTGTGTGGTGTATTCATCCACCACCATTCTGAATACTCTGCATCGTCTCCGGTTCCACAGATCCGGTTGTTCAGCTTTTTGAAATACTCCCACCTGCTGCCTTCCTCTTTCACTCCATACTCGTTTTTGCCAAAGACCTCCATCTCTCTCGGGAGATCCATAAGCTGCTGCCCATCAGGAGCTACCATTATGGCTTTAAGATCTTTATCCAGTGTTTCCATGTAATCAGAATTAAGCCACTGGATAAGGTCAAAGTCTTTTCTCTTCATCGGCTTGTCATCCTGGAGCACGAACTTCCTTACAAATGTGATCCAGCCATCTCTGATATCTGCCACTACAAATATGGCCGCTCCGTCTTTGTCCTTCGTGATGAGCTTGTCCTCTACCCGGATGGTTCCTTCTTCAATTGCTTTCTTTAACTCATCGATACTTTCGAATATCCTTTTTGTTTCTTCCCTCATTTTTGTTCTCCTTCTTGTTATTTTTGTTATAATCTCCTCACAGGAAGTGCCAGCTTCCGAGTATTATGAAAGGAGATAAATAATATGGCAAATTATCTTGTTCGTGAACTCTTGAATCAGTTCGCCGAAATCTGCAATTGTGGATATGATGTCGTTGAAATTACAAATGACGAGTCCCACCTCTATTTCGAGGTTCCTGATGAATTTGGAACTATAGGGTTTGAAGGTGTCTCTGCAATTGATGAAACGAATCCTCCAAAATCAGTCAGATTTCCACTGGATGCAGTCTGTGGAGATTTCCTGGTTAAATACTCTGAGCTGCCTGTCATTGCCCAGGCTTTTGAAAATGCTTTATCTGTATATCAGCAGGCTGCTGATGATAACTCACTTTCACGTGCGCAACGGGATAGTGCACATTCCGCCCGCCGTCAACCTCAGGAATCTCAAAGCGCGTCTCGATATAGCCATGTCCCGGGCTGGTTTCAAGAGAGTGCAATAATCTGTTCTCTACTGCCAAGGAAAGTTCTTCAATGTTCTGTCCTTTGGGCTCCATCTTCTTATTAAGCTGATGGAGCTCTTTTTCTATGCCTTCAAGGGCTTTTGCTATCCTAATCAGTTCCTTTTCCATTCTTTCTCCTTCCAGTTGGTTAAGATTGTTTTCTAGTTACTTATGTCAATAAGTAACTACAATTTGTTACTATATCTCTGAGGGTTCCCTCAGAGATCCGCGCCAGCGGTTTATGCTAGTTCCATTTCGTGAACTTTCTTTTTAAAAAAATATTTGTTGATTTCTTCCGTTGAGATATCCAAAAGTTCAGCCCACCGCTCTATCGTTACCTGGTCAAGATAGATTTTTCCATTCAAATACTGCGAAATATATGAGACTGAGTTCTGCGAGGCTTCTGCGAATTTCTTCTGTGAACCGAACTTCTCTATGATTTTGCCTCTCAGCTTAGACGTATCGTAATTGTACATGTCCGCTCCTTTCTGTTCTGTTTCGTGAACTTTTATGTTTTTGATGTTACCACTCAGATTTTTGCCTGTCAATATAAAATTTCTATTTTGTGAAATATTTTTATTGTACCGTGAAAAATTCTGTATTATAGTGGAATTACGGAGGTATTGATATGAAAACAAGCAGCTCAAAAGAACGCATACAAATGTTGATGGATGAGTTTCATCTAAATCAGACTGACTTCTGTAATAAAACCAAAATACAGAAATCCGCATTATCCAATTATATAAAAGGTGATAGAGTTCCTCGCCAAGATCAGATTTCAAAAATTGCTGACGCTTTTGGAATCAGCGCCTCTTGGCTTATGGGTTATGATGTACCAATGTATGAACCTGCTGCCTCTGCGGATTCTGTAGATACATACAAGGTTCATCTACTCAGATATTATGAGTTGCTGAATGAAGAGGGAAAGAAAAGACTTCTTGAACAGGCAAGATTTTTTGCTTCTCAGGACGAATATAAAGAGACTAAAAGTGGTGAGAGTGCGGGATAATATTTCCCGCCTCTTTTTAGAAAGGAGGGAGAATGGCAAAGGCAAAGTATAAATACAATCCTCAGATAAAGGGATGGTGCACCCAGATCTGGGACGGCACCTATACAAAGACCGGTGAGAAGCACCGCAAGAAACTTGTCTCCAAGAAGTCCTCGGCGGATCTTGAGAAGCAGGTGAACGAGTTTAAGAGGCAGGTGGAATCGGGCGGAGCTGTGAACTACTCCGCCCTTACGTTCCCACAGTATGCCCTGAGATGGTTTGAGTCCAGCAAGGCTGCTTCAGAGATCAACACGCAGCGGATGTACAGGACCACCCTAAAGTATTTCGACTGTCTCTATGACGTGGGCATCTGTGATGTCAGGCATTCTCACTTCCAGATGGTCATCAACAACAACCTGGAGCATCCGAAGACCTGCAAAAACATCGCCACCACCTTCCGTCAGATCATCCGGAGCGCAGTGCGGGATCATTTACTGCCCCGTTCTGCCCTTGAGGACATCACAACGGACATTACCCTGCCCAGGTATCAGAAACCGAATAAGAGACCCCTCACAGACATCGAGAAGGATGCATTTCAGAAGGTGCAGCTGTCCCCCATGAAAGACGCTTTTCTTTCCCTCCTTTACGGCTGCGGGCTCAGGAGGCAGGAAGCCCTGGCGCTCACGAGGTTCGATTTTAACTGGTCAAGGAATGAGGTCAGCATCAATAAGGTTATTGTCTTTGACGGGAACAATCCCGTGCTCAAGCCTTATCCCAAATCAGAGAGAGGCGTGAGGACCATTCCCATTCCCTCCGCGCTGGTACCGAGAATAAAACCATATGTGGAACAATGCTCCACGTCCTACCTGTTCCATGGACGGGATGCCGAGATGATGACCGAGACAGCCTTCAGAAGAATGTGGGATTCCATAATAACAGCTATGAACGTGGCTGCAGGATACAACCCACAGGCAAAGAAATTTAAAGGCGAGAAGCCCATACAGGGGCTTACCCCACACATATTCAGACACAACTACTGCACGGAGCTCTGCTACAAGGTGCCGCAGATCTCCACCAAAAAGATTGCCCAGCTTCTGGGTGACACTGAAAAAATGGTCCTCGATGTATACAGTCATATTGTTGACTCCAAGGAAAACGTCAGACAGACTCTTGATGAAGCACTGGGCATTTAGCCTGGTTACATTTTGGTTACATTAGGTTACAAAATGGCCCCTGGTTACGCAAAAGTTACATTTACTTTTTATCACTTTTTCATACTTTGAACTACAATAAAAATAGCGGGAAACCTCATATTTACTAGGTTTCCCGCTATTTGTCTGATAGTGTGCGTGACAGGATTCGAACCCACGACCTTCTGGTCCGTAGCCAAAAGTTCAAACCAGTATTTATGCGATTTACAGATACATAAAGTTACATTTTTGTTACATTGGTTGCCAAAACGTTTTTTATTCCTTCTATATTAATATCATTTACTTTACATCACTTTGGCACACTTTACAAGTTTAAATGTTATATCCATGTATCAGTTCATTGACAATTTTCTGAACCTCGCGGGGATCATATCCGGCTTCTCTCAGCAGCTCTTTCCTCTTGGATCCGTTCCCCCATTTTCCATCCAGCACTTCCCTGGCTATTTCTTCGTTTGATCTGCGTGCAGAATCCTTTGCCAGGAGTCTCACCACTCCATCATAATCAACATCAAGGTCACAGCGCGTCCTGATCCCTGCCACATTGCCTTTTGAGGAGTACTGCCATGCCACGGCTACAGAGGCGCTGGGCTTGAGGCTTGAGGCCCTGTTGTATGTTCCCGTGTCATTCCTTGGATACCGTGCGATCCAAAAATCAAAGTTGTCCTTAAGATCCTGGTGGATGAGCCTTGTGTACCAGTCTTTATTGCTATAGATTCCTACATAGTATCCTGCCTTCCTGAAGATGTCAGCATAGATAAAGGCAAGGTCCCTTATGTAGGCCTTGCCCCTTTCTTCCACTGACCTGTCTTCGAGATCAAGCCAGATACCATATTCGAGATTGCGGCGCTTCAAGTGTCCCAGGAGAGCATTCGCATCGCCCTCAGGATCCGCCATGGATGCCCTGGCAATATAGATATATACGCCCCGGGCGATTCCGTACTTGCCCGCCTCCGTATAATTGTACTCAAAAAACTCATCAATCCTGTGGCTCTGTGCCTCATACTGGCACTTGAGGATTGCGAACTCCTTCCCATCTCTTCTGACTGCTCCCCAGTCAATTTTTCCGTTATGATGGCTTACGTCTATTCCGAATACTTCATGCATTTTTAATCCTCCACTTCCGGCAGGCCTGCAACAGATGTCAGGATTGACAGGAGTGCTGCAAGAGCCGATGCTGAGACTACAACAGCCCAGTTCACTTCCTCGATGACCGCTGTTGTTCCGATGGTCGCTATCATTGTCTGTGCGAAGGTCTTGATCGCCCTGATGCCGGCTGCCTTGATCCATGAGATTGTGTTTTCTTTAATCTGTTTCATGATGTTTTCCTCCTTTATTTTTCGCGTAAGAAATCTTCAAGATCCTTTTTTGCGTCCTTGAGCCCTTCAGACATTTCTTTGTGTTCGGAAAGACAATACTGCATTTCAAATTCCAGCAATGCCATGACGGAATGGATAAGCACTTTCAACGATGTAAATATCTCTTTAAAATTGTCATTGCCTTCATGCAGGGATTGCTTGATGTCCTTAACTTCTGTTTCCAGAGCCGACACCCTCTGCTCCAGGGAATTGTGAGGCTTCCCCAGAAATTTCCCTGCCGCATATAGTAACACTAAAATGTTGGCTAATTTTAAAAATATATCCATTGCAGTCGTTAAATTCTCAATCATCTCCCCCTCCATAAAAAAGAACCCTCGCATGAAGACTCCAGGTCTGTAATCCTTTTGTTACATCTGCACAATTCATCCGGAAAAATACCAGCTGAAAAATTGTGCATTATTTCACATTGCTCTTACAGGTTCCCTGAGCTCAGCAATCACATTTATCTCATGTACTATCTCACTATTGTCAAGCTCATCAGCTGGTACATGCCTGAGCAGCTGCAGAAAGAGCTTGTCAATTATCTGTGACTGCATCCTGATGATTGTGTCCTTAATCGTATCATCCGGCATAAGGTTCACCTGTAATAAGCTCATATTCTTCGGCTGTGATCAGCCCTTTTTTTACAGCATCTCCAACTTCCTTTTTTCCCCATGGCTTGGGGTACCAGCTCTTGATCTTTTTGAAATTTTTGCTCATATTAGCCCTCCTCTATCAGTGTATCTGTCATCATGGCCGTGTAAAATGTCTGTGCCTCGACATCTCTTTTACTGATTTCATCCTGACTGAGCGCCCTGAGGATGAAATACCATCCATCGGAATATCTGCTCACCTGTATAAGCTCGGCATCATCCATCTCCTCCACGCTTCCATCCGATCCGGTGATTGTCACATGTGAAAGATCGGTAAAGTCATCTTCCGTTATCTCTGTCTGACTCACATAATTGTTTCCATTCATTGTCAGGTTTTCAAAAGTCTTGCCATCCGCAAGCTCGATAGTATAGGTCTGCATCACTTATCCTCCTTTTTCTCTTCGTCATCGTCTGTTATTATCATGTAGCTGTACTTTAAGACTGCAACCTTTGTCTCAGGTATGCCAAAGTGCTTAGCGATGATTGCTTTTACCTCTTTTTGTGACAATACTTTTGCGTTCTGCATAAAGCTCCTCTCCGTAAATTTCATTAAATAATCTGTCCATGCTCCTGATTGAGCGGTAGCTGTCATACTTGAGCATGTTTCCCCTCCATGACTTGTATGATTCCAGGGCATCATCAAGTATGACTCCGTTCTTGTGCATCTTCCGTATCTTGCGGCGCTCCCTCGTGATGTTTTTCTTGCAGGGCTTCCTTATGATCTTGCCGGTATCTGTGACGATATGGTACAACTTGAGGAACCTGAAACCTTTATCAATCCGGCATATCTGTGTCTTTTTAAGATTTACTGTCAGCCCCATTTCCTCTGACAGTCTCACAAGGTCTTTAAGAAGCTCCTGGAGGAATGCCTTATCATGGTGGATCACATACAGGTCATCCATATATCTTCCGTAATACTTGCAGCCCTTCACCACTTTGACATAGGTATCTATCCTTGTCGGGTAGTATATGCCAAATATCTGTGATACCTGGCTGCCTATTCCCAGAGATCTTCCATTACCTTCGTCAAATGTACCTATCAGGTATATTATGAGGTTTATCAACCTTTCATCTGTCATCTTTTCCCGGATCATCTCAATGAGATGGTCATGCGGGATACTGTCAAAGAATTTTGAAAAATCCAGAAGCAGTACATAACCTTTATTTCCGTGTTTCCTGTAATACTTCTGTAGATGAGCTACAAGCCTGTTCCTTGTGAACTCAATGCCCTTCCCTTTTACACTGGCGCCATTATCATATATCAGGTACCTGTAGAACGTGGGAATGAGCACATAATCACACAGGGCTCTCTGTAGTACCCTGTCCGAGATATGCAGTGACTTGATGTGTCTCTGCTTGCCACGCTCGCAGATGTCGAACTCATAGAACTTTTTCTGCCTGTATTTCCCATCAAGCAGCGCTCTTCTGAGTTTCATGATCTCCGGCAACAGATTGGCCTCGTATCTCTGGACAGAGCACTTCCAGTCAACCCCTTTCTTACTCCTCTGGAAAGCATCATATAAAACATTCAAATCGGTCAGTATTTCATAATGTACCATACGTTTGTAACTGTACCAGACTTATCTGACAGTATCGGATGGTCTGTTCTCCTTTCGGATAGGATAAGATCTCCTTCAAGTGCTGCGTTGTCTTGAAAAGACCTTATGCAGCACATTAAATCGGGGACGAACATAATTGTTGGCATTGCTAGCGTTGTTGTAGTTGGCATTGCCATTGTTGTTGCAATTGCAGAAATTAGCGGCAGAAGCTAACAGATCTCACCCTGCTCTATCGTTGTTGGACTGTCTCCAGCCTCTCAACAGATCGACCTCTTTATCGATGCTTTCCAGAATCGTTTCAAACCTGTTTAAATCTGTATTAAATACTGATTTCATAAACTGCAATTCTTGAAATAACGCAAAGCAGCATCCTATGGCTTTGTCCTGGTATGCCCTTCTTAGTTCATACTCCGTCCTGTTGCCTTTGCTAACATATATCGAGTTTGCCCTTATTATGTTCTCCATGAGCTCCTGTAGTATTCTGAGGATGACCTCCCTCTCGTGATCCATGAACCACTCGGGATATTCACCCTGATACTCTTTGTTTGGTGATCTTCCGTATTTTATGAATATCTCGTCAATTGTTTTCTGATCCTCCGGGGCAATGTCCTTTATGACCTGTTTCACGGACTTTTTGTTTCTTGTCGTGCCGAAATCCCTCATCATCCACTCAGTCAGGTCTTTTCTTATGAACGCCGCAGTTTTATAAAACTGCATATTTGAGAGATTTCTGAAATTCTTGAGTATTGACATTAATTCCCCCTGAGGTGCCGGCCACCCACGAGGGGTGGCCGATGTGAGATTCCGCTACGCTAAGATGAAGCGGGGACGAACATAACGGTAGGCACGGCTAGCGCCGTTGTAGTCGGCAACGCCATCGTTGGTGCAATAGCAGAAATAAGCGGCAGAAGCTATATCCTTGAGCCAGTAATAGCCGCTCCTGTTGTTCTGCGCTTCTTTGCTAAACCTGAACAGCGGGAGCTGTGTGTTTGCATTGCCAGTATCATGTCCGGAAGATGACCAGACAATTGACCCGTACACTTCGACCTCACTCATTAGAACAGCCTGGCAGCTGTCCCAAGCCCATCCGGATGTTGCTCCGGTGGCTGTTCCAAATCTGTTGTATGCGGCTGCTGTGATCGCATTTGAAAGCAACTCTCTTGTTGTCTTGAGATGTGAGCCAAATTCAGCATAAAGTTGCTGATTGATCGTAGCCTGTGCCCCTGTGGATCCGGATGATGCCGGAGTCCCTATCGTGGTCGTGTGCATCTCTGATGACTTGTATCCGCCTGTTGTATCGTTTGACGAGTTCATGCGGCTTCTTCCGAAATGCTGTGTCCCTCCGAATCCTTTGCCCGGTACCATAACAAGATGCTCATAGTTGAGTTCCTGATCTCCGTTATGTCTATACCAGCTTATACCTGCAATAGTTACATAGTCGGATCCGGTTGCCTGGTACTGTCCAGTTCTTTCATAAGCTGATATTGCCCTGGACATATTAATGTAGTCACCCACATAGATGTCCTCATAGAGGGAATACCCTCCGATACCGTTCAGCCTCTTCCACAGGGATCCATCTATCACATATGCCGTGATATCTTTCGGAACAATTCGGGGGATATTATGAAAAAGGAAGGCAGCAACATAATTGAGCCTTCCTTCTTCTGTATCACACCTTGCCTTGAGTTCATTGACTGCTGCCACTAGGCTTGTTTTATCAGTTGTCAGCAGTGCGGATAGATTTCCAATGTTTGTTGTACCGATTGCCTGGATTGCTGCCAGAATCTGCTGTGCAGTTTCATCTTTGAATAGAGGTTTTGTGACTTTGCTCATGCTTCATCTCCTTTATTATGTTGTATCGTATGTCTGGCATACTTCGCCATTTACTACCGATAATCCAAGAGCCTCCCACTCTTCTACCGCTATAGCAACAGCCTTATTTTCGACTGCGTTTGTTGATTCCTTATCAAGGGTGTCGTCAATGGGTGGCTGGTCGGTCAGATCCGTATAGCTGCCTGAAAATGCTACATTTTTGAGTTCCTTATTCTCCCATTTGCCTGTAGCTGAGTTGTACACAAGACCATCTTTATTGTCAGGACTTGTGATTGATACATCTGACAGGCTGCTTATTTGCGACCCGATTCCGTCACGACCATTCGTTACAGTATACGTCTGGGTAGTGCCGTCATTAAATGTAATCGTGTAGGTATCCACCAGGCCTGTTGTGTCTGTCTTGACAATGGACTGAATTCCTTTGCCGTTTGTGACGGTGTACGTCTGGGTAGTTCCGTCATTAAATGTGATCGTGTAAGTGTCCACCAGGCCTGTGGTGTCCGTCTTCGCGATGGACTGAATTCCTTTGCCGTTCATTACGGCAAAATCTGCATAGAAGCCATCCGAGAAGATCATGCGGTAGGTATCGATAAGTCCTACTGTGCCTATCTTACCGCATCCTGTTACAGAAGATCCGCGCGGAAGGTACAGATGGAACACCGGATCCGTTGTGGTTCCCGTATTGGTCACATAAGGTGTTGCATCGTAATCCAACATAGTGATGTCCTGGATTCTTATAGATACGCTGGCCTTAATGCCGCTGTCTACAAATTCGTGATCTGTAATGTTATAAACAAACCAGTTCCCATTGGGCCCGATATATGGCGGATGTTCGGACCAGGCCTCAGCTTCCTGCGCTGCTTCTCGTGCCTCTTCCATAAAATATTCAGCATTGTTATGATAGTACGGTGATGTTCCCGGAACATCCTGACCATTCTGCTTACCATTTGCAAAGCCCTCTGCTTTAAGCGCATTCGATGATGCACTTGTTGCCGAACTATTTGCAGCTTGTTTTGCCGCCTCTGCCTGACCAGCATAGTAGTGGGCGTTGTCTGTATTTTCGCCGGGGCGCGTATTGGTTCCGCCTTCCGCATATGACTGTGCCTTTGTTGCGCTGGCTGCTGCTGCATGCATCTGTTCCTCTGCAAGAGCTATGATGTCAGGCAGGTCTGACTTCGATGTGCTTGTCTGGTCATTAAGAGCCGCAGGCTGTACTACCAGAACAAAGTTGAGCGTACCTATCCTTTCATTACTCTTTTTGAGAACAATCTCACACATCACCTCACCGCTTATCGGTGTCATCTGATCGGTGAGGTCTGCTGTAATAATATTGTTGGTCGTATCAACAGTCGCTGCATAGTCGAAGCCGAGTCTGTCGGGCTTCGTACCCTGGATCCTCGCAGTCATAGCGCCGGTAAGGATAAAACGCTGTTCTCCGTTCCATATAGGAAATTCCAGGATTCTGGAGCCATAATCATACTGCACTGCATTCACCCTCGGAAGAACTTTTCCCGGTATCAAATTAAGATTAGTGCTCTGTGTTATCATGTTTTCTCCTCTTCTGTCACCTTTGATTTGTTACTTTCCTCTACAAGTATCTCCTTCTCAGCCTCAAGCTCTGCTATTGCGGCCGCATAATCATAAGCTGCAGCCTGCGTGAAATCTGACAGTACTTCCTTGAGGATAATGCACATCAGATCGTTTGAGACATTGTGCTCCGTCTTCTTCTGCATCAAGTACCCTTTTACATCGTTTGTAACAAGCCTGATTCCGACATACCTATTGTCCATTTACTTCCTCCGTATTCTTTATATGCTCCATTGCTTTTCTCTCAGCTTCACGCATCTCTTCGAGTGTGATGGCTGGTTCAACAAATTCCTTTTCAATCTCACGGATCTCATTTCTCCATGCCATCCTCTGGGCTTTCTTCTCTTCCCATTCATCCTGAGTATACTCACCCTCAATAAATTTGTTATCCCAGTGGTCCGTGGCGGCAAGCTTATTCTTCAGTTCCAAAATCTCCTCCCACTGTTTCCTCTGCTTATCGGTGTACGGTATTACCACCAGAAAGTCCGGACGATATGGACTGTCCCTATCCTCGAATGCAGGTCCCATAGATCTCCACCAGGTCCCTTTTACCTGATTGCCATAATTATCAATTATCAGCATATTATCTCCTTATGTATTGATGATAGGCGTAAATGATTCGTTGCTTGTTACCATCCCATGGATAAAATTCATGTCCTGACCTTCTATCAGTAGAATTGCAGGTAACTGGCAATAAGCAGCATCTACTAATTGCATATTCTCGTTATATATTGGGACATTCCCTTCCTTGATTTTCAAATAGTTATCCGGATTATAAGGAGCTCCTTCTGTAGCAACAATCTTCCTGATATTCGTGATCCTTCTGAGCGAATTCTGCGTAACCGTCTTTGTAACAGATGATGTGCTTGTCCCAACGCTTATTCTCGGAGAAATAAGGTTCATGTTGTCGTGTGCAACTAT
>Ga0247611_10001627_pt1 | contig 39633 bp, 37 predicted proteins | sample 177DNAGHGhighgp2_FD_192422 | JGI IMG/M metagenome (GOLD analysis project Ga0247611, IMG submission 192422) | Sheep rumen microbial communities from Palmerston North, Manawatu-Wanganui, New Zealand - 1770 DNA GHGhigh gp2 | ecosystem: Host-associated > Mammals > Digestive system > Stomach > Rumen... | reverse complement strand
AACGCGATCGGGAATGCACAAGCGCTCAATCAGGTTTACCTTGTCAAACTCGGGGTGTTTGTTGTACTCTTCTTCAATAGTACCAAGCACTTCTTCCACTGCCTGATGATATTCAGGCTCGTTGGGGAAACGACGTTTCAAGTCGTCCAAAACTTTCTTTGCGTCCATAAAAAACTAAATATTAAAAGTGTCAATCCTTTACCTTTTCGACTGCAAAGGTAACAATTTGTTAGCAAACCGCCAAGAATTCTTACAAAAAGTTACAATTTAATGATAAAAAACGTTTTAATTCGTATATATATTATTAATTATACGCGCAAAAGTTTGCTATACTGCTATTTTATGATTATCTTTGCGCGATATTTACCAAAACAAGATGACTAAAATAGAGTTTCACCGCGCATTTGGGCGCATAATAGAGATACTTATCAGCCTTTTCTTCCTGCTGACAGTATTTCCCATAATATACATCGTAATGGCTGTAATCGTAAAACGACGCAGCGCAGGCCCCGCCATCGTAACAAGTAAACACCGTCGCGATGACGGATACGAATACGATGCCCTTACATTCCGCGTAGATAACAAAGATAGCTTCATAGCACGCATGCCACAACTTATCAACCTGCTGCTTGGTGACATCCCCTTGACAATCACAGTAACATACGACACTGGCTCCATCGTAGCCCCCTCGATCCCATTAGACCCATCACCCCAAGAATAAACAACAAATAACATAGAAAACAATGTCGATATTGAACAAGATTTTCGGTCGTAAAGAAGCCGAACAGATGCGTATTGGCGGCATGGAAGACTTCATGACGTTAGTACGTGTATATTACCAGGCATCAATGGCAGCCCGCCTGGGCATTAGCAATTTGGCGGCATTTCCCGACCTGCGTGTCTTCAAGCAGACGCTGAAAGTGCCAACAGTGAACAACAAACTCGGAGTGGGCGAAAAGAGACGTGCCCAGAAAATGATGAGCGAGATGTACGGCATGTCCGACAGCTTCTTTGCAGAGATTGACGAAAGCATTAAGAAACGTTGCCGCACACCCCAGGAGGTACAGACTTACTTCCTTGTTTTCCAAGACTTTTCACAAAATCTGATGATGAGCATGGGGCAACTGATGCAATGGAAGCTACGTTTGCCTTCGTTCTTCCACAAAGCCCTGCGCCAGATGACGGAAAAGACCGTACACGAGGTTCTGACATCAAATTCGTGGAAAGACGATGCAATGCGACGCAGTGTAGCCGCAATACGTAAAGCACAGGGAACACTGGGATACAGCGAGACGTGGATTGTAGAGTTTGCCCACACCATCCTCATGCTCGCCAAGAAGGAGCCTCGCAACAAAATAGAAGACGAAAAGGCATAAACAAGTCCAAAAACGCTGTAAATAATTTGGTCAAAAGCAAAGAATTCACTACATTTGTGACGACAATGGCCTAAACAGTAAACAATGGCAAATCAAGCAGAAGATACACTCCGGATGCTGGAAACAAGAGTTCGACAACTCATCCTGCACGACAAGGCTCTACGCGACGAAATAGAGAGCCTCAAAAGCCAGCTTGCAGACCGCGAGCAGCAAGTGAGCCGAATAGCTACCGAGCGCGATGATATTGCACAGCACTACTCAACGCTCAAAGTAGCGCGTATGCTCGAGCTTAGCGATACAGACACACGCAATGCGCGCCAAAGGCTTAATCGCCTCATTCGAGAGGTGGATAAATGCATTGCTCTGCTGAAAGGTTAATCCACTTTACATTTAACATTTGACATTTCAAAAAGATGGCATTAAACGACCCCCTACAAATACGACTTAAATTCGGTACGCGTGTGCTCCCAATGCAAATTGAGCGCAGCGATGAGTACATATACCGCGAAGCGGAAAAACTCATAAACGGCCGATTCAACTACTATGCTTCCAAATATCCGAATCAGGGCAACGAAATGTATCTGCTGATGATGGCTCTTGACATTGCAGTACGACTGAAACGCGTCGAGACCACCGTTGATGCAACACCATTGCAAAAGCCCCTCTCGGAACTACTTGCCGAAGTGGAAGAAGCACTGAAATAGAAAAAATCATACATATATATTCAAACTCTAACAAACATCTATGGTACAGATAATAATTGCCGTAATCATTGCTCTTGTCATCATTGCCGCATGGGTAATATACTTCTTCAGAGCATTACTGCCGGCAAAGATGAAGGGCATGGAAACCAGAGCCCGTGAACAAGCCGAAAGAGAGGCAGAAGTAATTAAGCAGAAGAAACTTTTGGAAGTTAAGGAAAAGTTCCTCAACAAGAAGGCCGAGCTGGAAAAGGAAGTACAGCAGCGCAATCAACAGATACAGCAAGGCGAGAATCGCATCAAGCAGCGCGAACAGAGCCTCAACCAGCGTCAGGATGAACTGAATCGCAAGAAGCAGGAACTGGAAGCCTCGCGACAGAGAGTAGAAAACCAACAGGCAGCTCTCGAGAACCGCGAACAGGAGCTCCAACAGCGTATGGACAGCTTGGTTGAGCAAGAACGCACACGTTTGGAAGAAGTGTCAGGACTGAGCGTTGAGGAAGCCCGCGAACGCCTTGTAGAAAGTCTGAAGGAAGAAGCTAAGACTCAGGCACAGGCATACATCAATGACATTATGGACGATGCAAAGATGACAGCCAACAAGGAGGCCAAGCGTATCGTCATACAGACCATCCAACGAGTTGCAACAGAAACCGCTGTAGAAAACAGCGTGACAGTATTCCACCTCGACAACGATGATATTAAGGGGCGCGTCATTGGCCGTGAGGGCCGCAACATACGTGCACTCGAAGCTGCCACAGGTACAGAAATTGTGGTTGACGATACTCCTGAAGCAATTGTCATCAGCGGTTTCGACCCCGTACGCCGCGAGATTGCCCGTCTGTCACTCCATCAGCTTGTTGCCGACGGCCGTATCCATCCCGCCCGTATCGAGGAAGTTGTGGCTAAAGTGAAAAAGCAAATCGACGAGGAAATCATGGAAACCGGCAAACGTACAGCCATCGACCTCGGCGTACATGGTCTGCACCCCGAACTGCTGCGTCTCATCGGTAAGATGAAGTACCGTTCATCATACGGACAGAACTTGTTGATGCACTCTCGCGAAACCGCCAACCTGTGTGCAGTAATGGCTGCCGAACTTGGTTTGAATCCCAAGAAGGCAAAACGTGCTGGTCTGCTCCATGATATCGGTAAAGTGCCCGACGAAGACCCCGAAACGCCACACGCACTCTATGGTGCCAAGCTAGCAGAACAATACAAGGAGAAGCCCGATATATGTAACGCCATCGGTGCTCACCACGAGGAGATGGAGATGGAGACATTGATTGCTCCTATTGTTCAGGTATGCGATGCCATCAGCGGTGCACGTCCTGGAGCACGTCGTGAGATTGCCGAAGCCTACATCAAGCGTTTGAAAGACCTTGAGAACATTGCCATGTCATACTCTGGTGTTACCAAGACATACGCCATACAGGCTGGTCGTGAGCTGCGTGTAATCGTTGGCGCCGACCAGATTAGCGACCAGGAAACAACGAAACTCTCTGACGAGATAGCAACCAAGATTCAGAACGAGATGACATATCCTGGACAGGTAAAGATAACCGTCATCCGCGAAGTACGTTCCGTCAGCTATGCCAAATAACCGTAAAACCGTAAAACCGAATGATTATCGCAGTAGATTTCGATGGCACAATAGTTAAGGATTGTTACCCCGACATTGGTAGCGAGATGCCATTTGCCACAGCAACACTGAAGATGCTTGCCGAGAAGGGACATCAACTCATTCTTTGGACAGTACGTAGTGGGCGCGCCCTTGATGCAGCCATAGAATGGTGTCGCAAACGGGGCGTAGAGTTCTATGGTATCAATCAGGTATTCCAAGGTGACGAACGAGATGGGAAAAACTATGCTCGTAAGCCGAAGGTGGATATCTTTATCGACGACCGCAATGTGGGAGGATTACCCGATTGGGGAACCATCTATGAAATAATTACTGAAAACCGCACGTATGAGGAAATACTCCTCAGCGAAGGTCATAACCACGAGCACAAAAAGAAGAGCTCGTGGTGGCATTTTTAAGAAAATATATTTATTAACCCAATCTTATTAACCAAAAAATTAACAGAAACGATGAAAAAACGTCTACTCTTTTCCCTGGTAGCAGGGATGTTCGTTCTGGCAGTCAATGCACAGAACACGCCGTCCATCATCAAGAAAGTTGAGTTGCAGAATGCAGATTTCAGTCAGGGCGACCCCGTCACGACCACAATCCGCACCTACGACTACGACATGCCGGATAATGGTGCAGGTAGCGACGGAGAAGGTCTGTTCGGTATGCAGCCCATTGAAGGCTGGACAGCCAACTATCCTTCCGACAACATCAAAGTGATGAACACTAGTAACGATCCTGCACGTGAGGATGATGCCAATGCCAAGGCTGCAGGTATCTTTGCCTACATCGATGGCACAGAGACCTATACCGCAGGTTGTGGTGGAGACAGCTATCTACCTCCTTATGATAGCGACAGTCCAGATCGCACTGGAAACAACGTTCTTGGTATGGTAGCTGTATGGGGCTCAGACATCAAGTACACCCAAGAGGTTAGCCTACCCGCTGGCGATTACATGCTTATAGTTAAAGTATGGAACGGTGCGGGAACTGGTACATTTACAAAGAACAATATCGGATTTGTAGCCGGTGATAATAGTTACATGTCATCAAAGACAACATATCCTGCTTCTACATGGACCAACGACACCATTTTCTTCCAGTTGGCAGCAGCAACCACTGGCAACGTGCAATTAGGTTATGCATTTGGCGGTGGTTCAGGTTCAGCACCTCACCTCTTCATCGATGCTGTAGAGCTGTATCAGATTGACCCCAGCTACCTCATTCAGGTAGAAATCGACAAGGCAAAGGAAAAGCTGCTCGCTGCCATTGAAGAAGGTGAAATGTATGGAGCAGACACAGCTCCCGCATTGGCTGTTTACAACAACCCCAATGCGACACTCGCAGAGGTTGAAGCTGCAACAGAGGCACAGAAGGAACGCAATCAAGGCAGCCTGACCGACCTTAGCGAATACTTCATCCAGAACCCCAAGTTCTCTGAAGGCGAAGCTGTAGAAGGCGGTATCTGCACCTACGACTACGACTGTGAGAAGAACGGTATTGCCACAACTAACTATAGTATGCTCGATGTGCCCGGATGGACACAGATGAAGAAAGACAATGGTGCCGCTGCCGGCGTATTTGCACTTGGTAGCAATGCGTTCCTTGGCGGCAAGGATTTCGTTCCCCCCACCGTTCTTTCTGATGGTGTAACCACCGAAGCTAATCTTCTTGGTGTTGTTACCTGTTGGACAATGGCTGCTCAGTACAAGCAGGATGTTACTCTGCCCGCTGGTCAGTACACCATCACCATGTCATACTTCAACACTGGCGGTGCAAGTGCTGTTGACAAGAACCTGATTGGTTTCGTTGAATCTGATGGAACAGAGCATCTGGGCGAAACAAAGCAGTTCCCAGTAGGAAGTTGGAAAACTGACGTTGTACAGTTCTCTTTGGATAAGGAAACCACTGGTTACTTCTCATTGGGTTATAAAGCAACAAACTCTGGTTCGAGCGCAATGCCTCACCTGTTCGTAGATGGTTTCTCACTGATTTACGTAGGTACAGGCATCAATGCCTCACTGTTGGGTCTGACTTCTCAGGTTAACGGAGGTAAGAAATTGCTTGAAGAGCAGTTCAATGTTGACCTGAAGAGCCAGTTCACCAGCGTACTGAATAACGGACAGGCATTGGTTGATGCTAAGAGCGAAAACACCGACGCCAACAAGGCTGCAACAAACGCCATTAAGAACATGCTGGCAGACGTCAATGCAAGTATTCAAGCATATAAGGATCTCAACGCCTTCCGCACCGACGAGCTTATTCCTGCCACCGATAAGTACACAGCCGATTCCTATGCTGCACTGAGTGCCCAACTGAGCACTATGCTCGATGAAGTTACTACTGCACTGACTGCCTCCAATTGGACTACTGCGCAGATTAACGATACCATCGCTTCCCTGCCCACCATTATTAAGGAAGGTGTACAGAAGGCTTGGGACGCAGCTATCGCTTCTGGAGAAAAGTTGGAAAAGGACCTTGACATCACACCACTCTTCAAGTTGGACTACACCTATAGCACTACAGTACAGCAGGGTAGCAATGTTCCCGACAAGGAGTGGAGCTATGGCGATGCCAGCAACTTCAAGACCCAGTACGGAACAGCCGAGGTATGGAACCAAAGTCCGTTCGCTGTTAGCCAGACATTGACTGGTCTGCCCGCAGGTAAGTACACCATTACTACTAAGGCATTCTTCCGCAACGCCGCTAATGCAGAGAACTACGAAAGCTACGACGATGGCAACACTCCCGAAGCTTCCGTATTTGCCGGCTTCAGCAAGACTGGTCTTACCAATGTTGTAGTACTTGCCAAGGAATCCGACGAAGCAATTGATGGTTGGGCAACACTCGAAGAAGGCGGAACGACCTATGTTCCTAACTCTCAGAAGGCTGCATACGATATATTCAACGACAAAGACTACACAGCACTCGTCCAGAAGTCTGTATCCAGCGTAGTAAGCGGTAAGGGTGAACTTACCTTTGGTGTTACTGCTGACGTAATGGAAAGCAACTGCTGGGTTGTATGGTATGGCTTCGAACTTGCCTACAATGCAATGGAAGCAAATGACATGGCAGACGCTCTAGAAGGAATGAGAGAGCAGGCTGACGAGATTCTTGACGGCAATGAGAATGTAGAGAAGGTTACAGCAGCCGTTGACTACCTGAATGGCGCCAAAGATGCGCACGACGCTGTCGACAAGACCGATTTGACTGCCATGAGCGAAGTAATGTCACTGTACGAAGAGGCATTTGCATACGCAGAGGAGGCCGATAGCCTTGCTGAGGTACTGTACAACACTACTCTGATTTACACATACCTGAGTGAAGAATATGGAGAAAGCGACGAGCCAGGTTACAAGCAAATTCTTTCTGATGCCGACGTTGCCGTTAACGACAAGGTTGCCAACAACGAAAGAATGCAAGAGCTCATCGACGACCTCAAGAACAAATGGGCTTACTATGTAGCATATCCTGCAATTAATACTGCTGATGCTGAAAACCCTGTTGATATCACAGCTGCCATCTACAACAACAGCTTCACAGATCCCGAATATCTTGCCAACAGCGCGTATGACCTCGACGATGAGGCTACTGTAAAAGCTGCCAACAACGCTAACGGTTGGACCATTGAACGCGAAGGCGGTAAGAATGAAGGCCAGGGTGCTGGTGCATTTAGTGACGATCAGCATCATGTCTATGAGTTCTATGACACCAAGACATTCTCTATCTCACAGACTTTGAATGGTCTGCCCGCAGGTAACTATGTAATTGAGGTACAAGGCTTCAATCGTGGTGCCAACTCACCCAAGGAACTGGCTGACACGCTCGCTCTCGATCCCAATTTTGGTAAGGACGTATATCTGTTCGCTCAGGCTGGAGAGGCTGATAGCATAACCGTACTCAAGAACATGTTCCAACGCGAAGATAGCGAAGGTGAACTTGACCCAGGCATGGTAGATGATGGTACTTCCAACGAAATTGCTGTTGCATTCGAAGATTATGATGAGTTCTACGTTCCAACAGGACAAAAGGGCTTCAACATGTATGCAGAATGCGACCTTTATTGGAACAAAGTTTCCATCACGTTGCTTGAAGGCCAAGCATTGACTTTTGGTCTGCGCAAGGACAACGCTGAAGGTTATGTATCTGGCAACTGGGTTGTATTCGACAACTTCAAGCTTTACTACTTAGGCAATGGCGAAGAAGAAAATGCAATTAACGGCATCAAGGCTAACGTAGAGAAGCAGCAGGCTATCTACAACGTTGCTGGACAGCGTGTACAGAAGGCTATCAAGGGTCTCTACATCGTTAATGGTAACAAGGTTGTGGTTAAGTAAACCATATCCTACAATACAAATAAGGGCGTCGTGAAATGCGACGCCCTTATTATTTTATCAATACCCTATTTCCTTTTCATTCCACTCCTCGGGGGAAGTATTGATATTGGAAATATCAAAGCCATCTAAATAATAGCCAGCCTTGGCGCTGCGTATTCCAGGCTGCGAGAAGTAGCGTCCCAACAATCCGTTTACAATAACACACTGACGATAATGCTGCGGATTTTCAGCAAGGCTCAGCGACTGTTGCATTACCTTAGTAGTAAGTTCAACAACGATACATTTTGATTTGTCCTCGCAAAGGGAATCATCAGAAATGAGTATGTTGCCGCTGTAAGTGGTATTTGCATCAAAAATGGCATTACTCATTGTGCGATAGGTACTGCCTACAGTATATCCACAGACCCACGAAGTGGAACCAGAAGGAGCATCGCCCGAAATGACTTGGGCAATGGTGTAAGGTGACACTTGTGTACCCTGACCGAGACTGGTAGGAACAACTATCTCGACAGCATTATCGCCATCGGTGTTTGGATTGAGCTCTACCTTTTCACAAGAATGCAGTAAGCCTAATGCAGAAAACAAGATGAGAGCCTGACACGACTTCATTCCTCTTCCGTTATTGCCTCGGCAATACGATGAAAGCGTCCTTTGATATCTATCTGCTCAGAATGCATATCATAGAACATATATGCATAAACCACAACATCAAAGGCTAACCAGCCAAGCATAATATATAAATAGGTATTCATGCGCGCGTGCGTGTTATATTAATATGTATAGTTCGTATCTGTCCACTCAATATCTTCTAACTGTAAGCTAAATCCCGCAGTTGACTTGTCAGGTTCAAAGAATTTACCGCTGTAATGAGTTGCTTGATTAATGCTCATAGGCACATTAGTAAAATTACGCTGGCGGATAACGTTTTTATTAGAGTCGTATGCCGTAGCCGTAAAGTTCATAGTAGCCTCGTTGGCAGTAAGAAATGAATAAAAGAATACGGAAAGAGTATCCTTTCCAGCCCGATTCTTAGAATCGAATGTATAAGAGCGATTTTCCACCTGAGCACCTTTATCAGTAAGAGCATTGAAATGATGACTTCCGCCATTACCTTCAACAGTTATCGCTGAAAGGTCGTCTGGATTCTTGCCATTACTTGCAATGCGGAACAAAGCCACACGGCGAGTCAACGATACATTGCGAGCGTCTGTTTCAGGCTTGTCAATGGTAATGTCGAGAGTCTTTGAAAAGAAATCAGGGACATAGTCATCCAGATAAGAAATTGCCGCTATATTATCTACATTTGCCGTGCGTGAGCCTTTATAACCAAGGAATACAACCTTGTATGTCCCATATGGCAACGTTGCGGAGAATGCGCCGTAGCCATCAGCATCCTTTGCCTGATGGACGTGGTTGACGAGAGCATTGGTTGATGCATCGTATATCGCCATATCAAGATGGTCAACATTCGACACGGAGGCACGAGTGGATTCGTCGTCGAAGGAGAATTGCTGATAGTTTATAACCTGGAACGTGATATGACCCTCGCCCTCAGAGGGTTGAGGCTCGTCGGTGCTGTTTTTACATGCAGACAGCAACATGGCAACTAATGCCATAAAAAATAAATTCTGTTTCATCTCAACGATTTTCTTTACGAACACAACTCAGCCAACGATTTGTCGCCGTCCGTTGCAGCAAGTGTTGCTCGCATACGGCGAATGGCGTTCCAGTTGATACTGTTTTGCGACCATTGCAAAGGTATGCGTCCCTTTCCCTGATTGTCGAGGCGGTGCAATATAATGTTTATTGTCAGGCGATGGATATCCAGTTTGGGCAAATAGTGCTGATGCAGACCTGTCTCGTCGTTGGCCTCACTGAGCAGACCGACAGCAGTAAGCTCATAGAGCAACCCCTGAACAACAGAATGTGGCAGACCGGTCTCATGCGCCAGTGTATGTGTGGAATGAGGAGGCATACCCTCAGCAAAGCGGTGTCCGATGGTTGTAAGCAGGAGTATGCACAGAGAATCATGGTCGCAACGCGACATATTCTGCGACTCCTTGGTAAAAGCATACTCATCGACACTCTGATTGGCATAACTCATCTGTGCACCGGCAAGACATATTATCCACGAAATGTTGAGCCACAGCATGAACATTGGCAATGCAGCGAACGTTCCATAAATGGCGTTGTAGCTCGAAAGCACTATCTGGTAGTGAATGTAGAGATACTGCAACAATTGGAACAACGCACCAGCAATGATGCCCGGAACAAGGGCCGCTGTCCAGTGAACATGGGTATTCGGCATCATCTTGTAGAGGACCACGAAGGCAATACACCACAGCATTATCGGAGCTGTCTGAATCACGAATTCCATTGTACTACTGAGAATCACGTAGTCGCTAAACAGTCCCGTGAGTGTAATCATGAATACCGAGAAGCCGCTAGTGACGATGATGAGCAGGGGCAGTATAACGAATGTTGTCACATAATTTATGGTACGACGATAGATGTTTCGTGACGAATGTACGCGCCAAATAGTATTGAATGCCGTCTCAATGTTTGACGTGAACATCACCACCGTGTAAAGCAGCATGATAAGACCGAAGCCCAGAAATATACCGCTGTGGGTGTGTGCCAGATAAGAGTCAATGAAATTGAAAATAGTATCGGCAATATCGGGACTGAGACTGATATTCTGTCGCAGTTGTTCCTCAATAACAGAACCGAAATTGAAGCCGCGAGCTATGGCGAAGATGATGGCCAACACTGGTACGGCAGCCAACATGCAACTATATGTGAGTGCTGCGGCATAGCTGGTAAGGTTGTTCTGCAGAAATCCATCGACTGTGATGACAGTACGACGCGCCAGTCCCACCCACAGACGCTGCTGCCAAGGCAGTCTGCTGTCGCTGACGCGCCAAATATCGCGGTCAAACATCCGCTTTATTTGATTGAAACTAATCATATCGTATGTGTCTTCTTTTATATAAAAAGAGAGCTTGCCTGTAAGCCGGGTTCTGTTTCCACCGCAAGCGGCGGACGCCTGTCATTTATCTACTGCCGCTGTCACCAGTCGGCCTCTATCGTTCTACCCTCCAGCTCGGACGGGCCGCCCTCAAACGCCGGTATACATGAACTTTCAACATCCGGGATGCACAGCACGCATGTCGCCATACGCCTGGTGGGCTCTTACCCCACCTTCTCACCATCACCCATAATGGGCTGTCATTCTCTTCTGCATCTACTAGCCCTCGCGGACTTCTTCCCGTTAGGAAGCGGATTGCCCTATGTTGCCCGGACTTTCCTCTCGCCACTACGTAAGTGACCAGCGACAAGCCGGCATGCTCTCTTCTTTCTTTGAGCACAAAGGTAATACTTTAAATTGAAAATTGAAAATTGAAAATTGAAAATTGGTGGGGAAATGGGCGAATTTTTATTAACGAATGTGAAAAGGTGGGCCCGGACTCTTAAATCGTCTTAAAAAACAACTGACAGTGTGACAGGTGATGAAACTTTTGCATTAACTTTGTGTCAGGATTCACAGAGAGCACAGAGCAGACAGAGTGCACAGAGCAAAAAAGAAAATTAAATTGTGAAATTGTAATTATATAATTGTAAAATTAAATAAGATGGACAAGAAGACAAAGACATGGATGGGGGCTGTAGCCCTCGTATTAGGCAGCAGCATGATGACTGCCGCCGTGGTGAACAACAAGAGCGGACAAACATTTCCCATGCCAGAACCCGTAGTGGCAACGGCTCCTGCAGCAGCCCCTTCGGCATACGTTGACCTGACGAATGCGGCAGAGCAAGCTGTCAACAGCGTGGTATATATCAGTGTAACGGTTCAGGGCAAGACTCAGCGTGTGCAGGTACAAGATCCCTTTGAGGATTTCTTCGGCGATTTCTTCGGTTTTGGACAGCGTCGTCAGCAGCCCCAGCAACGCGAATACAAGCAGCCCGACCGACATGGTGCCGGCTCCGGTGTCATTATTTCTCAAGACGGTTACATCGTTACTAACAACCACGTTGTGGGCCAGGCCGACGAAATCACCGTAAAACTCAACGACAGTCGCGAATTCAAGGGTCGCATCATCGGAACTGACGAAACGACAGACCTCGCACTGGTGAAGATTGATGCCAAGGGACTTCCTGCTATCAAGATTGGCAACAGCGACAATCTGAAGCTGGGTCAGTGGGTACTGGCAGTCGGCAACCCCTTCAATCTGACTTCTACTGTTACGGCTGGTATCGTCAGCGCCAAGGCCCGCACTCTTGGAGCCAATGGCGTGGAGAGCTTCATCCAAACGGATGCTGCCATCAATGCCGGCAACTCGGGCGGCGCACTTGTAAACGAGCAGGGCGAACTGGTGGGTATCAATTCAATGATATACAGCCAGACAGGTTCATACGCAGGCTACGGTTTTGCCATCCCTACTACCATCATGAACAAGGTGGTAGCCGACCTCAAGGTTTACGGAACAGTACAACGAGCCATTCTTGGTGTTCAGGGACAGGATGTTGACAAGTACATCGATGTTGAGAAAGCCAAGGGCAACACTCCCGAACTGGGCACCGTTACGGGCGTTTACATCGCAAAGGTAACCGACGGAAGTGCTGCTGAAGAAGCAGGTCTGGAGCAAGGCGACGTCATCACAAAGATTGGCGACAAGGAAGTGACAAAGATGTCGGAGTTGCAGGAGCAGATTGCCCAGCACAAGCCCGGCGACAAGGTTAATATAACCTATCTACGCAACAAGAAGACCAAAACTGCCAGCGTGACACTGCGCAACGCACAGGGCAACACAAAGGTAATGACCGAAGTTGATATGGACCAGCTTGGCGTGAGCCTGAAGCCTGTGACCGACGAGCAGAAATCGACATTTAGCATATCCTACGGTCTGGCTGTCAATGGTATACGTCGTGGCAAGATGATGGACGCTGGAATCAGCAAGGGCACCATCCTTTTGGAAGTCAACGACAAAAAGCTGGAAACCACGGAGGATTGGGAAGAAATTGTGAAGGAAGCCAACCGCTCAGCCGACCGTGAGCTGTGGATAAAGGCCTTGAAGCCCAGCGGTCGCAAGGTATCATACTTCATCGACTTAAACGAATAAATTCTCGCTATTTTTAGAGAATATTTTATTGGCATGGATGGTTGGGCCGGGAGCAGTCAGTTGCTTCGGGCCTAACTTTTTTGAAGAAAAGTTTGGAATTGTCGTGAAAAAGTTGTACTTTCGCGGCGTTTATTATGCACATACCCGTATGAAGCAATTAAAAATCACCAAAAGTATTACGAATCGCGAAAGCGCGTCGCTTGATAAATACCTGCAGGAGATTGGTCGCGAGGACCTAATCGTTGTGGAAGAAGAGGTGGAACTGGCCCAGCGCATCCGCAAGGGCGACCGTGCCGCTTTAGAGAAGCTCACGAAGGCCAACCTGCGCTTCGTAGTCAGCGTAGCCAAGCAATACCAGAACCAAGGTCTTTCGCTGCCAGACCTTATCAACGAGGGTAACTTGGGCCTTATCAAAGCCGCTGAGAAGTTCGACGAGACACGCGGTTTCAAATTCATTTCGTATGCTGTTTGGTGGATTCGTCAAAGCATTCTGCAGGCTCTGGCCGAACAGAGCCGTATCGTGCGTTTACCCCTGAATCAGGTGGGTTCGCTGAATAAAATCAGTAAGGCCTACAGCAAGTTCGAGCAGGAGAACGAACGCCGTCCCAGTCCCGATGAACTGGCAGAGGAACTGGACATCCCCGTTGACAAAATCAGCGATACGCTGAAGGTCAGCGGTCGTCACATTTCCGTTGACGCCCCCTTCGTGGAAGGTGAGGACAACTCGCTGCTTGACGTGCTTGTGAACGACGACAGTCCCATGGCAGACCGCACATTGGTGAACGAGAGTCTGGCGCGTGAGATAGACCGTGCCCTCGACACACTTACCGAGCGCGAGAAAGCCATCATACAGATGTTCTTCGGCATCGGTCGTCAGGAAATGACGCTTGAGGAGATTGGCGACGAGTTCAATCTCACTCGCGAACGTGTGCGCCAAATCAAGGAAAAGGCCATACGCCGTCTGCGTCAGAACTCAAAGAACAAACTTCTGAAATCATACCTCGGATGATGCGCCGTACCATACTGGCCCTCATATTCATTGCAGCCACAGTTGCCACGCTGATGGCAGCTCCTGTCAAGCCCAAGCCACAACGTGTGTATATGTTCGGCATGGCTTGCTCATTCACCGATTCCACCGTGGTAATGACCGACTTGCAAGCCGTTGACGCATACGTTATGCCAAACGGGTTCCTTGCCGACCGCTCGCTCTACACCCTGCAGCTCAACAACCATCTTGTAGCGAAGCAGATGCGCGAGCACATGACCTGCACAGTCTTTTACGACAAGAATAAGGTAAAGGCCGAAAAGAAGTATCAGAAGATACGCAATTCATATCGCAGTCGCAAGGCTGTGACTTTACAACCGCTTGGTGTCGATGAGTTCCGTTTCGAGCCTGAAGAATGGGTCGATAGCGAAATTATAGAGACATCACCAGAGCCCTCCGATAGCATTAAAACCGCACCCAAGAAATGACTACAGCACGATACCGCGTTGGTGGACATGTGCTTTGCGTGCAGTTTGTTGATGCCGACGCCACAGCCGAACTCATCCCGTCTTTCCGTCCCTTTGTACTGGAAGAAGGCAAGTCTGACGACGAGCCGCTTTTCACTATGACCGTTGACAGCACCTATCGCTACGACGGACCTCGCACCGAGGTCGGTCAGTTCGACGGTTCTGGCAACAACTACGGAGTCTATCGCATGCCCGATGGGGGCTATCAGATAGAGATGAGCAATCCTCGTGGCGAGCTTTGCGGCATACTTACCGCCGACCGTCTTTTCCGCAAGTGTACCACACAGTTGTTGCGCGAGGAATGGACGAACCGCAACTTTGCCCTCAACAATGCACTCATGATGGCCTACGCCTTCTCGTCTGCCGAACAGCAGACGGTGCTTCTTCATGCCAGTGTCATCCGCAAGGACGGCTACGGCTACCTGATGACAGCCCCCAGCGGTACGGGCAAGAGCACCCATACATATCTATGGTACAAGAACATACCCGGCTGCGACCTCATGAACGACGATAATCCTGTGGTGCGCATTGTCGATGGACGTCCCATCATATACGGTACCCCATGGAGCGGCAAAACACCCTGCTATCGTAATATACAGGCCCCGGTAGGAGCCATAGTACGTATTCAGCAGCGCAAAAAGAACGAGATACGTCGTATGTCGCCAGTGGAATCGCTGGCACAACTCCTGCCCGCAGCAAGCAGCATGAAGTGGGACGAGCGCGTCTACCTGGGAGTCTGCGACACGCTTTCTGCCATCATCAGCAGTGTGAGCATCTATGAACTGGGCTGTCTGCCCGATGCGGAGGCAGCATTATTGTGCTATAGCACAGTTAGAATTAAGAATTGGGAATTGGGATTAGGGTTTAAGGGTGAATGGTTAAAGAGATAGCGAGAAAGATAATGCGAGGGGTAATGACGCCTGTTCGTGCCAACTACCGCAAGAGAAACGGAGTTGAGCCGACAGAGGCTCGTCGTGAACTGCCCAACCACGTGTTACTGGGCCTTGCCCGTGACATGATTCGTGAAGGACACACTGCCACCATCTCCGTCAAAGGCTACAGCATGCGCCCGTTTCTCGAACATCAGCGCGACCGCGTAATCCTAGCTCCACCAACCGAACTCAACATAGGTGATGCCGTTTTGGCAGAAATAGAACCAGGACACTACGTACTGCATCGCATCATCAGTATCGATGGCGACCAAGTGACTCTGATGGGCGATGGCAACGTGCAGGGAACGGAATCGTGCCAGCGACAGGACGTTGCAGGCATTGTCACGCACTACCTGCGTCCGCGCCGCACGCTATTGGCCAGCGACCCCAAGCTTCAGCGTCGTATTCGCATCTGGCGCCGCCTCCTGCCCATCCGTAGATATTTGTTATTTGTTTATAAGGCTATAATATGAGAATAAAGGAAGGATTCCAACTGCGTACAATTTGTGGCGAGAATATCATCGTTGCCACAGGTTTCAAGAACATCGATTTCAGCAAGATCATCAGTCTGAACGAAAGTGCCACGCTGCTGTGGAAAGGACTGCTCGACCGCGACTTTGAGGTTGAGGACATGGTAAAGCTGCTGACCGATGAATACGAAGTTGACGAAGCAACCGCCCGCAAGGATGTCGAGGCCGTTGTAAAGCAGTGGCAGGAAATAGGCCTGATTTAACCTAAAATTTGGTATTCATTATGCGGTAGCCCACGAGTTTATCGTAGCGGGCTCCCTGCGGACGATGGTAAACGAGTACTATGTATTCGTTTTCCGTTTCATAGAAGTTGCCGTCGGGCGACGTTCCGTCTTCCCTTACGTACATATAGTTGTAGTATCCCTGTTTCAGATACACAGCAGCCTCCCATTGGTGCTGCTCGGCGTTCCACGTCATACGGCAAGCCTCGTCGCGCGGCCCGTTGCTCCATTGTCCCCACACGTACATTGCATCCGTGGTGGGTTCAGGCAACAGCAAGGTGAAGTGCACCCATAGATATTCGCTTTCCGTCTCGTAGTTGCCATCGTCGTTACGCATCACAAAAGCGCCGTTCTGGTCCTCCGTGAACTCATAGTTGCGGGCAGGACGGTCGGCATAGAGTGTGGCGTGGTGAAATGGCTCGTACCAACGGATGTTGTCGATGTTGATTCCCGGTTTCTCCACATCCAGAATCTCGAATTTATGAAACTCGTTGCCGGCAGGGAAAATGAGTTCCTTGCGATGTGTGAACCCTATGCCTCCGGCATGTTGTATGTTGGGCCGGAGGTCCACCACACGGGTATCCTCCCGGCGGTTCTGCATCACTACGGTATGTATTTCGCGCAAGGGGTCAACAACCTTGTTGGCACCATAGCTGATGCTGTACGACAGTTGCTGGTGACGGCTGTTGAAATCGATTTCGGTATTTCCCGACACCTCTGCCATGATGTTCATTGAGGGACTCACCACGTAGAATTTCGCCTGCAGAAGCGGCTCGTCGCGCTCATCGTCCTCATATATTGTCACGCGATAGTTGCCCGACAGACGCAATCTCGTTTCCTCGTTGGGCAGCGTGAGTCGGTAATGGGTATAGAGCTGTGTGGTGTTGAATGAGTTCTCGTAGTCCTCGATGGGCAGGTCGTTGAAGCCCGACAGGTAATCGCTCTCGAACAATCCCTCGGTCGGTGTCCAGTCGGCATTGCAATGCTCGATGTGGTAAGTGTATCGGTGATAGTCGTGACTGAGCTCGTCGAATTCGATGCTAACATGATGTCCGCCTCCCAGTTCTACAATGGGCGGTGCCAGCGGGTCTCCATCCACCGTCACCTGCAACGAACGGAGGGGTGCGATGTCGCCTTGCGCCAACGCAAAATTCAAAATTAAAAATTCAAAATTCAAAAATAAAAGAACCAGTCGCTTCATCGCAGCCTTCTCATTTTTTCATTCTTTCATTTTTTCAACGACCCGTATGCCGAGTTGACTGGGGTGCTTGCCCATGTAGTCGAAGAGCGTCATCGGTTCCAGCACCACACGCTTGTGAATCTGACTGGCATTAAGCAAATGCAGCCGCCCGTCCTTGCCCCACACGGCAAAACCGATGTGCGAGGTGTCTAGCCCGTTTTTCTTGGTGACGATAGCCAGGATATCACCGTCCTCAATCAGTCCGAGAGCCGTATTCTTTGCTTTATTGAGCTGTGCACGGGGAATATAGCGGACTGTCCGTCCCTCACTCTCTCGCTCGTACTTACGAATCAGTTGCTGGGCATCCTTGTCGTTGCGCAGCATGGGATAATAGTCGGGGTGCAGACTCATGTAATGCAGGTCGAGCCGCTGTGTGGTGCTGATGGCAGCAGGCAGACTTCGTTCTCGGACTATGCCCTGTCGCTCGTTGCTCGAAATCCACTGCGTAAAGTAATGGTTACGCGAGGGATAGCCGTCGAGCCGTCCGTCGCGATAGCGTATGCGTGTCAAGTTCCGTTTGTAGTCCTCGAATCGGGTACTCCCCTGGCCTTGCGTCATGGCGAGTGCAATGGCAGTCTCCACGAAAGTTGTGCAATCCAGTTCGCGCAGGTTCACCACCAGCTGTTCCGTTTTGTTCACTTCCAGCGTCTGTACCACATACGGCGTGCCTATGAGATGTCGGGCATACCACAGATGCAGCGGCGTCGTTGCCTCTCTCCTCCCCTGCTCCAGCAGGTGCACCACCTTCGCACTGTCGCTTTGCGCGAAAAGAGAATGAGAGAATGAGAAAATGAGAAAATGAGAAAGCATTATTACACACTTCCTCCACTTCCCATTATTCATTATATTACGTCCCTTCCTCATTCCTTCATTCTTTCAACGTAGCGCATTTGATTGAGAATCCAAGTCTGGCGGCGAAGAATGTACGACGAGGGATTCTTGGAACTGTAGCGGAGCGGATTGGGCAATGTAGCAGCAATGAGGGCACAGTTTGCCCGCGTGAGCCTGCTGGCCTCGTAACCGAAATGCAGTTGTGCCACAGCCTCGGCACCGTAGATGCCGTCGCCCATCTCTATGGAGTTGAGATAGACCTCCATGATGCGTTCCTTGCCCCACACAAGCTCTATGAGTGCCGTGAAATACACTTCCAGTCCCTTGCGGAACCAACCTCCGCCGGGCCACAGAAACACGTTCTTGGCCGTCTGCTGACTAATGGTGGAGGCACCGCGCTTCCGTTTGCCGCTCTGGCGTTCCTTGATGGCCTGTCCTATGGCATTGAAGTCGAACCCGTGGTGTTCGAGGAAAAGCTGGTCCTCACTGGCCATCACAGCCACTGCCAGCGAGGGTGAAATCTGCTCCATCGGCACCCAATGGTGGCGCAGACGAATTTTCTCGCCATGCCACACCTGCTGCGTGCAACGAATCACCATCAGCGGCGTCACATATACGGGACACCAGCGATAGAGCAAAACAAAAAGGATTGTACTCCCAAAGAACAGGAGCACAATCCCTCTGAGAAATTTCTGTATGCGCAGGAGCATTACTTCTTGGCAGCCTCAGCCTCGGCAGCCTTAATCATTTCGTCACTGGCAATCAGGTAAACCTCTACACGACGGCTGGCCTTAACGTCCTCAGTGCCATCGGCATTCTTCACCAGATAGTCGGGGTTCTCACCGTAACCTGTAGAACTCTTAATCTGCTTCGTAGCAACCTTGCAAGTGCCGGTCAGATAGTTCTTGACAGCGTCGGAACGGTTCTGGCTCAGCTTCAGGTTGGTCTCGTCGCTACCGTCACTGCTGGCAAAACCGCAGATGGCAACGTCGATGTCGGTGTTGGCGTTCAGAACGTCTGTAGCGAACTGCTTCAGAGTGGTCTTAGCAGCAGCCTGCAGGTCGGCCTTATTAACGTTGAAGAGGATGCCGTTTTCGAAGGTAACCTTTACACCGGGCAGACCGTTAGAGTCCTCGATAGACTCAACCTTGGCGTTCTCCAGAGCCTTGGCAGCCTTGGCAGCCTTGTCCATCTTGTGACCGATGAGAGCACCAGTGGTAACACCAGCGGCAGCACCTGCAGCAGCACCGATGATGGCACCCTTCTTAGCGCCGCTTGAACCACCTACGAGGTGACCAATGAGTGCACCGATACCAGTACCGGCAGCACCACCGGCAGCAGTACCGATAAGTGAACCCTTAGCGGTGTTTGACATACCGCCACAACCAGAAATAATCAAAGCCAGGCTCATGGCACCGGCCCAAATCTTCAAGCTTTTCATAATGTTTTTGTTTTTTAGTTAATAAAGAAATCAAATTACGAATGCAAAGTTATAAAATAATTCTTAATTCTTAACTCTTAATTCTTATTTCTTTTGTATCTTTGCACGCAAATTTGAAAATACATTGATATGGCTAAAGAATTAGACTTCCTTACGAAGAGAAGCGAGGATTACTCGAGGTGGTACAACGAACTGGTGGTGAAGGCCGACTTGGCCGAACAGAGCGACGTGCGCGGATGCATGGTCATCAAGCCCTATGGCTACGCCATTTGGGAGAAGATGCAGCGTCTGCTCGACGACCGTTTCAAGGAAACAGGCGTGCAGAATGCCTACTTCCCACTGCTCATCCCCAAGTCGTTCCTCAGCCGCGAGGCCGAGCATGTGGAAGGCTTCGCCAAGGAGTGCGCCGTTGTTACTCACTATCGTCTGAAGACCAACGAGACTCACGACGGAGTGGTGGTTGACCCAGCCGCCAAGCTCGAGGAGGAACTCATCATACGTCCCACATCCGAGACCATCATCTGGAACACCTTCAAGAACTGGATACATTCGTATCGCGACCTGCCTCTGGTAGTCAACCAGTGGTGCAACGTCATGCGCTGGGAGATGCGTACACGCTTGTTCCTGCGCACCAGCGAATTCCTGTGGCAGGAGGGCCACACCGCCCACGCTACACGCGAGGAGGCCGAGGATCGTGCTAAGATGATGCTGAAGGTGTATGCCGACTTCGCCGAGCAGGTGATGGCAGTTCCCGTGATTCAGGGTGTGAAGAGCGAGACAGAGCGCTTTGCCGGTGCTCTCGATACATACACCATCGAGGCCATGATGCAGGACGGCAAGGCCCTGCAGTCTGGCACCAGCCACTTCCTTGGTCAGAACTTCGGTCGTGCCTTCGACGTGCAGTTCCTCAACAAGGAGAATCAGGCAGAATACGCCTGGGCAACATCGTGGGGCGTTTCTACACGTCTGATGGGTGCCCTCATCATGACTCACTCCGACGACAACGGCCTTGTGCTGCCCCCAGCCCTTGCTCCCACTCAGGTGGTCATCATCCCCATCGGCGGCAAGCCCGAACAGATGGCTGCCGTGGATGCTGCCGTGGCTCCCGTCATCGAACAACTCCGCAAGATGGGCATCAGCGTGAAGTACGACAATGCCGACAACCGTCGCCCGGGCTTCAAGTTTGCCGACTACGAGCTGAAGGGTGTGCCCGTACGCCTCGTACTGGGTGCCCGCGACCTCGAAAACGGCACCGTAGAGGTTATGCGCCGCGACACCTTGGAGAAGGAGACACGTCCCTTCGAGGGCATTGCCGAGTATGTTCGCACACTGCTCGACGACATTCAGCAGAACATATACCAGAAGGCTAAGACCTACCGCGACGCACACATCTTCGAGTGCGACAACTACGACGAGTTCAAGGCTCGCGTCAAGGACGGCGGCTTCTTCCTCTGCCACTGGGACGGCACGGCCGAGACCGAGGCTCGCATCAAGGAAGAAACACAGGCCACCATCCGCTGCGTGCCCTTCGGCTTCGAGCAGACTCCCGGCGTGGATATGGTCAGCGGCAAACCCTCCGTTGCCCGCGTCCTCATCGCTCGCTCCTACTAATCTCCAAATGAGATAATGAGAACAACAAAAGCGGCCCACCGGTCGCTTTTGTTGGTTTAAGGGCTCAAGGTTCTAGTCCTTGTGGCCACAGGTTAAGTTAACCTTTAATTATATATTAAGTTAACCTCTCTCTCCTGATAAGTTAACCTGTGTGGGGTGCCGCGTTACGCGTTACGCGTTACGCGTTACAATTAAAATATTGGCACCCCCCTACTAAGCTATATATAGACTTATAATATATATATAATAAATTATATATTATTATAATAATATTATATATAATAATTTATAATTATAAAATAAATAATAATAAATAAAAAATCTTTACACTTTACTTTCAATTATCCATTATCAACTCCCATAAGTACCCCGCAAATATAAAACTGTAATGTGTAACGTGTAACGCGCAAATTGTAAATAAAATTTGCATTTCCACTCGTTTTTTCGTAACTTTGACCCTCATAATGAAGGAGAGAGAGAGAACAGGACGCCAGTGGATAACGACGGTGTTTGCCGCAGAGGAGATTCCTGCGGCCATCGTCACTTATGTCGCTGTGCTTATGTTCCTGCAAATGGACACTACACCCACAATGGCCACGTGCTATTGTGGGCTTTTGTTTTTGCCATGGGTGCTGAAGTCGTTTCTCAGGGACAGCGTGCGTCGCATGGGGCGCTTCAACCGCCAACTGCAAGTACTTGAGCTGGCAATGGTAATGACGCTGATGGTGCTGGCCTTCGTGTTCCTGCGCTACACCAATCGCAGCACTACGCTGTTCGTGGGGCTTTTCATATTGTCGATGCTCACCGCCTGGCATGAGTTGGCTGCCCGTATGTACTATGAACGGATGCTCCGTCCCCGACTGCAACGCGTGCTGAACACGTTGAAGATAGTGGCATCGCAGTCGGCTGTTGTGCTGACCTATGGTATGCTGATAATGTTCGTGGGCGCACTGCAGGTGATATACCGCCGCATTCCGCGTTCGTGGAACGAGGGTTGTTATCTGGTGGCAGGCATAATGCTGTGCGTGGCCATTTACCATCTGTTTACACTCCACCGACCCCATGTCGGCAATCACCACATGCCCAACAACCCCTTCAAGGCCATGAAGGCCGAGGTGGCGGTAATAGAGCGCATACGCCACAAGGAACGCTGGTTGCGAGTGGTGACGGGACTGACGCTGCTCCTGCTACCTCAGAGCCTGATGTTCTACAGCCGTGTTCTGTTCCTCTACCTGCCCAAGGCCGATGGAGGACTTGGTTGCACCATTCAGGAGATAGGTTTCGCACAGGGTACAGTGGGTGTCATCGCCTTCAGCATCGGACTGATGTTGGGGCGCCAACTATTGCAGTGGATAGATGTGGAACGCGTGTTCTGGTGGTTTGCAATACCCCTGGGACTGTCGCCCGTAGTGTATCTGGTGATGACGTTCGAACAGCCTGCATCGCTGATGATGCTTTCCATTGCCACATTCCAGGCACAGTTCCTGTTCGGATTCGGACTGAACGTGGTGGGTCACTTCGTGCGCTACATCAGCGGAGAACGATACCGCAACACCATCAATGTGCTCTACATACCGCTGGTGGCAACAGTAATGCTGCCTGCTATGGCCCTGAGCGGCTGGATGGTGAGCGAGCTGGGCTTCCGTACGTTCTTCCTCATCGACGTCCTCACCGCCCCAGTAGCGTGGCTCTTTCTTTATATAATGAGAAAATGAAAAATAAAACCATATAACCGTAAAACCGTATAACCATAAAAAAATGAAACCATTTGCTTGGATACCAACACTATATTTTGCCGAAGCACTGCCATACATGGCCGTGATGACGCTGAGCGTGATTATGTACACCAACCTCGGACTGTCGAACACCGAACTGGCGCTCTACACCAGTTGGCTCTACTTGCCCTGGGTGATTAAACCACTGTGGAGCCCGATAGTGGACCACTTCCGCACAAAACGCTGGTGGATACTTACGATGCAGGTGCTCGTGGGAGCATCGTTGGCAGGTGTGGCACTGACATTGCCCACAGCCATGTGGCTACGTCTGTCGCTGGCTTGCTTCTGGCTGATGGCTTTCAGTAGCGCCACACACGACATTGCCGCCGACGGATTCTACATACTCGCCCTCAACGAAGAGGATCAGGCGCTGTACGTTGGATTCCGCAGCACCTTTTACCGCATTGGCAGCATATTCTGTCAGGGGATACTCGTGATGGTGGCAGGATGGTTGGAGCAGCGCTACGGCGTTTCACTCGCCTGGAGCATCACTATGCTGCTAATGGCTGCCATAATGGTTGCCCTTGCCGGGTGGCACTTTGTTTCTCTTCCTTCTGAAGAAAAACAGGTTAAGGGTGAAGGGTTAAAGGTGAAAGGGTCGGTTCTTCAGCCGTTCGTTGAGACACTAAAAGCATTTGCGTCGAAGCCACACCTGTGGGCGGCAGTGCTGTTTATGTTGCTGTTCCGACTTCCGGAAGCCCAGTTGGCAAAGATGGCACAGCCTTTCATGCTGCGCACCATCGGTGAGGGCGGACTGGAACTGAGCACTACAGCCGTGGGCTTTGCATACGGCACACTGGGAGTGATTGGGCTGCTTGCAGGAGGAATCGTAGGCGGATGGGTGGTATCGCGCAACGGACTGCGCCATTGGCTGTGGCCCATGGTAGTAGCCATTTCGCTGCCCGACATCGTTTACATATATCTCTCGTACGCACAGCCGCAGGAACTATGGATTATCAATGCCTGCGTCTTCATCGAGCAACTGGGCTACGGCTTCGGCTTCACCGCCTACATGCTGTTCCTCGTGTATTTCTCGCAAGGCGAGCGCTCGACTTCTGTGTTTGCGCTGTGCACAGCCTTTCAGGCACTGGGAATGATGATTCCGGGCATGTTTGCCGGTAAGTTGGCCGATATGTGGGGATTCCAGACGTTCTTCGTCTTCGTCTGCGCCTGCACCGTTGTCACCTTCCTCGTCTCGGGCCTCATCCGGCGCGACTTGAAGAATTAAGAATTGACAATTAACAATTAACAATTGATGGCAGAATACGAACTTGAACTAAGGGACACGCAGTTTATAAACCTGATGCGTCGCCGCATCTTCAACGTGTTGCTGATTGCGAATCCATACGACGCCTTCATGCTGGAGGACGACGGCCGTGTGGACGAAAAGATATTCGACGAATATTCAAAACTCGGTCTGCGCTACCCTCCCCGATTCGTGCAGGTAGCATCGCAGGACGAGGCTGAGCGCGAACTCCGACGCACCAGTTTCGAACTCGTCATCTGTATGCCCGGAACCGACGTGGGACAAGGAGCAAGCGACGTGTTCGACATCGCCCGTAACATCAAGGAACAGAACTCCAAGGTGCCCATAGTGGTGCTGACACCCTTTTCGCACGGCATCACAAAGCGCATGGAGCACGAGGACCTCTCAATCTTCGAATACGTGTTCTGCTGGCTTGGCAACACCGAGCTGCTGCTGTCCATAATAAAACTGATGGAGGACAAGATGAACCTGCGTCACGACACCGAGGCCGGTGTGCAGATGATAATGCTGGTGGAGGACAACATCCGTTTCTATTCCTCCATCCTGCCTAACCTCTACAAGTTCGTGCTGCAACAGAGTCTGAACTTCGCAACAGAGGCCCTGAACTCGCAACTGGAGACGCTGCGCATGAGAGGTCGTCCAAAGATTGTGCTGGCCCGAACCTACGAGGAAGCTTGGCGACTCTACGACGAGCATCGCGACAACATGCTGGGAATCATCAGCGACTGTCGTTTCCCCCACAACGGGGTGAAGGACGAACGGGCAGGAATGGACCTTCTGGCTGCCGTGCGCCAGTGCGACGAGTTCCTACCATTCATCATGGAATCCTCGGAGCCCAACATCGCCAAGGAGGCACGCAACTACGGAGCATCGTTCCTCGACAAGAACTCGAAGAAGCTGGGCGTGGACCTGCAGCATCTGGTATCGCACCAATTCGGTTTTGGTGACTTCATCTTCCGCGACCCCAAGACAATGAATGAGGTAGTGCGCGTACGAAACCTCAAGGACCTGCAGGACAACATATTCACAGTGCCTGCCGACTCGCTGCTCTACCACGTGTCGCACAACAACGTGTCGCGCTGGCTCGGATCGCGTGCCCTGTTCCCCATTGCCGACTTCCTGAAGCGCATCAAGTGGGACTCGAATCCCGACATCGATGCTCACCGACAAATCATCTTCGATGCCATTGTGAAGTACCGAAAGATGAAGAACCAAGGCGTGGTGGCTGTGTTCCATCGCGACCGATTCGACCGCTACTCCAACTTCCAGCGCATAGGCGACGGTTCGTTGGGAGGAAAGGGCCGTGGTCTGGCATTCATCGACCACATTATCAAACGCCACCCCGACCTCAACAAACTGCCTGGTGCACGAGTGATGATTCCAAAGACCGTGGTGCTGTGTACCGACATCTTCGACCAGTTCATGGATGCCAACGAGCTTTACCCCATAGCACTTAGCGAGGCGAGCGACGACGAGGTGCTGAGTCACTTCCTCAAAGCCAAGCTTCCGGAATCGTTGAAAGAAGACCTCATGGCCTTCCTCGATGTTGTGGAAGAGCCCATTGCCATACGTTCCTCATCGCTGCTTGAGGACAGTCACTACCAGCCCTTCGCCGGCATCTACAGCACCTACATGATACCATACACCACTGATCGACAGGCGCGACTCCGCATGTTGGTGGCAGCCATCAAGGGTGTCTATGCCTCGGTGTTCTACCGCGCTTCGAAGGACTACATGGTGGCAACCAGCAACGTCATAGACCAGGAGAAGATGGCAGTAATACTGCAGGAGGTGGTGGGTACGCAATACGGCGACCGATTCTATCCGCACATCTCAGGTGTTGCACGCTCAATCAACTACTACCCCATCGGCGACGAACAGGCCGATGAGGGCGTCGTTGACCTGGCACTGGGACTTGGCAAGTACATCGTTGATGGTGGTCTCGCGCTTCGCGTTTGTCCTGCTCATCCCGACAAGGTGCTGCAGACAAGCGAGATGGAGATGGCTTTGCGACAGACACAAACCCGATTCTATGCCCTCGACCTGAACACAATGTCAACGGAAGTGAGTGTGGATGACGGTTTCAACATACTGAAACTCAACGTCCGCGAGGCCGATAAAGACGGTTCACTGGCCGGACTGGCATCGACTTTCGACCCCTACGACCAAGTGATTCGCGATGGAATCTATGAAGGTGGGCGCAAGGTGATAACTATGTGCGGCGTACTGCAGCAAGGTGTGTTCCCATTGCCGGAACTGCTGTCGCTGTCGCTGAAATACGGACAAAGCGAAATGCGCCGACCGGTGGAGATAGAACTAGCAGCAAAACTGAATCCTGACCGAACGGGAGAATTCTACCTGCTACAAATTCGTCCAATGATAGACAATAAGATGCAACTGGACGAAGACATACGAGAAATCCCTGATGAAATGGCACTTATTCGTTCACACAATGCCATCGGACACGGCATAATTACGGACATCGAGGATATTGTTTATGTGAAAACCGAGAACTATTCAGCATCGAACAACCCACGCATAGCAGAGGAAATTGAGGGCATCAACCGCAAATTCCTCAACGAGGGACGTTTCTATGTGCTGGTAGGGCCCGGACGATGGGGTTCGAGCGACTCGTGGCTGGGAGTACCAGTGAAGTGGCCTGCCATTTCCGCCGCCAAGGTCATTGTGGAAGCGGGACTGGAGAACTATCGCGTTGATCCCAGTCAGGGCACGCATTTCTTCCAGAACCTCACATCCTTCGGTGTGGGATACTTCACTGTTAATGCCTACCAGCAGGACGGCATCTACCGACAGGAGATTCTGAACGAAATGCCTGCTGTGAACGAGACAGAGCATGTGCGCCACGTACGCCTAACACATCCTCTTACAATAAAGATTGACGGAATGAAAAAAGAAGGCATCATCTGCCAATAAAGAATGCAATGAAGAAATCACTCATCATATTATTATTGTTAACTGCTGCCACGGTGCAAGGCCAGATTAAGCGTTTGGGAGAGAACGTCCACTACAGCGCCACGCTGCAAGGGACGGCAGGGAGCAACAACACTGCCCCGTTCTGGTTTACAAATAACCGATACGGACTGGGAACAACCGAGCCGAACAGTGGCCTGCTACGTGCCGCCATCGGTCGAGATGCAGAAGCCGACAGTCTGCGCAAATGGCGCATTGGCTACGGGCTGGACCTCGTGGGAGCCGTTAATCACGACAGTCACTTCATCGTGCAACAGGCTTTTGCCGACTTTCAGTACAAGGCTATCCGACTGAGCGTTGGACAGAAGGAAAGGCCAATAGAACTGAAGAACAACCGTCTGTCGAGCGGCGATATGGTGCTTTCGAACAACGCACGTCCGATTCCGCAGGTAAGACTGGAACTACCCGACTTCTGGACGATTCCACGCACCAAGGGGTGGCTGCATCTGAAGGCGCACATAGCCTACGGCATACACACCGACAACGGGTGGCAGAATGATTTCACTGCCGGCACAGCAAACCTTCGCACCAACAACTCGCTATACCACTCCAAGGCTGGTTTTCTGAAGATTGGCAACGCGGAAAAGTTCCCGCTGACCATAACCGGAGGACTGGAAATGGCAGCTCAGTTCGGAGGTAAAGTGTGGAACCTGAAAGACAGACCCGACAACACCAGTACTACTACGTTCCTATCGAACAGAAAGTTGCCTCACGGACTGAAAGCTTTCTGGCACGCATTCATACCGGGGGGAGGCGACAGTAATGACGGTGAGTACTCAAATGCCGAAGGTAATCAGATTGGCTCGTGGCACATGCGTCTCGACTATCACGGCAAAGGCTGGGGAGCATCGGTGTATGCCGAGCATTTGTTCGAGGACCACAGTCAGATGTTCTGGCAGTATCCATGGAAGGATATGCTCTATGGTGGCGAGTTTCGCTTACCTAAGAACCCGGTGGTAAGTACTATCCTATATGAGCACCTGCGCACCACCGACCAAAGCGGACCAATTTATCACGATAAAACGGTGAATTTTCCGACCGCCATCTATGGACAGGACGACTATTACAACAACCACGTCTATGCTGCATGGCAATATGCTGGTTTCAGTGTGGGTAATGCCTTGCTACCCTCGCCCATCTACAACACCGATGGCAACATCAGGTTCTATGACAACCGCATCAAAGCCAGTCACATCGGTATTGAAGGCAACCCGACAAAAGAGATTGAATACCATATTCTATACACGCACGAGAAGAGCTGGGGAACATACAGCAATCCTCACACCGACCCAGTAAAAGCCGACTTTCTGATGATTGAAGCGACATACAGTCCGCATCAGGTTAAGGGACTGTCCATTGGTGCTGCCTACGGACAGAACTGGGGCAAGCTGCTGGGAGAATCGAAAGGAGCTATGCTGACTGTCTCCTACTCCGGATGGATAAAACATAATTGATAATTGACAATTGATAATTATATGAAAAAGATATCCACAAAAATCTGTGCCATCTGTATTCTCTGCGCGCTCTGTGTCGCTTGCGAAATGAAGTGGGACAAGAACGGCGATTTGGACGGAATGTGGCAACTGACCGAATGGCGCAATACCACAAAGGGTACTGTTGAAAAGACGAAAGCCGATGGACTGTTCTTTAGTGTCCAGCAGGATATGATACGAATAAATAAGCAGAGCGACGAGGGCTACTACCTCTCGCTTTTCACCAAGCGCAACGACAGCCTCATCATTCAGAGCCCAGTCTATTGGCCCAAGGATTCCATGTGCAATATATCAGCTCTTGCTCCATTTGGAGTGCCCGGACACGGACGTTTCCACATTGATATGCTCACAAGCGAAAACATGGTGCTGAGTTCTGATACAGCTATTATCTCTTTCCGGAAATACTGATAACTTTTTCGCTTTCTGCACACAATAAAAACGGACTGCGTCACGTTTTTATATTATAAAGAGGAAACGCGATATAAAGTACACGAATGACCGGATTAGAACATCTACTACCATACATCATAGCCTTTCTTGTGGCAGCTGTATTCACGGCTGTCACCCTTCCATTAGTCATAAGGTCGTGCAGTTATTTCAACTCATACGACATGCCTAACGCACGCAAGGTACATAAAGCTCCCATTCCGCGACTGGGAGGCATCGTGTTCATGCCTGCTGCTGCACTGGGCCTATGCGCAGCTCTCTACCTCACTGGCAACGAAAGCCACCGCATGGAAATCAGCATATCCACACTGGCTATGTTCAGCGGAGCTTTCATGATTTACATGATAGGCATCCTCGATGATATTATCAGCATAAAAGCCCGCCACAAATTCATAATTCAAGCCATTTCAGCGTTGCTGATGCCTTTGTGCGGTTTGCTGATTACAGACCTCAACGGCATATTTGGCTTATACGAGATACCCCTTTGGGTGGGCTATCCGCTTACGGTGATACTGATTATGACCATCGTCAATGCCATAAACCTTATCGACGGCATTGACGGGCTTTCTTCCGGTCTGTGCATCCTTATTCTTTCGGCCTACACCTATGTGTTCGCCATCAACGAATATCCTCTCATTGCAGAACTCAACGCAGCAATAGTTGGAGCATTGGTCGTATTCTTCTGTTTCAACGTATTCGGACGCGTGGGGCATATGAAAATTTTCATGGGTGATGCAGGAAGTCTGTTCCTGGGTTATGTCTGCGCCTACATGGGCATCAAGAGTCTGATGCGCCCCATTGCTCCCGTGGACTGCGGCGAGGAACAGATGCTTATATCAGTAACCTTGATGCTGATTCCAACACTTGATGTAGTGCGTGTATTCTTCCAGCGCTGGCTGTCGGGCCGCAACATATTCGACCCCGACAAGAAGCACATCCATCACCTGTTTATGTCAGCGGGTCTTTCCATGCACAAGGCTCTAATGGCAATATTCATCATGTTTGCCACCATCTGCCTCATAAACTACGGATTGTGGGAATGCCGTTTTCCCCTACCCCTCATACTCCTGACCGATGTCGCCTTCTATGCTATCGTTATAGTTTTTGTCAACAACCGGGACAAAAACGAAGCTGCATAGTAAGCAGCGTATCAGATTTTCTTTCCGTATCCTATCAAACGAATCGTTGTAAACAGAATCTTGGCATCAAGCCACACGCTTCGTTTTTGTAAGTACTCAAGGTCCATCTGCAGACGTATGAGCATCTTCTCCATGGTGTCGGTATAACCATTATATATGGTTGCCAACGATGTAATGCCGGGACGAACCTGATAAAGATACTGATAGTCGCTGTTTTCCTGCATTATCTTATCGATGAAGTACTGACGTTCTGGTCTAGGACCAACGAAAGACATATCGCCGACAAGCACATTCCACAACTGTGGCAGTTCGTCGAGATGGTGTTCACGAAGGAACAGGCAATCGGGCGACAAACGTTCATCCCAACGCTCAGCAAGTAAAGGAACTCCATCTGCCTCTGCATCAGGGCGCATAGTGCGAAATTTCAATATATTGAAAGGTTTGCCATGAAGGCCTATTCGTTCCTGCCTGAAAATAGCAGGGCCCTCACCCTTGCGACGTAACTTCACCAATATGTATAAAAAGAATGGTGACAATACCAACAGGCCAACGGACGAAGCCACAATATCGAACATACGCTTCAATAAGCGACCCCTCCATGTCATGCCATCTACATATTTCTTTTCTGCTGGTACCACTTCCCTTGCATTATACATTATTTATATATATAACTCACTGATAGGGCCATTTATTGTAACATCAAAGCGAAAATTTCACGCATTACTTGCATAAGCAATGTATTTATCGTATCTTTGCATCATCTTATCACTGGGGTCGACATGGATTTGACAGCAGGATGGGGTGCTCGGTAAGCACGCAGAGAGTTGGCGGCCGCTCTCTATAATCAATGACCTTCGAACAATTAACTGGCGAAAACACTTACGCTCTCGCTGCTTGATTGAAGTATAGTAGATCAGAAGCTTAATTGCGGCACCAGGTGCTGCAACGAGATGTCACTCAGAGGCTAACGCCCTGAAGCGCTCTGGCAAAGTGGCACAGCAAAATCGGGGATAGTCATACGCGGCCTCGCACGTTTGGCGAAACTTAAGAGGATAAGGCGACGGTTGGTGGCTTGGGTCTTGCCGCCGCACGAAAACCAAGACCAAGATAAGCGTGTAGAAAGCTCAGGACTTCCCTGTTTGGACGAGGGTTCAATCCCCTCCGGCTCCACCATTTTTATTAAGGTATGAAAGAGTTGTCACTGAAGTACGGGTGTAACCCCAACCAAAAGCCCTCACGCATCTTTATGGAAGAGGGCGAACTACCCATCGAAGTGTTAAACGGCCGTCCTGGCTACATCAATCTGCTCGACGCACTTAACTCGTGGCAGTTGGTCAAGGAACTAAAGGCTGCGACAGGCCTGCCAGCAGCAGCGTCCTTCAAACACGTTAGTCCTGCCGGAGCTGCAGTAGGATTGCCACTAAGCAATACATTGGAGAAAATTTACTTCGTCGATGATGCTCCCCTGCCTCTCACACCCATCGCTTCGGCCTATGCCCGCGCCAGAGGAGCAGACCGCATGTCTTCCTATGGAGACTTCATCGCCCTCAGCGATACATGTGATGAAGCAACTGCCCGCCTCATAAACCGCGAGGTATCAGACGGCATCATCGCCCCCGACTATACACCTGAAGCATTGGAAGTACTGCGCAACAAACGCAAGGGCACATACTGCGTCATAAAGATTGACCCATCGTATCGCCCCGCCCCCATCGAGCGCAAGCAAGTCTTCGGCATCACATTCGAACAGGGCCGCAACGAGATAAATCTCGCTGACCCAGCACTCTTCGAGAACATCCCCACCAAGAACAAGGAGTTCACCCCGGAGGCAAAGCGTGACCTCATTATAGCACTCATCACCCTGAAATACACCCAGTCGAACTCTGTCTGCTACGTCAAGGACGGACAAGCAATTGGCATTGGAGCTGGTCAGCAGAGCCGCATCCACTGCACACGACTTGCCGGACAGAAAGCCGACCTTTGGTGGTTGCGTCAGCACCCACGTGTTATGGCTCTTCCCTTCGTTGACGGCATACGACGTGCAGACCGAGACAACACAATCGATATCTTCATGGGGCCCGAGTGCGATGATGTCCTGCGCGAAGGAGAATGGCAGAAATTCTTTACCGAACGCCCCGAGCCGCTTACAGACGAAGAAAAGCGCCTATGGTTAGCACAGAATACTGATGTATGTCTAGGTTCTGATGCCTTCTTCCCATTCGGTGACAACATCGAGCGCGCCCACAAGAGCGGTGTGCAGTATGTAGCACAAGCCGGAGGATCTGTTCGCGATGACCATGTTATCGAGACCTGTGACAAATACGGAATTGCAATGGCATTTACTGGTGTTCGCCTATTCCACCATTAATTCCAAGCTCATTAGACCTATAAACCAGACTCATAAGGCAATGAACAAGTTTGCAGGCGATGACATAGATGACGTTATCCTCAACGGAATCACATTCCGCGGGGGACCTAAACGCGAAAACGCACCTTCCGATGGGAAAGTGCGCTCCAAAGCTAAGAAGAAGCAATACATTACTGGCGCTCACGGCAGCGGTTCGGCAAAGAAGAAAGCCGACATCCGCAAGGCTCGTGCTAATCGCCACAAATAATTATTCCATATCTTCGTATTCAAAGTCATCGAGGTCTTCAACGTCCTCGATGTCTTCTTCATCTACAAACTCAATGTCTTCGTCCTCACCCATTGCTGCCAGTTCTTCCTGCAGATAGCTGAGATCCTTGTTGCGATGTACTATGCGCTCCTGGTTTGTAATTGCCTCCAACTTGTTGCTCTCGCTATTAAGTGCTGCCCATAGCATATCCTTCAAGTCCGTCAGCCCCCGATTGGCAACAGCTGATATGAAGACATGCGGCAGATCATCGGGCAGGTCGTGACTCAACATCTCCATGAGCTCATCATCAAGCAGGTCACACTTAGTAATGGCCAGTACCCTCTGCTTGTCCATCATATCGGGGTTGAAGGTGCGGACCTCGTTAAGCAATATCTCGTATTCCTTCTTAATATCGTCAGTATCGCCTGGCACCATGAACAGTAGCAACGAGTTACGTTCGATGTGGCGCAAGAAACGAAGTCCCAAGCCTCTGCCTTCCGAAGCACCCTCGATAATACCAGGAATGTCAGCCATCACGAAAGACTGGTTTCCTCTGTAGCTGACAATACCAAGCGATGGCTCCATTGTCGTGAAAGGATAGTTGGCAATCTTTGGACGTGCACTCGACAAACTGCTGAGCAATGTGCTCTTGCCAGCATTAGGGAAGCCTACAAGACCCACATCAGCCAGTAGTTTAAGTTCGAGGATTACGGTGCGTTCCTGCATCGGTTCACCCGGCTGGGCATAACGCGGAGCCTGATTCGTAGATGTGCGGAAGTTCCAGTTTCCAAGTCCTCCGCGACCACCTTTCAGGAGCATCACTACTTGACCGTCCTCGCTGATGTCGCACAGATACTCACCCGTCTCAGCATCATAGACAACGGTTCCGCAGGGTACATCGATGTAACGATCCTCTCCATCGTGACCAGTACTGCGACTCTTACCGCCATTACCGCCATGTCCGGCAAAGACATGACGTTCATAGCGCAGATGCAGTAATGTCCAATAGTTATGGTTGCCACGCAAATAAATATGGCCGCCCCGACCTCCGTCTCCTCCGTCGGGACCGCCATTAGCGATATATTTGGCTCGGTGCATATGCGCCGAACCCCTGCCCCCCTTACCCGAGCGGCAACAAATCTTTACATAATCGACAAAATTACTTTCCATCAAGCGTTCTTGGCATCAATCAGACGGAAGATGCTCTCTATCATAGCTTCCTTGTTGGGAGTATCTGCCCAACGTACAACATTCAGAATGCCTTCTTTCTCCAACCATCCCAAAATGGGTTCTGTCTGACTGTGATAAACAGCGAAACGTTTTGCGATGGTCTCCTCATTGTCATCTGCACGACCTTCAATCTGAGCACGACGCAGCAGGCGCTCCATCAGGATATCCTGTTCCACAACGAGTTCGATAGCAATGCCCATATCATGACCACGCTCTGCAAGCATCTTCTTCAAAGCCTCAGCCTGCGGAATTGTACGAGGGAAGCCATCAAAGATGACACCACGTCCTTGGGGCAGAGAATCGTACTTGTTAGCCAGAATCTGAATCATTAGCTCATCAGGTATAAGCTGACCATTGTCGATAAGACCTTTGGCAATTTTACCAACCTCTGTACCATTCTTGATTTCAGCACGCAGGACATCACCTGTGGATATGTGTCCCATACCATACTTCTCAACGACAGCCTCGCTGTAAGTGCCCTTGCCACTGCCAGGAGCACCAAAGATAATTATGTTCTTCATTGTACTAATGTATAAATGTCTTTAGTATTACGTCCGTAACCATCATAGTCAAGACCGTATCCTACGATAAAATCGTTAGGAATTTGCAAACAGCAATAGCGGATATCAAGGTTTATTTGCAGTTTTCCCGGCTTCAGTAACAGGGTACATATATCCACGCTGCTGGGATTGTGTTTCTTCAATGTTTCAAGCATGTGAGCCATTGTCAAACCTGTATCCACAATATCCTCGACAATGATTACAGGACGATTAGTCACGTCCACGCTCAATCCCATAATCTCACGTATCTCACCAGTTGTAGAAACACCTTGATAAGAGGCGAGACGTACGAAGGAAATTTCACAAGGAATATCGACCTCGCGCAACAAATCGGCAGCAAACACGAACGAGCCATTCAATACAGCAAGGAATACTGGCTCCTTGCCGGCATAGTCACGGTTAATCTCAGCAGCAACGCGCTTCACTTCCGAAAGAATCTTCTCCTGGGGGATGGATACGGCAAATGTCTTATCCTTTACTTGAATTGTATTACCCATAAATATGTTTTTATTTCTCCGCAAAGATAACATAATTTAATTAAAAATTAAGAATTAAAAATCAAAAATTTATACAGAAGTCAACATTAATCGTTAACTTTGCAATATGAATATATCATTTGTCGAGCCGAAAACAGCTGATATGCAGCAAATGTTGCGCCCACGGCCAGTCGACGGGCATAAAGGAACATTTGGCCACGCCCTGCTTATCGTAGGCAGTAGAGGTATGGCCGGAGCTGCCATTCTGTCGGCAGAAGCATGTCTACGAAGCGGTATCGGCAAGATCTCAATCCTTACCCCCGATGAGAACCGTATAATACTACAAATAGCAGTTCCAGAGGCTATTCTGAAAAACGACAATCAGGAGATAAACGGATTCGACTCTGTCGGCATAGGTCCAGGCATAGGCCTTGATAAAGAATTGGTGCATCAGTGTTTAACTGAAGCGACAGCTCCAATGATAATTGATGCCGATGCCTTAAACGTGTTGGCACAAAGTACCGACCTACAAGACCTTGTACCCCAAGACAGCATTCTCACGCCTCACCCAGGCGAAGCAATGCGCCTGATTGGCAGTTGTGATTTGAAAGATGTTTTGCAATATGCGATATCACACAAAGTAATAGTGGTATTAAAAGGACATCCTACAAGAGTATGCACACCACAAGGGCAGGTGTTTGTAATGAACACTGGCAACTCCGGCATGGCTACCGCCGGCAGCGGCGATGTACTTACAGGACTAATCACAGGTTTATTAGCACAGGGCTACGAACCTCTAGAAGCGGCTCTACTTGGTGTATGGTTACATGGCACAGCAGGAGATTTCGCAGCTGAGAATATGGGCGAGGCTTGCATGCTGTCCCGAGACATTATACACCACCTACCCGACGCATTCCGAATAATAAATAATAAATCATAGATAAAAATGAAACGGTTTATATTACTGCTTTTAGCTTTCAATTTTCAATTATCAATTTTCAATTTACTTTGGGCGCAGACAGATGTCAGCGGCTTTGTTCCAGGTACCACTACCGACGGAGTATGCTACTTCCTGCCTCAGACAGCGCTACGAATAACTATCATTGCCGAGAAGAATGTAACAACTCCCGGCGAGCTCAACAAGTATGCTTTCCGCTATCTGCGAATGCAAGATGTTCCAACAGTTTCAAGTACAGAATGGAAGATAAAGAGCATTACTATTGAACCTTTCGGTGTGCCCGACCGTTCAAAAGCTTATAGCGTGAAGGTGAAGAACAAGACCATAGCCCCCATGGTATCATTAACCCACGACGGCATCCTATTGTCCATCAACACGCAGGCAGAAGAAACGACACTTCCTATCCTGCCCCAGCCCACACCTGCTCCAGAGCCTCTAAATCCCAAGCAATTCATGAATCAGGAGATGCTGTCAACTGGCAGTACGGCCAAAATGGCAGAACTATGTGCCCAAGAAATCTACGACATCCGTGAAAGTCGCAACGCCTTAGTTCGTGGCGAAGCCGACAATACTCCCAAGGACGGAGAACAACTCAAACTAATGCTCTCACAGTTAGAGACACAGGCAACTGCTCTCGAACAACTTTTTTCCGGTCATACAGAAACCAGTACCGAAGTTTTCTCGTTTGTCTATCTCCCCACTCAAGAAACAGAGCGCGACATTTTGTTCCGCTTTTCACAATTAGCAGGCGTTGTAGATAAGGACGATCTGTCGGGACAGCCCATATACATCAGCATCAAGAACACCGGCAACCTGCCAGCCAAGCAGGAAAGCCTTGAAACAGCAAAGAAGAAGTCTAAGTTGACACAAGGTATATATTATAATGTACCTGCGCGAGAAGCAGTAACCATATTCGATGTAAATCAGACACTGATGCAGGCAGAATACAGCATGGGGCAGTTCGGCTATACTGAGATTCTGAGTAACCTGTTGTTCGACAAAAAGACAACCACACGCGTTACTTTCTATCAGGACAACGGAGCAGTGAAGAAACTGGAACAATAATCCTTACGGAACATCTAATAAAAATAATAAGGCGTGCACCCAATAATGCACGCCTTCATTATCTCAGCAATTAAGGATTAGAGTTTGTTGTCTGAGCCAAGTACGTTGACAATCTTGTGAACGTACATCTTCTTCATGTTCTCACGAGCGGGCTTCAGATACTGACGGGGGTCGAAGTGGCTGGGGTTCTCAGCCAGGTGCTTGCGGATGGCGGCGGTCATGGCCAGACGAGAGTCAGAGTCGATGTTAATCTTGCAAACAGCGCTCTTAGAAGCCTCGCGCAGCTGCTCTTCGGGAATACCTACGGCGTCGGGCAACTTGCCACCGAACTTGTTGATGGTGTCCACCTCGTCCTGAGGCACAGAGCTTGAGCCGTGGAGCACGATGGGGAAGCCGGGGATGCGCTTCTCAATCTCGTGCAGGATGTCGAATGCCAATGGAGGAGGCACGAGTTTGCCGGTCTTCGGGTCGCGGGTGCACTGTTCGGGAGTGAACTTGTAAGCTCCGTGGCTGGTACCAATTGAGATGGCCAGACTATCGCAACCAGAACGCTTGCTGAAGTCCTCAACTTCCTCGGGGCGGGTGTAGTGGCTCTCAGCAGCACTTACCTCGTCCTCTACGCCGGCCAGCACGCCGAGCTCAGCCTCCACGGTCACGTCGTACTGGTGAGCGTACTCAACCACCTTCTTTGTGATAGCGATATTCTCCTCATAGGGAAGAGCTGAACCGTCGAACATTACGCTTGAGAAGCCATTGTCGATGCACTCCTTACAGATTTCGAAGCTGTCACCATGGTCGAGGTGCAGGGCAATCTGAGGATTGGGGCAACCCAACTCCTTAGCATACTCTACAGCACCCTGAGCCATGTAGCGCAAGATTGTGCCGTTGGCATAGTTGCGTGCACCCTTGCTGACCTGCATGATAACGGGAGACTTTGTCTCAACGGCAGCCTGCACGATAGCCTGCATCTGCTCCATTGTGTTGAAGTTAAAGGCGGGAATTGCATAGCCACCTTTTATTGCCTTGGCGAACATTTCACGGGTGTTCACCAGTCCCAGTTCTTTGTAACTTGTCATAGAATGATTAAATTAAAAAGTAATTATTAAAAATTAAAAGTCATCTTACTTCTTTCACGAGATAAACAACGGTAGGCAGATGGTCGCTGTAGCCGTTGAGCCATACGCCTCCGGCTGTGGTACGCTTTGGCGAGCCCTTATATTTACCTTCCTGTTGAATGAGATAGTCGCGCTTGAAGATGTGCCACGAATGGAGGGTCAAGTGCTTGTATTCCTTCTTTCCATTCAAATCGAGCAGATTGCGCGACATCAGTATCTGGTCGAACAAGTTCCATCCACCTTGGAATGTCAGTGTACCCTGTCCCTGCCCTCGCAACATCTCCCACCAAGGATTGAAGAAATCGCCATCCTTTACCTTATTCATATCACGCTTACCACCCAAATTCTTCAAGGACTTGTCATCTGGGTCATCATTCAAGTCGCCCATAACAATAATGTGTTGCGAAGAATCAGCTTTGTGAATACTGTCCGTAAGTTGACGCACCTGCTTGCCTGCAATCTCACGAAAATAGCTCGTAGCACCACGACTGGGCCAGTGGCACACAATAACAGTCAGAGGATCGCCTGCCATAGTTCCTTGCACAGTCAGGTAACCACGTGTCTTACGCACAGTATCACCATTCTCATAGATGTATGGTTGCAAGAACCACTTTTCGGGGTGGAAAATGGCAGGGTTGTACAACAGGGCGCAATCAACGCCACGCTTGTCAGGTCCCTCAATGTGAATATACTTCATTCCGCGCTGCACCATACCGGGCTGACCTGTAAGATCGTCAAGCACGCGAGAATTCTCCACCTCGCTGACACCGATTACGGCAGCACCACCAGGCACTTTATCCATTCCCAAGTCAAGCAGAGCCTTAGCCATATTCCGGAGTTTGTTCTCATACTTGTTCTTGTCCCAGTGATATGAACCATCGGGCAGGAAGTCATAGTCGTTCTTACCTACATCGTGTACGGTATCAAAGATGTTTTCCAAATTGTAGAAAGCTACGGGGTAGAGTCCCAGCTTCCGTTGCTGTGCGTTGCAAGAAACAGCAACAAGCATCAGCACTAACA
>Ga0247611_10001626_pt1 | contig 39636 bp, 26 predicted proteins | sample 177DNAGHGhighgp2_FD_192422 | JGI IMG/M metagenome (GOLD analysis project Ga0247611, IMG submission 192422) | Sheep rumen microbial communities from Palmerston North, Manawatu-Wanganui, New Zealand - 1770 DNA GHGhigh gp2 | ecosystem: Host-associated > Mammals > Digestive system > Stomach > Rumen... | reverse complement strand
TTCGTCGATGTTTTCAGCCCTGAGAATCTTGATACGCATCTGTCGGAAATCGGGTATACCCTTGAAAATAGGTGATGATGCCAGATGCCGTCTGACGTGTATGATTCCCCCCAGTTCAGTGGCTTTTCGTGCACAGTCGGTACGCTGGATTGAACGTGTCACGCTCTCACGTATTTGCCTCCTGAGCACGTCCATCTTCCATTCCAATGTCATATCATCGGGCATTGTTCCATTGTCGAGGAAATGGCGTATCTCCCGGAATATCCACGGTCGTCCAAACGAAGCCCTTCCCACCATTACGGCATCCACTCCGTAGGCATCGAATGCATGCTTTGCCTTTTCCGCACTGTCGATATCTCCGTTGCCAATTATAGGAATATGTATGCGTGGGTTGGCTTTCACTCGCTGAATGTATGTCCAGTCAGCCTCTCCGGTGTACATCTGGCTACGTGTGCGTCCATGTATGGTTAAAGCCTGAATGCCGCAGTCTTGCAGCTGTTCAGCCAGTTCCTCAATGATTTTCGTCTCGTGGTCCCATCCCAGCCTGGTTTTCACCGTCACAGGCAGTTTGACCGCCTTCACCACCTCGCGAGTTATATCGAGCATCAACGGTATGTTTCTGAGCATTCCTGCTCCCCCACCCTTTCCAGCCACTTTCTTTACCGGGCATCCAAAATTGAGGTCAACCACGTCGGGCCTCGCCTCGCTCTCCACTATACGTGCAGCTTCAACCATGGATTCCACGTCACGCCCATATATTTGCACAGCCACGGGACGTTCCTCGTCGCTCACCACAATCTTCTGAAGGCTACGATTCACAGAGCGTATGAGTGCGTCGGCACTGACGAACTCGGAATAGACCATAGCGGCTCCAAATTCCTTGCAGAGCAGTCGGAAAGCCTGGTCGGTGACATCTTCCATCGGTGCCAGCAACACTGGACGTTCACCTAAATCTATGTTTGCTATCTTCATCTTCTCAACATGAATAAAATAGGTGGGTGGATTAATTAGATATATGCATCTTCTTTTATAATATCCTCAAGGCAATGCTTTGCATGCTCGAGTGTAAAGCCGCGTGAAACGGCAAAACGCAGTAGTTTGACATACAACTCATATTCGGTTTTATACTTCACACTACGTATTTTATTTTTCAGCAATGTGCTAAGGGTTTCATTGGATTCGTCGTCGCTGATTTCCTTCAGGGCATCTGTTATGTCGTCGCTGCTTATTCCTTTCATTCTGAGCATCCTCTCTATCTTGTCCGAACCCCAACGGTTATATCGGAATTTATCGCGGACATAGGCATGTGCATATCGGTTTTCGTCGATAAAACGTTCTTTCACCAAGCGCTTTAGAATCCGTTCTTCGGCACCCTCAGGCAACTGCCATTTTCGCAATTTTTTCCTCATGTCGTCTAAGCAATACTCAGCCCTGGCACACAAAGCGCTCAAGCGATTGTATGCTTCCTGTTCACCCAACTTACGAATATTTTGATTATCAACCACGGGGCATTATTTGAATGAATAATGAATAATGAATAATTATTTTAGTTTAGTTGACGAGTAGACAAGTAGATGAGTTGGTTGTAGTAGTAGACGAGTTGGTTGTGGTAGTGAAAGAGATTTTGTAATAGGGGTTCAACTGTTTAAAAATGTTGTGCCTGAGAAGAATTGTCAGTAGGTTCAAAAACGTTTCGGGGCTGGACGGGCGCGCGCAAGGCACGCCCCTACAAAGGAAGGGTTACGTACAACGCCTAAACTATCTGCACTCAACTCTCTACTCTAATCTCTCTACTTTTCACAATGTATTATTCTATCGTTCTTGAACTGGTCTTTGATGATTTTGACGCTGTGGAAGCCGAGCGATCGCATCAGAGAGGCAGTGTCGTGGCAGTAGAGCCGGTTCGTCTCGAAATAGATTTCACCTCCTGGTTTTAATGCCTTGAGTGCAAATCGGGCTATCGCCCGATAGAATCGTAGTGGGTCGTCGTCGGGTACGAAGAGAGCCAATGAAGGTTCGTGGCATAACACCTTTCGCTCCATATCTGCCGCTTCACTCTCGCATACGTATGGCGGATTGCTCACTATGATATCAAATTCAGCTGCTTGATTCGGCAGTTCTTTATCTATATCCAGTATGTCATGATGCTCGAATCTGACGTCGAGAGCGAGTCTTTTGGCGTTTTTTCGAGCCACATCCAAAGCATCGTCGGACAAATCCCATCCCACCACATCCACCTTCGGCATATTTTTCTTTATTGCCAGCGCAATACATCCACTCCCAGTGCCTATATCCAGAATTCTGATATGTTCGTTCTTCTGATGATTGCTTAAGCAGAGTTGCACCAGTTCTTCCGTTTCGGGTCGAGGAATCAATACTGCATCAGTCACTTCGATTTCCATATCCATGAAGTCGGAACGTCCAATCACATACTGCACAGGCTCGCCATCAACCACCCTGCCAACAGCTCTTTCCACCTTTGCACGCTCATATTCATTCAGTTCTTCGGCCTTGCCCATGAGTACATCCGCAGTGGTAAATCCCATCAGTTTGTCGAATATCAGAAGCATTGTTGCTCGCGCCTCTCCTTTGTCCATAGCACTGGCCAATTCGTTCAGAATATTAAGATGAAATGGTGTTGTGGCTGTATTCATGGTTTCAAATGGAATGTTTTGCTGAACCACGGATATATGATGTCTGCGATTTTGAAGAAAATGTATCCGAACAGTAGTCCGCAGAGTGAGTCGATGGCATAGTGTGCCTTGAGATATACAGTTGCGAAGAAGAGCACGATGGCAAATGGCATTAGTATCCAGAAGAGTCGTTTGCTCCTTGCCTGCCATGCCAGCAGAATGGTGACCATAGTCATTCCGACGTGGCTGCTTGGGAATGCTGCCGTAGGGTTTTCGCCCTGTTCCTGCACGTCGAGCACGAGCTGGCTGAAGATTCCTTTCACTTCGAGTGGCAGGATGTCGGTGTGTGTCTGGAAATAATTTCCCATCTCCGGAAATTCCGGCACCCGGCTAATTTCCACTCCGTTGGCACAGTAGTAATACTGCGGTCCTGCCACAGCGAGGAAGTCGAACACTAAATAGAAGAGGAAAAATGAGAAGAGGAAAACGAAACTTGCACGTTGGAAGTCGTCGTAGCGTGCAATGAAATAATACAGGATCATGGCTATCATCAAGAAATAGTATGAGTAATAGCCCAGACTGAACAGTTCATACCAGAAAGTGGATCTCAGTATGCCTTCAAATTCCATTGATGGCTGGCATCCAAATATCGCATAGTCTATATTCGCAAAGATATGGTCCTGATATGGAAAGATGCTACAAAACGAATACGTTTCCGGATACCAGTAAATAAGCCCGAGGAAGCATACGGCTACTCTTAGGAGCACGCATGCCTTGCAAGGCAAGCACCTATGAATTAATATCCCTGCCGCTATAGCAATCACATAAATAGCACGTGCCGTCAGCATCGACACGGGATTAGAAAGCTTGGCCCATTCCACTATGATTATCACAATGGTGATAGCAATATAGACAAGGGTTGCAGATTCAAATCCCAGCAACCCTCGCTCTTCCTTTCGTTTTATCAAGTCTTTGAGAAACGACTTGACAGATGAATTTGTCTCCATCATTTAAGCCATCCCTGCGCCTTATACCATGCGGCAGTTTCTTTCACTCCACGCTCGAGGTCCCACTTAGGCACATAGCCTATGTCGCTTAGCATTGGTTCTATATCGCAGTTCCAGTTGCGCTGACTCATTATCTTGTATTTGTCGTTGTTGAGGGTAGACACCTTACCACGCATCTTGGAGAACCACTCCGACACTGAGCATACCATCTTGAGCACAAACAGAGGTGCTTTCAGATGCACCACGTGACGAGTTCCTAATTCGTTCTGTATATAATTGCTGAATGTGCGCGAGCTGTACACCTTTCCATCCGACACATGGTAAATCTTATGGTTAAGTTCTGATATTCCTTCTTCCAACACCTTCTTCACAGCAGCAAATATTACTCCCACGAGGTCTTCAACATACACGAATGTCAGTTCCTGAGGCTTGAAGCCTACAGAAAAATCCACATGTTTGCTTATGCTCTTGAACTGCAGGAAATAGTCGCGTTCCCGCGGTCCATAAACCCCTGTTGGTCTGAAGATGACGTAAGGGAATTCATATCCGAGGCATTTAAGGTAGTTCTCGCTTTTGCTTTTGCTATTGGCGTATGCAGTATTGGGCTGTGGTTCGTCAGTAGCCTTCAGCGGAGCATATATGGTAGGAGCGGCAACATTCGACGTATCTTCTTCTGCATTAGCCACCCCAGCCTGTATTTTCTTCTCTTCCTTGATAGGTCCGAGCACACTGAGGCTGCTCATATATACGAACATCTTCGGAATCATGTTGAGTTCTTTGAGTTCCTCCACGAGGTTGACTGTGCAGTCATAGTTGTTGGTGTCGAAATCCTCTGGATTAAGGCATTTGGTAGCTCCTGCAGCATGGATGATGATGTCCCATTTACCATGCTGCTCCTTGAATGTGGCAAGCTGTGCATGTAGCACGTCGCGGTTTGCCATATCAAGAGTCTGAAATTGCAGCCACTCGTTCTGCAACCACTTTCTGCTTGATGTGCTTCGTACACCAGCCCACACCGACATTTGGCTGTTGAGAGCTTCATCGCAGAGGAAACTTCCAATGAATCCACTGGCACCAGTAATCAATATTTTTGTTGGTTCAAACATAGTCGTAACTTTATTTGCGTGAGAATTAGGACATAATAACCCAATTTCGTTGCAAAGTTACAATTTTTTCACCACTTTCCTATAATTTGACAAAAATATTTTTAGTTGACGAGTTGGTTGTGGTAGTTGACGAGTTTGTTATGTCTTTCGGTAAAATGTTTGTAGTTAGTTGGCTATTTGTTTAGTTTTTGTTAGCCATCCGCTTGTCATATTCCTCTTTTGTACGTTTCCATCTGTTATGGCTCCAAAGATAGAACTCAGGGTGTTCGTTGATATTTACTTCCAGTCGACGGAAGTATTCTCTTGTGATTTCGAATTCCTCGGTTTCCTTAGCGTTGATGAACATAGGCTGTATTGTGAACACGTATTTACCTCTTTTAGGTCGTTTCATGTCGAGATAGAATACGGAGTCGTTGAATTTACGCATTATTCTCTCACCTCCAGTGAAAACAGGCGTATCGTTGTTGAGGAATTTGATCCACAGGTGTATGTTCTGCCATTTAGGCGACTGGTCGCTTATGTATGCAAATAGAGCCCTTCTGTTTTCCTGTTTGATGCGCATCAAATATCGCAGTATTCTTGATTTCTTCACTGGAGTAGCTCCGTGCGCTTTCCTTATCTTAATAAAGAGTCTGTCAGCGATTTTGCTCCTCAACTTATGGTAAATAGCTCCAAACATCACTTCGTTTCGTTTTTTCGAGCACATACCTATAGTTGCAGTCCATTCCCAATTGCAGTAGTGTCCGAACATAAGTGCCACATTTTGTCCTCTTTCGAATGTCTCGTCAAAGAGTTCACCACCAATATATTCCAGGTGTTTTGCCAGTTTTTTTTCGCTTATAGATAGCAGTTTGATGGTTTCGAAGAAATAGTCACAAAAACAATGGTAGAATTTGCGTTCTATCTCCTTTCGTTCTTTCCGGGTCATATCTGGGAATGCCATGATAAGATTTTTTTCGACCACCTCCCTTCTATACCTTATAATAAAGCGTACGATGGGATATAGCATATCGGAAATGCAGTATAGAGCCCTTAATGGCAACAAGGATAAAGTGTAGACAAATCCGTAAACGATGTGATACATCACATTATTCATAAATCAACCTTTCTTTTTTCTTTTCTTACTTTTCTTTTCAATGATTTCGTAGAATGATGGTTTGCTCACGACAGTTGTGTCTGCTCCAGAGAGTTTTTTGACGAACTGGAAGTCGAGTTGTTTCTGCACGAGGTTAGCCTTAGCCACCTTGATTCGTATTCGGTCGCCCAGTGTGAATTTATGATGTGTCTTTCTTCCGACGAGAGCGAAATTGCGTTCATCGAAGTCGAAAGGCTCTTCTCCAAGGAATCTCACCGAAATGAGTCCCTCACATCTGTTTTCCTCTATCTCTGCGTACAATCCAAATTCTGTCACACCGGTTATCTTGGCATCGAACTCCTCTCCTATCTTGTCCATCATGTATTCCACCTGTTTGTATTTGATGCTCGCTCTCTCGGCGTTGGCAGCCAGCTGTTCCATTTCGGACGAATGTTCGCACAGGTTTTCGTATTTTCTCTGGTTAGCACTCTGTCCACCTTGCTCATATCGTGTTAGGAGTCGGTGTACCATCAAGTCGGGGTATCTCCTGATAGGAGAAGTGAAATGTGTATAGTAGTCGAATGCCAGTCCATAGTGTCCTATATTGATGGTGCTATATCTTGCCTTCATCATAGCTCTGAGAGTTACATTCTCCACCAGTTCCTGTATCGGCTTATCCTTCGTTTCCCTGAGCATTGCGTTCAGGCTCTTAGCCACGTCTGCCTTGCTTCCCTGAGTGATGAGTTTCAGTCCGAATCGTGCCACGTAGTGTCCCAGGTTTTCGAGTTTGTTTGGGTCAGGCACGTCGTGAATACGATAAGGCAGCACCTTTGCTTTCTTATTCTTTGCAACGTCCTTTCCTATGCTTTCAGCCACTGTCCTGTTGGCAAGCAGCATGAATTCCTCAATCAGTTTGTTGGCATCTTTGGCGCGTTTGAAATAAACGCTGATAGGTTTGCCCTTGTCGTCGATATCAAACCTCACTTCTTCTCTGTCGAAGTCCACAGCCCCATTCTTGAAACGCCTTTCGCGCAATATCTTTGCCATGCGGTTAAGTACCACCAGTTCGTCCTTGAATGTTTCGGTAGGACAGGCTCCTGGTGCGAGAGGTTGTTCGGGAGTTGGATATTTAAGGTCTTCTTCCGATGCTTCTCCAATTGCTTCCAGCATGTGCTGCACCTCTTCGTAGGTGAATCGTCTGTTGCTCTTCGTCACCGTGTGTGCAATCTTGTAGTTGAGCACGTCGGCTTGTTCGTTCATCTGGAATATCACGCTGTAGGTGAGTTTTTCCTCGTCTGGCCTTAGTGAGCATATAAAGTTGCAAAGTCTTTCCGGCAGCATCGGAATGGTTCTGTCCACGAGATATACAGACGTAGCTCTTTGCTGTGCTTCCCGATCGATGACTGACCCTTCCGTGACGTAGTGCGACACATCTGCAATGTGTACCCCCACTTCCCATGTACCATTCTTCATCTTGCGTATTGACAGAGCGTCGTCGAAGTCCTTTGCATCTCGTGGGTCGATGGTGAATGTGGTGACGTCGCGCATGTCGATACGTTTCTTTATTTCTTCCTCTGTGATTCCAGGTTCAATGTTCTCAGCAGCGCGTTCCACCTTTTCCGGATACTTGTATGGCAGTCCGAATTCAGCCAGAATGGCATGCATCTCAGTGTCGTTCTCGCCTGTAGCTCCAAGCACGTCAACCACCTCCCCTATCGGGTTGTGTGTTCTGACAGGCCAGTCGGTGATTTTAACCAATGCCTTGTCGCCATTCTTGCCCCCCTTGAGTTTGTCTTCAGGAATGAATATGTCGTGAGGCAGATGTCCGCTAGGTGATACGAGGAATGCAGCATGCTTGCTTATCTGAAGAATGCCCACGTATGGTTTCTCGTTGCGTTTCACTATTTCCACAATTTGTCCCTGCAATTTTCGGCTGTCGCGTTTTTTTGCGAAAAGGCTCACCTTGACGGTGTCGCCAGGCAAAGCATGCATAGTATCTTCGTCGTATATGCTCACTCCCACTCCGTCGGGCAGGTCGACAAAGTTCTTTCCTCCTGCTGTGCGAGTAAACACACCCTCGCATGTCTGTGTATGTCCGTTATATGATATTTCGCCTTCCATATTGTGAACCACCTCTCCATCTTCAATCATTTCGTTGATTACGTCGAGAGCAAGCAGCTTCCTGGTATGCGATGTCATCTTCAGAGTTTTGAACAGATATCTGATAGTGAAATATTCTCCCGGCTGCTGGCTTAGCATCTGAGCGATTATCACTCTTAGTTCTTTCTTGTTGAGTCCTTTCTTTGGACTGGTGTTTTTCTTTGTATTCTTAGCTTTAGCCATAATATATAGAATTTAAGTGTTGGTATTATTGCAAAAATACAACAATTAATTCAAATAGCCACAGAAATGTTGGATTTTTAATTTAAATGAAAATATTTTTTTAAAATGTGAGTAGAGGTGGAACTCCAAGGGCAGTGACGCAAGAATGCGCCACCTCCTTCCGTCATAAAAACTATGTAGGATGATGAAAAATGAAATACACTGCGAATGAGATGAATGGTATAAAATGAAAAATTATTTTACTAGAAAGTATAAACTTTAATAGGTTTTCGACTCTCAAAAAATATTCAGTTATTACCAGAAAGACGCAATGTTTATATATTTTATTGTATATCAATTTGTTATGAGATTATTTATGTTTATAAACATATTTGCAAACATGTGTGTACGCACACAATTATTGATTTACATCAAGAAAACTATAAAAAATATTATAAATTAGTTGAAAACTGGTGTTCATTGTATAAACAAGCAGTAACTTTGCATCGTGAAAAGAAAAAAGATCAGGATAAGTAATACTTTAAGGTATTATATACAATAGGTAAAAAGATTTTTAGGAACACAACACGGCGTCGATTAGAAAACACAAAGGATAACAAAACACATTATAAAGACGCCCAAAAAAGAAAGGAGGCAATTATGATTACTTTCACAGTGATTCTCTCCACCGCTATAGCGATAGCCATTCAGCAACATTGAAGATAGAGATTATCCATGTTAAATGGAGAGAAAAAAGAAATGGTAAAAAGATTATTAATTAAAAAGAAAGGAATGAATTATGAGTGATTTTGAAATGCTTATGGCAGGTTTTGCTGCATTAATGATAGTAGTGAGCACAATTTCATTTTTGAAATAACCTGCACTTGACCTTTAGAGATAGACAAAAACAAGTATTAATTTTAAAATAAAACAATGAATTTAACAGATTTAACGATACTAATGGTTATAGCAACAGTTATAGTTGCAATAGGAACAACGGTGTCGTAATCAAAACAACATAATGTATGTTTTTAGTTAGTTAATAATATGAAAACTTCTTTATAGGTTTATATAAAGATTTTTTATTAGGTGTTATTTAGTTAGTTAGTTGAGAGCATTATCCGTGAGGACAGTGCTCTTTTTATTTTAGTTGACGAGTAGCCAATTTGGTTGTAACAGTAGAGATTATAGTATTTTATGAAACAAAATATAATCAGGCGAGCTTGTTGCCCGCCTGATTATTGTATGATTATATTTATCAACTCGTTAACACGTATACTAATATACAACCAACTTGTCTACTCGTCTACTTGTTAACTTGTATACTAAAAATTACAATCCAAGTTTAGCCTTTACCTTTGCTGTTACGTCTTCGGAAAGAGTTTTGGAATAGTATGGAAGAGAATTTATATCAAATATATAGACATATCCCCCTTCTTGTCCGACAGCCTCAACCGCTTTCAGGATTTTATCCATTATTTCCTGTGTTTTCTGGTTTCGCAGTTCGTTGAGTTCCTGACTGCTCTTGTTTACATATTCTTCAATACGCTGCTGTAGTTCGGTGAGCTCCTGTTCACGGCGCTGTTTCACTGCATCCACGAGTGTGTCGACATTTTTCTGATAGTCTTCGAGCTTAGCTTTGAACTCCGACTGCATGTGCTCTATCTCATCCTGATAGACTTTGCTCTTGCTTTCGAGGTCCTTTTGCAGGGCTTGTGACTCAGGCATAGCGGCGCCTATTTCATTCATGTTAAAATGACCAAATTTCTGTGCAAAAACACTCAGTGGCATAACCAACATAAGTGCCAATAATAGTTTCTTCATCTGTTTTTTTGTTTATATGATTATTAAATTTAATTCATTTTGATATCAATGTGAATATCCGAGTTTCTGCAGAACTTCATCGCTGATGTCGATCTTGGGAGATGCATATATGATGCTTGCTCCCGATGCGCGGTCGAGTACGAGTTGATAGCCTCGCTGGTCGCATATTTCCTTCACTGCAGTATATATCTCGTCTTGTATAGGCGACATAAGACTCTGACGTTTCTTGAATAGTTCTCCTTCGCTTCCGAAATACTTCTTTTTGAGATCGCTGGCTTGTTTTTCCTTATTCATGATTTCCTCTTCAGCCTTTTGTTTCTGTGCATCTGACAGGAAGACCGCTTCCGACTGGTATTTCTTATATAGCGACTCCACTTCACGCAGGATGGCATCAATTTCGCCTTCCCATTTCTTCGATACCTGATTGAGCTGTTCGTTGGCACGTTCGTAAGCCGGAACATTTTTCAGGATATAGTCCATGTCTACCATGGCAAATTTCTGTGCGCTTGCTCCTAATACTGAGGACAGCGTCACGAGTGCGGTTAATAATATTCTTTTCATTTCGATGTAATTTAAATAGTCTATTTTTTAAGTTAATAAAAATGCATTTCTTTCAGCGTGCAAAATTATAACTTATATATTTGTGAATTTTAATAAAATCCCTATGTTTCGTTCCTAAATCCCTAATCCTTGTAGGATAAACACTAATATTTATTGAATGAATAATGAATAATTATTTTACTAATATAATTCAGAGTTTTCTATGTTAAGCCTTTGGTTTCCTCATTAATAAAAAATTAGAATTCTTGTCCGAGTACGAAGTGGAAATGGCTTCCTGAATACTTTGTCGAGCCGAATACTTTGTCGAATCCGTAGGCCCAGTCGATTCCCAGCATGCCCACCATAGGCAAGAATATACGCACACCAAGGCCAGCCGAGCGTTTCATATCGAATGGGTTGAAGTCCTTCACGTCGGTCCATGCGTTACCCCCTTCGAGGAATGCCAGAGCATAAATGTTGGTGCTTCCTTGCAGCATGACAGGATATCGGAGTTCCAGACCCAGACGTGAGTAAGCATATCCTTCATGTCCGTAAGGAGTGAGGCATCCGTTTTCGTATCCACGCAGACCGATGGTTTCTGAATAGTAGTTGTAGGAGTATCCCGACATACCGTCTCCACCCATAAAGAATGTTTCGAACGGCGATTTCTTATATTTGTTGTATGAGCCGAGGAATCCGGCATCGAATCGTGTCATGAGTACGAAGCATTTAGATGCACTTGACAATGGAGTGTAGAATCGCGTCTGCAGTTTCCACTTATGGTATTCAATCCATTTATACATATTCTGGAGGTTCTGCATACGGTTTGCATCCTGTGCTCCCACGTGTGAGCTGAGATATTTGTAGTCTTTGTTGTCGAAGAGCGAATATGGAGGTGTAGCGCTGACGGATAGTGATATCTGTGAACCTCTTCTTGGGAACATACCATTGTCGATCGACGTACGTGCCAGTCGCAGCGTGAGGTTGATATTGTTACAGTTACCGTCTGTTATGAGGAAATATTCCCAGTCCTTCAGCATATATCGAGTGAATGACAGCGATGCGGAGAAGCTAAAGTTGTTGTCGGGCCATGTCAGTCGCTTACCCCATCCGAGTGATGCACCGATAAGCTGTATATACTTGTCGGGGTCGTAGTATGAGCTATAGTTGTTGTAGTAGGAGTTGTTGTAGTTTCCGTATCCATACATCATGGAATAATAGCTGTTGTAGTAAGAGCTGTTATAATAAGATGAGCTGATATCGGTTTGTTTTGAATAGAAAATGGAAGCCGACAGAGAGTTAGGTCGTTTTCGACCGAACCACGGATCGGAGAACGAGAGGTTATACGACTGATAGTAGCGTCCGTTGGTTGATGCGCTCAATTCCAGTTGCTGTGCATCTCCCTGCGGCAGGAATCCCCGTCGATTGCGGTTTTTTCCGAAGAGGTTGCGCAGAGAGAAATTGGTAAACTTAAGACCAATCTTGCCAATCACACCCGTGATACCCCATCCGAGTGAGAATTCCACTTGGTCGTTGGCTTTTGACACAAGTCCGAGGTTGAGGTCTACAGTGCCGGTATCGGGGTCGGGCGTTGGTTCGAACTTGATTTGCTCTGGGTCGAAGTGTCCCATCTGTCCTATTTCCTGATATGACTGCTTAAATGCGTTCATGCTGAACATATCGCCTGGCTTTATCTTCAGTTCTCGACGTATGACCTCTTCATATACTCGGTCGTTACCATAAATCTTGATCTTGTTGATTGTAGCCTGACGTCCTTCGATGATTCTAACTTCGAGGTCAACGGAATCGTTATCTACTTCCACCTCCACTGGCACTACCTGATTAAACACGTAACCATCGTTGTAGTAGTAGTTTGCCACAGCGTCTTCGTCGGCTTTCAAGCGGTCGTCAATATGTTTCTGGTTGTAGACGTCACCCGGTTTCATCTGCAGCACCTCGCTCAGAGCGTCGGACGAATATACGGTGTTTCCCGCCCATGTGACGTTACGCAGGTAATAGCGTTGTCCTTCATCGATATTTATATAAACGTCCACGAGGTTGTCTCCCACGTCAACAATGCTGTCTGACACGATTTCTGCATCCCGATATCCCAGTTCGTTGTATTTGCTGATGACACGTTCCTTGTCCTCTTCAAATTTGTCGGCAATGAATTTGGTGGATTTAAACAAGCTTTTGAATCCCTTTTCGTTAGTTTTCTTCAGCAGACCTCCACTGAAGAAGTTACCTATAAATTTTTTGCGCTTAATATGTTCGTTACCAGTGATGTATATATGTCTTACCCTCACCTTGTCGTGCTTGTCGATATTGATGTCGACAATTATTTGGTCGGGGTTGTTAATATCGTCGTGTTGTACTATTTCTATATCGGCATTTTTGAATCCCTTGTCGTCGAAATATCTCTGTATGACCAATTTAGCCCGGTCTACCATGTTAGGTGTGATTTGGTTGCCTTTTATAATGCCAATCTTGCCCTGCAGGTCGTCCACTTCGCTTTTCTTCACTCCATTGATATTGATTTGCGACACACGTGGTCTGAGTCCGAGTACAATCTTGAGGTAAATACTGTCGTTCTGAATCTTGTCGGCTTCAATCCTCACGTTAGAAAACAGTCCGTGTTTCCAATATCGTTTGATGGCTTGTGTGATGTCTTCTCCTGGGAATGAAATCATATCTCCTTTCTGCAGTCCGGATATTCCAATGAGGAGATATTCGTCGTAGTTTTGCACTCCCTCCACGCTTATGCCTCCTATAGGCAAACGTCGTGTCTGTCCATAAATGATAGAAGGATTGTCTTCCGCCACTTGCGCCCTAATGTCGCAGATGAGCGTCGACAAGAATATGATTGAAAATATTATACGTCTGAGTTGTTTCATATATATAGAGTAATTAAACTATCAATTATTCTTTTCCACTTGTTCTCCTGTTTTTCCGAATCGTCGTTGGCGATGTTGGTAGTTGCAGATAGCCTTGTAGAGTTCCTCTCTGTTGAAGTCAGGCCAATAGACGTCGGTGAAATAGAATTCACTGTATGCACATTGCCAAAGAAGGTAGTTGCTGATTCGTTGTTCACCTCCAGTACGTATGAGCAGTTCTGGGTCTGGCATGAAGTTGGTTTGCAGATGCTTGCTGATAGTATCTTCGTTGATTTCCTCAGGATTTATTAATCCTTCTTTCGCCTCTCTTGCAATAATCTTCATTGCCTGTGTGATTTCCCATTTCGAGGAATAGCTGAGAGCCAGCACGAGGCATGTGCCTTTATTTTTTTCAGTCAGTTTTTCAAGAGCGTCCACACCTTCCTGCACGAAGAACGGGAGTCGTTTTCTGTCGCCTACTATGCGAAATCTCACACCGTTCTTCATAAATAGGTCGCCGTCGAGATGCTTCATGAGCAAGTTCATCAGTGCGTCCACTTCATCTTTCGGTCGGTTCCAGTTTTCGGTTGAGAATGTATAAAGAGTGATGAAGTCGATATGCATTTCCGCTGCGCACACAATGATGTCGTGCACGTTGTCGGCTCCAGCCACGTGTCCTTCAGTCCGCACTTTTCCTTTTTCCTTTGCCCATCGTCCGTTTCCATCCATAATGATGGCGATGTGGTGTGGCAGACGTGCTATGTCTATCTGTTCTTTATAGCTCATTATTCATATTTATCATAAATTGCTGGCACACTTTCGCAGCTTCGGACACAAGTCGTAAGTCACGTAGAAAGTAGTGAGGCAATATGAGTCTTTGTTTTTCAAGAATCCGCTTTTGATTGCGTAGGGGTCTTCTATTCCGTCGAGTTTGTCGCTGAGAGAGAATCTCATTGTCCAATCGAATCCCACGTTAAGTCGTTCCTTGATTTTATATTTGATTCCGAATCCAATCGGCAGGTTCATCGTAAAAGTATCGTTGCAGTATGTTCCTCCAAGTCCGAGTTGTATATATGGCGTCCATCTCTTGTGTCCCTTATATGTGGCAGTTCCCGTTCCATATCCCCAGAAGTGTAGTTCATACTGGCATCCCACATCGAAAAGCGGTTCGCTGAATTTTGTTTTTTCGATTGTCGGGAATTTGTTATCGGTATCATTTATGTCTCCGCTGATTCCAGCGTATGAGGCATTGAATTTAAGGGCCATTCGTGGGTTTATGTTCCATCTGGCAGTTGCTCCGATAGTTCCTCCCAAGTGTTTGTACCATCCCGAGTAGTTTGCATCTCCCAAATAGAAGCTTCCTCCTGCCATGGCTCCCAGTTCGAGCGCATATTCCAGTTCCTGAGCCCTCACCATGTTCTGTGGCACCAGTAGGGCAATCATAAGAGTGGTCACGAGGACACGTATCTTAATCAGAAAGGACATCATAGCTCTGTGGGTTTAAATATTATCTTCCGTATGGTGTTCAGTTGGTGGACATCTCTCCCAGCCATATCTTTCCACCGCTTTGTATCACCCATAGGCAGTCGTTACATTCCACCATAGTGATAGGCAGTGTAGTTCCTTTCCATTCTTCGACCATAGCCATATCTTTTTCTGGCACATGCCATGTGATTCCGTTGTCGTGTGAGACGTAGAGCTTTGAATAAGCGGCAATAGTTCCGTCCATGCTCTTTCCTCCTATAGCAATGAGCATATCTTTAAATCTCACCATTTTTACATCATTGAGCAGTGGCATAGGATAGCCATTGTCGTCGGATATGTTGATATAGTTCCACTTCTGGTTAGCTTCTTCGCTTGACGATATTTTGAACCATACAGGAGTATATGTAGCCAATGTGTTATTTCCCATCATCACCACGTTGTAGAGTGTTGCATTTGTTTTTGTGGCATAGTATGTCGACGACACTGGCATCTGAGGCATCATGTCGAGGTTTGCAGCCGTTTCGACGTCCCATTCCGCTCCGTCGGTAGTAGAAAGCAAAGAAGATCCGTCGTAGGCATAGAGTCTGAAAGGATCTGCCCCCAGGAGTCGTTCAATGGTTGTTTCCGATGTCTTTGTCCAGTTAATTCCGTCGTTTGAGTTATAAACTAATCCATCAGAATCGAGGCCATAGAATGATCCGTTGAAAAGAGTGACAGACTTGTAGTTAATTGCTGTTGATAGATTAGCAGGAGTTGTCCAGTTCAGCTCTTTGTTTTTGGCAATAGTAGTAGTTAGAGTAGTGTTGCCTGCGTTGTCAGCAAAGACGTAAATCTTATCGTTGAGCGACAGAGTTCGGTGGTTGCCGTTGAGAGTTAGATTACTCTTGATATTGCTCCAATACAATGAGTCGGCATCCAGGATGCTCTTGAGCATCTTCACAGAATAATATCTGTTGTATTTTCCGTCGGTAGATGTGATTCTGAAATCCACTTGCTTAGTGAAGTCGATGGAGTCGTTTCCGTTTCTGAAATATCTGTATTCAGCCGTTTCTCCTCCCACTCTGACGTATGCTATTCCGCTATATGTGATATTAGGCACCACTTTACTAATATTCACCCAGTTAGGCAACGAGTCCACACTTTGAATTTTTCCATTTAACTGGTTTATATTGAAAAGAATCGTACTTCCCGAAATGGTTCGGTTATATGTAGTATCTTTTCCTGCAGCAGTCTTGGTGGAATACGGTGAAGTGATGTCTGTAACACTGAATCCTGCAATCATACATGTTGGAGTAGTTTTTGTTTCGTTGTCATCTCCGAGACATGATGTGAGCAATCCCGACAGTGTCAATATAATAGTAGAAAAATAAAATAAACGTCTCATTTAGTTCTATGGCTATTCATTGTTGTGTCTATAAAAAACGTTATTAACAGCGTTTTAGTACACAAACTCTTTTTAAATTGTTAAATTAACAGGTTCACACCTATTCAAATTGCAAAATTACTAACAATTTTTGCCATTTGGAACTATTAACGTCACTTTTAATGAATTTTATAGTTTTTTTTTACGTTTTTTACCAAAAAAAAGGAAAAGAAACACATTTATAGCAAAAAAATAACATTAATTCAAAAAATGGATTAATTATATAGTTTTCAATGTGGGGCTTGCAATGCCCTCTCCAATAATAATATTACCAGTTTCCACATATGCTTCATCCCACAGTCCTCGGTCGATGAATGATTGCAGGAGTTTCGAGCCACCTTCAACGAGCAAGGACTGTATGCCGAGTTCGTAGAGTTTTTTTAGGAGTTGGTCGATCGACGAAACGAATAATGTTCCGGCACCGGTTTTTAGCAGTTTATAGTCGTTGCCGTCGGGTGCTTTCATAGATTTAAGTTGTTCTTCGTTTCCGATTACGCACCGCAGCGGGTTATTGCCATACCACAGTCGTGTGGTAAGACTTGGGTTGTCGGCAATGACAGTGTTTCTTCCTACGAGTATTGCTTGATGTTCTGCTCGTCGTTTATGACAAATTACCTGTGTGAATTCATTGGATATGTGCAGCGGTTTGCTGGGTGTCTGGTCCTTGTATGCAATGAAACCATCCTTGCTTTGTGCCCATTTCAGAGTGATGAATGGTCGATGGTGTTGATGATAGGTAAAGAATCGTTTGTTGAGTTGTTTACATTCTTCTTCGAGCACTCCCACAGTCACTTCAATACCAGCCGAACGTATGATTTCCACTCCCCTGCCCTGCACCTTTGCGAAAGGGTCGATACATCCCACCACACATCGTCTGACTCCCTTCTCCACTATAAGGTTAGCGCAAGGAGGTGTCTTTCCATAGTGTGCACATGGCTCGAGGCTTACGTAGATGGTGCTTTCTGGCAGCAGATGTTCGTCTTCTGGCTTGACAGAAGCAAAGGCATTGACCTCTGCATGTCCTTCGCCACAGCGGACGTGATATCCTTCTCCTATGATTCTGTCGCCATGGACAATCACTGCACCGACCATGGGGTTAGGTGGTGCATTGTGAAGACCGTTTTTTGCAAGCTGTATGCAACGGCGCATGTATAGTTCATCTATGCTTCGCAAATGAAAAATTATTTTAGTTTTAGTAGACGAGATGGTCGAGGTCGAGGTTGTTAATGAGTTTTATTCTTCGGTTTCTTCGTCGAGAGGTTTTGCTGGTAAATCCTCAGTAGCAGACTTTTGGATGTAGGTCTGCTTCTGAGAATCTGCCTTACTGCTTTTTCCGAAGTCGGTGCCGTAGGTGTTCCACGGGTCGGCAGTATTGGATTTGTCGAAATTATCTTTTTTGCGATGATAAACGAGGCCCATGAAGAATGAAGAATGAAAAATTATTTTAGTTTAGTTGAAGAGTAGACGAGTTAACGAGTAGACGAGTTGGTTGTTGTAGTGGATGAGATAATTTTGTAATCGGTGTCCAACGGTTTAAAAATGTGGTGCCTGAGAATGATTGTCGTAGGGTTTAAAAGCGTTTTACGGCTGGACGGGCGCACGCAAGGTGCGCCCCTACAGCGGATGGGTTACGTATAGCACCAAAAATAGGATGGGTTACGTATAATAATGGGTTACGAATAGCGCCAAAAATAGGATGGGTTACGTATAACGCCTTTAACTATAAACTATAAACTACAATCTATAAACTATTATTTCACTTCCCAGATGTCGTTTGTTTCGAGCAGTTCTGCGAAGTTGTGGTATTTTTTCTTTTCCGCCACTTCTTTGATTTGTTGTTCCACACATTCGTCGTATGTAGGTCCGTCGACGTCGCGAATGACTCCCAGTGCCACAGGCCATTCCATCATAGCCAGTTTGGCATGTAGTGTGTTGTCGGGCTGGTGTGAGTCGTGTACGAGTATATCGTCGATAGTCACTCCGTCTTCTCCTATTTTCACCACCTTCACTCCGAATCCTTCCTGCATCAGTCCATATTCGTTGTTTTCTCCGAAGATCATTGGTTTACCTTGTTCGAGGTATATGGCATTTTTCTTTCGTTCAGTAGCTGAGTACACATTATCGTGAGTACCATTGTTGAATATCACACAGTTTTGTAGTATTTCGCATACCGACATACCCTTATGCTTTTGTGCAGCCTTTAGTATTTCGATTGTTCCTTTCTGGTCTGTAGCCACAGCTCTTGCGAAGAAATTACCTCTTGCACCGAAGCACAGTTCTGCTGGTCGGAATGGGTCTTCCACAGTGCCGTAAGGACTTGATTTCGAAACGAATCCACGAGGTGAAGTAGGAGAATACTGTCCTTTGGTCAGTCCATATATACGGTTGTTGAGCAATATCATGTTGAGGTTGATATTGCGTCGGTTGGCATGTATGAAGTGGTTGCCTCCGATAGCCAGTCCGTCTCCGTCTCCGCTGACCTGCCATACAGTTAGTTGTGGGTTAGCCACTTTCACTCCTGTAGCGATGGTAGCGGCCCTTCCATGAATGGTGTTCATTCCGTAGGTAGCCATATAATGAGGTAGTCGGCTTGAGCATCCGATTCCCGAAATGACTGCATTCATTTCAGGAGGAATACCAATTTCTGCCATTGCCTTATGCAGTGCTGCGAGGAAGAAGTGGTCGCCACATCCCGGGCACCATCTTGGTTGTCCTTTTTTGAAATCACTTGCTGTATATGTTTGTTGTGTATTCATAATCGATTGTATATTACATTTTACATTCAACTTATCAACATTCAACCATGTTGCAGAAAGCCTTTACCAGCTCTTCAACCACAAACGGTTGTCCTTTCACCTGATTGAACTGCATTGGCACGAAGTTGTCGACTTTCATGCGCAGGTATGCAGCCAGCTGTCCCATATTCTGCTCAGCCACCACCACCTTAGGATATCTTTTCAGCACGTCAGCTGTGTTCTTAGGCAGCGGGTTGATATATCTGAAGTGTGCCAGAGCCACTTTCTTGCCCATCTCTCGCATCTCGTCCATGGCAGCATGTAGATGTCCGTATGTTCCACCGAATCCCACTATGAGCAGTTGTGCATCGTCTGCATCGCCTTCCACCTGTAGGTCGGGCACTTGAATCTTACTGATTTTTTCCTGACGCAGCCGTGTCATGAGGTCGTGGTTTTCTGGGTTTGTGGAAATCGCTCCAGTCTTATTGTCTTTCTCCAGTCCTCCGAGTATATGCTCGAATCCCTGTCTTCCAGGCACAGCCCAGTATCTCACGCCTGTTTTTTCATCTCTCATATATGGTGTCCATTTGCCTTTCATTTCCTCAGGCACGTAAGGAGGCTTGATATCCGGGTATTTATCGAGTTCTGGCAGTTTGAATGCTCCAGATCCGTTAGCCACGTAAGCATCAGAAAGCATTACAACCGGCGTCATGTATTCGAGTGCCATTTTCGAAGCTTGGTAAGCCACGTCGAAGCAGTCGGTAGGGCTTGAAGCAGCGACCACCGGCATTGGCGACTCTCCGTTTCTTCCGAATAGCACTTGCAGTAGGTCGGTTTGTTCGCTCTTTGTAGGCAATCCTGTTGCAGGTCCTCCCCTCTGCACGTCGATGACCACGAGTGGTAGTTCCATTATGACTGCCAGGTTCATAGCCTCCGACTTTAGACATATTCCCGGTCCGGATGTAGATGTCACAGCCAGTGCTCCAGCAAATGACGCTCCGACCGCGCTGGCACACCCACTTATTTCGTCCTCGCACTGCACAGTCTTCACTCCGAGTGATTTGTGCTTCGACAGTTCGTGGAGTATGTCGGTTGCAGGTGTGATAGGATATGAACCCAGATATAGTTGTAGTCCAGCCTTTTCGGCTGCAGCAATCAGTCCGTATGCAGTTGCTTTATTGCCAGTTATGTCCATATATCTTCCCGGCACCTTTGTCTTGCTTTCAATGCGGTAGACATTTGATGTGCTTGAGTGTGTGTTGTGTCCGTAGTCGTATCCTGCCTGAATCACTTTTATATTAGCCTCAGCCACACCAGGTTTCTTTGCGAATTTCTCCTTGAGGAAATTGAATGCAATGTTGAGGTCGCGGTCGAAGAGCCAGCAAACGAGTCCAAGCGCGAACATATTACGGCATTTTAGGATGCTTTTAGGTTCCATACCCGAATCTGCAAGGCAGTCTTTCACCATCTTGGTGATAGGGCATGCAATGACGCGGTCGGGGTCGATACCCATCTCGCTGATTGGGTCGTTTGTTGTGAATTCCGCTTTTTTGAGGTCGTTAGGTCCGAATGCGTCTGTGTCGATGATGATGCAAGCATTTGGTTTTGCATATCGATACTGTGTTTTAAGTGCTGCAGCGTTCATAGCCACGAGCACATCACATTTATCCCCTGGTGTATAGACAATTCCAGCGCCTATATGCACCTGAAATCCGCTCACTCCTGTAAGTGATCCCTGAGGTGCGCGGATATCGGCTGGATAGTCGGGAAACGTACTGATACTGTTGCCCACGGATGCAGAGATAGTGGAGAATATGTTACCAGCCAGCTGCATTCCGTCGCCAGAGTCGCCTGAAAATCTTACTGCTACTTCATTTAATTCTTGAATCAACATATTAAAATGAAAAATGAATAATGAATAATGAAAAATTATTTTAGTTTAGTTGACGAGTTGACTAGTAAACAAGTAGACGAGTTTGTTGTAGTAGTGGACGAGTTTTGTAATAGGGGTTCAACGGTTTAAAAATGTAGTACCTGAGAAGGATTGTCGTAGGGTTTAAAAATGTTTTACGGTTGGACGGGCGCACACAAGGTACGCCCCTACAGCAAACGGGTTTATTACACCGCCCTTATCTATATAGGCTATCCCAACTACTCATAGTTCTTAATAAATATCTAATTTTTAAAATCATCTTACGACGAGGAATTTGCCTACTACCCCGTTTTTGCCTTGTTCGTCGGTGGCGAGAATATAATAGATTCCTGATGCACATTTCTTGCGGTTTTGCATGCATCCGTCCCATTTATACTCTCCTCCCACACTGGTGCCTTCATGGACGAGTTTTCCGGCAGCATTCACAATCTTCACGTTGCTGTTATACATAAGTCCACGAATGACGATGTTTCCATCATATTCAGGCCGAACAGGATTAGGATAAACTTTTACGAGGTCTTTATCGAATGAAGCCACTGGGTCGGTAGCATCTCCTATGAATGAGCACAGTCCTCCGTTGGTTGCGAAGAATACCTCTCCTGTCTCACCATTAATCTTTATGTCGCTGACGAAGTTGTCGATGAGTGGTGAGTTTTCTTTAGTGAAATGCTCAATCATTTCGAGTCCGTCGGCACTTATGAGATAAACTCCCTGTGTTTCCGTTCCGATCCACTTACGGTTTCCTCCGTCGATTGTAATACATTTTATCGATACCCCACTGAGTAGGTAGTCAGCCAGGTTTGTTCCGTCATTTCGTGGCACTTTCACCTGTGTGAGTTGGTTGCTTCCTCCATATATATTGAGAGGGTTGTATGCAGCGAACAGCCCCACGTCGTATCCGAGCCATAGTGTGCCGTCGAGGTCGAAGCAGAGGCAGTTCATGAGCGTTGGATTGTATGCAGTTCCGTCTTGATTATAGAATGATGTCATGAATCTATGTGAGAATCCCGATGGGTCACCCGGATTTCCGTTTGTATTTATCACGAGCACGCCAGCATGCATCTTTTCGTTGAGCAGTCTTCGGCTGTTGATCCAAGCATATCCCTTGTTGTCGAAAAGTATTTGGTCGAATGTAGGGTTGCCGTCTATCTCCGGCACGTAGTAGCTTGTCCAAGATCCATCGTTTTTCATTATTCGTATGATAGTAGGACATTCGGTGTTGCACATCCATAGGTTTTTCTGGCTATCGTAAGTCAGTCCAGCCACACGCACGAATGCCCCTGCATATCTGTCATCAGGCAGTATGGTAGTGAGCGGTGAATTATCCATTGAATATCGTTTCACGAACTTATAATCCTGAAATTCAAATAGTCCGGAGCATGCCATTCCCACGAAATGGTGTTGTGGGTCGTCGGGGTCTTGTACCACGTCGAGAGCATTACGATAATATATATATGAATAGAGGTTCAAAGGTTCCTCGTCGAAATTGGTCCATTTTCCGTCTTCGTATGCCATGATGGTTCCGGTTCGCTCTGTGTCGGCAGTATAGTTGAATGCTCCCCCTGTGACGAGTAGTCTCTTGTTGTCTATCATATTAAGGTGGTAGGCATAGTTTCGGAACGGGCTATCAGGAATTATCGTACTGACCTTTTCGCTCACGTTGTCAGAGCCCACTTCGAGTCCCATCAGTCCCTTTGTTTGGCATGCAGCCCAAAATGTGGAACCAGTATAGACCATCGACAGTATTCCGAACGGATTGTCTATCTTCTTGTATTCCTTAGGGTTCTTAAATTCGTAGAGGTTTCCTGTGTTTGAAGATATGAACATACGTCCGTTGCACACGCTCATCTCAGTGGTATTTTCAGAAAGTATTTTATCGAATGCCATCTTTTCGATGTTGGTGCAATACGCCAGTTGGTTTGAGTGTAGACAATAGATAACGTTGTCGTAGAGTCGATATTTATGATATGCAGCAGCCCCTCCCACCTTTTCCCAGTTAGCAGGGTCGAGCAGGTTTTTGCTCATATCTCCGTGATATGGTCCAGCGTTGGTGGAACAAATGATTTTTCCGTTGTACACCACCATGCTGAGAACTCTCTGTCCGAAATTATAGTAATTGGTAAAAATGCGTTTTTTTATGTCCACGCATACTATACCGGCGTTGGTGCTGATGTATAGGATGTTGTCGAATACGGCAGTGTCGTTGATTTTTTTGTCGCTCAATGCTTTGGTTTTGAGTTCCGACATATTATATGCCGTCCCTTCTTTCGACATGATGTCGATATTTCCGTTTTTATAGACAATCACCAGTTCTCCGGTTGCTTCACATTTCTGTATGTCGAAAATGCCATAGTCACTTAGTGCCTCACATTTGTCGTAGGTTTCAATAAATGTATCTTCTGGGTCGTAGCTATATAGTCCTCCGTCGCTGAGCACAAAAATGCGATGGTCCATGTCCACCACCTTCGTGGCATTATGATAAGCCGAATATATACGCCAGTCGCCATCGCCACCATAAATGTTGACATCAAAGCAACCAAGCATCAAAGTGAATATAAATATAAAACGTTTCATAAACATATAAACGTTAAATACTTAAAGATATTTTAAAATAAAAAATTATTTTACATCTGAAGACAAAAGCCGTTCTCACGGAAATAATTTCTATATTATAAATATCAGCTATTAAGGAAAGTGACAAATTTCTCGAGTGCTCTTCCTCTGTGGCTGATTCGGTTTTTCTCATCGCTATCCATCTCCGCAAAAGTCTTATCGAATCCGTCGGGCAGGAATAGAGGGTCGTATCCGAATCCGTTGTTTCCTCGTTTTTCGGTTATGATTTGTCCGTTGACCTGTCCTTCGAAGCAGTGGTCGCCGTTGTCGCTTACGAAAGCAATGACAGTTTTAAAATCGGCCTTGCGATTGTTTTTTCCCTCCAGTTCCGCCAGCAGTTTTTCATTATTTGCGTCGCTGTCGTGTCCTTCTTCTGTGGCATAACGTGCGGAATGTACACCAGGAGCACCATCGAGAGCCTCCACCTCGAGTCCACTGTCGTCGGCAAAGCAGTCGAATCCGAAGAATTTCTTCACGAAATGTGCTTTCTGCAGTGCATTTTCTTCGAATGTGGAACCAGTTTCAGGAATGTCCATATTACATCCCACATCAGAAAGGCTACGAATATCGTAGGTGTCTCCCAAGATTTTTCTAACCTCTTCGAGTTTATGCTTGTTGTTTGTGGCAAACACAAGAGTACGTTTTTTGTTTTGCACCTTTGCCTTAATCCTATCGAATCCTTCTCCATAGACACCCTGCACATTACCAATCGAGACGAAGCAGTAAGGGTCGATCATCTTAATCATACGGAATATGGTTACCGACTCACGTTTTCTTACCACGCATACTATTACCTTACGTTCGGTTTTTGTGTACCATCCCTCTCCGCTGAGTACAGTCACTCCATGCCCACTCTTATTGATGGCATCTGCAATTCGTGAGTAGTTGCGTGAGAATATAAGGAATTGCACAGACTGTCGTTGTCGGTTCATGACGTAGTCGAGGGTGAAGCTGGAAATGAAAAGCGTAGCAAATCCGAAAACCACTCTTCGCCAGTCGTAGAACACGAAATAGCAAGAGCTGATAATGACAATATCACATGCCATGATGACGAATCCGAGTGACACATTCTTATATTTGTTTACAATAGCGGCAATTATATCCGTTCCTCCTGTAGAACCGTTGCTAAGGAAGCATACCGCCAGTCCAGCCCCTTCAAGGACTGCACCGATGACACATGCCATAAAGTCCTGGTTCTCACCGAGGGTATTCTGAGGAAGCTGATGTGTGACAGGGTCTTCCACCAGTCGCTGTATGAGCCATAGTAGGAATGATAGTGTTAGCACCCCATAGATTGTTTTCACACAGAATTTCCATCCCAGGATTTTCAAAGCGAAAAGTAAGAAAATGACATTAATGGCAAGATATGTTACCTGCACCTCCAGTCCTGTAGCGTAATATACAATTGATGCTATACCTGCTACACCACCCGTGGTTATCTTATATGGCAGCATGAAATATGTGAGAGCAAAGGCGTATGTAGCCAGTGCCAGCGTGATCATGGCATAATCACGAAATTCTTGCGCCACACTTCTCTTGAAATCAATAGACATTAATTAAATGAAGAATGAAAAATTATTTTACTTTTATTTGCGGGACAAACTCTTACCATATGGCCTATTGCTAATCATGTTAGTCTATTTAATAACTATATTAACGATTTTCTTAGGCACTACTATAGTTTTTATGTGTTGCTTGCCTTCCATATACTTAGCCGACTGAGGATTAGCGAGTACTGCTGCTTCGATGGTGGCATTGTCGGCATCAGCAGGGAACTGCATCTGGAATCGTGCTTTTCCGTTGAAGCTGATTGTAAGGCTGACGCTGTCTTCCTTGAGATATTCTTCGTTCCATGCAGGCCATTTGGAGTCGCACACGCTGTCGTTATGTCCGAGAGCTTCCCATAGTTCCTCGGAGAAATGCGGACAGAATGGTGCCAGCAAGACCACGAACAGTTCAAGCACTTGTCGATTTCCACTCTTCATGCTGTTCAGTTCGTTGAGACAAGTCATGAATGCCGCCACGCTCGTGTTGTAAGAGAAATTCTCTATATCTTCGCTTACTTTCTTTATTAATCTATGAATAGACTTCAGTTCGTCCTTAGTAGGTTCATTGTCAGCAACTTTTAGGTTGCCGTCCTTGTCGTAGGCATAGTTCCAGAGTTTTCTCAGGAAGCGGTGACATCCGTCGATTCCGTTGGTGTCCCATGGTTTCGATTGCTCCACCGGCCCGAGGAACATCTCATACATACGCAGTGTGTCAGCGCCGAACCGTTCAACAATCATATCAGGGTTAACCACGTTGAACATCGACTTTGACATTTTCTCTATTGCCCATCCGCACACATATTTTCCATCTTCGAGCACGAATTCAGAGTCGGCATATTCAGGTCGCCATGCCTTGAAAGCCTCAGTGTCGAGCACATCATTTTGCACTATGTTCACATCCACATGTATAGGTGTGACATCAGCATAGTTCTTTCTAAGTCCGAACGAGACGAATACCGGGTGTCCTTTTTCATGTGTAGCCTCGTTATCGCGATAGACGAAATTGGATCGTCCCTGAATCATACCTTGGTTGATGAGTTTCTGGAACGGTTCTTCCTTCACGCTGTAGCCATAGTCGTAGAGCACCTTATTCCAGAAACGGCTATATATGAGGTGTCCGGTGGCATGTTCCGTACCTCCCACATAGAGGTCGACATTCTGCCAATAGTGGTCGGCATCTTTACCCACGAGAGCCTCATTGTTGTGAGGGTCCATATATCTGAGGTAGTAGGCCGATGATCCTGCGAATCCAGGCATAGTGTTTAGTTCGATTGGGAAGACGTTTATGTTGTCGATGAGTGAGTTGTCCACCACCTTTTTGTTTTTCTCGTCCCAAGCCCAGCACGTGGCATTTCCGAGCGGAGGTTCACCCGATTCGGTAGGCAGGAACTTATCTACTTCCGGCAATTGCAGTGGCAGACATTCTTCCGGAATCATCGTAGGTATTCCGTTTTTATAATAAACCGGGAAAGGTTCTCCCCAGTAGCGTTGTCGTGAGAAGATGGCATCTCTCAGACGATAGTTCACCTTCACCCTGCCAATCTTATGGTTTTCCACATATTGTTTGGTGGCTTCGATAGCCTGCTTCACTGTCATTCCGTTAAGGCTGAAATCGATATAAGGCTCCACTCCCTCTCGTGGACTGTTGCAAACGATGCCTTCCTTGGCATCATAACTCTCCTCGCTCACGTCAGCTCCTTCAATGAGCGGAATGATAGGCAGGCCAAAATGACGTGCGAAGGTATAGTCGCGTGAGTCGTGTGCCGGCACAGCCATTATGGCTCCTGTTCCATATCCTGCAAGGACGTAGTCGCTGACCCATATAGGGTTTTTCTCTCCTGTGAACGGATTGATGGCATAGCTTCCTGTGAACACCCCAGTCACCTTCTTGTCGATCATACGTTCGCGCTCTGTTCTCGACTTCACCAACTCGAGGTAGTCATCCACTTCGGCTTTATGTTCGGGCGTTGTGAGTTCAGCCACCAGTTCGCTCTCCGGCGCCAGCACCATGAATGTCACTCCGAACATGGTGTCGGCACGTGTTGTGAATATTGTGAAGTGTTTGTCGGAGTCAGCCACTTGGAATTCAATTTCAGCACCCTCTGAACGTCCTATCCAGTTGCGCTGAGTTTCTTTCAGAGATTCAGTCCAGTCGATGGTGTCGAGCCCGTCGAGCAGTCGCTGTGAGTAAGCGCTCACTCTCAGACACCATTGGCGCATCTTCTTCTGCAGCACAGGGAATCCCCCTCTCACGCTCACTCCTTCCACCACTTCGTCGTTTGCAAGGACTGTACCCAGTTCCGGGCACCAGTTGACCATGGTTTCTCCGAGGAATGCAATACGCCAGTTCATGAGTGTGTCGCTCTTGGCTTTCTCGTCCATGTCGTTCCATGTTGCAGCATCGAAGTTGATTTCTTCTGTACCCCATGCATTGAGTCCATCAGTGCCTTTAGCCGTGAGGTGTTCAATGAGCTGAGTTATAGGCATGGCTTTCTGAAGCGCCGTGTCGTAGTAGCTATTGAACATAAGCTGGAAAGCCCATTGGGTCCAGTGGTAGTATTCCGGACTGCATGTACGGACTTCGCGGTCCCAGTCGAAGCAGAATCCAATTTTATCGAGTTGCTCGCGATAGCGGTCTATATTTTGAAACGTGGTTTTTTCCGGATGTTGTCCGGTCTGTATTGCATATTGTTCAGCCGGCAGTCCGTAGGCGTCGTAGCCCATTGGATTGAGCACGTTGAATCCTTTCTGACGTTTGTAGCGTGCATATATGTCGCTGGCAATATATCCGAGTGGATGGCCCACATGTAGTCCCGCTCCCGATGGATAAGGAAACATATTCAACACATAGTATTTCTCTCTTGTGGCATCTTCTTCCACATGATAGGTTTTTTGCTCCACCCATCTCTTTTGCCACTTCTGCTCTATCTCTCTGAAATTGTAATCCACCTTTTTTTAAATTAGGAATTATTTTTTAAATTAGGAATTAGGAATTAGGAATTAGGAATTATTTTGCAAAGTTACACAATTATAATGAATAATGAAAAATTATTTTGGTTTTAGTTGACGAGTTGACGAGTAGACGAGTAGACGAGTTGGTTGTAGCAGTGAACAGAATTTTGTTATCGGTGTCTAAAGGTTTAAAAATGTGTTGCCTGAGAATGATTGTCGGATGGTTTAAAAACGTTTTACGGCTGGACGGGCGCACGCAAGGTGCGCCCCTACGACATTCGGGTTATTTACAATAATTCCTAATTAAAAGAAAAAAGAGGCATGCCGTGTTTGACATGCCTCCTTAAATATAGATTTAAGAAATATTACTTAATGATAACCTTCTGAACCTTGACAGTTCCGTCGGACATCTTAGTCTTGATGATGTTGAGTCCACGCTGAGGAGCAGCGATTCGTGCACCACCAACAGTAAAGATTTCAGAAGAAACTACGCTTGCAGCATTCTGTATTTCAACCACACCTGTTGCATCTCCGGAGTTTTCTTTCTGGCTTTCAGTACCGAAGTATGTGAGGTTCCAGTTGTCCCAGATAGCCCATGTGTTATCAGCACTGTTCTTACATCCGATAGTTACGTCGCCCTTCTCAGTGAGAGTAAATACCACGCGTACCACATAGTTCATCTCGTCGCTCAGCGGTTCGTCTGTTTCAGGGTCAGTCTCTTCGAAGCAAGTGAGAGCACTATTCATGTCGTTAGGAGTGTAAAGAGTAGTTCCACCGATAGCATTAATAGTTGATGTAGAAGAGAAGTTAGGTGTTTCGCGTGCACCCTCAGAAATCATTCTGAATGGCTCAGCGAATGTCTGATCGCCTACAGTAGCATAAACGAATGCAGCCATCACGTTGTTCTTTTCTCCAGCCGTGAATGTATTATAGTCGGTCTGTGCATTGTTCAGAGGAATACGGTTGAAGCAGTTGAGGGTGAGTTCGTAAGTACCTGCAGGCAGGTTCTTAATAGTCTGATGATGATCGAATGTAGCTCCGTAGTATTCGTTCATTGCAGCATTCTGGAATTTGTTGTGATCCTTAGTTGAACCTTCCCATCCATTGTCGTTACCATCGTCGTATGATGGGTTCACGATGAGAGAAGTGAGGTCTATAGGGTTGTCGTCAGAACCATCATTGATATCAGCAGGAATCTTAAGAGCAGAAATCAATGCTTTCATATCTTCGATAGCAGCATTCACTTCATCGATAGAATACTGATAATAAGAAAGTGCTTCTTCGTATTTTCCAACAGCTTCGTTAGCAGCATCTTTTGCTTCTTCTGATGCTGTGTACTGATATTCTTCAAATGCAGTAGAAAGTTCATCAAGCACTGTTGCAGCGTCTTCATACAACTTAGCCGATTTCACGTCGTTGTTGTAAGCAGCAACGATGTCAACCAGTGCATCATAGAGAGCGTCACCATCTTCGGCAGTTGCATATTTGTCCTTAGCGGCTTCAGTAACTTGTTTTTCAGGTTCGCCATAATTTGGGAGAGCATCTATACGCTCAATATAGTTTTCAATAACCTCGCGCAGAGCATCTTCGTCCTTACCCATATAAGTGAGTTTGAAGTTGTCCCAGAGTGACCAAGTGTAGCCACCTTTGTTCTCAAGATTGCGGATACCCAAGCGGATTTTACCGTCGGTTACAAGTCCATATACGTTCTGAGTGAAGTTTCTCTCTTCTTCCGGATAGTTGAATGCTGTAGCAGCAGATGCCATACCGTTCAAGCAATATAATGAATTGCCTTCATCATCGGTACCAACCGCAACACAGTTGTTAGCCAGATTTTCAGGATATAGAATCTCCATAGAGTTCTTCACTGGCTGCGAGAAGTCGTTGAAGTAAACGTAGGTGTACACCTTAGCCGGTCCAACCATATCAGGGTCTTCAAGATATGCTGCGTATGCATTTTCGTTAGAACCAGTACGATAGTAAGCCTGTACCGACACCTTATATAGTCCATTAGGTACATCATTTAAAATCTGATAAACATCAAACATCTGCTCGTATGCCTCTGCAGCCATAACGGTCTTACCATCAATTGTAGCACCACCGCGCCAGTTCTGCAAGTAGCCCTTACCGCTTATGTCGTCAAAGCTCCAACCTTTAGCCCATCCATTTGAAGCCAATGGCTCTTCGAAACTTGGGTTAACGATCAGATCGGTGAGGTCGGCTCCAGGCACGAGACCCGTTCTGATTGCGTTTTGCCACAATTCGTTAACATAAGTATCTTCTGTGAGGATTTCTTCAGCAGAGAGTTTTCCAGCGCCTTCACCATCATCGTATGGCAAGATAGATCTCAGCACACCATTAGGATATGCTTCATCCACTTCACCTGCGTCAGCCTGCATATAGTCAGCCAGCTTACCTATATAACCCTCAGGGTCGGCATAACCTTTCTCATCAGCAGTTGTAAGCCATTCGAGAACTTTCTCACATGTTTCGATGTAAGTCTTGTAGTTAGCCTTGCTTGTTGCAACATTTTCAACAACTGTTTCATAGCCAGAGATAGCAGCGATGATAGCATCCTTGTTTGTAGCAGAACTTAATGTTGCAACAGCAGCATCGTATGCATCCTTTTCAGGTGCTCCATAGAAGCTTCCTTCGAAGCTTACAGGGTTGTTTTCTGCCATCTTCTTGCCCCAGTACTGATATGACTCAACTTCATCACCTATATACTTGAGTTCGAAGTCGTCGAACACGTTCCAGTCAGCTGTGATTGTGTTAGTAGCACCGATACGCAGAACCTCACCATCTTCCAGAGAGCCGATTACCTCGTTGTAGTAGCGGTTTTGACCTTCCTCATGGAAATAAGCATTAGCCTCTGCCATATTGTTAGGAGTGTAGAGAGTGTAATTCACACCGTCGATTTCTGCATCTACAGTATTTCCTGCTCCACCCACTGAATAATCGAGTGAACCATCTTGAGAGATGTGCTTAACAGAAGTAGAGAACCTACCAGCAGTAGGACTGCTCATATAAAGTTTAGCATGTGATTGGTTGCCTGCTTTCCAGTCGTTGTAGTCGTCTACATGGTTGTCGTTGTAGCGGCAATATCCCTTAGCCGACAGAATGTAAACGCCACCTGGCAGTCCGCTGATGTCCTGGTATGCATCGAAGCTTCCGCGCCATACCTCAGCACAAGTAGAAGGGGTACCACCAGCACCGAATTGCTTGGTTCCTTCTCCGAACGACCATCCATGGAAATCACCGATTACGTCGAATGTAGGGTTAACGATAGACTTAGTGAAATCGAGTGGTTCATCTGGAGATCCACCACCTGAAATCTTAATCCATTCAGTTACCTGACCAGGAATAAGAGCTTCAGCAGCCTGCAGTTCTTCTACAGTGGCGGCTTCGTTGTTGTAAACTGCCAACACATTGTCAAGAGTATTGATTCCTGGGTTTTCGGCATAAGCCGTTTCGAGCGCACGTTTAAGCGATGCAGCAGCAGCATAAACCATACCGGCTTCTTTACCACCGGCAGCGACCCATGCCTCGTATGCCTCAGGTGTAACTACAGCCCAGTCCTCATAGAACTCAGCCGATGGGTCGATGTTGTAGTGTTCCACTTCCTCTTCGTCGAGCCAAGGTTCTGTGTCGTGTAGTTTCACAGTCTTGTCAGGGTCGGAAGCAAGAATACCGAGGTATTTTCCTTCATTTGGAGATCCTGTTCCTTCATCAAGGAAGATGTTACGTTCGATCTTGATGGTAGCGCCATTATCGATTACATTGAAATAACGGTAAGCTTGTCCGTCGTTATCTGTCCAAATACCGTTCCATCCCTCAGCGAAAGTACAGTAGAATTTATCTCCATTAGATGGTGAGAATTCAGAATAGCTTACATAGCTGGTCAATAGACAAGTAGTTTCGAGAACACCGTCCTGATCCCATACTTCGTCAGTACCGCTCGGATTAGTGCGGGTGAATCTAACCTGCTGTCCGATTGTGTCGCTAACCACAGCACGAGTTGCCCAATAAGGGTCTACTCGTGCACCTTGATGGTTAGTGTAGAAACCTTGTGCACCCACATTCCATAGGTAGCATAAGTCTTCCATAGCCCAAGTAGTAGACTCAGGAACCACTTTCTGACGATTAGCAGTAAAGCTCTGAGCCGAAAGCGATGTGCATGCCATTAGGAATGCACCTACCAAAAGTAATTTGTGCTTCATAATGTAAATGTAATTAATTAGTTAATAAAATAAGTTAATAATAATACCAAGTAATAGTTAGTCATTGTTAGATTAAAACACGTAGATAATAGCCCGTTCATGACAGCCTAAGCCACACAAATAGCCATTATGCCACAAATTTATATAAAAAAAATATAACTTAAAAATTTTTTTTATAAAATATATCGTTTTAAGTGTAATTTTGACATTTTGGAAATAAAAAACGAAAATTATGACTAAAAAACATAATTTTCGTTTTATATAAATCTAAAAATCTTCCCTAACTTCCCCCAATATCATCCCAGAAGAATTTTTTTTATATCGTTTAGTTTGTTGAGTGCTTCGAGAGGTGTTAGGTTATCTACGTCGGTATTTACAATTTCGTCTCTAACTTGTGATAGAATAGGGTCGTCGAGTTGGAAGAAAGAGAGTTGCGACTTATCATCCGGCATTGATATGTTTTCGGTTTTAGGCCGCGAAATGCTGTCGCCAGAGTTATTTCGTTCGAGTTCTGCAAGCACCTGTTCAGCCCGTCGAACCACTGACGGCACCATTCCCGCTATCTTAGCCACATGAATACCAAATGAGTGTTCGCTTCCACCCCGTTCGAGTTTTCTTAGGAAGATGACCTGTCCTTCGACCTCTCTCACCGACACATTATAGTTTTTCACTCTTGAGAATAGTTTCTCCATCTCATTGAGTTCATGATAGTGAGTGGCAAATAGAGTTCGAGCGTGGTTCTTAGGATTTTCGTGAATATATTCCACTATTGCCCATGCTATTGATATACCGTCGTAGGTGCTGGTTCCTCGTCCGAGTTCGTCGAAGAGCACGAGTGAGCGTTCGCTCAGGTTGTTTAGAATGTTGGATGCCTCGTTCATCTCCACCATAAATGTAGACTCACCCTGCGAAATGTTGTCGCTCGCACCAACTCGTGTGAACACCTTGTCACAGAATCCGATGCGTGCTGATTCAGCAGGCACGAAGCATCCTATCTGTGCCATGAGTGTGATGAGAGCTGTCTGACGCAGTAGCGCCGACTTACCCGACATGTTAGGTCCGGTCAGAATGATGATTTGCTGTTTTTTATTGTCGAGATACACGTCGTTAGCCACATATTCCTCTCCCACCGGCATATTGCGTTCGATTACCGGATGTCGTCCTTTCTTAATATCGATTATCATTGAGTCGTCGACCACAGGCCTGATGTATCCATATTCTCGAGCTGCCATGGCGAAAGCCAAGAGGCAGTCGATTTGTGAAATGAACTTGGCATTTTGCTGAATCTGTTCTATATAATTAAATGAAGTGTCGATTAGCTGGTTGTATATCTGGTTTTCGAGAGCCATTATCTTGTCTTCAGCTCCCAGTATGTCTTCCTCATAGTGTTTGAGTTCCTCGGTGATATATCGTTCAGCATTGACGAGTGTCTGCTTTCTTATCCATGTTTCCGGCACATGGTCCTTGAATGTGTTTCTCACCTCCATATAATATCCGAACACGTTGTTGAACCCAATCTTAAGGCTTGTGATTCCCGTAGCCTCAATCTCACGCTGCTGCATCTGTAGGAGGTAGTCCTTGCTGTTGAATGCCTTTTGGCGCAGTTCATCGAGTGCATTGTTCACTCCATCATTGATTACCCTCCCTTTATTGAGTACCGCCGGACAGTCGGGGCTTATGGTTTTTCCTATTAAAGCTGCATAGTCGGTGCATCCGTCGAGTTTTTCAGCCATTGACCTTAGCACTTCGCTTTCCGACTGGATACATAGGTTTTTCACCTGTTCCACATTATCGAGTGACTGTCGTAGCTGTATGAAGTCGCGAGGCATGATTCGTCGCGATGATATCTTGCTGCTGAGTCGTTCGAGGTCGCCTATTCCTGTCATAGTGTCGTGCAGACGGTCGCGCAATTCTGGATCTTTGAAGAATTCCTCCACCACGTCTTGTCTCTGGCGAATGGTAGTTAGGTTTTTTAGCGGGAATAGAATCCATCTTCTAATTAGTCGTCCACCCATCGATGTGACTGTCTTGTCGAGAATATTGAGCAGTGAAGTTCCATTTACATTCATGGAATCCACGAGTTCAAGGCTACGTATGGTGAATTGGTCGAGATGTACGAATCGGCTTTCGTCTATTCGGCTTATGCGTTTGATATGGCTGAGTTGTGTGTGTTGTGTCTGTTCAAGGTAATAGAGAATTACTCCAGCAGCCACTATTCCGTTGCCTATATGGTCCACTCCAAACCCTTTCAGGTTTTTCACCCCAAAGTGTTTGTTGAGTTTCTTTCGTGCCGTTTCCTCGAGGAAAAGCCAGTCGTCGAGTTCGTAGGTATAGTATTTGCCACCGAAAATTCCCAGGAACATATTACGTTTTCCCCGTTCGAATAGCACTTCCTTAGGTGAGAAGCTCGCCATGAGTTTCTCCACATAGTCGTTAGTGCCCTGATATACGAGGAACTCACCCGTAGATATATCGAGGAATGCAATGCCACAGTTTTGTTTTCCGAAATGCACAGCACACAGGAAATTATTTTCTTTGTTTGTCAGCACGGTGTCGCTCATAGCCACTCCCGGTGTGACTAATTCTGTAATTCCTCGTTTTACCAGTTTTTTTGTCAGTTTAGGGTCTTCGAGTTGGTCGCAGATAGCCACACGTTTTCCCGCTCTGATGAGTTTAGGAAGATATGTGTCGAGAGCATGATGTGGAAATCCAGCCATAGCCACAGCAGCGTCCTTGCGTGCCGATGTACCGCTGCTACGTCGTGTGAGAGTGATTCCCAGAATTTCGGAAGCCTCCACAGCATCGTCGCTGTAGGTTTCATAGAAGTCGCCACAGCGGAAAAGCAACAGAGCGTCGGGATGTTTCATCTTAAACTCCATAAACTGACGCATCATCGGTGTCAACTCTTCTTTTTTCATTATAATAAAGTCTTAAACTATTAATCTAAAAATATTAATGAAGCACGAGCATTAGAACAATTCTGAATTTTATTTTAAAAAAAAATCTTTAAAATGTACTAATCAAGATAGAACCTTGAAGGCTTCCCAGATAACAATTCCTGCAGCTGTAGAGACGTTGAGCGAGTGTTTTGTGCCATACTGTGGCAGTTCGATGCAAGCATCACATTCATCTATAACTGTTTGTTTGACACCTTTAACCTCATTTCCAAGAATAATGGCATAACCACTCACGTCGGAATTGATTATTTCTTCAGGCAATGGAAAAGTAATGCTTCCTTCAGCCTGTTCAACTGCCAGTAGCAAATATCCACGTTTCTTCAAATCGTCTACTGCTTCAATAACATCGTCGAAATGCATCCATTCAACGCTTTCCTCAGCCCCGAGTGCCGTCTTATGTATTTCGGCATGAGGTGGACAAGCCGTTATTCCACATAGGTATATACATTCCACTCTGTAGGCATCGCTGGTACGGAATATGCTACCCACATTATACATGCTTCTGATATCGTCGAGCACCACCACCAGTGGTATTTTATCAGCCTGCTTGAATTCATCAACGCTCAGACGATGCAGTTCTTCAATATTTAGCTTACGCATTGTATTTTAAAAATTAGGAATTAGGAATTAGGAATTAGGAATTAGGAATTAGGAATTAGGAATTAGGAATTAGGAATTAGGAATTAGGAATTAGGAATTGTTTTTAAAATTAGGAATGAGGAATTGTTTTTAAAATTAGGAATGAGGAATTGTTTTTAAATTGGGGATTATGACATGTAAAGAAATACTTTTCTATTGATTAATAATTTTTAATTTCCTACACATAGCCCATATTCCTATAGCCACGAATGGTATGCTGAGCATTTGTCCCATATCGAGCCATGTTGATCCGTCGTCAGCCCCACCCTGTCTTTCTTTGAGGAATTCTATGAAGAATCGGAATGCGAAGATTGTGGCAACGCAGAATCCGAAGTAGAATCCGGATCCAACCGAAATACGTTCCCTCACTTGATAGAGCTGATTTTCCTTATCTTTGTAAGCCCGTTTGCTGCGATTATAAATAATGATGGTTATGATGAAAATGATGAGATAAGCTATAGCTTCATAAAGTTGTGAAGGATGTCTTGGCACAAACTCACCATTTACTGCCGCTTCTGGTGAATGGAAGATGAATCCCCATGGTTTGTCGGTAGGAGTACCTATTATCTCGCTGTTCATGAGATTTCCCATACGAATGCAGAAAGCTGCAAATGGAGCCGCAATAGCCAGATTATCGAATATGACGAGCAGCGGCACTTTCTTGCTTCGATGATAAAGGAACAGAGCTATCATTATTCCGATGGTTCCTCCATGGCTTGCCAGTCCGCTATATCCAGCCATGTGCCATGAGTTGCCGTCGTAGCGTATAGGCAATAGCATCTCCACTATACCAGTCCATGATGATAGGTAGTATTCAGGTTCATAGAATATGCAGTGTCCGAGTCGTGCTCCAAGTACAATTCCGACGAAGCAATAGATAAATAGTGGGTCGAACCTGCCAGTACTCTTTTTTTCACCTTTTACAACCTGAGGATCTATATTTTGGTCGGCAAATAATTTTCTAACCAAAAAATAACCACCCACAAGCGCTATAACCCAAAACAGTGAATACCATCTCACTGCAAAACTTCCTATATGAAATGCCTCTAAATCAGGCTGCCAATCTATATATATTATATTCATAAATTAGGAATTAGGAATTAGGAATTAGGAATTTTTTTTAAATTAGGAATTAGGAATTAGGAATTAGGAATTTTTTTAAAATTAGGAATTAGGAATTAGGAATTTTTTTTTAAATTAGGAATTAGGAATTAGGAATTAGGAATTTTTTTAAAATTAGGAATTAGGAATTATTTTTAAAATTAGGAATTAGGAATTAGGAATTAGGAATTGTTTTTTAAATTAGGAATTAGGAATTGTTTTTAAAATTAGGAATTAGGAATTGTTTTTAAAATTAGGAATTAGGAATTAGGAATTTTTTAGACTATCAGAAGTAGTTTTAGTTATACTACTTAAAATATTTTTTATTTCACTACAATCTTTAATAATTGAATTATATTCTCTCTCATTTATAAATTCTGTTTTGAATAATAATCTTAACCAATATAATGATTCATTACATTCTTTAAATGCTATATACATCTTAGCAAGAAAATCATTTTTACTTATTCCACATACAGCTTCATTTATATTTGCACCTATACTTGTACCACTTCTTAATAATTGTTTTGAAATAACACACTCATTTTTACCATAATAAAGAATTTTATATAAATTGACTATACTAACAGCAAAATTTTCGCTCTTTGTCAATATTATATTATTTTCTTTCATAATTTTATATTATAATAATAAATATTTATAGTTTATATGATCAATTTCTAATTCCTAATTAAAAAATTAAACATTAAATCTGAAGTGCATGATGTCGCCGTCTTGTACAATATATTCTTTGCCTTCAACAGCCAGTTTTCCAGCTTCGCGCACGGCGGCTTCGGAACCATATTTTATATAATCGTCGTATTTTATTACCTCTGCTCTTATGAATCCTTTTTCGAAGTCGGTGTGAATAACTCCTGCACACTGAGGAGCCTTCCATCCTTTGCGATATGTCCATGCTTTCACTTCCATCTCACCAGCAGTGATGAATGTCTCCAGGTTGAGTAGTTTGTATATTGCCTTGATAAGTCGGTTACATCCACTCTCTTCAAGTCCCATATCTTCGAGGAACATTTGTTTTTCTTCATAGCTGTCGAGTTCTGCAATGTCAGCCTCCGTCTGAGCAGATATTACAATCAGTTCAGCCTCCTCATCTCGAATGGCATCACGCACCTTATCCACGTATTCATTGCCTTTCGACGCGCTGGCATCATCCACATTGCACACATATAATACAGGTTTTGTGGTGAGCAGGAACATTTGCTTAGATAGAGTTATCTCTTCATCGTTTTCGAGTTCCACCACTCGTGCACTCTTACCCTGCTCTAATGCAGTCTTATAGCGCTGCAGTAGCGACAATTCAATCTTCGCCATCTTGTCGCCACCCACGTTAGCCTGTTTTTCTACACGCTTAATACGGTTTTCCACCGTTTCGAGGTCTTTGAGCTGAAGCTCTGTATCAATTATTTCTTTATCTCTCAGTGGGTCAACGCTTCCGTCTACATGTACTATATTGTCGTTGTCGAAGCAACGTAGTACATGAATGATTGCGTCGCACTCACGAATGTTTCCTAAGAACTGATTACCTAATCCTTCACCTTTGCTTGCACCCTTCACCAGTCCGGCTATATCCACAATATCACACACAGCCGGCACTATCCTTCCCGGATGAACCAGTTCAGCCAAGCGTGTGAGTCGCTCATCAGGCACACTCACCTGTCCGAGTTGTGCATCAATAGTGCAAAACGGAAAATTAGCCGATTGTGCCTTTGCACTCGACAAACAATTAAATAATGTTGACTTGCCCACATTAGGCAATCCTACTATTCCAGCTTTTAATGACATAATTTTATTTTAGTTAACGAGTTTTTTAAAAGTTGACGAGTAAACAAGTAGACGAGTTGTTTGTATAATAGTTGACAAGTTTTTTATTTATAATTTTGTGCAAATTCTTTAGAAATGCTATTGTTAAAACTTTTGCATACATCGGATGCGAGGTCGATTCCACAGCGAATAATGTTGTTCCACTGACTTTCATTCAGCATAGCCAATTCATCACGCATTACTCCATATTTTATAATTCCATAGATTACTCCCGCATTGAAATTGTCGCCTGCACCAATAGTGCTGACGGTTTCTATTTCCTCAACCTTAAAATTGTTTTTTACGGATGGAGTTTGCAGAATGATATCGCCGGAAGCATCGGTGCAAATAAAATTTTTGCAATAAAACTCAATTTCACGCTTATATATCTTCACAGGGTCTGAGCTACCGAAAAGATTATCGAGATCCTCTACAGATCCTCTCACAATATCAGCATATTCGAGGTTTTCGAGCATATCAGCATATATCTTTATAGCTTCATGCTTATGTGAACTTCGAAAATTAAGGTCATAGTAGATTAGAGCTCCTTTACTACGCGCATAATTAAGAAAATCCTTTACCTTTTCTCGCAGCACTGGGTTAAGCACGAAATATGATCCCATCATTACTACGTCGTCGGGATTAATTTCAGGCCAGTTTACATCGAGCCTTGCTGAAGGATAGTCTTTATAAAACATATATTCTGCATCGTTCTTATCGTTGAGCCATGCCAGTGATATGGCAGATCGTCCGTTGTGATATTGTATCACTCCGCTGTGTTCCACTCCGTTATCTTCCAAGAATTCTATTATTTGGTCGCCCACACGGTC